>Ga0209108_10000277_pt1 | contig 27758 bp, 24 predicted proteins | sample Rifsed10ft1_FD_184003 | JGI IMG/M metagenome (GOLD analysis project Ga0209108, IMG submission 184003) | Soil microbial communities from Rifle, Colorado, USA - sediment 10ft 1 (version 2) | ecosystem: Environmental > Terrestrial > Deep subsurface > Rock core/Sediment | place: Rifle, Colorado...
CCTGACGAGGGCCGGCGGTCGCGCCAGTACCCTCTGCCACCGCTCGATCTCACCGGTCCCGGCGTCCTGCTCGAGATCGCGGCCAAAAAGCTCGGCTGGCGCGCCCTCCCCGCCCCCATGGCGATCGCCTCGCGTCCGTACAAGGGGCGTGAAGGCTGCCACAACTGCGGCTTCTGCTGGAACTTCCCCTGCGAGTGGGGCGCCAAGTCGGGCACCAACTTCACCATGGTGCCCGAGGCGCTGGCCAGCGGACGCTGCGAGCTGCGCACCGAGTGCAAGGTGCGCATGGTGGAAACCGACGACCGCGGGAGAGTCACGGGTGTGGTGTACTTCGATCGTGACCGGCGCGAGGTGCGCCAGCGCGCGCGCGCGGTCTTCCTCTGCGCCAATGGCGGTGAGACGCCACGGCTGTTGTTCATGTCGAAGTCCAGCCGCTTTCCTGACGGGTTGGCGAACAGCAGCGGCATGGTCGGGAAGCATCTCATGTTCAACGGCAACACCGGGGCCGCCGGCGAGTTCGCGCATGAGGTGAACGGGTACAAGGGCGCCCCGGTGACCCGCATCGTGCTCGATACGTACGACTTGCACGACAAAGGCCACTACGGCGGCGGCGGCTTCGACTTCCGGTACCCGTTCCCACCCGTGTTGTCGGCGCTGAACATGCCACCCGAGGGACCACAGTGGGGATCAGCGTTCAAGCAGACGCTCCGCCGCCTGCACACGCGCATCTCGCACTGCTGGGGACACACGTCGCAGCTGCCCGTCGCAACCAACGCCGTTGATCTCGATCCGGAGGCGACGGACAGCTGGGGCCTTCCCGCCATCCGCGTGACGTACAAGGAGCATGAGGCGGACCTGCGCATGTACCAGTACATGTTCGATCGCGGCGTCGATCTGCTGAAGGCCGCCGGAGCGCTGCGCACGTGGGGCGAGCCGCCCGGTGACGATCCCGGAGTCGGCGTGCACTTGTTAGGCACGTGCCGCATGGGCAACGACCCGCGGACCTCGGTCGTCAATGCGTCGCACCGGGCCCATGACGTGCCAAACCTGTTCATGGTGGACGGCAGTTCTTTCGTCACCTCCGGCCGCGGTCAGCCGACCCTGACGATCCAGGCGCTGGCGTTCCGCGCCGCCGACCACGCGTCCCGGATGGCAAAGCGCGGCGAACTGGGCTGACATCGCCTCCAGCGGCAACGACGGGAGGGGGGCACTCGTCCTTTCTGGGTGCCACCCGCCAACTTGCGATGCGCCAGAGCACCCGAATAACGGGCGCTTGTTCAAATCTCCCCTATCGATTGTCGCAAACCGTGCGAACACTCAAGCTGTTTCTGCTGATCGCTTTAGCTGCCTGCGGCGCGCCCGGTTCGGACGCCGTCTTCACGAAGGGCAATCCCAAGATCGCTGCTCCCGACTCGGCTCGCGCGGTGGCGGCCCGGCCCCCGGCTCCAGGCATGCGGCCAAGGCGATTCAGCGGCTACTACTTCCGGCAGGACGAGGAGTCGCAGTTCCGGCCCTGCGGGACCGAGGCACTTCTGGACGTCATTGGGACCGCCGCGGCTCGGACCATGTTGAAGGACAGCTTCCGGTGGAACTCGGTCTGGCAGGGCCGCAAGATGTTCGGGGTCTTCCAGGGCGCGATCGTGACCGACACGCCCCGGACCGGCGGCGGGAAGGCTGACACCGCGCCGCCCGTCCCGAGAACGCGCTTCTTCATCACGGGACTCGAGTCGCTGCGAACGTGGCAGTCCAGCGACTGCGGCGGGATGCGCATTCCCTGATGGCGAGTTCGGCGATCGCGCGCCTGCAACCCATCCGCCTGCCGCGGTCGACGGTAGAGCGGATCGCGCTGGCGTCGACGGTTGTCGCGTTCGTGCTGCTGTTCGCCCAACCGTTCGCCAACACCGCGACAACGTGGTGGAATGACCCCGAGGCGGGGCATGGGCTGCTCCTCGTGCCCCTCGCCATCGTGCTCGCCTGGCGCCGCGGCATCGATCCCGTCGCGAAGCCGAACCCGGCGCTTGGCCTGACGACCCTCGGCGCCGCCGTTGGCGTTCGTTATGTGGCCGCGCTCGCGGCCGACCCGTTCCTGTCCCGATCGGCGATGTTCCTCGCGCTCGCCGCTCTGGTGATCTTCACCTGGGGCATGCGACAGGTGCTGGCCTGGTGGCTCCCCGCATCGCTGGTGGCGCTTTCCGTCCCGTTGCCCGACGTGATCCTCGGATCGCTGGCGCTGCCGCTCCAGCTCAAGGCCTCGAGCCTGGGCGCGACCCTGCTGTCGTGGCGCGGTCTGCCCGTTCATCTCGACGGCAACGTCATCCGCATGCCCGGCCATGACCTCTTCGTGACCGAGGCCTGCAGCGGCCTGCGGTCACTCACCGCGCTGCTCAGCATCGGCGTGCTGCTGGGCGGAATCATGTTGCGCCACCCGGTGGCTCGCATCGCGATCATTGCCCTGGCGATTCCGGTCGCGGTCGTGGTGAACGGCGTCCGCGTGTTCGTCACCGGGTTTCTCGTCGCGTTCGTCGATCCGTCGCTCGCCGACGGGTTCACGCACATTACCGAGGGGTGGCTGCTGTTCCTCGTGGCCTTTGCAATCCTGGCCGCCATCACGTATGGCGTCGTGTGGATGGAACGGCGACTGACACCGGGCGCCGCCCATGCGTAACGCGCGCCGCTTCGCCCCGGCAGCCATCATGACCGCGGGATGCCTGCTGCTGCTCGGCGTCAGGCGGCAGCACGCGGCGCCACTCGCGGAACCGTTGCGGGCCATGCCTGTCGCCGTGGCCGGCAACGACGGCAGGGACCGGGACATGACCGCCGCGGAACGTCGGGCGACCGCCGTGACCGATTACGTCTTCCGGACGTTCGGCCCCGACTCGGCGACCGCGTTCTCACTGTACGTGGGTTACTACCAGAAGCAGGCGACCGGCCGCTCCATCCACTCGCCGCGTAACTGCCTGCCGGGTGTCGGCTGGCAGACCGTCGAATCGGGGAAGGCGACCGTGCAGGTGGACGGACGCCCGCTGACCGTCAACCGCTACATCCTGGCCAACGGCCCGAGCCAGGCGCTGGTGTACTACTGGTACCAGGGGCGCGGGCGGGTGGCGCATAACGAGTACACGGTGAAGTGGGACCTGTTGCGCGACGCCGTCGCGCATGGCCGATCCGAGGAGGCGCTGGTGCGCGTGGTAGTGCCCATTCGCCGGGCCCCGGGTTACACCACGGCGGCGTGGCGCCGGCGCATCGATGCCGCCGAATCGGTGGCGCAGGCGGTGGCGGTCGAGATGATCCCGCGGCTCGACGCTGCCGTGCCGAAATGGACCGCGACGGGACCCGGCTGACCGCGATCAGCCGTGCCGGCCACGAAGCAATGCACCGGGATCATTGGAAATGATTCCTCGCACACCCCGTTGCCGCAGCCGTTCCGCGACGAGCAGATCGTCGATCGTCCACACATGCACCGGCACGCCGAGCGGGGCGAGAATGCGCGCATATCCGCCAATGGGGAGCGGCACTCCCCGATGAGTCGGAGGGATGCACATCACCCTGAAGTCGACGCGCGCCACGGGCACTCGCAGCGCCGCGCGCCACAGGAGGCCGGCCGTGTCGCGCCGACTGGCCCCCTGAGGGATTCCGCTGCCGCGGAACGCATCCTTGGCGCCCTCATGGAACGACGCCACGATGCATCGATCGACGGCCCCCTGACGTTCGATCGCCTCGCGAGTGGCTCGTGAGGCGGCCGAGGCCTTGATCTCGATCAGCAATGGCGTCGTGGGGAACGTGCTCAGTACTTCGTCGAGCGACGGGACCGTGATGCCTCGACCGCGGTACGGCCACGTGTTCCCGCGGTCCGCGGTGAACCTCGCGCCCGCATCCGCCCGCTGAAGCTCGGCCAGCGTGAGTTGGTCGACTCGTCCCGAACGATCGGTCGTTCGATCGAGGGTGGGATCGTGGATGACGACGACCTTACCATCACCGGTCAGGTGGACGTCGAGCTCCAGCGCATCGACGCCAAGGTCGACCGCTTGTCGAAAGGACTCGATCGTGTTTTCCGGCGCGTGCGCGGCATTGCCGCGATGGCCAACGACCGGATGCGCCTTCATGTCGAGCAGTGGATGCATCAAACGACCACAAGTGTCAGAAAGGAAGGGCCGGGACTTTCATCCCGGCCCCCGGCCTCCTGTCTCCTGTCTCCTGCCTCCTAGAAGGAATACTGCAACCTCGTCACCAGCAACATTCCGAGTTCCGGCGTGCCGGGCATCGTGCGGTATTTCTGGTCGAACACATTGTCCGCCCGGATCGAGAACAGGACGGCATTGCCAGCCGGCTGGAATCGCCAGTTGAACCCGAGGTCGACGATCGTCGCGGCATCGATGTCATCGTACCGGTACGTGCCGGTCGCGCCCGGAATGGGGAAGTCGACGCCGGTGGCGTAGACGCCGGAGTTCACCGGGTACGCATTGGTGTGCCGCACCCGCGCGTCGATGCCCCACGTCCCCGACGTGCTCCGGTACTGCGAGGAAGCCGAGACCTTGTTGCTTGGAGCATTGAGCATCAGCGGCCGGTTGTTGCTGGAAACCACTTTGGGGAATGAGTCGTTGTCGACCCAGCTCAGGGTGCCGCTGAACGTCCAGTTGCTGTTGGCGACGTAGTCCATGGAGACGTCGATGCCGTTCACCGTGATGGTCTTGTCGTAGCTCGTGTACGTCGCATAGATGTCGCGTGCGCTGGCGAACGTGGGGCTGTTGAACGAAACGATGCCCAGCGGCAGCGGCGCGAAGTTGCCCGCCACCGTCCCGGCAATCTGCGGCGCGAACGCGTTCGCCGTCGCCTGAGCCTGAGCCTGGGGCATGTTGAACGGCGGCCCCATGAGCGCGCCGGTAATGGCGGGGATGAGCGCGGTGGTCATGTAGGTCTGCAGCGACGCCGTGTTGAAGAAGATGTTAGGCGTCGTCAGGCCGGCCGGATTGCCGACGTCGCCGCGCTTTTCGCTCCAGGCGTCGATGGCCAGGCGGAACTTGTTGCCGATGATCCCCTTGTAGCCGAGTTCATAGGTGTTGTTGAACGACGCCTTGATCGGGGCGATATCACGGACATCGGCGGCCGTGATGTTCGACGAATTGGGAGAAATCATCCGCATCTCGGTGCCGACCTGCGTGGCGTCAGGCCGGAGGCTGCCGAGGTAGGTGACGATCTGCTGTGCGACGGCGGTCGCGGTCGGCGTCGACACGCCCAGCCCGCCGGCGATGGCCGGCGTCAGCCCGTTGACGAGCGCCGACGCATTCCCGGCGATGACGCCGGGATATGCCACGGCGGCCGTCGCCGGTTGCCAGACCGACTCACCGGCCGTGCCGGTGAAGATCGTCCGCATGCAGAGGCCGCCGTTGATGGCGGGGTCGCAGGAGCGATTGAAGGTCCAGCCCGTCTTGGGTGGGTTCCCCAGGGCGCGAATGTTGTAGGGCAGGCCACCCAGGTTCCGCGCCTGGATCAGGTCCAGGAACCAGGTGAAGTTGCCCGGCGTCTGGAACGCGCGATTGTAGGTGAAGCGGAAGTTCTGCGTTTCGTTCGGCTTGAAGATCAGGGCCGCGCGCGGCGACGTCTGGAGGCCTTCCACCTGGTCGTTGTTGTCCACGCGCAGAGCGGCGACGAAATCGAACTTGGGTGAGAGCCGCGTGGTGGACTGGATGTATCCGCCGATCTCGCGGACGTCGTCGATCTCCTCGTTGCGCCCGTTGATGGTGTTCCCGGTGCGCGGGTTCGTGGAGATGTAGTCGACTCCGTACACGAAATCCCACTTCGCACCTAACGCCAACCCGTGCTGAAGCTGGGCGGCCAGGCTCCGCGACTGGTCCACGATCGGCTGGCCGCTCCGGAGCAGGTACGTGCCGTCCAGGCTCAGGCTGTCCTCGTTGCCGGCGTCGCTCATGTTCATGAATACCTGCGCGAAGAGCCGGCCGATGCGAGCCCGCTGCTGGATGCTCGTGTAGGTCCAGTTCCTGGCGAAGGCTGTTCCGTTGGCGCCGGTGTATTCCAGGCCGCTGCCGATCTTCGACGTCCCGAAGGTGGTCACGTACTCGGAGTTCTCGTTCGGCCGGAAGTCGAACCTGGCTTCGCCGAGCCAGCGCTGCAGGTCGAAGTCGCGGTCGTTAGGCTGGCCCGCGCGCCCGGCGGGGGCCGCCGAGGGAAAGTTCGTGGGCTCGCCCGGATCCTCGAACTTGAAATCAGTGGCCTGGAACAGCTCGCCCGAGAGCTTGAATCCGAACTTGTCGCCGATCAGGCCCGCGTGACGCGCGGATCCACGGAACAGCGAACGCGTTCCGCCGTCGACCGTGAGCATCGTTCCCTGCGATGTGAACGGCGACTTCGTGATGATGTGCAGGACGCCGTGCGAGCTGTTCGGACCGTAGAGCGCCGATGCCGGTCCCAGAAGCACTTCGATCCGCTCGATGTCTTCGTTCGTCGACGTGAACAGGAGGGGGACGTTCACGCGAAGTGATGGCACGCCGGCGAACCGGTAATCCTGGAGCGTCAGGATAGAACCCGAGAACGCGTTGTTGAATCCTCGCGCGACGACGTTCGATTGCGCGATGCCGCCCTTGCTCACGTCGATGCCGGCGATGCCCTGCACGTGATCGGCCGCCGTCACCGACGGCCGTTCCTGGATCTCGCGCACTTCGATCACGGACACCGACGCCGGAGCATCGAGCGCCTTCTCCTCCTTTCGTGATGCCACGGTCACGACCGGGTTCAGCTCGACGATCGCTTCGGCGAGCACCACGTTCGCGGTCGCCGATCCACCAGCCGGGACCGTCACGGAGGTATTCCCGGGCCGGTATCCGATGCGGTTCGCTACTATGGTATAGGTTCCCGGCGCGAGCGTGAGCCGGTAGCTGCCGTCGTCGCGGGACTGTGTCGCCGCGACTACCGTTGTCGCCGACAGCGCCTGCACCCGCGCGCCACTGACGGGTTGGTTGGCGCGACCTTCGGTTACCGTTCCTGTCACGGTTCCGGTTTGTGCCCGGCCCAATGCGGGCACGGCGAGCAAAGCCAGCGATACCAACACGCGGAAACCCCAGCGAGCGGACATCGGCAACCTCGGAGGATGTGGGTTTGCGGATCGGCACGAAAATACGAGTCCCCTCTGTCGTTCCGCCATATGGGACAGCTACCATGGAACAACACCCGGTTGCTGTCGGGTATTCTCCTTCCGTGAAACTCACCCCTCTCGTTCCGGCCCTCGCGGCTGCCGTCCTGTCGTTATGGTCCCCGGCTTCCACGCTGGGCGCGCAGACGGGGGAGCGATCCTTGCTCCGGCAGCTCTACGGCGATCTCGCCTTCGAGGTCCGCACGAAGGGACTGGGATCGGTGACGGTTGGCGTCGCCGACGCGCGCACATCGCTCGTCTTCACGCTGCTGTCGATCGATCTGCGGCGCTGGTCCGATTCGGCAAGCCGCGTGCTGGCCGCCCGCCCGCCGCGGCGCGGGAGGATCGTCAAGTGGGAGGCCGTTGTTGATGGTCCTGGAGTGACGGCGGGGTCGATGTCGTTGGCCCGCACCATCGCACCGGGCGACACGACGATCATCCTCCTGGTCACCGACACCGCGTTCCAAGGCATGCGAACGGCGCTGTCCATGGAGGAGGCTCGCGCGCTGGCGGCCGCGATGAAGCGGGCGGCGAATGCCTCGTTGCCGACTCGGCCGGCACCGTTACCGAAAGCCAAGCCGCCGGCGAACACGCCGCCGCCGAAGAAGCCGCCTCCGCCGGACTCTCGTTAGGGCTGCCGGCCCAGTCGCGCGCGCAGCTGGTCGCGCATCTGGCGTGCGTCCGCGGCCGATGGATCGAACCGCAGGCCGGCTTCGATCCGGCGCAGTGCCTCGCGCGGATTCCCCAGGTCCAGCAGCAGTCGCGACGCGTAAAAGTTCGCGATCGCGAGCGATGGGTCCAGTTCAGCGGCGCGAACGAAGTTCGCGAGCGCGCTGTCGAAGGCGGCCTGCCCGGCATGCGCCGCGGCGAGGTTGAAGTACGCCAACGGCTCCCGCGGATTGAGCGCGATCGCCCGTCGGTACGCGGCGATCGCGCCGGGCAGGTCGCTGCGCGCCCCGAGCGCGATGCCCAGGTTCACGAGCGTCAGCGGCTGCGCCGGGTCCATGGCGAGGGCCGCATTGTATGCGTCGATTGCGGCAGCGTGGTCGCGGGCGTCGTTCAACGCGAGTCCGAGGTTGAGCGGAATGCGCTGATTGAGCGGGTCGACCGCGCGCGCCCGCCGGTACAACTCGACCGCGCCGGCTGCGTCTCCCTGGCCGCGGAGACGATCGGCGAGGTAGCCCATGATCACGCCCCACCGCGACCGGATACGCGCTTCCCGGTCGCCCAGCGAATCGAGCGCCGCGATGAGGAAGCGGCGCGTCCGCACCTCGGTCCCTCGCGCGAGGTGAAGCGACGCCAGCGCGATCGCCGCCACATCGTCGTCTTCGTGACGCGCCAGCGCCTCCAGCCGCGTGATGACGTCGCGGTCGAGGTCGACCATGTCGCGCGTGAGGTGGTGATCGAGGAACCATGCCGTACCGGCGAACAGGGCCTGAGTGTGTCGCTCGTCGGCGTTCAGGACGAGTCGCGCTGCCGCGCCGCGCGGCGCGCCTTCACGGGCGCGGATCAGTGCCTGAACCGCTGGCGGCAGCGGCTTCAGCTCCCCGTAATATTGACGTACGTTCGCGTCCAGGACGCTCGCCGGGATCTGACTATGGCACGCCTGGCATGCGCCCACGATTCCGAGCGCTGAATCAGCGAGTGGGCGGGGAATAGGAATGCTGTGGTCGGATCGCGCGTAGGGGATCGCCGTTCCAAGCTCCGGCTGCTGCAGGTAGGGCATGTGGCAGGCCGTGCACCGGCTGCCCGGTGAGTTGTTTCCGTGATGGGTGTGACGGCTCACCGAGTCGGCCTTGCTGGCGTGACAGCTCGTGCACTGATGGTCATCGAATCGCCCCGGCAGCGGCGTCCCGGTGACGTCGCGGTACTGCTGCGAATGCGGGTCATGGCAGCTCGTGCACGTCATGCCCCCGTTGCGGTAGCAGTCGCTGTACAGATGTCCTTCCTGGTAGGCGAACGTGCGGATACGCCCATCGGGGAACTGGGCCTCGTCGCCGAGTTGCGGCAGCCGGATTGAATAGAACTCGGCCAGTGTCAGGCCGGACGAGTAGCCCGACCGGAGCTGGTCCTTGAGCGCGTGGCATTGCCAGCACGTACCTAACGACTGGTCCTTCGACAACGTGGCCAGGGCGCGCATGCCGACGTCGCCGCGCGCCACCGCGTCCGGATCGCGCAGGCGCGCCAGGTGCGGCGCTCCCGGTCCGTGGCAGGCCTCGCAGTTGATGCCCAGCGACTGGATGTCGGTGCGGTAGGCGCGCGCCGACGGGTCGAGGGCGACCCGGATCTGGCTCCCGTGACACGATTGGCAGTTGCTGAACCGTGGCTCGTCGCCCATCGCCCGGGTCGGCGGCCAATCCACGCAATCGGTGATCGCGAGCGCGGGGGTGATGGGCACCCAGCCCCGGTTGCCACGGGCGATCGTGTTGCAGAACCAGGTGCGCCCCTGCCGGCTGTAGTCGAACGGAAGGAAGCGCCAGGTTCCGTCCGCGAATCGTGACAGGAACCCCTGTGTCCCGCCGCCTTCCAGATGGCCGCCGCCCACCACGCCGTCGACGGTCAATATCCGATCGTCGGCGCCGGCCTGTCTGACGGTGAACGTGAAGTTGCCGCCTGACGAGCGGGGGAAGATCTCCGCATCGGAAAAACGAATCGGCGTTCCATCAAACGGGGCGATCACGTCAACGCGCCCCGGCGCCCCGCCGGCTTTCGCGTGAGTGGAAGTCCGCCAGGCGTCGGCCTCCGCCCGGTGGCATGCCGCGCAACGCTCGGAACCCATGAACTCCGACGAGGCGATCGGAGACGGTGGAGTCTGTGTCGGGGCGGGGAACGGTTCGGTTGAGATCTCGAGCGGGCGGCGGGGCACGCCGACCATCAGCATGGCGCCTGCACCCAGCACGGCTACGATGCCCGCAATCACCAGGAGCTGTCGCCTCGTGAGACGTCGTGAACTGCCGTCCTCTGGCCTCTGGCCTTTGGCCTCTGGCCTTGTGTTTCCCTTTGCGCTTTGCGCTTTGCGCTTTGCGCCCCGTTTACTCATGCCGGCTCCACGCCGGCCCCTCGCACCGGCAGAGCGTGCGGATGTGCCTGACGAGTGCGCGAATCTCCGCCGGCGACAGCGTCGCGCCGAAGGCGGGCATCCGCGGGCTCCGGTTCATCACCGCGCCCCCGGCCGCAATCGTGTCGAAGAGCGAGTCGTCGGGGCGGGCGGCCATGGCGTCGCGCGACGAATGCACCGCCGGCTTCACCGGCAGGCTGGCCGCGTTCGGACCGTCACCACGTCCGGTCTCGCCGTGACACGTCGCGCACCATTTCGCATACAAGGCCGCGCCGTTCGGCGAGCCACTCGCGTCAGGCGGAGACCCGGCACTCACCGTAGCGGCGCCTTCGGCGTTGCCCGGCTGACTCGAGAGGTACCTCGTGATCAATTCGCGTGTCGACACCGGCATCGCCGTACGCGGCATCGCCGAGCCGGGGACAACGCGCTGCGGATCGGCAATTATGGACGCGATGTAAGCTGACGAGCGTCGCTCACGGACGGTGGTCAGGTCGGGTCCGATCGTGCCGCCTTCGCCCTTGAGTCTGTGGCACCCCAGGCACGGCAGTCGCTCGCGCAGCAACGACTCGGCTTTGGCGCGGGCAAAGGCTGAAGGACCTGTCGCACTTTCACCGGTCTGGCCTTGCGCCGTGCCGGCGCAGACGAGAACCGCTGCGATCGCGGCGCGTCTGATCATTGCCACGAATCAGACGCCGCCGGCAAGACGCCCGCGCCTGGCCTGCATCTCGGCGTCGAGAATCGTCAGCTTCTGCCAGATCTTCGACGAGAGTCCGTTGGTGAGACCAGACACCTCGTCCACGGCCGCCAGGACCTGCGGATCGTTCATTCGCTGGACGAACAGCGCCGCGACCTTGTTGGCCAGGGACAGCATCTCGCTGCAGTAGTCCAGGTAGCGCCCCAGCGCGAGCAGTTCCTTGCCGACCGCCGACAGCCCCGCGCCGGGGAACCGTTCGTCGATCCGCTGCGTGAGGCGCTCGAGTGTCGTGATGATCTGCGAGCTGCTGAGTGAACGGTACGCCATGAGGTCGGGAACTCGGGATGGCAAATCGAGCTCTGCGCTCTGAGCTCTGGCCTCAGGTAGTAAGTTCAGCCGCAATGCACTCGCCCGCCAGCGCGCCTCACCAGCCCTACGCCGTTTTCCGATTCGCGTCGTTCCGCTGGTTTGTCGTCAGCCTGCTGGCGATGGGCATGGCGGCGCAGGTCCAGCTCGTCGTTGTCGGCTGGGAAATCTACCAGCTCACGCAGGATCCGCTGTCGCTCGGGCTCCTCGGCCTGTCGGAAGTCATCCCGTACCTGGCCGTGGCCCTGTACGCCGGGCACGTGGTTGACCGTCGCGATCGCAAGCTGGTTTCCCTCGCGGCGCTCGTCGTGTTGCTCGCGGCCTCGGCGGCGCTCTTCGTGATGGCGCTCTCGGAGCCCGTGCCCAGTCGCGTGTGGCCGTTCTATCTGGTCTTTGGCGCCTGCGGGCTGGCGCGGAGCTTCCTGCAGGTCTCGCGCAGCGCGCTGGTGGCGGAGGTGGTGCCGCGAGCATTGTACCCGAATGCGGCGACGTGGCGCAGTTCGACCTGGCAGGCGGGCACGGTCGCCGGCCCGGCGTTGGGCGGCGTGCTGTTCGCCACGCTCGGCGCCCGGTGGACACTGGGCGTCAACCTGGCCTTCGGCGTCATTGCGTTAGGCGCCATGCTGCTGATCCGCCACCAGCCGACGCCGCTGGCCGGCGGCGCGGTGTCGGTGCTCAGGAACCTCGTCGAAGGGCTGCGCTACGTGCGGCGGCAGCGGGTGATCCTCGGCGCGCTGACGCTCGACCTGCTGGCCGTGTTTTTCGGAGGCGTCGTCGCGCTGCTGCCGATATTCGCCTCCGATGTGCTCAAGGTCGGCGCCGACGGATTCGGGATGCTGCAGGCCGCGCCCGGCGCCGGCGCGGTGATCATGGCGTTCTACCTCGCGCACCGTCGCCCGTTCAGGCATGCCGGTCCGGTGCTGTTGGCCGCGGTCACGGTCTTCGGCCTGGCGATCCTCGCGTTCGCGCTGTCGCGGTCCTTCGCGGTGTCGGTGTTGTTGCTCGCCATCAGCGGCGCGGCGGACAACGCCAGCGCGGTGATCCGTTCGACGCTCATCCAGGTGAAGGTTCCGCCGGAGATGCTGGGGCGGGTGTCGTCGGTGAACGCCATCTTCATCGGCAGCTCAAACGAGTTGGGCTACTTCGAGAGCGGTGTGGCGGCCCGGTTGCTGGGCGCCGTCCCTGCGGCTCTGTTTGGCGGAGCGATGACCCTTCTGACAGTGGCGCTCATTGCGTGGCGCGTGCCGGATGTCCGAAAATTGGGCGTGATTCAGCGGGAGGAGCCTCCCGATCCCGCGGCACCTTGAGTCGGGATGGCGGTACACCAAGCCGATTGCCCAGCGGCCGTTTCACATCTCACATCTCCCATCTCCCATCCACTCAAGTGTCTCACCGGTGCGGTAGATGGATGGCAGGATTGTTGGCGCTGGCTCTTGCTTGCGACTCGCCGACTGGTCCGAGCCGCGACTTCGACATCAACCGGTATCCCTATCGGTTGAGCGCCAACGGAGTGCGCCTCTTCGGGACGTCGCGCGTTCTCGTCATCCCGGCACGATTCAGTGGTGGCGCGCCGACGCCGCTCACGTCGGCCGAGTTGCAGGCGCAGCTCTTCGGCGGTTCGAGCGGAGGTCCGGTCAATCAGGCGTTCTCACTGGCGTCGGGCGGCGGGTTCACGCTGCGCGGGGAGGTGACGTCCTGGGTGCAGACGACCGTGGCCTCGACCATGACGGGTCCGGGCATCCAGACGCCAAGCGCGCAGGAGGATTACGTCTTCGAGGCACTGCGAGGTGTCGAGGACGAATTGGACTTCGGGCGCTTCGACAACGATGGACCGGACGGTTTCCCGAACAGCGGCGATGACGACGGCGTGGTGGACGGCGGCATCGCGGTGCTCAACTCGGAGCTGAATCGCTACTGCAATGGCGGCACCGGGCTCGGCCCACACCCATTCGCGCGGTCCTTCTGGCGCATCAACGGCCAGCGATACAAGACCTCCGATTCTTCGGCGCGGGGCGGCGTCATCGAAGTCGGCGGATACATTCTGATGTCGGCGACCGGTTGCGGCGGACAGAATGTCGGTGCTCACGTGCTGGCCCACGAGTTGGGGCACCTGTTCTTCGGCCTGCCTGACATCTATCACCCGGTGGGCGGGCAGGGAGAGGTGTGGGCGACCCGGCGCTGGGTGGCGGGATGTTTTGAACTCATGGCCGCCGGTTCGTGGGGGTGCGGCACCGGCGCGCCGACGCTCGACTACCGGTTCAACACGTTAGGTGCGTGGCCTCGGGCCGCGCTGGGGTGGGTCACGCCGACCGAGGTGAATCCCAACAGCGACGTGACTTATGACCTGCATCCGACCGGCCGAGGAGGCACCGTGCTGCGGGTACCCATCACGTCGGATGAATACCTGCTGATCGAGTATCGGGAGAATGCACCCGGCGACGGCAAGATCCCGGCGAACGGCGTCCTGATCTTTCACGTCGCCGAGTCGCTGCCGCTGTTCCCGCCCACCCTGCAGTCGCCGTACCGGATGAGTCTCATCGAGGCCGACGATGACTCGGCCATGTTCAGGACCGAGCAGCAGGGCGGGAATCGGGGCACGGCCGGTGACGCGTTCGGGATCACCCGGACGTCATTCCGGCCGGGTGAGCATTCGCGGGCGAAGGCGGTGGACGGGACACCGTTGCCGTTCCAGATCGGCGAGGTTTCGATCGATGCCGCGGCCCATCGGGCACGGCTGCGGATCTCACCGGTGGTGGTCGCGGCACGGGCCGCGCGGTCGCGTTAGGCCTTGTGCGACGAGGGCTCGTGGTTGCGTTTGGTGCGACGCCGCGCGGGTACGTGGTCTACGACGCCACCCGGGCACGTGTTTCTTCAGGTGCAGAGTGCCGCCGCTGACTCCCTGCGCCAACGTTCGTGGCAGGATGCTCCCGATTCGATTCTTTGAAGCGCGCTTCCGGGGTTCCGCGCCTACTTTGGGTTGGCATGCAGCGACCTCTTTCGGTAACCATCCTGAGTTGGGCGTTCATCGCCGCGGGCGCGGTCGGACTTGTCTACCACGCCGCCGGGTTGAGGTCGGGGGCGGGGGATCGCCTCGACGATGTGGTATTGGTGCTGGTCTTGCGCGCGCTGGCGATCATTGGTGGCGCTTTTGCGCTTCGCGGGGCCAACTGGGGCCGCTGGCTGCTGCTGCTGTGGATGGCATACCACGTTGTCATCAGTGTCGGGCATTTATCGTTTGAGGTCGTGGCGCACGCGATCCTGCTGGTCGTGGTGGCTGTGGTCTACTTCCGCGCGCCTGGATCGGCCTGGTTCCGTCGCGACATTGTTTCCGGCGCCTGACTCCTGGATCGGCCCGCGCGACGCCGTTGGATCGACCGGTTCGGTGCTTATCGGGGCCCGTGTCGATTCCGGCGGTGTTCAATCGACGTGTTGGAGAACACGGAGCCGCGGCGATTCCTCGTGAGTGCTCATGCCGCGTAACTCCAGGAAGGCCAACATTGTCTCGTGGACATGGAGACCAGACCATGAAATGCCTGATGCTCATCAAACACTCCGAGAGCTATCGCTCCCAACCCATCCCCCAAGGGTTGATGGACGCCATGGATAAGTTCGTCGCCGAAGGACTCAAGAGCGGCGTTCTCAAGGACACGGCCGGACTCAAGAGTACCACGGAGGCGTTCAGGGTTCGCTCGAGTGGCGGCAAGCTGAAGGTGACGGACGGACCATTCACCGAGGCCAAGGAAGTCGTCGGCGGCTACGCGCTCGTCGAAGTGAAGTCGAAAGAGGAAGCCCACAACGTGGCCCGGCAATTCATGGAGCTGCATCGGGTACACTGGCCGGCGTTCGAGGGGGAATGCGAGGTACGGCCCCTGGAGGACATGTAGGTCCCGTGGGAGGTGTTTTGGCGGCCTCGCGCCGACTTCGGCAGGCGCGCGGCCGGCGATATCTTGGCGTCCATGCCTTCAATCAACATTTCCGAAGCGGCGGTCATTCCTGCGCCTTCCGCAGTCGTGTACGACATTATCGCTGACTACAACACCGGCCATCCCAGCATCCTGCCTCTCCGCGTGCCAAGAATCTCAACTGCGTTAGCTGGCCCCGACGTTCTGGCGGTGCTGGTCCGGCTAACTGTAAGCCGTTATAATATTAGCCGTGATACGGTCGTTCGCCGACACGGCGACTGAGGATCTGTTCAACGGCCTCGACAGCCGCCGGGCGCGAGCTGCCTGCCCCACGTCGATCTGGCCGAGCGTCCGCCGCAAGTTGACTCAACTCAATCGCGTGCGGGAACTCCGCGAGCTCGCCGTGCCTCCAGGCAACCGGCTCGAACGTTTGCGTGGCGACCGCGCCGGGCAACACAGCATTCGGATCAATGATCAGTACCGGGTCTGCTTCCGGTGGGAGGATAGCTATGCCGACGAAGTCGAAGTCACGGACTACCACTAGGCGGGCGAAAGCCCCGCCGCTCGTGGCGCGACGGCTCCCCACGCACCTGCCCCCGACGCATCCGGGTGAGATGCTGCTGGAAGAGTTTCTCAAGCCGCTGGCGGTCTCCCAGTCGGCGTTCGCGATCCGGCTGGGCGTCTCGTTCCCGCGCTTGAACGAGGTGATTCGCGGGAAGCGGAGCGTGACACCCGATACTGCCCTTCGCTTGGCGCGGGTCACGGGCATGAGCGCCGACTTTTGGCTGGGCTTGCAGCTAGACTGGGATCTCTGGCACGCCCTGCGATCCAAGACGGCGACAGCGATTGCGCAGCTCCAACCGCTGCCGCGCGCGGGCTGAGGTCGAGCGTGGGCCACCTAACGTTGCATGAAGCTGTTGGCGCAGACTCTTGTGGTGGCGCGCGCTGTGGCTGCGCCAGCGCGCGCGATTATGGACTGCGCCACAGCGTATGCATAGGCGTTAGGCAGAGCACCTGACCATTATCGCAACGATATTCCCATGCGACGCCATCTTTCCTGTGCTGTCGTTGACGTTTGTCACACCGATAGCAAGCTCTGTGGGCTCAGCGTGGCGCCGACAGTCACGGAGCGATGCGTGCAGCCCGCCGCGAACATCCTTGCCAATTGACTGACGAGATTAGCTCGCCTTCGACGGCCGGCGACACCCTAATCACTTCGTAAGGCGACCAGCGGGCTCACCGCCGCGGCGCGACGCGCGGGAAAATACCCCGCCGCGATCGCAATCAAGGCGAGCAGCACCGCGGCGCCGCCCAACACCAGCGGATCGGCCGGACTCGTGTCGAACAGGATGGCCCGCATCCCTCGCCCCAGCGCCAGCGCTCCCAGTACACCAATCACCACGCCCACCAGTGCCAGGCGCGACACACCACCAACCACCAGTCGTACCAGATCGCCCCGCGTGGCGCCGAGTGCGAGACGCACTCCCATCTCATGCGCCCGGCGTCCCACGACGTACGACATGACGCCATAGGTGCCGACGGTCGCCATGACCAACGCGATGACCGCAGACGCCAACAGCATCTGCGCCGTCGCGGACTGCGGGGAGCTGACCGTGGCCACCACCCGCTCCATAGGCGCGACATCACCGGCGGCCAGGCGAGCATCGATCCGGCCGACGGCCGCCTGAAGCGCGGGAGCGAGTGAGGCGGGGTCCTGTCGGGTGCGGACGACGAGCAACGCCGTACGGGAGACCGACTGTGCGAGCGGCACGTAGACGACGTCGAGCGGCTCATCGGACGTGAGCGGATTGGCCCGTACATCGCGCACGACGCCGATCACTTCCAACGGCCGGTCGCGCCTCACCAGTCGCTGGCCCACGGCGTCACCCCGTGGGAAATAGCGCCGCGCCGCCCGCTCTGAGACGATCGCGACGCCTGGCGCCTCCTGGCCATCAGTCGTTGCGAACCACCGGCCGCGAATCAGCGCGACGTCGAGAGACTGGAGGTACGCCGGTGAAACCCGCCGTATCCCGGAGCTTGGCACGTCGTCCGGCCGCTCGGGACGCTCGTGCTCGGCGTAGAACTGCGCCCGTTGCTCGTTCCACGTCATCGGCAGCACCGTGGTCAGTTCCGCAGCCTCGACACCAGGTAGTGCCGCGGTGGCTTCGCGCAACCGGTCCCAGAAGCGCACGACCGAGCTATCGTTAGGGTAGTCGGTCTGCGGAAGCGTCACCGCGGCCGTGAGAATCTGCTCAGTACGGAATCCCGGGTAGGCCACGGAGAGACGCCGGAACGTGGATGCCATGAGCGCCGCGCCCGCCACCAGCATCAGCGCCAGCGCGATTTCGCCTACCACCAGGCTTGATCGCAGCCGGCGCAGGGCGGAGCGTCGTGACTCGCCGCGCCCGGCGTCCTTCAACGAGGCGACCACGTCCACCCGGGAGCCGGCCAGCGCCGGGGCCAGCCCGAACAACACGCCGGCCACCATGGAAACGACGGCCGCGACCAGGAGCGCCCGCACATCCAGATGGATGGCGCCGAATCCCGGGATGTACTGTTGCACCTCGACCGGCACGGTCGCCTCGGTGGCCCTGACACCCCACCAAGCCAGCAGGACTCCGAGAATTCCGCCAGACAGTGCGAGCAACAGACTCTCAGTCAGGTGCTGGCTGACCAGTCGCGCCCGCGTCGCGCCCAGCGCGATCCGCACGCCTGTTTCTCGCCGCCGACCCGTGGCGCGCGCCAGCAGCAGGTTCGCCACATTGGCGCAAGCGATCAGCAGCTGGAACGCGACCGCGCCGAGCAGCACGATCATGAACGGGCGCGGGCCCTGGCCGAAAACCGCCTCGGCAGGCTGTGCGTGAAGGACGCGGTCCCGGTACGCCTCGGGCCAATCCGCGACCAGGCGCGCGCCAAGGGAGCGGACAGCAAGTACCGCGCGCTCGACGGTGACGCCGGGCGTCAGTCGTCCCATCACGAAGAAGCTGCGGGTTCCTCGATCGACTGCCTCGGCGGGCGACAATGCGAGCGGCGCCCAGACCTGCGTTCCGGCAGGGAAAACGAAGTCCTCCGGCATGACGCCGATGACCATCCAGGCTTCGCCATTGATGCGGACCGTGCGGTCCACGATGGCGGGGTCACCCGCGAATCGTCGCTGCCAGAGGCCGTGTGAGAGGACCGCCACGCGATCGGCTCCGGGCTCCATCTCGTCAGGCAGGAAGGCGCGTCCCAGCATCGGTGCGCGGCCCGCAAGGCGGAAGAAGCCGGCGCTGACGCGCGCTCCACTGACGCGTTCAGGGAGATCATCGCCCGCGATATTGGCGATGAAGTCGGTCAGCGCCGCGAAGACGGTGAACTCCTTGAGCGAAGCCAGGTCCGTGAATGTGCCCGCCGCGACCGTGGAGCTGGCCGTCGGCGACTGGGCCGGCGCGTCAGCGACGATGACGAGCCGGTCCGGTTCGACGAACTGCGGGAGCGGGTGAAACGTGAACGCCGAGGCGGTGCTGTAGACCGTGGTGACGCCGCCGATGCCCAAGCCAATGCAGAGGATCGCGAGCACTGTGACGAGTGGCGCCGCGCGCAGGGCGCGAACGGCGAGTCGGATGGTGAAGCGGGGATCGGGCATGCGAGCTCTCGGTGGCACGTCGTCGGCGCGAGCTTCGGCCGAAGTCGTCTACTCTTACAACGGCCGCGAGCGAGTCGACGTTTCGGACACCAGCGCACTGTCGCACCACGTTCGGTCGTTCGTGTCCGACGATCCCTTACCGGCTCTGACTCTGCCGCTGAACGCTATCCGCTGAACGCTATCCGGTTAGGCGCCGTCGGAGACCACGATGCTCCTCCTGGGTCTGTCTGTCTCCCCGCCGCGTACCAGAGCCCGACTGACCCGTTCCCGAACGGCCGTGATTTCGTAAGCGTGAAATTCAAGGGCGCCTTCAGTCCGGCGAACAGCGACTTGCCCGCGCCAAGACCGATGGGATTCACGACCACTTGAATCACGTCCACGAGCCCGGCTTCGGCGAGTTGTATCAGTACGCTGCCGCTGCCAAGGATCGTCATGTTCGGCCCTGATTCGGATTTCATCCGGCGAATCGTACCGGCCAGGTCGTCCTTCACGAGTGTCGTGTTGCTCCACTCTGCCTCTCCCAGCGTCCGAGAGAACACGACCTTCGGCAGCGCATTCATCTGGGCTGCGACCTCCGGCATAGCCTGCGCCGCCATCGGCGTAGGCCACCACGCGGCCATCATCTCATAGGTGACTCGACCGAACACGAGGACGCCGCCGCCGGCGGCGTTGCCGGCGACGAACTCATTCCATTCCCTGTCGTCGGCGCTCTTGTGGGCGAAGCTCATGTCGCCCTTCGCGTCGCAATAGTACCCATCGACGCTGACATGCATGAACGCCGAGAGCTGGCGGCTCTGCTTGCGCGTCATCGCCAGTCCGCCGGTTGATTGAGGTAACGCAATGAGCCCGGGGTGGTGAGCGACTCTCCCGTCTCGAGCAGGGTCTTGAGTCCCGACAGGATCATCGGCCAGCCGCCGTAGAGCTCCGAGTTCGCGTCGGCGCGCAGGCGATCGTGCGTAACCGTCAGGCGACAGGAGTCGCCCACGGGCTCGATGTCCCAGATGACGCGCGACGTGCCCTCGTCCTTGACTGCGTCGCTCCAGAGCGCGCGAAATGTCTGCACCAGTCGGCGCGGCGGTTCCACCTCGAGGTTCTCCCCTTCGGCGATCTGGAAACCTTCAGCGGCGGTGTCCGCGGTCGCGCCGGCGTGGTACGACGAGCCAGGGGTCCACGTCGAATGCACGGCCACTCCGAACGAGTACTTGGCGCGCAGCTCGGGGTCCGTGATCGCCTGCCACAGCCGTTCGGGCGTCGTCTTGATGTAGATCTCGTAGACTTTCTCCATCTCGTCCTCCTCGATGTCGGCCTTGAGGCCGGTGAGCAGCGCGGCCATGGGGGCGGCGTACTTGTCGATCCACCGGTCGTGGACCTGGCGTATTGGAACGGCGTTCAGGAAATGGAGCTTCTCTCGCCCGCGTCGCTTCGTGACAATGAGCCCTGCGTCCTCGAGCACGCGGAGGTGCTTCATGACGCCGAAGCGCGTCATCGCCAGCCGCCGCTCCAGTTCGCCGAGTGTCTGTCCGTCGCGCTTGAACAGCTTGTCGAGCAGTCGCCTCCGGGTGGGGTCCGCCAGCGCCTTGAAGACCAAGTCCATGGAAAGGGCAATATGTGACCATTTAGTCACATGTCAAGCGGTCTATCGAACCAGCCTCAGAGACTCGCCCTGGGAATGCGGCCATGGACGCATCAGTCGCCGCACTTCCCGCCTTCATCGCCAGGACGCCGTTCGATTACGGGTTCGTCTCCCGGGAGGGGTACCCTCGATTCCGCTCCATCGCTCACCTCACGCGAGCTCGCGATATTGTCGAAACTGGTTCAGGGCATTCCCATGGCTGCCTCTTGTGGACCACGGGACGAAAGGCGGGGTGAGGCTGCTCGACCGTTGACTGAGTCGTTGGCGTTAGGCACCGAACGGCAATTCCGGGAGCCCCATGGGGAAGCGACTGCGCAAGCAGGCCCTGATGGACGAGATCCGTCGCGAGCGCGCGGCGCTTGATGAAACGCTGGTTGGTCTTACGCCACGCCAGATGACGAGAGCCGGGGTCACCCGAGGCGGGTGGTCGGTCAAGGATGTGCTGGCGCACCTGGTCGAATGGCAGCAGATGAACCTCGATTGGTATGCCGCCGGCTTGCGGGGCGAGAAGCCGGCAATGCCGGCACCGGGCTACACGCTCCGGGAACTGCCGCGGCTGAACGAGATGATCTACCGCAAGCATCACCGGCGGTCCCTCCAGGCGGTTCGGCGAGATTTCGAATCGCACCATGACCAGATCGTAGCCCTCATCTCCAGTCTGTCCGACTCTGACCTGGTTACTCTGGGGCGGTTCTCCTGGACTGGTCCTTCCTGGACACTGAGCGACTACTTGCGCGCCAGCACCGCCGCGCACTACCTGTGGGCTCGGACCCGCATTCGTCGTTGGCGGCGCGCCGAGTCGAGAACCAGGTCTTGACCTTCCGTTGTGCCAAGCGTTAGGCGTACCGACAGGTTTCCGTCGTGCAGAAGGACGAAGGTCGAGTACTTCCGCGAAGTCGGACTCTACGACACGGTTACGGTCACCTATGCAGTATTGGCGATGAGTGCGGATGGCGCGCGGTTCGTGATCGAGAACGAGATCTGGCTGTCTTCCGGCGAGCGCGCGGCCACGGTACGCTCGACCGGAGGCTGGCTCGACCTGCGTGCGCGAAAGCTCGTGGCTCCGCCACCGGCTGTTCACGGCATTCGCCGAGGTGCCTCGCGTGCCAGGTTTCGTCGAACTGCCCTCCACGTCTGGCAAGGGACGCGATACGGCGGCCGGAGCGGCACCAGCCGAGGAACGAGACACCTGAGTCACTTCAGGTGTTGAACACGGGAACTGCAGCAATCACCCACCGGAGTCAAACTCGGTGAAGGAACAGTTCAGCGCACGACTGCGGTCTGGAAGAAAAAGTCGAGCATCGCGTTGAGCGGCGAGGCATTCCCCCGCAGTCGGCTTCGCAGGGCTGCTCCTTCCCAGCAGTCAACCAGCAGGCCTGCCATTCGACGCGTGTCGGACTCGGCTGGGATGTCGCCTCGCAGCCGTGCCTCTTCCAGGCAATCCGCAGTCCGCTCAGCAATCTCGGAAAGACACTGCTCGATCCTTCGCCGGAACACGTCGTTCGTCCCCGACAGCTCCTGCCCGAGCCCACCCAACAGACAGCCCAGATAACCCTGCTTCCTGTAACTCTGTCGAGTCGACTCAAAGAACCGGCGCACTCGCTCGAGTGGGGGCCGGTCTTTCTCTCCCAGGCAATCGTCAAGACCAGCATGGACCTGACGCATGTACTGGTCGATGACCTGGAGCGCGAAGTCCTCTTTGTCCTTGAAATGATGATAGAACGAACCCTTCGGCGCACGCGCCGCCTCAAGCAGGGCTTGGATGCCCAGCCCGTTGTAGCCATGCTCGAGCAGCATGGCCAGGCCAACATCGAGCAGGCGTTGCTTGGTTGAGTGCGTCAGCTTCTTGTGGTCGAGTAACGGTACCAGGGGAACAAAGGCCAGGCCACTCAACGCAGCGTCAGCTCGTGACCTTCTCGATCATGTGGCTGATGACCAGACTGTGCTCGCGCTGCGGGCTGAACATGACGATTTCGGCATCCGCGTCGACCCTGACGTTATGCCCAGGCGCCCAGTAGAACAGGTCGTTGGCAGTCACGGTCTCCTGCGCACCGCTTGCGTCAGTCGTCGTGAGCTCGCCGCGCAACACGAAACCCCAGTGAGGGCACTGACAAAGGTTGCCTTCGAGTCCCTGGAAGAGTGGGGTGGTATCGACCCCCGCCGCCAGAGTGAAATACTCGCCGCTGATCTTGTCGAATCCGCGCACGTCGCCAAAGTCCTTTCGCTGGCGGATTACCACACCTGGAATTTCCAGCCTGACGTCCACGTTCTCCTTCGCAACTCGCATGGTCGTGTCTCCTGTGCGTCGGCAAGGGTCCGAGTAGACCGAATGGTCTAGTCGGGGAGTATACCGCGTTTGCGGACCCTGTCAAAGAGGCGCCGGTCGCCCAGGCGTCAGCCGACATCAGCGGGGGAAATCCCTACGTTTTGTATGGCTCCGACCGGGGTTCGAGACGTCGGTGGCGTCCCATTCTTCGACACGTTCAATTGAGCGCTGACCGCAGCGCGCCAAATGCGTCAGTCAGCACGCCCACCAACGACTGACGAACCACGCTGCACGTGAGGGAGAACCAAATGGCTCGGCGAACCGACAAGCTCATCGCCCATCTCAACGAAGACCTCGCTGGAGAGTTCGGCGCGATCATTCAGTATCTCACCTATGCCGCCAAGGCCACCGGTCCTTACCGGCCCCAGTTGGCTCAGTTCTTCCTGGCCGAAGTGGCGGACGAGCAGCTCCACGCCCAGTTCCTCGCCAACAAGATCGTCGCGCTTGGCGGTGAGCCAACCACGGTCCCGCGACCGGTCGCGCCGGCGAAGACCAATCATGAAATGCTCGAAGCGATCCTCGTGGCCGAACGGCGCGCCACGAAGGACTACACCAAGCGCGCCGAGGAAGCCGAAGCCAGTGGTGACAAGGGCCTTGCCGTGCAGCTCGAGGACATGGTTCGTGACGAGAGCGGACACGCCGAGGAAACAGAACGCATGCTCCGCGATTGGCCGGTCTGAATGACGAACGAACTTGCCTTCAATGCGCGCAGCGAGGCTGCCGCATTCGTCGCGGCACTCTCTCGCTATCTGAACTCTCCGGCCAGCACACTGCCGAACCGGAGCGAAGCACGCGTGTGGTACAGGCCCGGCACGCCGGGCGGCAAGGTGCAATTGTACCTGTCGGATCGCGCTCTCGAGGCCACTGCGAGTGTTTTCTCACCGGTACCCGATATTACGGCGCAACTGACTGACCCTCCTCAAGGTTCGGTGCTGGTGCTGGAAGGAGGAACTACGCCACCGCTCGGCCTCGAGGAGGCCGAGCGGCGCCTGACGACGGCAGGAGGCTAGGCGGGCGAGCAAGTTGAGCGAGGGAAGCGGACGATTCACCATTCTGTGTCCGCTTCCCGAGTCATTGCTTCACTTTGAGCCAGCGCCCACCAGTTCTTCGATGGGCTTGCCATCGGGGCCAAGGCGCTCGATGCCCACCTGCTGAGAACGGACCTATATCCGTGCCGACCTCGCGGGCCATCCGGAGCTGCGCCGCGGGAACTCCACGGCAAATGGCGAAGGTCGGCGGCTGCGGATGCACACGCTGTCAGAGATCAGGCGCGTATTGCAGGGATTCGTCCGATGTGAGACTGTAGATGCCTGCATAGCGTTCACCATACCGGAATCCGCCAATGCTCCAGACCTGGATTCACCGCATCAAACCCGGCAAGGAAGCCCGCCTTCGCGATTGGCTCGCCGAGTTGACCTTTCGCGCCGATGAAGTCAGGCAGTCGTTTTCCGCCGCGGGAGTCCGTGCCGAGCAGGCCTTTGTGCTGCCGGGGGAGACGGGCTGGCTCCTGATCTACGTGAGCGAAGCGATGGATCACGTGCACGCCGCGAACGTATTCGCGGCGTCTGGTCTCGCCATCGACCTGGAGCATCGCGAAACGATGGTGGAGTGCATCGAAGAGACGCTGAACGAGGCGCCAGTCTACAACGTGGTTGGGTAACCGCTCGTCAGGAATGACACCTGACGCCTGAAAAGCGAGAGGCTCCTCCTGGAACCATCAGGTCAGGCATGGATTCGTGCCGCCCTTCGCGGCGGCGTCGCGTACTTTCTCATAGGCAGGGTCTTCGCGCTGCCGTCGGATCACGTGCACGCGTGGCGACTCGCGGCCTGGTTGGCCAGTGGCATTGTCTACGCGGCGCATATCTGGCACGAGCACTATCGACTGCGAAGCTCGCCTGGATCGGGTGCTTTGCATGTGGCCGTTGCGGTTGCGATCGGGGCATTCCTTCTGGCGGTCGCCGGAATGATTCACTCTCTGTCGACCGCATCAGGGATTCGACCGACCTGGCTTGTGGCGCTTGTCGCCTGGCCGGCTTTCACCGCTGCTCCGGCGTTTCTTGTTGCACTGATGGCAGGGGTCATGCTGGCGCGGCGCCAGCGCAGCGCTGACCCCGCCTAGCTGCGGACCGTCCCTTGCTCGTGGGACGAGCGCGGAATCACCGCTCGAACTCGACCGCGCCCGCGCTGAAAGCCCACGTGCCCGGATCACCGCACGCGCCGGGACCTATGCCCTCCACCTTGAGGCGCACTGCCGAGACCAGCTGCAACAACACGCGCTGATTCCGGGAGACAGTGTAGCAGATGATCTCTCCGACGGTCGCCACGTATCGGAAGTCGAGATTTGTCCGCCCGATCGGCACTGGCGGGAAGGTGTAGACATTGGCCGGGAGCGACGGAATCGACGTGCCGACCGAAAAAACACCCAGCGAGGGAACAACGTTGTCGTGCGCCAGCGCGAGGTGCGGGTCTTCGGGATAGGTAGGGCTGCCGGGCTGGAACCAGCGTCCCGCTGCCGTGTTCACCACGTCCTGCGCCACGTCGCCACAGACGGGGGGCGTCCTGCGGACCGCTCCCTGTGTCCCGAGCTTCGACCGAAGCTGGTCGCCGATGGGCGCGACGAAATAGTCGATCGCGCAAGCGACATGCCTGTCACCGAAGTCCCCGACAGCATCACTCAGGCGGGCAGGATTTGCCCACGAAACGTTGACGCGACGGTCCCTGGCGAAGACATCGAGCGTGCCGCCTGTCACGCCAATCGCCTCACCTGCCGCCATCGAGACGTTCACGCTTTTCCGGCACTGCTGGTACGTGAAGCCACCCGTCGGATACGGCGCGGCACACTCGCCGTCGAGCGCACCGACCTTCGCACTGAATTGCGTCCCCAGGCGCGCCACGTGCCCGAGCTGGATCATCACGTCGGCGCACGGGAAGAACGTCACAGAGTAATCGTCGAGGTCAGGTTGACCTCCGCCAGTGCGATGCTGCACCAGCACCTCGGTCACGACGATGTCACCCGGCGCGACAATCGCCGCAGTGGCCACCGCCATGTAGAAATAGAGGTGGTCGGTCGGGAAGGTGTGAGGCGGCGGGTTGAGATTCCCGAGCGGAGAGATGAAGCGGATGTTCTCGAACAGAACGAGGGAGGTCGTCAGGAACTGCGGCGCGCTGCAGTTGGCGAGTCCACCAGGCGGGCCGAGGCCGGTGGGTCCTCCGTTTCCACCATGATTACCACACCCGAGCGCGAGCCCAATGGCACCGCAGGCAACAACCAATGCAGGCGCCTTCGACCGTGGTACCAACTGACCTCCTGACCGACGGATCGAGAGCCACGGCGAAAGGTCGCACTCGTCAGGCTCATCGCTGGCGAAACCTGCCGCGACTGCGGCGTCTTGTCGAGATGAGCCGCGTTCAGGAAGGACGGCGGGTCAGAGGCGCCGTTGTCAGGATTCCCCCGGCGGTGGACGCGGGCAAAGCCCTGCCACTCCCTCGGGAGTAGCCCGACAGATCCGCCTTACCTGCCTGCCTGATACTGGTTGCAAGGGACCAGCGGAGCCTCGGTCACATCGTGCGCGGCGCTGCCTGATCCCGTAGTCTGCCGGTGGGAGGCCGCAACCACTGGAACTGGCGCGCACCCATCGGCGAACCCTTGAACGGGAGCGCTGGTGGCGACGTCGTTGGAACCTGCGGCATCCGTTGTTGACGCGCCGCCTGACGCAGCGCGGCGCGAGGCGACTTTGGCCGAGCACACGCTGGAGGTTGTCTCCGACGCCGGGGAAGGCGCGCAGAAGTGCGGACAGATCTTCGGCGCCGTGTCCGCCCGGATGCGAAACGGCGTGTGGACGGTGGAGATCATCCCCGCCGAGATCCAGCCGCCGCCGCGGGTCCCCGAGGGAGCGAGCGGCATCCGCATCCGGCTCGGCTCGCGCGAGATCACCAACTGGGGCGACCAGACCAACCTCGTCGTCGCCTTCAATGAACAGGTGCTTCTCGCCCGTCACCGGCTCGGCGCGCTAGCCGAGGACGCGGTGCTGCTGCTCGAGGATACGTGGGCGACACACGAGGACGAGGCCGTGCGCGCCGCGTGGAACGCGGCGATGAACGAGCTCTCATCCTGCAGCTACCGCATCATCCCGGTTCCCATGGAGGCGCAGTGCCTTTCGCTGGTCGATAATCCGCGGAAGGGCAAGAACATGTTCGCCCTGGGGATGCTGGCGTGGATCTACCGTCGGGACCTCGAGCGAATCGCCGAGCAGATCGCGCACGCGTTCCGCAAGAAGTCAGAGGACGTCTACAGTCAGAGCGTGGCGCTGGTGCAGCTCGGCTACGACTGGGCGGGCAGGCACCTCGATTTCCGGATCACGGTGCCTTCCATGGAAGGCGGCCGGCCGATGGTGGTGATGAATGGCAACGAGGCGCTGGGGATGGGAGCGATCGCCGCCGGCATGGAACTGTGCGCGATGTATCCGATCACGCCGGCCACGTCGGTCTCGCATTACCTGAGCGAGGTCTTCGAGAAATTCGGCGGCGTCGTGCACCAGGCGGAGGACGAGATCGCAGCGGCGGGTGTGGCGATCGGGGCGTCGTACTCGGGCAAGGTCGCATTCACCATCACGTCTGGTCCGGGGCTCGCTCTCAAGACCGAGTTCATCGGACTCGCGATCATGACCGAAGTGCCGCTCGTCGTCGTCGACGTGCAGCGCGGCGGTCCGAGCACCGGCCTGCCGACGAAGGTCGAGCAGTCTGATCTCTTCGCCGCGCTATTCGCCCAACCCGGCGACGCGCCACGCATCGTGCTCGCGCCGGCGACCATCGAAGAGTGCTTCCACGTCATGGTCACGGCGCGACGCCTGGCCGAGGCCTTCCGCACCGTGGTCATCGTGCTCTCCGACGCGAACCTGGCCACGGGTGTTCAGCCCTTCCCGCGGCCCGCGCTGGACGTGCGCTGGCAGGCGGCTCCGGTGGACCTCACGGCCCTGCCTGACGAGTTCAAGGCTTACGGATGGAATGCCG
>Ga0209108_10000278_pt1 | contig 27743 bp, 27 predicted proteins | sample Rifsed10ft1_FD_184003 | JGI IMG/M metagenome (GOLD analysis project Ga0209108, IMG submission 184003) | Soil microbial communities from Rifle, Colorado, USA - sediment 10ft 1 (version 2) | ecosystem: Environmental > Terrestrial > Deep subsurface > Rock core/Sediment | place: Rifle, Colorado...
AGTTCGCCGCAGAATGAAGATGGATCTGGATGAGCTGGCGCGAGAGGCCGGCGTGGCGTTCGCCGACCCGGCGCTCTTGCAGCGCGCCCTGACGCACCGTTCCTACATCAACGAACACCCGTCGGCCGTCGAGGACAACGAGCGGTTGGAGTTCCTCGGCGACGCCTGCCTCGATATGACCTCGGCCGCCTGGCTCTACCAGCGCTTCCCCGAACTCGATGAAGGCGAGCTGACCCGTCTGCGTTCGTCGCTGGTGCGGACCGAACAGCTGGCCGAGTTCGCCCGCGAGTTGGGCCTGGGCGAGGTCGTCCTGCTGGGGAAGGGGGAGGCCGCCTCCGGCGGCCGGGACCGCATCGCCCTGCTGTGCGACGTCTTCGAGGCGTTCGTCGGCGCCATCTACCTCGACGGCGGACACGAAGCCGTCGAGAAGTTCATGGAGGCCCGTTTCGACCGGGCGGTGACCCGCGCCCTGGACGACGGCTCCTTGATCGATCCCCGCAGCCGCCTTCAGATCTGGGCCCAGGCCGAACTGAATGCCACGCCGCGTTACACCACCGTCGATTCCCATGGCCCCGATCACGCCCGCGAGTTCGTCGTCGAGGTCGAGGTGGGTGAGGCGCTGCGCAGCCGGGGGCAGGGGCGCAGCAAGCAAGAGGCGGCGCAGGATGCCGCGGCGCGTTTGCTCCGCGATATCGAGCGGGAAGGTCGGACGCGATGACCGGTCCCAACGGCGGCCGCGCCCGCCTCAAGGCCCTCGACCTGCAGGGCTACAAGACGTTCGCCAGCAAGGCCGTCTTCGAGTTCGCTCCCACGATCACCGCCATCGTCGGCCCGAACGGCTCCGGCAAGTCCAACATCGCCGACTCGATACGCTGGGTGTTGGGCGAGCAGTCCTACGGTCTGCTGCGCGGCAAGAAGACCGAGGACATGATCTTCGCCGGCTCGGAGCAGCGCGCCCGCGCCGGCATGGCCTCGGCCACGATCACCTTCGACAACACCGACGGTTGGCTCCCGATCGACTTCGCCGAAGTCACCGTCAGCCGGCGCGCCTACCGCAGCGGCGAGAACGAGTACCTGCTGAACGGGCAGCGGGTGCGCCTGCGCGACGTATCCGAGTTGTTGGCGCGCTGCGGCCTGGGGGAGCGCACCTACACCATCATCGGCCAGGGCCTGGTCGACGCGGCGTTGTCGCTCAAAGCCGAAGAACGACGGCGCCTGTTCGAGGAGGCGGCCGGCATCGGGCTGTACCGGTCGCGACGCGAGGAATCGCTGCGCCGGCTCGATCACACCCGGCGCAACCTCGATCGGGTGCGCGACATCATGGCCGAGCTGCGGCCGCGCTTGCGCAGCCTCGAGCGCCAGGCGAAGCGGGCCCAGGACTACGACCAGGTCCGGCAGGATCTCCACGCCGCGCTGCGGCAGTGGTACGGCCACCACTGGTATCGGATGCTGACCGTCGTCGGACAGGCCAAGGCGCAGGCGGAGACGGAAACCGCCGCCCGCGAACGGCTGCACGCGCTCGAAACGCAGACGGCCTCCGATTTGAACGCCAATCGGACCCGCATCGACGCGCTGCGCCTGGACGTGCGCCGGCTGTCGGAGCGTTCGACCGAGGTCTTCCGCGGGCGCGAAGGCATCGGGCGGGGCTTGGCCGTCGGGCAGGAGCGCCTGCGCTGGGTCACCGAGCAGGCGTCGTCGCTGGAAGCCGAGCTGGCGGTGCGATCGGAGGCCGACCGCGCGCTGGAGGCCCGCCTGGGTGCGGCCCGGGAGGAAGTCGTCCTGCGCCAAAGGGCCGTAGCGGAGTCGGAGAGGCAGCTTCGGGAGCTGCGCGGCGAGAGGTCGCTGGGGTCGAGTCAGGATGTCGCCGGGATGGCCCCGGCCCAGGCGCGCCTTCGCCTCGATCGGCTTCAGGCCGAGCTGGCGGCCAGCGAAGCGCGCCTCGGACAGGGGCGTGACGGCCTCGAGAAAACGCGCCTGGCGCTGGACGTCGCCCGGCAGCGCCTGGAGAGGGCCCGCAGCGCCTGGCAGGAACAGAAAGCCCGCTGGACGGAGGCCGAAGCCGCCGCCGCCGCCGCGGAAGCGTCCCGCCTTGAGGCCCAGCAGTCGGAATCGACCTCGGCGGTGGAAGCGGGCGAGGCCCGGCGCGCCGTCGAGGCACATCTCGAGCACCTGGCCGGCCTTCGTTCGCGCGCCGCCGCCGGCGAAGCCCGGCTGCAACAGGTTCATGAAACCCCGGAAGGCGACGCCGAGGCCATGCTGAAGATCGCTTCGACGAACGGCGATCCCCTGACCTGGCACGGTCGGCTCAGCCAGGCCGTCGATCCGGCGCCGGAGGCGGCACTGGCGGTGCGCGCCGCGCTGGGCGCCTTCGCCGACGGATTTGGTTTCGACTCGCGGGAAGCCGTCCTGCGGGCCTCCGATCAGATCGCCGAGGGCGATGACTCGACCGCCGCGGCCATGCTAGCGCTCGAAGGATTCGCCCCGGCCGGCCGGCTCACGGCGCCGGCGGGGGACGGGGTCATCGGGAATGCCGCCGACCTGGCGCGAGCTTCGGCGCCGTTTCAAGGCGCGGTCGGGGCTCTGCTCGGCCGGACGTGGGTCGTACGCGATCGGGCGGCAGCCAGGCGACTCTTGCCTGCCCTCGCCGAGGGCAGCCGCCTGGTGACGCTGAGGGGCGATATCTTCTTCCCCGATGGACATGTGCTGCTCAACGCGGCCAGGCCCTTCCGCGGGAGGAAGGAGGTCGCAGACCGCCTGGCAAAGGACCTCGACGACGCCCGCGCCCGTCTGGCGCAAGCCGAGGCGGACGAGCAGAGTCTGCGCCGACGGGTGGCGGAGGCTCAAGCGGCCGAACGGCGTGCCGGCGAGGCCACCCTGCGAGCGCAGGCGGAAGAGCAGCGACTGCGCAAGGCGGCGGCCGAGACGCTGGCGCGGGAGCGCAGCGGGGCGGGCGAGGTCGAGTTCGCGCAAGAGCGGTCGCAGTCCCTCGAGCAGCAGCTGGCCGAGGCCGAGGCCGCCGTCGCCGCGGAGGCGTCGCAGCGGACGGCGCTCACCGAGGAAAGGACACGCCTCGAGCGGGTTGTGCAGGTCGACGATGTCCGGCGGGGAGGCGAGGCCGCCGCCGCCCACGTCGCCCATGCCGAATCGAACCTGGAGATGGGGCGGGGGGCGCGCGCCGAAGCCGAGGATCGCCTGCGCGAGGTCGAGGCGACCTGGTCCGCCAGCCGGTCCGAATTGGAGGAGCGCACGTCGCGCCTGGCCGCCCTGCGGGCGGAGCGCGCCTCCCTGGCGGCGAGTGTGGCCGACTCGGAACAGAAGGCGGTCGAGATCGAGGCGCGCGTGAACGCCTTGCAGGCCCAGTCCAAGCCGGCGGAGGAGGCGCTGCTCGCCGCCGAAGAAGAGCGATCGGCGCTGGAGCGCCTGGAGAGCCAGCATCGCGCCGAGGTGCAACAGGCCGAGCGCCGGCATTCGCAGGCTCAGATCGAGCTGGCGCGACGCCAGGAAGAACAGGCCAGCCTGCGGCGGCGCGTCGAAGATGATTTCGGTCTGGTGGCGTTCGATTTCGACGAGACCGGCGAGGGCCAGGTGCCGATCCCGTTCGAGGGGTTGGTCGAGCATCTGGCGCAGGTCGACGAGCTGCCGCCCGATTATGAGAGCCAGGTCGCCCGTCTGCGCCTGCAGCTGCGGCGGATGGGCGCCATCAACCCCGAAGCGCAGAAGGAGTATTCCGAGGTCAAGGAGCGGGTCGAATTTCTCACGGCGCAGGTGGAAGACCTGGAACAGGCCGAGTCGCAGCTGCAGGGGGTCATCGCCGAACTCGACGTGCTGATGGAGACCGAGTTCCAGAAGACGTTCGAGGCCGTCGCCCGCGAATTCCGCGAGGCCTTCACCCGACTCTTCAACGGCGGTTCCGTGCGCTTGTCGCTAACCGATCCGAGCGACCTGAGCCAGACCGGGATCGACATCGAGGCGCGGCTCCCGGGACGGCGCGAGCAGGGGTTGTCGATGCTCTCCGGCGGCGAACGCAGCCTGACGGCCTGCGCCCTGGTCTTCGCGCTGCTCAAGGTGTCGCCGACGCCGTTCTGCGTGCTGGACGAAGTCGACGCCATGCTGGACGAGTCGAACGTCGCCCGCTTTCGCGAGATGCTGCGCGAGCTGAGCGGCCAGACGCAGTTCATCGTGATCACGCACAACCGCCAAACGGTGCAGGCGGCCGAGGTGCTGTACGGGGTCAGCATGGGGCCGGATTCCGCCAGCCGCGTCATCAGCCTCAAATTGGACGAGGCGGCGCGGGAGATGGCGGACTGAAAGAGGCGCGCGGAGTACCTTGCCGGCGCGCTGAGCCAGCCTGCCCTGAGCGAAGCCGAAGGGTCGAAGCGTGCCGATCACCAGGGGAAAACATGCCGGGCCAAGGGGCGTACGCTGTCTACATCATTCGCTGTGCGGACGGTTCGTACTACACGGGAATGACCTCCGACCTCCGCCTGCGGATCGCGGAGCATGAACAAGGTCTCGATCCCAAGGCATACACATATCCGCGCCGCCCGCTTCTTGTGGTCTGGTCTGAGGAGTTCGGCAGTCACGATGAGGCCTTTCGATGTGAGCAGCAGATCAAAGGGTGGCGAAGGGAGAAGAAGGAAACCCTGATTCGGGGAAACACGGATGCCTTGCCGGAGCTCGCTCGGGGTGGATCGTCGCGGCGTTGAGCGCGGCCCCGCTGGTGTGTGACCGTGAACAAGGCCCGCCACCCTTCGACGGGCTCAGGGTGCCTAGAGTAGACCAGGCGCGCTGAGCCAGCCTGCCCTGAGCGAAGCCGAAGGGACGAAGCGCGCCGGGCGAGAGCAGGGCGGCACCCTCTGGCGGGCTCAGGGTGCCTGTCTCGGATAACGGGCGAGCAAGGGCGATGCCGACGCATGGCGCCCGCGAGGTGCAGCGTCCTTCGACTACGCTCAGGACGCATTCGACACTCTCAGGACGCCTGAATCAGCAGGCGCGCTGAGCGTAGTCGAAGCGCGCCGGCGCGCCGACATGTTGACACCTCCCTCCCATGCGGTACAATCCCAGCCCGCGCCGAAGTGGCGGAAATGGCAGACGCGCTGCGTTCAGGGCGCAGTGAGCATCCGCTCATGAGGGTTCAAATCCCTCCTTCGGCACCAAAGGATCGGCCCTCGCCTGGCGGGGGCCGGTTCTCTTTGGGGGTTGTGCCAGCCCCGCCGCAGGAGTACCATGCGCACGCCATGAGCCAGGAACCTCGCCGCAGCCTGCCGTTCCAGCGCGTTGCGATCATCGTCGGCGTCGTCGCCGTGTTGTTCATCCTGGGCGATCTCAACCGGCGCATGGAAGAGGCGCGCCAGATGGAACGCGGCGCACGCGCCCTGTCGGCGCAGGTGGCCGGGCTCGAGGCGGAGGCGGTGGCGCTGCAGACTCAGATGGCCGGGGTGACATCGGAAGCGGTCATCGAATCCTGGGCGCACAGCGAGGGGAAACTGGTGCGGGATGGGGAGAAGCTCATTATTCCGATCGCGCCTCCCGGCGCCCCGACCCCCGGGGCCCCGACGCCCACGCCTTACCCGGACCCCCCCAGCCCCTGGCTCGTCTGGCGCGAGCTCCTCTTCGGGGATTAGACCTGCCGCGCTCCTTGACGGTTACCCGGCCCGGGTGATAGACTTCACCATTCACTGCGGGGTGGAGCAGTGGCAGCTCGTCAGGCTCATAACCTGAAGGTCCTAGGTTCGAATCCTAGCCCCGCTACCTGAACGAAGAAGACACCCGCGAAGGGTGTCTTCTCACTTCTGGGGGAGCTCAACGGGGATGTCCTAGGCCGTTCGCCCCGGCGGGCCGGAGCCCGCCAGGGCGCCGGCCCGAACGGGGTTCTCCCACTCGCTGCGCTCGTGGGACGAAGACGGAATCCTAGCCCCGCTACCTGACTGAAGAGAGGACACTCAGCGACAGGGTGTCCTCTTCTGTTATCGACGACGCCACCGTCGTCCTCGAAGGTGCGGACACGGCGCTCGTCGAGGGTACCGGAGGGAGGATCGTCCCAGGCCGTTCAGGGTCATGTGCTCGCTCTGCCCGCCGGCGGGAGCTCCGGCAACTTGTCGTGTAGAATTCCGCACCTTGGACCCCAAGCCGGATCGGCCAAAGGAAGAACCTGTCGGGCCCCCTTCGTTCGTCCAGGCCGAGGACCTGACGCGCACGTATCGCCGCGGCTCGGAAGAAGTACACGCCCTGCACGACCTGACGCTCGTCATCCCTCGGTCCGCCTTTGCCCTCGTCCTCGGGCCCAGCGGCAGCGGTAAGTCCACGCTGCTCAACCTCATCGGTGGAATCGACCGGCCGACCAGCGGGCGCCTGGAAGTCGACGGGCTCCAACTCCACAATCTCACGGAGCGCCAACTCGACGGCTACCGCCGGGACCACGTCGGCTTTGTCTTTCAATTCAACAACCTGCTCCCCAACCTCGACGCGCTGGAGAATGTCGCCTTGCCGCTCGTCGCCCAAGGACGCAGCTGGGCTCAGGCACGAGATCAGGCCGTGGCGCAGCTGGCGGCCCTCGGTCTGGGCAACCGGGTCGGCCATCGTCCATCGGAACTTTCGGGCGGCGAGCAGCAGCGCGTGGCTTTGGCTCGGGCGGTCATCGCCCGGCCGGCGCTTGTCCTGGCGGATGAGCCGACCGGCGACCTCGACTCCGAATCGGCCGAGATCGTCCTCGACCTGATGTGGTCCCTCAATCGGGACCTGGGCGCGACCTTCGTGATCGCCACCCACAATCCGCGGCTGGAGTCCCGGGCGACGCAGGTGATCGAGCTGACCAATGGGCGGATCACTCCCCCGGTGCCGCAGGCATGATCCATCTGACCCTTCAGGACATCCGGCACGACCTGCTCACCTTCGGGTTCAGTGTGCTTGGCCTCGGGGTTCTGGTCTTCGCCTTCCTCCTGCTCGTTCCGCTTTCCCGGGCGGTGACCCGTATCGGAGAAGCGGGCAGCCTGCCCCAGAATCTGATCATCGTCGAGCGGGATGTCCTGCAGCCCGAGCAAAGCCGGATCGCCCCCGGCCTGGCGGAGAGCGTGGCGGCGATCCTCGGCGATCGCCTGAACCGCGTCGACCCCGTGATCTTCCGCATCATGCGCGTCGAGGAGCATCCGATCCAGCTGCGCGGCGTCGTCACCGAGTCGTGGACGACAACGTTCCGCCTGCAGCTCCTCGAAGGGGCGTGGCCGGCCGATTCTTCTGAAATCGTCATCGGTCAGCTGGCAGCCCAGGGCGGCGGTTGGCGGACCGGAAGCGAGATCAATATCTATGGCCGGCGCTTTCGAGTCGCCGGCATCGCCGATGGACCGGGGACCAAGACGCAGACCGCCTGGATGTCCTATGTGGCGGCCAGCGACCTCTTCGGCCCGGAGAAGGGCGCCCAGCTCCTGGTGGCCCATCTGCAACCATCGGCGGATCCTCTCACGTCCAGGCAGGACCTGGAGAACGGGCTCCGATCGATCGGCGCCGAGTACGATGCCTACTTCGAAGATGCCTTGCTGCGCGAGTACGGGGCGGCGCTGAACGATCTGCGGTCGCTTTCGCTGGTGACGGCGGTCATCGCCGTCGCCGCCGTCACCCTCGGATCGCACAACCTGGCGTGGCTGGCGGCTGAGGAGCGGAAGCGCCTGCTCGGCATTCTTCGTGCCGTCGGATTCGACCGCCGCGCCGTCGGCCGATACCTCCTCTTCCGGGCCGGGGTGATCACCGTGGCTTCGTACCTGCTCGCCTTGGCGGCGGCGATCCTCTTCATCCAACTGGGAATTGGACCGAACAACCTCACCATCGGAGGAACCCAGACAGCCTTGAGTCTGAGCCCGGCGACGGCCGTGCTGGGTCTCCTTCTGGCGTGCGCCGCCAGCCTGGCGGGGACGTGGCTGTCGGTACGCCATGTCCTGAGCGCCTCCCCGGCATCCTTGTTGGGGAGGGGGCCGGGGAGCAGCTTCGCATGAGGGTGGCCGCGTGGCTGGCGTTGCGCGATCTCTCCGTCCACCGGCGCCAGGCCATCGCGCTGGGGACGGTGTTCGCCATCGCCGTCATGGCTTTCGTGGCGCTGGGGAGTTACCGACGGACGCTCTCGACGGATTATCAGCCGGCGCGGGGTGATCAACTCGTGATTCAGGAGACCCAGTCGTTCGCCGAGTTCTACGGCAGCCGCCTCTCCCCCGAGATCGCCGTCGTCCTCGAAGAGCTGGGCGTCGCAGGGGCCGTCGCCGAGATCCACGCCATCGTGGGGACATCGCTGCAGGATGCCGTGCTGTTGCGAGGAGTCGATCTGGAAAGCTACCCGGAGCTCGACTCCTTCGTCATCCGCGCCGGGCGGGGACTCCAACCGGGCGACTCTCCACGCCAGGCCATGATCGGGAGGCGTCTGGCAGAACGGCTGGAGGCGATGCCCGGGGACTCGATCCGGCTCCGCGGCCGGCCCTTCGAAGTGATCGGCGTCTTCGAGACCGGTTCGTACACCGAGAATGAGGCCTGGGTTCCGCTGGCCGGCGCGCAAGAGCTGCTCGGTTGGGATCAAGACGTGTCCCTGTATGTCGTCACAGACGATGGCCTGCTGACTCCGGGTGAACAGCTTCTCGACGGCGTGTCGGTCGTCCGCCGGGGGGAGTTGTGGTCGACGTTTCCGCGGCAGTGGGAAGGTCTGATCGCCCTGATCGGGACCGTAACGCAGGCTCTGGGGCTGGCGGCCGCCTTTTCCCTCGCCGCCATGCTGTGGAGGCTGGCCTGGCAGCGGCGGCGGCAGATCGCCATCCTTCGCAGCCTGGGGTTCAGCCGAACGGTCTTCTCCATCTATCTGGTCGTGCAGGGCGCGTCGGTCGCCTTCGCCGGAGGGGCGTGCGGGGTCCTGGGTGCGCTGGCGCTCCTTCGATGGGTGCGACCGACGCTGGCAGGCGTCAGTCTCCGGCCGCATCTCAGCGCCGACCTGCTGATTTCGACCGGAGTCTGGTTGGGATTCCTGACTCTGCTCAGCGTCGTGGTCCCCGTCTGGGTGTTGGGCCGCAGACGCGTGGCCGAGCTCATGAGCGGCGAATGAAGGGCCTTTCCGGGTCCACCCTTGCTCACGGAGGAAAGAAGATGTCGAGACAGAGGCTCGTCGGTTTTGGACTGCTGGTGATGATCGTCGGAAGCGCCTGCGGCATCAGTTCCCTTGGCGACGCCCCGGAGGCAGGCGGCAGCGGACTCCCTGGGTCCGCGGAACCAACCGAGGCGCCCATGGTGCCGGTTCCCATCAATCAAGGCCTCGCCAGCCTCGACAGCTATCGCATGACCTACACCAACGATATCTACGATTCGCTGGCCCAGCAGCGGAGTGCGATCACGCTGGTGGTCGCCCGCGACCGGGCGGCGGACGCCAGCTACAACCGCACAGAGACGCGGGTCACAACCGATGAGGATGGAGTCGCTTCCGAGGACGTCCAGGAGCAGTTCGTGATCGGCAATCAGTTGTGCCTCGTCGCGGAAGGCGAGGCGGAAGTGACCCTCATCAGCGACACGGCCCAGGTGATGACGGAGCTGATGTCTCAAGTGGTCGACTTTAATCCCTTGATCGAGAACCCGGTATACGTTGGAGAGGGTGTCGTGAACGGAGTGCCGGTTCGACTCTACACCTTTGAAGTGCGGAGCCTGGGCGCCGCCTCGGAGGCCGAGGCGACCCGCGCCGACGGGAACTATGCCATCGCCATCGACGGGGACTACCTGGTGCACTACAGGTTCGATATGGAGCTGCGCACGGGCCCCGAAGGCGATCCGTCGGCGGAGTCCTCCGTTTCCTTCTTCGAGGTTTCGCTCGAGCAGGTCAACCAGCCGGTGGAGATCGCCTTCCCAGCGGACTGCCAGGCGGCCGAGTCCCTCGGGGAGTGATGTCGATCTGGTACGGATGGCGGCAGGCGCACCGTTTTCGGTCGTGACCGGAAAACGCCGGCTGCGGATCACCCTTCTGACTCTGGGGTCCCGCGGCGATGTGGAGCCGTACCTTGGTTTGGGAGTCGCCCTGGCGCGGGCCGGTCACCGGGTTACCGTAGCCGCGCCGGCCGCCTTCGAAGCGCACATTCGGCAGGCGGGCCTGGATGTGTTTCTGGTGGAACCCGATCCGCGTCTGCTGGCCGTCGAAGGGGAGCCGCCGCGCTGGCTGCGATCTTCGGCTGCCGCGGCGGCCATCCGCCTGCGTCACGCCACCCGCGCCGGGTCGGGCCTGGGGGTCACCTATTCCGGCTACCTTCAAGCCAGCCGGCGCGCCCATCTCATCCTGTATCCGGCTTGGCTCGCTCCGGTGGCGAGGACCATCGCCCAGACCTGCGGCTGCATTGCCCTGCCGACCTATCTGGCGCCGATCCACCCGACGCGCGCCTTTCCCAGCCCCTTCTTCAACTTCTCGCCTCATCCCGGATGGAACCACTTGAGCCATTCCATGGCCCTCTGGTTGGGGCGGGCGGTCTTGAACGGCGTGCCGAACACCTGGCGCTCGCAGGTCGTCGGCCTGGCGCCGACGGCGATCGAGCTCCTCCCGCCGGACGGCGAAGTCTGCTTGTATGGCTTCTGCCGGACCCTTCTTCCGCCGCCGCCTGATTGGCCGCCGGGCGTCGTCGTCACCGGGCCCTGGTGGCTGGACACGCAGACCGGCTGGCGGCCGCCGGAGGACCTGGATCGATTCCTGCAGGCGCCGGGGAGGGTCGTCTTCCTCGGTTTCGGCAGCATGATGGATGGCCGGCCGGAGGAGTTGAACGCCGTCGTCGATTCGGCTCTCACCAGGCTCGGTTGCCGAGCGGTATTGCTCGCCGGTCCCGCCGGACAGCTCGATCTGCCGACTTCTCCTCGCCGGCTCGCCGTCCGGGACGTTCCGTTCGACTGGCTCTTCCGCAGGGTGGACGCGATTGTCCACCATGGAGGGGCCGGGACGACGGCCCAGGCCGCCCGGGCGGGGAAGCCGTCGGTCGCCGTGCCTTTCTTCGGCGACCAGCTCTTCTGGGGCCAGCGGATGCACCGGGCGGGCGGAGGGCCGCGTCCTATTCCGCGTCGCGCGCTGACCCCAGAGAGACTGGTTTGCGCGATCGATGAGGCGCTGCACGATCCGAGAAGCTCGGAACGGGCGGCCCTGCTCGGGACCCGGGTACGCGCCGAGACGGGCCTGTCGACGGCCGTCGATCTCATCGAAGCGGCTTGCCTGGGATGAGCGATCAGGGGCTTACAATCCGACGGATGTGACAGGAGGGCCTGCATGACCTCGTCGCCGTTCCGCTGGGGCATTCTCGGCCCGGGACGAATCGCTCATCGCTTCGCCCAGGCCTTGGGCGAGGTTAAGGACGCCAGGCTGCAGGCGGTCGCCAGCCGCTCGGCGGAGCGCGCCGGCGACTTTGCCGCGCAGTATGGAGCGCCTGCCGCTTACGATTCGGATGAGGCGCTGGCCTCGGATCCGGCTGTCGATGCGATCTATATCGCCACGCCTCACCGATTTCATCACGCCCAGGCGCGGCTGTGCCTGCAGGCCGGCAAACCGGTCCTGTGCGAGAAGCCGTTCACGGTCAATGCCGCCCAGGCTCTCGATCTGATTCAACTGGCGCGGACCCAAAATCTGTTCCTCATGGAAGCGCTCTGGTCCCGCTACCTTCCGATCTACCGGCAGGTGAGGACGTGGCTGGACGGCGGGGAGATCGGCGAAATACGACTGGTCAGCTCGACGTTCTGTTTTCAGCCCGAGCGCGATCCATCGGACCGCAAGTTCAATCACGCACTCGCCGGCGGCGCCCTGCTGGACCTCGGCATCTACAACGTCTCCCTGTCGCAGTGGGCGATCGGCGAGGACCCTTCGGCCCTCTCCGCCCAGGCCCGCGTGGGAGACACCGGCGTGGACGAGCTGACGGCGGTGACGATGGCGTACCCGGGCGGCGCCGTGTCGCAGTTTGCCTGCAGCCTGCTCTTCGATGCCGTCAACGATCTTACGATCTATGGGACGAAGGGCCACATCAGGATCCACCCGAAGTTCTGGGAATCCACCAGAACGACTCTCGCCGTGGGCGGTTCGGAATCTGCCGCCAGCCTCCGCTTTCGACGGAACGGTTTCGAGTATGAGATCGAGGAGGCCATGCACTGCCTTCGGAGCGGGAGGCGCGAGAGCGAGGGGATGCCTCTGGCGGCCACCCTGGCGAACATGATGACGATGGATCAGATCCGCGAGCAAATCGGCTTGCAGTACTCATTCGAATGAGCCATTGTCGCTCACGATTTCACCTCTGGTGGCGACGCGGATGGGCTGCGTCGCGCCCGCCGGAGTGATGGAGCAGGAAGCCGGGTTCGTGAGCGCCATGGAGTTGGCGACGGCCTTCGGCCGGCAAGGTGGCGAGCTCCAACTTCTGGATCATGCGGGCCAGATCGTGGTCCGGGGATCCCAAGGGGCCACGACGAGCAAAGGGGACTACCGGCAGGTGAGTCGGCGGGTGCGGGTGGCGATCTTGTCAAGGCGGTTGGCGGGTCGTACAATCGCCCTGCTGCCGAGGTAGCTCAGCCGGCTAGAGCGCACGACTCATAATCGTGAGGTCGGGAGTTCGAGCCTCCCCCTCGGCACCAGCTGAATCTCTGTCCCTTTCTGACGGTCTGCTCCAGGGGCGCTTGGGCCGGGGCCATCCCCGGCTCAAGCGCTTTCGAAGGTCAGCGCAGCGCCGGCCTGTCCAAGGCGATCGGCGGCCGGCCTCGCGGCAGGACGACTACCACAAGCCTTCCTCATCCCATCGAATCACGGATCAAGATCGGCGACTCCACCCCCGCGGGTGATTGTCTTCGCCTCCATCTCCTCCTACAGTGAATCTCCCAAGTTGGCGCGACCGCTGTTGCTCTGTTGACGCGTGCTCGAGGGCATAGGGGTTGTGGAGGCATAAGGAGGGCAAATCGACCTGGATCGTCGTCGGGAATCGTCCACCAGCTGTTGGAAGTATCGGCTCAGCGGAGGCGACGCGCTGTCGGTTGTGTGTCGTCCTCGGTGATGCCCTGCCAAGGAACTGCAGCCCCCGATGCGAGGAGACCGCCATGCGAATGCGAGACGCATTGCCCGGCAGATACCTTTCCGGAGACGACCTGGATGGCGAGGTGATCGTGACCATCGATCGCATCGTCATGGAGTCGTTCCGCGATCCGCGGACCCGGCAGGAGTCGCGCAAACCCGTCATGTACTTTCAGCGGGCCAAGCGCGGCCTCATTATCAACCGCACGAATTGGCGCACCGTGGCCGACCTGTACGGCGATGAGAGCGACAACTGGGTCGGCAAGCGAATTGCCCTGGTCTCGATGATGGTCGATGCTTATGGGAAGCAGACCAAGGCGGTGCGCGTACGGCCAACCCGCCCGCCCGAGCCGCGAGCCCGGAACGACGTCTCGGTGGCGGAGCCGACAGACTCCTCAGCGAGCCTGCCGGAGTCTTCACCGATACCGGTTACGTAGAGGCCCCAATCTCTGTAGAGGGGCCGATAGGGGGACGACGGGATCGGCGCAAGACGCCATCCTCGCCCATCGGCGGCGCCTCAGGGGCTCGGCCCGACGGCTTCCTCCCGGCGCCCTGCGATCCTTTGCCCGTTGAGCTTCCCCGCCACCCGGCTCAATGCATCGCCCGTGCGCCAAAAGGCCACCGCCGCCATCCCGTGGGCCAGGACGGCGAAGACCGGCGGCGTCTCGTGGGTGTAGTAGATCCAACAGCCACGCGTCGTCCCCCAAAGCTCCAGGAAGGTGCCGAGCGCCGCGCCGGCGAAGAAGGTGGCCAGGGCCACGCGTGGTTGCACCGGCGTGGCGATCAGAAACGCACACAACAGCATGGCCGCGATCGTCAGTGACAGTCCCATCGTCGGCCGGACGAAGTCGACCATCAGAACGGTGAACGCCCCGAACGTGATGGCGTAGGCGGCTCTGATCGCGCGGCCGCCAAACCGTGCGAACGGCCGCTCGAGCAATCCGGTCAGCCGATCGATTGCCAGACTGGCGATCGGCCAGGCCGGGACGATCCACATCGGCGGTCGCTCGAGGGTGTAGTAGGTCCACAAGCCGGTTTGGGTTCCCCAACTCTCGATGACCAGGCCGCCCATCAACCCGACCGCCACTGTTCGCAGGTCGCGTTTCACATCGGCGCGTGCCATGATCAGCAGCGTCATGGCGCCGAAGACCCCCAGCAGCAGCCAGTCGACCTGTCGCCACCAGGCCAGTCGCGGGTCAAGACTCCCGACGTAGTCGTCGAGCAGCGGCCACCAGACGATCCCGATGACGACGATGGCGGCGAAAAACAGGCTCACCAGGAGGTAGCTGGCGCGGTTCCACCCCAAACGGGAGCGCCACGCGAGGGAGGGAGACGAAGCCGACATCTTGGTGCAAGCCGGGGCGAAGGCGGGCACTGTACCGCAGGGAGGCAGGCTGCGCAAGGGCGCCGGCGGCTGGGGGCCGATGCTACAATGCGGCCCGTGCCTCTTTCGATCTACATTCACATCCCCTTCTGCACCGTTCGCTGCGCCTATTGCGACTTCAACACCTACGCCGGCCTCGAAGGCCTGATGCCGCCCTACGCCGCGGCGGTGCAGCGAGAGCTCGCCCTGGTGGCGCCGTTCTTTTCCGGCGAGCAGGAAGGCTCCGTCTCGGACTCCGCCGAGGTCCATTCCGTCTTCTTCGGCGGAGGCACTCCCTCCCTTCTGGTGCCTGACCTCATCGAAGCGATTCTGAGAGTTGTTGGCAGCGAGTTCCGCCTGGCCCATTCGTGCGAGATCACCCTCGAGGCCAACCCGGGCACCCTCGGCCGGCAGGACCTCGAGCGTCTGCGGCGTGCCGGAGTGAATCGCCTGTCGCTCGGTGCGCAGTCCGCTCAGCCCTCCGAATTGCGCTTGCTCGACCGCGCCCATACCTTCGAGGACGTCGCCTCCGCCGTCGAACAGGCGCGCCGCGCCGGATTCGACAACATCAACCTCGACTTGATCTACGGGCTCCCGTGGCAGGCGATGGAATCCTGGACGGATACGCTCGATCGGACGCTGGATCTGGCGCCGGAGCATCTCTCGCTGTACGCCCTGTCGCTCGAACACGGCACGCCGCTGCGGGCGTGGGTCGAGCGGGGCCTGGTGGCGGCGCCCGATCCGGACGCCGCCGCCGAAATGTACGGATGGGCGGAAGCCCGCCTGGCGGGAGGCGGCTACGTTCAGTATGAGATCTCGAACTGGGCGAGGGACGGTGGCGCCGGCTCCGAACTCGACTTTCCGGCGTTCGCCTGCCGCCACAATCTACAGTACTGGCGCAACCTGCCCTATCTGGGGATCGGAGCCGGGGCCCACGGCTGCGCCCTCGGTTGGCGCTATGCCAACGTGCTCTCGCCTCGGCTCTACATCGAAAGGCTCCAAGCCGGGACGGCCGGCCTGGCGCCGTGCTCCCCGGCCGCCGCCGAGCGGACGGCGATCGATCTCCCGACCCAAATGGATGAAACGATGCTGCTCGGATTTCGGCTGACTCGCGCAGGCGTGCAGCCATCCGCCTTCCGCGGCCGTTTCGGTCAGGAAGTGGAGCCTCGCTACGGCCAGCGGCTGCGCCAGCTCGAGCGCGACGGCTTGATCGAACGCAGAGAGGATCGACTGCGGCTGACGGCGCAGGGGCGGTTGCTCGGAAACCGCGTCTTCCGAGAGTTCGTCTAACCGCTCGGACAGGATGGAGGAGACGGTATGCGTGTGGGCTATATCGGGCTGGGATTGATGGGCAAGGCGATCGCCGGCAATATCCTCAAGGCCGGCTTTCCTCTGACGGTCCACAACCGGAGCCGGAGCGCGGTCGAGGAACTCGTCGGCCGCGGGGCGCGGCCGGCTCTCTCGCCGGCGCTGGTTGCCGCCGAAAGCGACGTCGTCTTCACCAACCTGCCGGATACTCCGGACGTCGAGCAGGTCGTCCTTGGGCCGGAGGGCGTCGTCGAAGGCGGGCGGCCGGGACTGATCGTCGTCGACAACAGCACGATCCAACCGGAGGCGGCCCGAGCCATCGCCGCCCGCCTGGCCGAGGTGCAGATGCCCTTTCTGGATGCGCCGGTCTCCGGTGGAGACGTCGGCGCGCGGGAGGGGACGTTGACGATCATGGTCGGCGGCGACCGCGATGCCGTGGAGGCCATCCGTCCGGTGTTTGCGGCCATCGGCAAGAGCCTGACGCACGTCGGCGAAAGCGGCGCCGGGCAGGTGGCCAAGGCCTGCAACCAGATCATGGTGGCGGCCCAGATGGTGGCGATGGGGGAGCTCATGCTGCTGGCGCAGAAAGCCGGTGTCGATCCGCAGAGGGTCGTCGAGGCCATTCGCGGCGGGGCGGCCCAATGCTGGACCCTCGACGTCAAACCTGTGCGGCTGTTCCGCGGGGAGCGCGGCCCCGGGTTCAAGGCCCACATGATGGACAAGGATCTCAGGATCGTGCTGGCCACGGCGCGCGCCTACGGCATGCCGCTGCCTTCGGCGGCGGTCCACGCTCAGCTTTACGCCGACATGCTCGAATTGGGCATGCGCGATCTCGACAACTCGGCCGTCATCGGTGTGCTGGAGAAAATGGCGGGCGTGCAGCTGCAACTGTCCGACGGCGCCTGAGGCCCGCCGAGCCGCTAAAGCAGGACCAGGCCGTCTTCCAGCGTCGGATAGGCCAGGGTCGGGAGGAGATCCCGGCGCATGCGCGTCGTATCCCCCACGTGCGACACCATGCCGATTCGAATGAAGTCGCGCGTCAAGGGCGCCGGTGTGCCCCAGGCCGCGCCCCACAATTCGCAGACGAGGCCGGCCAAGTAGAAGAGGGACGCCGGCGCCCGCCAGGGGCGAGTAAATCCCCAGCCTTTCGCCAAGCGGTCCAGGAAGTCCTGGAGTGTCATCGGCCCCTCGTCCCCGAGAAGGTAGACCCCCGCCGCTTCCGGGTTGTCGACGGCGGCCCGCACGCTCGCCAGGAAATCCGGAAGCGCCAGGGGATGGACCCAGGTCGGCCTGCGCCAGACGCCGAGCAGCCGGCGCCGCATGAGCCAACGCCCGGCCTCGATCATCAGCACCCCGCGGCCGTAGATCAGGCCGGAGCGCAGGATCACCGCCTGGGTGCGAGAGCCGCGCGTTCCCTCGAGCAGCGCGTGTTCCGCCGCCCGCCGCGTCTGCGCATGGACCGAGATCGGCGTGCCGTCGAGTCGTCCTCGCGCCGGCGAGTCGGGCGTCGTTTCCCCTTCGACGTGCGGAAAGCTGACCAGGATGAAGCGCCCGACGCCGGCCTCGACGGCGGCTCGAGTGAGGTTCTCGACGTACTCGAGATTGGTCGTTGGAAGGAAGCGCTCGGGGAAGGGCCGGAAGAGCACCCCGGCGAAATGAACGATGGCGTCCACGCCCGCCACGGCCGGCGGGAGCGACTCGGGCTGCCCCAGATCAGCGCGCACGACCTCTACGCGCGCCGCGTCGGCCAGTCCGGCGGCGACGGGGGTGCGATGGATCATCAGGCGCAACGCGTGCATACCGCCAGCGAGGTGCTGGGCGAGGAAGCCTCCAAGGTTGCCGGCGGCGCCGGTGATCAGGATTCGCATCTGGGAACGAGGAACTTCCCGCGAGCCTGGAGGCTCGCGGGAAGCTCGATCAGTCGGGGCGGGCGGATTTGAACCGCCGACCCCCTGCACCCCATGCAGGTGCGCTAGCCGGGCTGCGCCACGCCCCGATGTCTCATCGCCCTGTCGAGGGCGTTGTTTCAACGTCCTGTCGAGGACGATGTCTCATCGCCCTGTCGAGGGCGTTGTTTCATCGTCCTCGCCAAGACTGAGAGGGTTGATTATACCGCCCCGCTGATCAGGCCGGGCATGGCGCCGAACTCGGTGAGAATCCTGGCTGTGTGCCGGACGCCGCTGACAAAGTTGTCGATCACCAAGTTCTCGTTCGGCGCGTGGACTTGGTTGCCGGGGTAGCCCACGCCGGCCGTCGCCACCGGAATGCCCAGATCCTGGACGAACAGGTAGTTCGGGCCGGAGCCGCCAGACATCGGGACGATCAACTGCGGGCGGCCGTAGACGTCCGTCGCCGTTCGCACGACCATCTGCAGGAACGGATCCTCGGGATCGGTACGGGCCGCCGGCTCGCTGCCCAGGTCCGTGATCTGGACGTCGGTGAAACCGCGCGCGTCCAGGTGGGTGCGCAGCTGTCGCAGTACGTCCTCCGGGTCCATATCCGGGATCAACCGAAAATCGACCTTGGCCGAGGCACGCGCCGGCAGCACCGTCTTGCTTCCCGGCCCCTGGTAGCCGGAGGTCAGCCCGCAGATGGTGCAGGTTGGCGTGAAGATCTCCTCGCGCGCCAGATCGACGCCCCCGGTCAAGCCCTTGATGAACGACTTGAGCCCGTAGCGGGTGAGCAGATCCTGCGCCTCGTCGGGGAGCAGGGCCAGCAGCTCGAGATCGAGCTTCGTCGGAGGGCGGACCTTGTCATAGAAACCGGGGAGGAGGATCTGCTCGTCGGGGCCTTTGAGGGTGGCCAGGGCCCACACCAGGCGCCAGGCGGCGTTGGGGAAGATCGACCCGCCCAGGCCGGAATGCGCGTCGAGCGTCCCGGTCTCGACCGTCAGCTCGACGTAGGCGATCCCGCGCAGGCCGGCGTACTGGATCGGCGTCCCCTCCTCATTCACGCCGCCGAATTCCCACAGGCATCCGTCGGCGGCCAGGAGGTCCTTGTGCGACCGGACGAAAGTCTGCAGGTTGGCGCTGCTGGTCTCCTCCTCGCCCTCGATGACGAACTTGATCGTGCAGGGAAGTTCGCCGTCGGCTTCGAGCAGCGCGTCGATGGCCGCCAAGCGGCAGGCGATATGGCCTTTGTCGTCGCTGACGCCGCGGGCGAACATCTTCCCGTCGCGGATCGTCGGCTGGAACGGCGGCGAGATCCACAGCTCGAGGGGCTCGGGGGGCTGGACGTCGTAGTGGTTGTAGAACAGCATGCGCCGATCGGACTTGCCGCGCCGCTCGCCGTAAACCACCGGATGGCCAGCCGTGGCGATCGTTTGCACGGCGAAGCCGCGCGCCCGCAGCATGCCTCCCACCAGCGCCGCACATTCGGCGATGCCCAGACCGCTGGCCGAGACGCTCGGCTGCGAGCACAGTCGCGCCAGGTCGGCGAGCGAAGCCTCCAGGCGGCCGGTGATGATTCCATCGACGGCGGTGAGGTCGGTCATGGAGTCCTCCCAAGGGCCGTACGCAGGGGCGAAGCACCCCGGAAGAATGCGTCGAGAGATGCGATTGGAGGTGCTTCGCCCCTACTATAATCTAACGTCGAGGTTGGCCATGCGCCTGTACGACATCACCGTCCCGATCGAGAACGGTATGCCCGTCTGGCCCGGAGATCCCCCGGTGCGGCTGGAGCAGGTCTCTTCGATCGCGCAGGGCGCCAACGCCAACGTCTCGTCGCTGGCGTGCGGCGTTCATGTTGGGACGCACGTCGATGCCCCGCACCATTTTCTGGACGGCGCCTCGACGGTCGAGGCGCTGCCGCTCGACGCCCTGCTGGGTAGGGCCTACGTGGCCGATCTGCGCCGGGCCGACGTGGTCGACGCCGCCGCTCTCGAGCGAGCACGCATCCCCCCGCGCATGTCTCGACTCCTGCTGCGCACGCGGAATTCGGAGTTCTGGAAGAGGGGGGAGCGGACGTTTCAAACCGACTTCGTCGCCGTCGACGCCGGCGGGGCCGAATGGCTCGTCCGGCGCAAGATCAGGCTGATCGCCGTCGATTACCTATCCGTGGCGCCGTACGGGCACAGCCGCCCGACGCATCAGATCTTGCTGTCGGCCGGCGTGGTCGTCGTGGAAGGCGTAGACTTGAGCCGCGTCCCACCCGGATCGTACACACTCTATTGTCTGCCGATGAAGCTGGCCGGCAGCGACGGCGCCCCGGCGCGCGCCGTTCTGGCCAAGGCCTAGCAGATTGCGGAAAGACGTTGACCGCCTTCGTACCCCTCCTGCGATGTGCCTGCGGGTTCTTGGTCCCGCAGTCCGCGGAGAGGGGGTAGGGGTGAGGCTGGAGGCGGGTTTTTCCGCAGCCTCCTAGAGGCCTAGAGAGGACGTCGAAGCTGATGAGCGAGACTGTCATGGTAGTTCTGATCGGCCTGGGCGTGGCCCTGATCGCCGCCGGCTTGTTTCTCACCTGGCGTCGATCCTCAGTCCGCCCCGCCGTCCAGGCCTCGCCCTTGCAGAGCAGGCGGCCCATGTCCATCGGAGACGAGCTGCAGGCGGCGCCGGCTAGCGAGACGGTCGAAGATCTCGTCAACCAGCGGTTGTCCTCCCTTCCGGAATTGGCCGGGACCCGCGTCGACTTCGGCACGGCGGCCGACGGCTCGTTGGAGATCTGGGTCGGCGATCGGCGGTACACCTCGGTCGAAGACATCGCCGATTCGCGCGTCCGCCAGGCGGTGCTGGACGCCGTCGCTTCCTATAACAAGTAGTCGAGCCGTGTCGGCGCCGCGCCTCGATCTCGCGGGCATCTTCCCTCCCATCCCGACCCCCTTCGGCCCCGCGGGGGAGATCCTCTTCGACCGTCTGGGCGAGAACCTGGCCCGCTGGGACGCGGAGCCCATGGTCGGGGTGGTCGCCGGCGGTTCGAATGGAGAATTCCCGCTGCTTTCCTTGGAAGAAAGGGTGGAGGTCGTCCGCCAGGTGCGTCGACGGACCGCCGCCGGACGGTTGGTGATCGCCGGCTCGGGAATGGAGTCGACGGCGGCGACGATCTCGCTCAGCCGGGCGATGGCCGACGCCGGCGCCGACGCGGTGATCGTCGTCACGCCCTCCTACTACAAGGCCCGCATGACTCCGGCGGCGCTGATCGCCCACTACACGGCGGTGGCCGACCGTTCGGCCCTGCCGTTGGTGATCTACAACGTACCGGCAAATACCGGGGTGGACCTCCCGGCCGAGGTCGCCATCGAGCTGTCGCGTCATCCGAACATCGCCGGCATCAAGGACAGCGGCGGGGACGTCGTGAAGTTGGCGCGCATGGCGGCCGAAGCGGCCGAGGGATTTCAGGTGCTGGCCGGGTCGGCCGGCTTCTTTCTTCCGGCGCTGGCCGTCGGGGCGGTCGGCGTCGTGGCGGCGTTGGCCAACCTTGCCGCCGCGGAGTTGAACGACCTGCTGCTCCGTTTTCGCAGCGGTGATGCGGAAGAGGCGAGGCAGATCCAGGCGCGTCTGGTGGAGGCCAACGCCGCCGTGACTTCGCGTTTCGGGGTTCCCGGCCTCAAGTGCGCCATGGACCTCACCGGACGTTACGGTGGGCCGCCGCGCTTACCGCTGCTTCGGCTCGGCGAGGCCGAGGTCGGCCAGGTGCGCGAGTCGCTCGAGCGGTCGGGCATTCAACTTGGGTAGTCGCAGGCTTTAGCCTGCGTCTTCTTCCTGGGCAAGAGCCCGGATCCGACCCCCCTCGGACTCGGACCCAGGCAAAAGCCTGGGGCTACAATTCACGTCACCACCCCGGGCCCCGTCCAGGCTCACAGCTGCCCCGTCGTCCCCCAGTCCTCCAGCAGCGCCTGGTAAGTCGGATCCTCGTAGCGCTCGAGGCGAAAAGCCCTGGCATAGGAGGGGGCTTCGTCGCCGACGACGTGTGCGGCCAGGATTTCGCCGGCGGCGGCTGAGGCCATCAGCCCATAGCCGGAAAGCGCGCCCAGCACGAACGCGCCCTGCACGGGAAGCGGCCCGATGAGCGGCCGGTTCTCGCGGGTCTTGAGGTAATACCCGCCGTCGACGACCGGGCGCGGCGCCCGGCCGAAGTACGCCCGCAGCCCCGGCAGCATGCGCGCCAGGCCTCGCAGCGCCACCTCCGGATACATCGGATCGACGGGACCGGGGTAAACGGGCTCCCGCGTTTCGGTGTGGTACGTCCACAGGATCAGGAGGATCGGACTGTCGTCGGGTCCCTCCGGGCGGGCATGAACCCCGGCGGGAAACGGTTCGAGCAAACGGCGCGTCGACTCCGATTCGGCCAGTTCCCGCCGTTCGTCCGATGTCCAGGCCAAGAGCTGCGGGTCGGTCCAGATGAGCAGCGGCGCGTCGCGCGGAACCACTCGGAGGGGATCGGCCATGGCCACTTTGACATGCCATTCGGCGGTCACCGGGAGTTCGAGGTCGAGCATCGCCGCTACGGATTGAAGCAGGGGCCCGGCGGCCAACACCAGGCGGCCGGTCTCGACCTCGTGCGATCCGCCGGACCCGTCGACGCGCACGCCGCGCACGCGCCCGCCGGCGGTTCGGACGGCGGTCATCCTCCCCGGGAGAACCTCGACGCCCGAAGCGCGCGCCCGCTCCAGCAGGAATGCGCCGAGTTGTTGAGCGCTGAACCAACCGCAGCGACGAGGGTGAATCACGGCCAACGTGTCCGGCGCCAGGTAGGGGAAGTGGCGCCGGATCAGATCGGGATCGGTGATCAGATCCGATCCATCCGGCTGTCCCTCGAACCCCGAGGAGGGGGCCGGGGCGTAGGCCGCCTCCTCGCTGGAGGGCCCATGGCGACGCAGACGCCCGGCGCCCAGGGACGCCGCTTCCTCTCCGGCGGCGACGAACTGCCCGGCCCGTTCCGCCTCGGCGGTGGCGAACAGATACCCCCGCCGGTTCAGATTAAATCGATTGCCGGATTCGCGCGCCCAGTCGTCGAGCAGATCGATGCTGCGATTCATCAGCCGCACCATGGCGTCGCCGGGCCCGGGCCACCAGTTGCGGTAGCACTCGGTCGACTTGTCGCTGGTGAGGGAAAGCGGCGGTCGCTCATCGACGAGCAGCACGCGCCCGACGCCGCGCTTCACGGCCAGGTGGTACGCCGCCGAAATGCCGGCGATGCCGGCTCCGCAGATGACGACTTCGGCGCGTGACGAGCTCATACGGCTCAGGCTGTCCCTCCGCCCAAATCGATGTCGGGGCGGGGAACGAGAAGCGCGGCTCCGCCGAGCCGCGCCGCGATTGCGGCCAGAGACTCCCCGGTGACGGGGTGCACCCCGATGGGGTCGAGTTCGGCGATCGTCACCGCCAGGTAGGGTCGAACCAAGAGGTCGGGGTCCGGCAGCGACAGCGGCGCCGTGTCCATGACGAGGTCATCGTAGAGGACCAGGTCCAGGTCGATGGGGCGGGGCGCATATTTGTCGTCGACCCGCACGCGCCCCAGTCCGGCCTCGATCTGCCTCAGCCTTGCCCGCAGCGCCTCGGGGGCAAGGTCCGTCTCGAGCAGCACGGCGGCGTTGACGAAGTCCGGCTGGCCGGGCGGGCCGGCGGCGGCCGATTGGTACACCCGAGAGGCGGCCAGGATCGAACCGACGTCCCGCAGGCGCGCCCCCGCCAACGGCAGGTTGCGCTCCGGGGCGACGTTCGAACCCAGGGAGACGGCGGCGCGCGGCGAGATGACCGACCTCTAGCCGTCGTCGCGGGAGCGCTCGATCTCGACGCCGACGGATCGGGCGAACCGCAGCGCCCCGGGTTTCTCGACGCGTACCCGAACGCGGACCGCGCCGGGTTCCCGCAGGCACAGGTCGGCGATGTCGGCCGCCAGCGCCTCGACGGTGAAGCGCGATGAAGACTCCACCATGGCCAGAATGCCCTTGGTGATCGTGCGGTAGTTGACCGTGTCGGCGATGTCGTCGGAGAAACCGGCCCGCCGCAAGTCGCAGAACAGGGTCAGGTTGATGAGGATATCCTGGGGCTGTTCGCGTTCCCAGTCGTTGATCCCGAGAATGCCGCGCGTCAGCAGGTCGCGGATGACGATGCGATCTTCGCTCATCGAGTCTCCCTGGGAACGCGTACCGGAAGGTTGTAGAGCAACTGCGTCTGACAAGAAATCCGCGTGCCGCTCCATTTCCGCGCCACTCCGAGGCGTTCGGCCCTCACCCCTGCCCCCTCTCCGCCACACTCCCGGGTGTCGACGACAGCTTCTCGGCGGAGAAGGGGCAGGCGGAGAGGCGGACGCAGAGGTCATCAAAGATCAACCAGAGCCTGACCTCCGCCTCTTCCCCTGCCCGTGGAAAGGGCGAAGGGCTCCTTCCTCGAAACTTATTGGGCAGAACCCTAGACAAGGTGCCGGCCCCCATCGAGGTGCAGGATGCTGCCGGTGATGTACTCCGGGCCGGCCAGCAAGAAGAGCAGCGCCTGGCCGACTTCCTCGAGGCGGGCCCAGCGGCCGGAGGGGACGGAATCAAGCCCGGTCGTCCCGCCGTCGGCCGGCGGCAGGACCGCCCCCAGGGCCAACCCGTTGACGCGGATCGACGGGGCCAGCGCGAGCGCCAGGCTGCGCGTCATCGCCGCCAGGCCGGCCTTGGCGATGGTGTACGGGAAATGATCGGCGGCTGGACGGAGGGCGCGCCAATCCAGGATGTTGACGATGGCGCCCGGCGCACCGGCGCGCTCTCGAGCGAAGGCCTGGCATAGGAGGAAGGGCGCTCGCAGGTCGACGTCCAGATGCCGGTCCCAGGCCTCCACCGTCGTCGCCGCCAGGTCCAGCGGTTCGAAAACGGCGGCCGAGTTGACCAGCCAGTCGATCGGTCCGAGCTCGGACTGGGCACGCGCCATCAGACCCGCCGCTTCATCCGGCCTTTCCAGGTCGGCCTGGATGGCGGCGGCTCTCCGGCCGAGGGCGCGGATTTCCTGCACAGCCGTCTCCGCTTCCTGGGCCGACGATCCGTGATGGATGACGACGTCGGCGCCGGCCCGGGCCAGAGCATCGACCAGCGCCCGGCCGACACGGCGGGCGCCCCCGGTGACTAGAGCGATGTGGCCGGCCGCAGCAGGCGGTTTCATCCCTTCTATTCTATAACGACGATCCTCCGCCGGCCCGCGCCGCCGGCCCTGGGGACAGGCTGGTATCATCGTGACGAAGGCCGTGTCCCGGGCCCGGTTGAAGCTGGAGGGAAAGATGCACAACATCGAAGCCGCCGCCGAGCTGTTGGACGGGATCGGCGTGGCGCGGCCGGAGATCGAGGCCGCCGTGCGCCAACTGCTGGAGGCCTTCGGGGAAGACGTCAGCCGGGAAGGCCTCGAGCGCACGCCCGAGCGCGTCGCTCGCATGTACGACGAGCTGCTGGCCGGCTACCGGGTGGACCCGCACGCCATGATCAACGACGCGCTGTTCGACGTGGCCTACGACGAGATGGTCATCGTGCGCGACATCGAGTTCTACAGCCTGTGCGAACATCACATGCTGCCGTTCGTCGGGAGCGCCCACGTCGCTTATACCCCGGCCGGCAAAGTCATCGGCCTGTCCAAGATCCCGCGCATCGTCGACCTGTTCGCCCGGCGGCTGCAGGTGCAGGAGCGCATGACGCGCCAAATCGCCGAATTCATCGAAGCGGCCCTCCATCCGCACGGCGTGGGAGTCGTCGTCGAAGGTCTGCACCTGTGCGCCATGATGCGCGGCGTCAAGAAAGCCAACGCCCGTATGGTGACCAGCGCCATGTGCGGCGCCTTCAAGGAGAACCAGGCGACGCGGCAGGAGTTCCTCGACCTGATCGGGCGTGCCTCGCCCGCTTCGCCTTTGTAGCCCGAGAGCCGGGAAGAGGAGCGGTTCCCCCAGTGGCCGAGAGCCCAGAGATACGCCGCGTCGCTCACGAGCTGGAGCAGGCCGTCCGCTTCCGGGCTGAAGGCCGTCTGGGGCGAGCACGTGTGTGCGCCCGACGCGCCGCCGGCTGGGCGATCGGCCCAACCTACCGGCGCAGCACCGGCGATCCCCCGCCGTCGAGCGCCATGGTGCTGCTGCGCTGGTACCGTGATTTCGCCGAAGCGTCCGACTCGCTGCGGCGCGCTGCCGCCCGCCTGACGACGCATGTCACCGAGGATCACACCCTGCCGCATCCCGAAGACCCCATTGACGATGCACGCCAGTTGATCGATGCGCTGCGGGCGGGGGCGAACCGACTCCCTGGATCGCCCGGCGCAACGAGCGATCAGAACGAGTTGGGCGGGTGAATTCCTTTGGTCCCGAGCTCTCTCCCCTCCTGTGCCCGTGCGCTCCACGCTCCTGTGAGTCCTGACTCGCATTCCCGCCGACCGGAGCCGCACCATGCCGCGTGATGTGTGCGTCGCCCTCGGCGGCGGGGGCGCCCGCGGGCTGGCGCACATCGGCGTCCTGGCGGAGCTGGAGCGCGCCGGCTATCGCATCGCCGCCCTGGCCGGCACGAGCATCGGCGGCGTCATGGCCTCGCTGTACGCCGTCGGACTCTCCCCGGCGGACATGACGACCTGGGCCGACGGGGCGCTGCGCCGAGGGCTGTTCCACTTTCGGCCATCTCCCGGCGCGCTTCTCGGGATCGACAGGATTCGCGAAGCCCTGACCGAGGTGCTGCGCCGCAAGACATTCGCCGACGCCCGGTGCCCGCTGGCGTTGACGGCCGTCGACCTCGACACCGGGACCGAGGTCGTGCTGACATCCGGCGAGCTGATCGAAGCCGTCCTGGCGACGATCGCGCTGCCGGGGATCTTCCCGCCGCAGTGGGCGGGCCAAAGCCGGCTGGTGGACGGCGGCGTCGTCGATCCGGTGCCGGTCCAGCCGGTGCGGGGGCTTCATCGGGGGCCGGTCGTGGCCGTGACGCTTTCCGCCCGACCGGGCTCGCCGGCGGCCCTGGTGGCCTCGCCGCTGGTCTACCTGCCCGGGTCGGGCATGTTCTCGCGGTTGAGGATCGGCCAGGCGCTCCAGATCTTCGGGCGATCGCTTGAGATCTCGTCGCGTTTGTTCACCGATCTGCGACTCCGGCTCGACAAGCCGGAGGTGATTGTCCGGCCGGAGGTGGCCCAGGTCGGTATCCTCGACACGCCGGAAGCGGGTCCGTTGATCGAAGCCGGCCGTTCGGCGATGGCCGCCGGCCTCCAGGCGCTGGATGGCTGTTACGGATGGCGCGGGGCCATCCGACGCATCGTCCCCGCCTGAAGATCCAGCCGCCAATGGGTGACCCTCCGCCCTCGCGCGACCTCAGGAGGTACGCTCGCGGCACGCAACTTCGCCTGTCGCTCGGCGCGCTGGCGATCCTGTTCGGCGTCGGCGGCCTGCTCATCTACTTTTTCTATGGACCGTCGGGCGCGGCCTTGGGTGTGCTGTGCCTCGTCATCGGTCTCGTCCCGGTCCTCCTCATCATCGTCGCCCTGTGGATCCTGGACGTCGTCCTTCGTCGATCGCATGAGTCCTGATCGATCGCTCGAGCCCGTCACCCTGGCCGGGCTGTCCGGCCTGGCGAGGCGCGGAGAAGGACCGGACGCCCGCACGGCCGTCTTGTTGCACGGATACGGAGGCGACGAGAAGGTCATGTGGATCTTCTCCGACGCGCTGCCTCCGGCCTGGAGGGTCATCGCGTTTCGCGGCAGCACCACGGCGGAAGACGGCGGATACCGCTGGCATGTCGGCCGAAGGTGGCCGCCGCCCGATGCGCGGGCCTTCGGCCCGGCGGTCGAGGCTCTGCGCCAGGCCGTTCCCGCCGGCCGAGGCGTACTCTGGATCGGGTTCAGCCAGGGGTCCGCCCTTGCCCTTTGTTGCGCTGCCGCCGGTCTTCCGTCGGCGGGCGTCGCCTGCCTCGCCGGCTACATGCCCCAGGGGCTGCCGGCTCTCGCGTCCGGCCTGCCAGTCTTCTGGGCGCACGGTCGGCGAGACGACAAGGTCCCAATCGACTCGGCACGCGCCTCAGGACGGCAGCTCGACCGGTGGGAGGTCCGGCTCGACTTCTGCGAGGCGGACAGCGGCCACAAGGTCGGCGCCGAATGCGTGAAGGCGTTGGCCGAG
>Ga0209108_10000280_pt1 | contig 27699 bp, 30 predicted proteins | sample Rifsed10ft1_FD_184003 | JGI IMG/M metagenome (GOLD analysis project Ga0209108, IMG submission 184003) | Soil microbial communities from Rifle, Colorado, USA - sediment 10ft 1 (version 2) | ecosystem: Environmental > Terrestrial > Deep subsurface > Rock core/Sediment | place: Rifle, Colorado...
GCCGTAAGGAAGGGTTGTTTTCTGAGGGGACCCCCCTCAGCCTCCCCGTCAGGGGCTGCGCCCCTGTCCCCCGCCTGCCGTGTCGAGCGAGGTGAGCATGAACGCCGACTACTTCCGGAGCGTGTGGGACTACTGCTACTGGGCACGGGACCGGCTGCTGGCCGCGACGGAGGGGATGAGCGAGGAGGAGTACGCGCAGCCGAACGGCTTCGTCTACGGCAGCATCCGCGGCATCCTGGCGCACGCACTTTGGGGTGAAGCGATGTGGCTGACCCGCTGGAAAGGCGAGGCGCCGACGATGCCCGGCGAGTCGGACCCGCCTACGCTGGCGGAACTGAAGAAACGCTGGGGCGAGGAGGAGGCGAAGATGCGCGCCTTCCTCGCGGGGCTGAGCGACGGCGACCTGGCGGCGGACGTGAAGCTGCGGCGGCGGGACGGCACGGAGGCGAGCTGGCCGCTGTGGCAGCTCGTGGCGCACGTCGCGAACCACACGACGCAGCACCGCAGCGAGGCGGCGGAGGCCCTGACGCTGATCGGACGGTCGCCGGGGAACCTCGACATGCTGTTCTACTTCGCAGAGAAGAATCAGGGCTAAGGTCGGCGGGGCGCGCAGGGCAGGCCGGGGCGACTCGTCCTTTAGACCCTTCGACGGAGCTCAGGGCAGGCAGGCTCAGGACGAACGAGGGGTGGCTGGTCGGCACGCAAGGCTGGGACGGAGGAGGATCGGTATAGAAGTTTTCGCTCTTTACCAGTTTTGCCGGTTCGAAGGCGTTGTAATCTAGCGCGAGTCGTGCTATTTCTTTGGCACGAGGGCGGTTTTCGCACGAAGGAGGGCGGTAATGGCAATGCAAGAGAAGATCATGAACCTGAGCCTGGGAGAGAAGCTCGTCGCCGGCGGTGGAGTGCTGATGGTGATCTTCTCCTTCCTTCCCTGGCATCACTTCAGCGCCGACATCGAGGGCATCGTCAGCGTGTCTTTCAACCGCAGCGCCTGGCAATCGCCTGACGCGCTCTGGTCGATGCTCGCCGTACTGATCTCAGTCGCGATGGCGGTCGTGGTGCTGGGGCCGAAGCTGGCCAACATGCAGCTGCCGAACCTGGGGACCGTAACCTGGGGCCAGGCGATGCTGGTCGGCGGCGTCGCGGTCCTCATCCTGGTCCTTCTCAAGTTCATCTCCGAGACCAGCTACCTCGGTTTCGGCTTCTATCTCGGATTCATTGATGCTGTCGCCATCGCCTATGGCGGCTATCTGCTCTACACGGAAGAGAGGGCTGCAGCTAGCCATTAACGCTCCCCGTTTTGTTCGGCAGGCTAACCTGCGTGACAGCGTCGACAATCCCTTCACTGGCGATACATTGAGCCCAACTACGACCTCGCTGCTAAGTGGCGAAGGAGGCAAAGTTGGCGACGGTAATGTATTGCCCCAACTGCGGCACGCTGGAACCGTGGTTACCTACGAATAGGCTCGTCTCAGACTTAGCGTGAGGTAATGTGGCACAGTTCTGCACGTCGTGCGGCACGGAGTTAACCGAAGGTGTGCGGTTCTGTACTTCCTGTGGCACGGCAGTGACTGCCGCCAGTCAACCGGCTCCGGAGGCAGCAAGGAGCGCCGAGCCGCAGCCGGGACGATGGTCTGTCTCCAGTCCAACTCTTGCTCAAGACTTCCTCGATACGCTCACGACCGGAGAGAAGCTGATCACTGGCGGCGGCATCTTCATGTTCATCGCGTCGTTCTTCGACTGGTGGCACTTTAGCCTCGACAACTTGGGCGAGGGTGCCAGCGCCGGCTATGACGCCTGGGGCGACCCGGGGTCGATCTGGAGCACTCTTGCCGTCGTCGTGAGCATCATCCTCGCCGGCATCATCATCGCGACCAGGCTGGGAAAGGTGCAGATGCCGGCCTTGCCGCCGAACTGGACCTGGGGCCAGGTTTGGGGCGGCGGCGGCGCAACTGTCGTTGTCCTTATGCTGCTGAAGGCCTGGCGTATCCTAGCTTATCCTTATGGCGGGTTTGGGATCGGATTCTGGATTGGTGCATTTGCGGCGGTTGCCATCGCCTACGGCGGCTACCTGCTCTACAACGCCGAGAAGACGGGCGCGAGCAGCAGCTAGCCTTCAGGGCCCGCTGGTCGCTCGAATCTCAGAGCTTGTGCCGCGCCTGCAGGCAGGGGTCGCGGCGAGTAGGTGACTTCAGAGGAGCCGCAGATGACGAGCCAGAGCGCCGGCGAGTCGGTCGCGTTCGTCAGCGTCCGCTGCGAGCAGCGCACCTACCCGCCCTACGACGCCTTCCACGGCACGCCCAGCCCGATGCTCTGGCGCCGCGTGGTGATCGAGACGACGCGCGGCAGCGCGGCCTTCGAGCAGACGGACTACGGCCACCCCGGCAGGCTCAACCCGTGGGAGTCGCGCGGCATCTCTAGCACGCTCTTGCCGAAGCTGGCGCAGCTGCGCGCCATCGTCGACGCCCTGGACGCGCTCTGCCAGCCCTCGGTTTAGTACTCTCACGAAGCACGGCGGCGCTGGTGTAGAGGGCCGATGAGCCACGTCGCGCGGCCGCTGGCGCGGCCGGCTCGCGGCTCATTTATCCAGAGATAGCGAGGGGACACCCCTCGCATACCCCGCCAGGGGTTGCACCCCTGGACCCCGCCTGCGTTTGATGACATAAGGCTTGCTTGAGCCCATCTCGGCGGGCAACTAAGATGGTTCCGTGCCCCGAGACCCCGAGACCCTTGCCCTCATCGCCCTCTCCCCCGGCGAGTACGACCAGATCGTCGCCCGCCTGGACCGCGAGCCCAACGACGTCGAGCTGGGTATGTTCGGCGCCATGTGGAGCGAGCACTGCGGCTACAAGAACAGCAAGCCGCTGCTGCGCCTCTTCCCCAGCACCGGCCCGCGCGTCCTGACGACGCGCGGCGGTGAGAACGCCGGCGCCGTCGACATCGGCGGCGGCTACTGCGTCGTCTTCAAGATCGAGTCGCACAACCACCCCTCGGCGGTGGAGCCGTACCAGGGCGCGGCGACGGGCGTCGGCGGCATCGTGCGCGACGTCTTCGCCATGGGGGCGAGGCCGGTGGCGATCCTCGACTCGCTCCGATTCGGGCCGATAACGCGTGGGGGCAGGGGACAGGGGGCAGGGGACGGGAAGCAGGAACGAATCGCGCGCAACAGAGCGCTCTTTCGCGGCGTCGTTGGCGGCATCGGCGGCTACGGCAACTGCCTCGGCGTGCCGACGGTGGGCGGCGAGGTCTCCTTCGCCGAGGCCTACGAGGGCAACCCGCTGGTCAACGCGATGTGCGTCGGCGTGGCGCGCAGCGACAGGCTGTTGCGCGCTGTCGCGGCGGGCGCCGGCAACCCGATCATCCTCGTCGGCGCCGACACGGCCCGGGACGGTATCGGCGGCGCCAACGTGCTCGCCTCGCGCACCTTCGAGCAAGGCCAGGAGGAGCTGCGGCCGACGGTGCAGGTGGGCAACCCCTTCCTGGAGAAGCTGCTCATGGAGGCGTGCGTGGAGCTGGCGGAGAAGCGCGGCGACTGGGTCGTCGGGCTGCAGGACCTGGGCGCCGCCGGCCTCACGAGCTCGCTCGTCGAGTGCGCGGCGCGCGGCAACGCCGGCGTCGAGGTCGACGTCCGGCGCGTGCCGCGGCGCGAGACGGGCATGACGGCCGCCGAGGTGATGCTCAGCGAGTCGCAGGAGCGGATGCTGGTCGTCGCCAAGAAGGAGCACGAGTCGGACGTCCTCGCCCACTTCCGCCGCTGGGAGCTGCACGCCGACGTCATCGGCCGCGTGACGGATGACGGCCTCGTGCGCATCTTCGACGGCGAGGAGCTGGTGGTGCGCGTGCCGGCGAAGGTGTTCACGGAGGCGCCGGAGTACCGCCGCGAAGGCGTCAAGCCCGCCGGCCTGGACGAGCTGCGGACCTACGACCTCGCGTTCCTGCCCGACCTCCCTTCGGCTTCGCTCAGGGCAGGCGTCGCCTGGGAGGAGGGCCCAGCGGACGCCAACGCGGCCCTGCTGCAGCTCCTCGCCTCGCCGGAGGTCGCGTCGAAGCGCTGGATCTGGCGCCAGTACGACCACCAGGTGCTGACGAACACGGTCGTCGGCCCGGGCAGCGACGCGGCGGTGCTGCGCGTCAAGGAGACGGCGCCGCGCGCCATCGCCCTCGCTACGGACGGCGACGGCGTGAAGACCTACCTCGACCCCTTCGTGGGCGGCGCGCTGGCCGTCGCCGAGGCGTGCCGCAACGTCGCCTGCAGCGGCGCGCGGCCCATCGCTGTCACCGACTGCCTGAACTTCGGCAACCCGGAGCGCCTGGACGTCTACTTCCAGCTGGCGGAGTGCGTGCGCGGCATGGCCGCCGCCTGCGAGGCGTTGGGCGTGCCCGTCGTCTCCGGCAACGTCTCCCTGTACAACGAGTCGGACGGGGCGGCCATCTACCCGACGCCCATCGTTGGCGCGCTGGGCCTCATCGACGACGTGGCGAAGGCGGTGCCGATGGGCTTTCAGGGCGAGGGGGACGCCGTGTACCTAGTCGGCGCCGACTCGCTGACCGGCGAAGCGATCGACCTGGCGGGCAGCGAGTACCTGCGGCAGCTCCACGGCCTCGTCGCCGGCGCGCCGCGCCTCGACCTGGCGCTGGAGGCGCGGCTGCAGCGGGCGCTGGTGGAAGCGGCTGCCGCCGGGCTGCTGCGCTCGGCGCACGACTGCTCGCACGGCGGGCTGGCGGCGACGCTGGCCGAGGCCTGCCTGGCGGAGGGGTTCGGCTTCAGCGCCGATGAACTTGAGATAACCGGCCGGCGGGACGCGGCCCTCTTTGGTGAGAGGGCTTCGCGGGTCGTCGTCAGCGTCGCCGAAGCGCGGGCGGCGGCGCTGGAGTCGCTGCTTGCGGGCATCGGCGTGCCCTACATGCGCCTTGGGCTGACCGGCGGCGACCGCCTGCGCCTGGGGAGCGAGATCGACGCGGCGCTCGGGGAACTGCGGCGGGCGTACGAGGGCGGGCTGGAGGCGGCCCTTCGGGAGTAACGATGGGTAAAGGGCTTGACATAGGCCTGCGCACAGGTGTTCTATAGGCAGGGGCAAGCTGACGCTTTGATATGTGGAAAACTTTCGTCCGGTAAGAGGTCAAATGGCGGTTGATCGACGTCGGGGCGCGACAGACAATCCGGCTCATCCGGCCTCTGCTGTCTGCCCCGTCGTCCTTCAGGTTGCTGAAGGACCAGGCAGCGGGGGCCGGAGCTTTTGGGAGAGATGACGACATGCGTGTAGTGTTTCTCGATGACGTGGAGGGCGTGGCCCACGCCGGCGAGATCAAGAATGTCGCCGACGGGTACGCGCGCAACTACCTGCTGCCGCGTAGGCTGGCGGCGGCCGCCACCACGGCGACCGTCCAGCAGGCGGGGGCGCGCGCCAAAGCCATCGCCCGTGAGCAGGAGAAGGTAGACGAGGCGGCGCGCGCCGTCGTGACGAAGCTGGGCGCCAAGCCCCTCGTCCTCAAGGCGCGGGCCGGCGAGCAGGGGCGCCTCTTCGGCTCAGTGACGGCGAGTGACATCGCCGCGGCGGTGAGCAAGCGCGCCAAGGCGCAAATCGAACACCGTCAGGTGCTGCTGGAGGCGCCGATCAAGGAGGTCGGCAGCTACGAGGTCGCCGTCAACCTGACGCGCAACGTGAAGGCGCAGGTGACGGTGCAGGTGGAGGCGGAGGAGTAGGCGGGGGTGAGGCGAAGGCGTGAGGCGGGAGTGCAGAGGGGCAGCGCCTTTGCCGGGGGCATGGGGGTGTCCCCCATGATTCCTCTTTAGCTCGGGCGGAGCAGACCAAGAGGGATGCGAAGCCCTAGGGCTCCGTTCAGCGAGGCAGGAACGAGCTGTGACGACGGACGAGTACGAGGCGAGCCTCAAGGCCGCCGAGCAGGAGCTGGGCCAGGCGCAGACGGCGGAGGACGTGCGCCGCGCCTGGCGGCGGCACATGGGTGTGCTGGGCCACCGGACGCTGGGGCGCCTGCTGCTGGGCCGGAAGGCTGAGGAGCTGCTGACGCGCCGGGCTGAGCGCGGCGAGCGAGAGTAGGATGAATCTAACAAACCTCCTTCGTGAACTCGATGTCGATGACGAAGAAGACGCTGCCCAGATAATCGCGTCACGGATCGACCACGCCATAATCCCGAGGTCTGTCTTTGAACTCCTGCCTCTAATTGAGGAGTACCTCGCCGCTCGTGACGAGTTCATCGAGTCGAACTGGCCTCGCCAGAGCCTAGGATACGTCGAGCTCGAAGGCCGCCTTTGTGAGATAGGAAAGTGGCTGGTCAAGTGTTTGGTACTACCAGGGGTGCCTGGTCGTGACGAAGCGATTGCAGGAGCAGTGGTGAAGGGCAAGATGAGAAAGAAGCCTCTCTAGCGCCGTAGAGGGACGAAGGGTACCCCGCCCGATGTTCGAACAGCTGCCGCCGCACGATATCCAGGCCGAAGAGTCGGTCGTCGCTTCCCTGATGGTCGACACGGAGGCGATCTTCAAGGTCGCGCCGATCCTGCGCCCGCGCGACTTCTTCCGCGAGACGAACGGCTGGACGTACGACGCCTGCCTCGCCCTTTGGGAGCGCAACGAGACGATCAACCAGGTGACCGTCGCTCACGAGCTGGACCGGCGCGGACGCCTGGAGGAGGTCGGCGGCCTCAGCTTCCTCAGCGAGCTGGTCCTCAACCTGCCGACGGCGGTGGGCGTCGAGCACTACGCCCAGATCGTCAGGCGCGACGCCACCTACCGGCAGATGATCAGCGCCGCGACGGGCATCGCCCAGATCGCCTACGAGGGCGGGCCGGACCTGGGGGCGGCGCTGAGCAAGGCGGAGGCGCTGGTCTACGCCCTGCGCTCCGGCGAGCGCCTGCGCGACTTCGTCCACATCCGCGAGTTCCTCGACCCCTACCTGGAGCCGCCGGACGCGGCCACGGCCGCGCCCTTCGGCGGCAACGTCCGCACCGGCCTCAGCCAGCTGGACCTGCTGCTGGGCGGCCTCAACTCCTCCGACCTGATCATCGTCGCGGCGCGCACCGGCGTCGGCAAGACGAGCCTGATGCTGAACTTCGCCCGCAACGCCGCCGTGGCCCAGCACGCCAAGGTGGCCGTGTTTTCGCTGGAGATGGCGGGCGAGCAGCTGGCGCAGCGCCTGCTGGCAGCGGAGTCGCGCGTCGACTCGGCGCGGCTGCGCCTCGGCCTGCACAGCGAGGTCGAGGAGAGCCGCATCGTCCACGCCCACGGCATCCTCTCGCAGGCCGACATCTACGTCGACGACAGCGCGGCGCTGCAGATCCCGGAGCTGCGCGCCAAGGCCGTGCGCCTGAAGCGGGACCAGGGCCTCGACCTCGTCGTCGTCGACTACCTGCAGCTGATCCACGGCAACCGCAGCGATAACCGCGTGCAGGAGGTCAGCTTTATCACGCGCTCGCTGAAAGAGCTGGCGCGGGAGCTGGACGTGCCCATCGTCGCCGGCTCGCAGCTGTCGCGGGCGCCGGAGCAGCGCCAGCCGCACATCCCGATGCTCAGCGACCTGCGCGAGAGCGGCTCCATCGAGCAGGACTCGGACGTGGTCCTCTTCATCTACCGCGAGGACGTCTACCGAACGCGCGAGCAGTGGGAGACGGAGCACCCGGACCGGACGCGCGACCCGTACCCGCAGGGCGTGGCGCAGCTCATCGTCGCCAAGCACCGCAACGGGCCCACCGGCTCGGTGGAGGTGCGCTTCCGCGACGCGATCTCTAAGTTCGAGGACTTCGACCTGCCTTCGGGGGAGCCGGCGCTCCGATGACGAGCATTGGGGCATAGGGCATGAGGCATATGGGCATAGGGAGTCCGCGTGTGAAGCGGCGAAACCGGGGGTACAGGGGGCAGCGCCCTCCTTCGGCAGGCTCAGGACGCAGCCTGACGGGGGGCCTGGGGGGTGTCCCCCCAACCTCACTACTTAGTCAATGCGCGGAGCAGACAAGGCCGCAGGCCGCAGGATGCGCAGCCAGGCGCGATGACGAGACCGATTTCCGGCACATCCAAGCACAGATGGGGCGCGGGCATTGTCTGCAAACAGTCCGGGTCTTTAATGGGCGAGATTGCCACGCCTCGCTGCCGCGATGGCTCGCAATGACAATTGGGAAGGCAAGGCCACAGGCCGAAGGATGCGCAGCCCCGAGGCGGGCCGGATGACGGCAGACGCGCGCTCCAGCACGCCTTTCACGGGCTTCCCGGCCGGAGCGCGAGCGACGGTGGTGCCCAGCCTCTTCTTCTCGGAGCTGCTGCCGCAGATCGATGACGAAGCGGAGCTGCGCGTCACCCTCTACGCCTTCTACGCCCTCGGCCGGCGCAAGGGCTACCCGCGCTTCGTGACGGAATCGGAGCTGCGGGCGGAGGCGCCGCTGCTGGCGGCGTTGGGGGATGGCGCCGACCAGCTTGCGCTGGACCGATTGCGGCAAGGCCTCGAGAAGGCGAGCCAGCGCGGCACTTTGCTGACGCTCGATGTCGAAAAGGCTGGACAGCGTGAGCGGCTCGTGTTCGTCAACACGCCATCGGACAGGCGCGCGGTGGCGCTGATCCGCGAAGGCGGGCTCGACCTCGGCCGGGCGCTGCCGGCGGAGCAGGGGGCGCCCTCGTCGCGGCGCGACAACGTCTTTCAGCTCTACGAGGCGAACATCGGGCCGCTGACGCCGCTGGTCGCCGAGGAGCTGAAGGAGGCGGAGGAGCTCTACCCGTACGAGTGGCTGGAGGAGGCGCTGCGGGAGGCGGCGCTGCTCAACAAGCGCTCCTGGCGTTACGTGTCGCGCATCCTGCAGCGTTGGGCAACGGAAGGACGGACGCGTGAAAAGGCTGGACGAGATCCTGGCGAGGGTGGCAGCGCCCGCGCCCAGTTCCTCCGCCGCTACCGAGACCTCGGCGGCCAGTAGCGGCGTCGAAGCCGCTTCGGACGAGCGGGGCGCTGTGTGCCCGGAGTGCGGCGGCGCCGGCTTCCTGCGCCGCGACCTGCCGCTGGACCACCCGGACTTCGGCAAGGCTGTGGCCTGCGACTGCGTCGTCGCCGAGTCGGCCGACGAGCGGCTGGCGCGGCTGCAGCGCTACAGCTCGCTGGGGCCGCTGACGCGCCTGACGTTCGCCAACCTCATCGGCCACGGCCGCAGCAACAACCCGCGTGACCGCGAGCTGTTCCGCGGCCTCGTCGCGGACGCGAAGGCGTTCGCGGAGGCGCCGGAGGGCTGGCTGCTCATCCACGGCCCTTCCGGCGCCGGCAAGACGCACGTCGCCGCCGCCATCGCGAACCGCTGCATCGAGCGCGGCCAGCCGGCGCTCTTCGTCGTCGTGCCCGACCTGCTCGACCACCTGCGCGCCGCCTACAGCCCGACCAGCGAGGTGGGCTACGACGCCCTCATCGAGCAGGTGCGCAACGCCCCCGTCCTGGTCCTGGACGACCTGGGGACGCAGCACGCGACGCCCTGGGCGCAGGAGAAGCTCTTCCAGATCCTCAACCACCGCTACAACGCCCAGCTGTCGACGGTCGTCACGACGAACCTGAGCCTGGAGCGCATCGACGAGCGGCTGCGCACCCGCCTGAGCGACCCGGCTCTCGCCCGCGTCTACTACGTCGAGGCGGCGGCGCGGGCCCTGGACGTCAACCTGCCGGACTCGCTCGACCTGGAGCGCATCCGGGAGATGACGTTCGAGAGCTTCGATATCGCGGTGCCCCACCTGAAGCCGGAGGAGCGCTGGAGCCTGGAGAACGCCTATCGGGCGGCGCTGAGCTTCGCGGAGGAGCCGGACAACTGGCTGCTGCTCTGGGGACCCAACGGCTGCGGCAAGACCCACCTGGCGGCGGCGATCGCCAACCGCTGCCGGGCGCGCGGCGAGCGGCCCGTCTTCTTTGTCGTCGCCGACCTGCTGGACTACCTGCGCCACCTGATGAGCGACGAGAGCGGGCCGGGCTTTCTGGAGGGCTTCAACCAGCTGCGCAACGCGCCGCTGCTCATCCTTGACGACCTCGGGGCGCAGTCGGACGTCGGCTGGGTACGCGACCGGCTCTTCCAGCTCATCAACCATCGCTACGCCGCCCGTCTGCCGACGGTGTTCACGGCGAGCACGGAGTCGCTGCAGCGGCTGGTGGAGGAGCGGGTGCTGGCGCGGCTGAACGACCCCGGCATCTGCGTTGAGGTGCCGATCACGGCGCCGGCGTATCGCGTCGACATGGGGGCGCGGCCGAAGACGCTGGGCCGCCGGCCGGAGCCGCCCCGGCCGTCGCCCCAGCGCCGCCGGACGGGGCGCTGAGAAGCTCGTCCCGGTACCGCGGGTTGAACCCGCGGCATTAGAAGGGGTGCAGGGGGCGCAGCCCCCCTGCCGGGGTGCGCGAGGGGTGTCGCCTCGCGTCTCTGAGATAGCGCAGCCACGTCGCACGGTCTGGCGTATTGACTTTTGCAAGGCGCTTACCTACACTCCCGCCAGATTTCGCCCCGCCCGTCCCGACTGCAGTCGGGGTTTCGCTGGTATCGGCCTGTAAGAGGCCGGTCGTCCTTCCTGAGGAAGGATCGCCCAGGGAGGGGCAGATGGAATTTCAGGACAAGACTCTGCGCTGTCGCGACTGCGGCGAGGCCTTCATCTTCACGGCCGGCGAGCAAGGCTTCTATCTGGAAAAGGGGCTGATGAACGAGCCGCAGCGCTGCCCGGCCTGTCGCGCCAACCGACGGCGGGAGCGCGCCGGCGGCGGTCGCGAGGGCGCGACGATTACCTGCGCCTCCTGCGGCCGCGAGGCGACGGTGCCCTTCGTGCCGCGCCTGGACCGCCCCGTCTACTGCAACGACTGCTTCTCGGCGCAGCGGGCCGCTCGCGCGCCGGTGAGTGCCTAGGGCGGGCAATCGGGCAAGCAACCTAGGACCGGTACACCCCGAGTTCCCAGCCGCTCATCCTTCGAGAGCCTCAGGACGAGCGGCTCGTGCGCGGCGGTACGGCTAAGGCCTGGCCGGCTGGGGCGGCTCGACGGCGTGGCCTTCGACCCAGGCGGCGCCGCCGGCCCAGTGCTCCTGCTTCCAGATCGGCACGACTTGCTTGACGCGGTCGACGGCCCAGTGACAGGCCTCGAACGCCTCTTTGCGGTGGGGCGAGGCGACGGCGACGAGCAGGCTCGTCTCGCCGATCTTGAGCATGCCGATGCGGTGCCAGACGCCGACTTCGGTGATCTGAGGGAAGCGCCGCTTCGTCTCTTCGGCCACCTCGCGCATCTTGCGCAGGGCCATGGACTCGTGCGCCTCGTACTCCAGCCGTTCGACGGCGCGTCCCTCGCTGTGGTTGCGCGCGACGCCGTAGAACAGCGCAACGGCGCCGTCCTCATCGTGGCGCACAAGGTCGGCGAGGCGCTGGGCGTCCAGGGGGTCTCGCGTTAGGAGGAAGAGGCCGTCCTGGCCGCCGCTGACGGGCGGGATGAGGTCGACGTGGGCACCGTCGTGCAGCCGCTCGTCGAAGGGGACGTACTCGTCATCGATGGCGAAGACGAGCGTCTTGAGGAAGGGGCCGACGACGGGGTAGTCGGCGGCGAGGCGCGTCTTGAGGTCGCTCACGGTGGCGCCTTCCTGCAGGTCGAGGACGATGTCGCGCTCGCCGATGAGGTCGTGCAGGCCGGCGAAGAGTCGCAGGGATACCTTCACGAGTCGATTCTAGCACCAGGGAAAGCGCCGCGAGTGCCGGCGCCGCCACGCGGCGGGCGGGTTGCTATACTCGGCGCGAACCATGGCGAACCTCAGCCTTAGCGCCATCGGCCGGGCGGCGCTCGACATCCTCTACCCGCCGCGCTGCGCCCTCTGCGGCCGCGACGGCGCGCTGCTCTGCGACGCCTGCCTGGCGTTGCTGCCGCGGGCGGACGGCCGCCGCTGCGAGGTCTGCTGGCTGCCGCTCGGCTCCTACGAGGCGTGTCGGGCCTGCGCGGAGCACCGGTTGGCTCTCACGCGCCTGCGCTCCATCTTCCGCTACGAGGGCGAGACGAGGCGTCTCCTGCACGCCTACAAGTTCGGCGGCCAGAGCAGCCTGGCGCCGCTGCTGGCGCGCTCGCTGGCCGAGTGCTTCGCGGCGCACGGGCTCGCCGCCGACGTAGTCGTGCCGGTGCCGCTGACGGGGCGCAGGCGCCGGCAGCGCGGCTACAACCAGGCGCTGCTCCTCGCCCGCGAGCTGGCGAAGGGCCTGGGGCTGCCGGCAGTCGAGGCGCTGCGCAGGCGGCGCTTTCCGGGGCCGCAGTCGCGCAGCGCGAGCGCCGAGGAGCGCCGCCGCAACGTCGAGGGCGCCTTCGAGGTCGCAGACGCGGCCGGCGTCGCCGGCCGGCGCGTGCTCTTGATCGACGACGTCGCCACCACGGGCGCGACGCTGGACGCCTGCGCGCGGGCGCTGCTCGCCGCGGGCGCCGCCGAGGCCCTGGCGTTGACGCTGGCGCGGGAGGACTGATGCTCTCCGAGCCGGTCCTCGTCCTCTTCTGCGGCGGCATGGGCGGCAGCGCCGTCGAGGACGCCTTCGCAGCGGCGCTGCGCGCCTGCGCCCTGGACACGCTGGCCGAGGCGCTTGCGACGGGCGCCTTCGCCGACGCCGTCCTCGTGCTGGACGAGGCGTCTGCCCGCGCCTTCGAGGGTCGGCTGCCGGCCGGCGTCAAGGTGGAGGTCGATCGAGCGGGCGAGCGCTTCCACTTCGGGCGGCGCCTGAGCGAGGTCGTCTTGAAGCACGGGCTGGAGCGCCCGGTGTACGTCGGCTGTGGCCTGCCCCTGGTCAAAGGCGACGAGCTGGCGAGCGTCGCCGCGGCCTTGAGGGGCGCGGGGCGCGCCGTCGTGTCCAACAACTACTTCTCGGCCGACCTCGTCGGCTTCGTGCCGGGCAGCGTGGTACGCGAGCTGGCGCTGCCGGACAACGATCGCATCCTGCCGCGCCTCCTGGCCGAGGAGGCGGGCCTGGAGAACCGGCCGCTGCCGCGAACGATGGCGAACCAGTTCGACCTGGACACGCCGGGCGACCTGGCGGTGCTCGCCTACGCGGGCGGCGCCGGCGCCAACCTGCAGCGCTACATCGACGCGGCGGGCGTCGATACATCGCGCTTGGCGGCGGCGGCGGGCCTCTTCACGGACCGAGACGTGGAGGTGCTGGTCGCCGGTCGAGTGCCGGCGCAGGTCTTCGACTACCTGACGGTGGAGACGGCGTGCCGGACGCGGGTCTACTCGGAGGAGCGGGGGCTACAGGCGGCGGGGCGCGACGCCAGCGGCGAGGCGCGGTCGCTGCTGGCGTATCATCTGCAGGCCGTGGGGCCGCGGCGCTTCTTCGAAGAACTGGCGGCGATGGCCCAGGCTGCGTTCATCGACACGCGGCCGCTCTTCGCCCACCTTGGCCTGGAGCCGTCGCGGGCCGACCGCTTCCTCTCGGACGCGCTCGCGCCGGAGGGCATCGCCGACGCCTGGCTGCGCGAGTTCACGCAGGCGGCGCGAGAGGCGCCGATACCGGTCGTTCTTGGCGGCAGCTCGCTCGTCGCCGCGGGCGTGCAGCTGCTCTCGGAGGCGGCCTGGCGGGAGCACGACAGGAAGGCGAACGCCTACAAGCCCTTCGGCCGCGCGGCCGGAGGCTAGATAGCCTGCAGGATGAATCCTGCAGCTAGGAAGCTCGAAGCGAAGCTGCGAGCTTCATCCCGCAGACTGGTCAGTCGGAGAAGACGACGGCGAAGTAGTGCACACGGCCGGCGCCGGCGTAGCCGACGCAGCCGCGTCGGTAGCCGGAGTTGAGGATGTTGGCGCGGTGGCCGGAGCTGGCCATGAAGCTCGACATGGCGACGCTCGCCGCCTGGCCGGCCGGGTAGTCGTTGCGGGCGATGTTCTCCGCCGCCATCCGGAAGCGATAGCCTGCCTGCGCCATCAGGTCGAAAGCCGTTTCGCCGCTGGGCGAGGTGTGGGAGAAGTAGCCCTTCGCCGCCATGTCCTGCGCGCGGGCACGGGCAACGGCGCAGAGCGTCGCGTCCAGGGCGAGCGGCCCCACGCCGGCGCCCGCGCGCTCCTTGTTGTGCAGCTCGAAGAGCGTGGATTCCATCGAGGAGAGGTCGGCGTCGGCTGACGGCGCGGACCGAGGCGGGGGCGCGGCCGTGGGCGCTGGCGCGACCGCCTGCGCAGCGGGCGCGGCGGGCGGCGGGTCGGGCGCGGGGTCGGCGGGTGGCGGCGCCGCAGGCGGCTCGGGGTCGGCGTCGGTGGCTGGGGCTGGCTCGGAGGCGGGTTCGGGCGGCGGGTCGACGGGCGCGGCCGGCGGCGCTTCCGGTTCGGGCGCCGGCTGAAGCTCCTGCGGCGCGGTCGGCGGCGGCAGGCCTGCCCAGTCTGCCAGCGTACCGGGCTCGGCCGGAGGCGCCGGCGCCGCGAGGAAGGGCAGGACGTTCGTCCTCCCTGCCGGCTTGGAGGCGAGGCCTTCGCGCGCGACCACGGCGGCGCCCGCAGCCGCCAGGCAAACGACCGACAGCAGGAGGATCCTGACGGGACGTGGCACCCCAGGATTCAACCCCCGGGCTGGGCGCGGGTCAACCTCTACGTTGCATAACTAGGGCCTTAGTGCCGGGTTGCCACGCTTTCGCAAGGCGGCCGGCCGCTAGCGCAAGAGCGCCGCTACGCCGGCGGCCTCGTCCAGGCGCCAGAGGCTGTCCAGGAGGGCGCGCGCGATGGCTGGGCGGCAAGCCCTCCGCGTAGCGGGTGCTGATGGCGAACTCGGCGAGGTCGCGTGTGGCAGCCATGGGGCTACTCGCTAAGGGCCCAGCGGTCTGCCCAGGACTTCGGAAAGGTGTAACCCAGTGCGTATACGTAGCGAATAAGCTGGCCCTGGTGCTGCGTCTCGTGCTCAAGCAGGTTGAGCAAGATGTTGTCTCTGTCCGCGGTCCATTCGAGGCCGTCCAGCGTCTCCTCGATTGCCTGCGCTGCCCGGTTCAAGGACAGGACGACCCTTTGCCTGTCGAGCGTATCTTGTCCCGTCATTGAGCAGGCGAAGCCAGACCATTGCCCTTGCTTTAGCGCCCTGCCGTAGCTCTCGCGGGCGCCCACAACGCACCAATACTGACTGCCGATGGTGTTGGAACGATGGTTGAGCTTCTTGCTGAACGCGTCGTCGGGTAGTGACTCAGCCAACTCCGCTTGAGATTGCATCGTTGTTCTCAGATGCTCGATGACCTGGTCTCTCATCACTCATCCTCAAGGTGCCTAAGTGCATCGGACCTTTGCCGGACCTGATGTGGAACGCGTCCTCGCCAGCCGGGGCCAGATTCTTCGCTGCGCTCAGAATGACAAGGTTACCTAGGCGGCGGAGATGGCCTTGCGGAGGTTCTCGGCGAACTCCTGGACGAAGGAGTCGGCCTTGCGTTTGATCAGCGGCTGGCCGAGCTCCGCCAGGCGGCCGGTGAACTGGACGTCGGCGAGGAGGGCGAGCTCGGTGCTGTCGGCGGCGAGTTCGACGAAGCGGGCCTCGACGTTGGCGATGACGCTGGCGCCGACGCGGCGGTCGCGGCCCTCGCCCTGGACGCGCCAGGCCTCCGGGTCGGAGCGGTCGAGCTTGGCGCGGCCGCCGACGGTGAGGCCGAGGGGGCCGATGCGCACGCGGACGCTACCGTCGTAGACGTTGGGCTCGACCTCTTTGACCTCCTGCAGGCCGGGGACGCACCTGGCGGCGCGGTCGAAGTCGTCCAGGAACGCTTGCACCTTCGCCTTGGAGGCGGAGACGGTGACCCGGTGCTCGAACTTCATGACGCGTCCCTTGGCAATTCGACTCTTAGTCCGGCGAGGCCGCACTGCGTGCGTAGGATCAGCCAAGAGGGGATGTCTGGCTGTCGATGGGGCACAAGGAGCGCCTCAAGCGAGGCGAGATTGCCGCGCCGTCGCTGCCGCGACTGGCTCGCAAAGACAGCGCTCATGCGAGGCCGAGGACGCGCTCGACGGCGCGGCGGGTGAAGACGACGGCCATGTCGCGCTTGTACTCGGAGGAGCCGCGGAAGTCGTCCAGGGGGTCGACCTGGGCGGCGACGGCCTCGGCGGCCAGGCGAACGGCCTCGGGGCTGATGCGCTGGCCGTTGAGGGCCTGCTCGACGGCGGTGGCGTGCACGGGCGTCGGCCCGGCGGCGCCGAGGGCGACCTTGAGGCGGCGGCAGGTGCCGTCCTCCGTCTCGGCCAAGGCGGCGACGGACACCGTGGCGTAGTCGTCCGCCGTGCGGGGCAGGAACTTGAGGTAGACGGAGCGGGCGCCGGCCGGCACGGGCGGGACGATGACCTCTGTCAGCAGCTCGCCGGGGCGGATGGAGGTCTCGTAGTAGTCGGTGAAGAGCTCGGTGATGGGGATGACGCGCTCGCCGCTGCGGGAGACGAGCTTGACGCGGGCGTCGAGGACGATGAAGCCGGGCGGCGGGTCCTGGGCCGGGTCGGCGTGGGCGAGGCCGCCGCCGACAGTGGCGACGTTGCGGATGCGCACAGTGGCGACGTTGCGGTAGACCTCGGCGAGGAGGGGCCAGCCCTGCTTGACGACGGGCGAGGTCTCGACGTCGCGGTGGTTGGTGAGGGCGCCGATGTGCAGGCCGTCCGCCTCGGCGCGGATGCCGGCGAGGCCGGGGACGCGGGCGAGGCTGACGAAGTGCTCCGCCTCGACGAGGGACTGCTTCATGAGGACGACGAGGGCGGTGCCGCCGGCCATCGGCCGGGCGTCCTCGCCGTGCTCCTCGAGGAGGGAGAAGACCTCCTGCAGGCTGGTCGGGGAGTGGAAGTAGAAGTCGCGCATCTCAGACCGCCTGGCCGGAGGCGGCCTTGACGGACTCGATGATCTGGTAGTAGCCGGTGCAGCGGCAGAGGTTGCCCATCAGCCACTCCTTGATCTCGTCCTCGCTGGGCTTGGGGTTCTCGTCCAGCAGGGCCTTGGCGGCGACGATCTGGCCCGGCGTGCAGATGCCGCACTGGAAGCCGCCATGGTCGATGAAGGCTTGCTGCACGGGGTGGAGGTGCTCCTCGCTGCCGATGCCTTCGATGGTCACGATCTCGGCGCCGTCCGCCTGCACGGCGAGGGTGATGCAGGAGGCGGCGATGCGGCCGTTGAGGAGGACGGTGCAGGCGCCGCAGACGCCGACGCTGCAGGCCTCCTTCGTCCCGGTCAGGCCGAGGTCGTAGCGGAGGAAGTCGACAAGCGTGCGCCGAGGCGGCACGCTGGCCTGGTGCTGCTTTCCGTTGATCGTGAGGCGGATGGGAATCGGGTCGCTGGCGGCCATCGGGCAGTCCTTCCTAACGCGCGTCTTAGGGCGGGGCGCCCAAATCCTACCAGCAAGAGGCAGCGGGGAACAAGGAACTGGGGCGAAGAGAGCAGCCGGCGGTTGTCTGTCAGCGGCGGCGCCGGTACGATGCGTGGCGAGTGAGGGAGGAGAGGCTATGGTCGCCTATCAGGTGATTGGCAAGCCGACGCCGCGCGTGGAGGGCGCCGAGAAGGTCACGGGCCGGGCGCGCTACACGGCGGACGTGGCGAAGCCGGGGACGCTCTGGGGCAAGACGCTGCACAGCCCCTACGCCCACGCTCGCATCAAGCGCATCGATGTCGCCGCCGCGAGGGCCGTCCCCGGCGTGCACGCCGTGCTCACCGGCGCCGACGTGGCCGGCCAGCTCTACGGCACGACGGTGCGGGACCTGCCGGTGCTGGCGCACGACCGCGTTCGTTTCGTCGGCGAGCGGGTGGCGGCCGTGGCGGCTGTCGACGAGGATACGGCGCAGCAGGCGCTGGAGCTCATCGAGGTCGAGTACGAGGAGCTGCCGGCCGTCTTCGACCCGCTGGAGGCGATGCAGCCCTCGGCGCCGATCCTCCACCCGGACTTCAACAGCTATGACGGCGTCATCTCCGGCCCGCCGCCGGGCGGCCCGATGGGGTTCATGATGGGCGTCCGCGCCCTGGCGGCGCCCTCGAACGCCTACACGCGTAGCTCCCGCGCCCGCGGCGACATCGAGAAGGCGTTCGCCGACGCGGACCTCGTCGTCGAGCACGTCTACCGGACACAGCGCCAGCACCAGGGCTACCTGGAGCCGCAGACCTGCCTGGTGGAGATCGACAGCGCCGGCCGCGTCCAGGTCTGGGCCGGCACGAAGACGCCGCACGCTACGCGCAACGCGTTGGCGCTCGCCGTCGGGCTCACGTCGGAGGACATCCTCGTCAACCACGCCTACATCGGCGGCGACTTCGGCGGCAAGGGCATGGCCGCCTGTCTGCCCATCTGCTACCACCTGGCGAAGGCGACGGGCCGGCCGGTGCTCATGGTGAACGAGTACCTGGAGGAGCTGCTCGCCGGCAACCCGAGACACGCGACGGTGGTCCGCCTTAAGTCGGGCTTGAAGCGCGACGGCACGATGACGGCGCACGAGGTCGAGTTCATCGTCGACTGCGGCGCTTACGCGGCCTTCAAGCCCTTCGCGGCGATCTTCGGGCCGGACCAGGCCGCGGGCCCGTATCGGGTGCCGAACACGCTCATCAGCTCCGCCCACGTTTACACGAACACGATCCCGGGCGGCTACATGCGCGGCCCGGGCGAGGCGCAGGGCATCTTCGCGCTGGAGTCGCACATCGACGAGCTGGCGCGCGAGCTGCGCATGGACCCGGTCGAGTTCCGCCGGCGCAACCTGGTGGAGGAGGGGGACGAAACGGCCTTCGGCACGCGCTTCGAGGAGGTGCGGGCGAAGGAGACGCTGCAGGCCGCCCTGACGGCGGCGGGCTACGACCGGCCGAAGGCGCCCAACGTGGGCCGCGGCGTCGCCGTCGGCGAGCGGCCGGCGGGCGGCGGCGAAGGGTCGGCCGCCGTGACGCTGCGTCCGGACGGCCGCGTCGTCGTCGGCACGCCGATCTACGACCAGGGCACGGGCGTCTACACGCTGCTGCGCCAGGTGGTGGCGGAGGAGCTGCAGCTGCCCATAGAGCGCGTCGAGATCGAGGTGTGGAACACGGACGCCGTCGCCAACGACTCCGGCGTCGCCGGCAGCTGGGCGACGCGGCTCAACACGGGCGCGGCGCACGACGCGGCGCTGGCGGCCAGGAAGGAGATGCTTCATTTCGCGGCGGAGCGCTTGGGCTGGCCGGAAGAGCAACTGAACCTGCGCGGCGACGAAATCTGGCGCCGCGACATCGAGGAGCGGCTGCGCTGGCGGGATTTGCTCTCGCGGACGGGCGAGAACGTCACGGGCCGCGCCCAGTACTTCGCCGGCATGTTCGAGGCGCCGCACATCACCTCCTTCGCCGCCCAGGTCGCGGAGGTTGAGGTCGACCCGGAGACGGGCGAGGTGAAGCTGCTGGGCCTGACGACGGCGCATGACGTCGGCCGCGTCATCAACCCCATCGGCCATCAAGGGCAGATCAACGGCGGCGTCATCATGGGCGTGGGCTACGCGCTGATGGAGGAGATGACCGTCGAGGAGGGGCGCGTGACCTCGCTGTCGCTGGGCGACTACAAGCTGCCGACGATCCGGGACATCCCGCCGCTGACGACCGTGGTGCTGGAGTCGGACGTAGGGCAGGGGCCGTACAACATCAAGGCGATCGGCGAGCTGCCGGTGAGCCCGGTGGCGGCGGCGATCGCCAACGCGGTCGAGGACGCGACGGGCGTGCGCATCCGCGACCTGCCGATCACGGCGGAGAAAGTGTACCGGGCGCTGCGGGAGAAGTAGCCGCCGTGCTCTCAGACGCCGAGATTCGCGATATCCTGGTTGACCGCATCGACGTGCAGCGCCGCGGCGTCGGCATCGTCGTCGGCGTGATCACGCCGGAAGGCCGGCGGGTCATCGCTCACGGACTGCGGGCGCAGGAGGACACGCGCCCGCTAGACGGCGACACGGTCTTCGAGACCGGCTCCGTGGCCAAGGCGTTCACGGCGCTGCTGCTGGCCGACATGGTCGAGCGCGGCGAAGTGCGGCTCGACGACCCGCTGGCAGACTACCTCCCTCAGAGGGTCCGCGTGCCGGAGCAAGGCGGCCGCAAGATCACGCTTGTCGATCTGGCCACGCACACGTCGGGCCAGCCGGCCTGGGCGTCCAACATGCCGCTGCCCGGCGACCCAGGACTCGCTGACTACGGCCTCGATCAGCTCCTTGAGTTTCTTTCAGGCTATGCGCTGATGCGGGCGCCAGGCGCCGAATGGGAGTACTCGAACCCCGGCTACGCGCTGCTCGGCTACGCGCTTGCCCATCGCGCCGGTGGCGATTACTCGGCGCTGGTCCGCGCCCGGATCACGAGCCCTTTGGGCATGAGCAGCACGGCGACGACGGCTACGGGGGAGATGAAGGCGAGGCTGGCAGCCGGCCACGATGAGAACTTGCAGCCCGCACCGTACATGGACGTTCCCGTCCTCGCCGCGGCCGGCGCGGGCTGGCTCTCGACCGCGGACGACCTGTTGGCGTTCTTGGGCGCGGCGCTGGGTTACGTGGGATCGCCGCTTGCGCCGGCGATGGCGGCGATGCTCGAGGTGAGCCGGCCGGGCCCGACGATCCTCCGCGCCAAGCAGGCGCTGGGCTGGCGGGTCTACGGCGAAGGGGAGATGGGCATGGTCGGCATCGAGGGCGCGACCATCGGCTTCACGTCCGCGCTGGCCTTCAGCCGGACGACACGGGAGGGCGCAGTTGTGCTCTTCAACGCCAGGTCCGTGCCAAACGGCCTCAACTCAGCGGCCGGACTGGCCGCCGCGGTCCTCACGGGCTGAGAGGCGAGACTTCTTAGGCAGCCAGGGCGAGGGCCTTAAGCTGGGCGACGAGCTGGCCAGCGTCGATCCGGCGGCCGCACTGGAGGCAGGCGAAGTCCTCTTCGTCCGGAAAGAGATCGCCGCGACAGCGGGGGCAAGACCGGAGCAGGATCTTCCGGTTGGTCTTGGTCATCGAGGCCTCCTCTCCTTCGTCAAGCTCAGGACGGGCTTTTCAGGTATTAGAACGCTCATGCTGCCTAGAAGGTTAACGTCGCCTGGCAAGCGTTGTCAAGAAAGTTGATAGATAAGCTATCAATTCTGAGGCTCCACATGTGACCGACTTCGCCAGGGGCTAGATTCCTCGCTGCGTTCGGAATGACAGGACGGGAGGTCCCGGACTGCTTCGGGGGAGATTCTCCTCGGAGCCTGTCCTGAGCGTAGTCGAAGGGCTCAGAATGACAGGGTTCAGAGCCTGGGGGCGATGTCGGCGGCGATGGCTTCGAGCTGGCCTTCGTAGTCGGCGACGGGATGGAGGAACATGTGCGTCAGGCCGGCCTCGCGCATGCGGGATAGCGTCTCCAGGCACTTGTCCGCCGGGCCCCAGACGGCCCAGCGTTCGGCGACGGCGCCGTCGTTGCCGTAGTAGGCGCCGATCCAGGTGCGCAGGCGCTCCAGGGCGCGCTTCTCATCCTTGTCGAGCGCGAAGTAGAGGCGTTTCGATAGCGTGAACGTAGACGGGTCGCGCCCTTCTTCGGCCACGACGGTCTTCATGCGGCCGATCTGTTCGAAGAAGTCGGGGACGGGCGTGGAGCCGGCGCCCATCCAGCCGTCGCCGAGGCGGGTGGCGCGGCGCATCGCCTGGTCGACGCGGGCGCCGAACCAGATGGGCGGGTGGGGCTTCTGCAGCGGCTTCGGCTCCATCGGTACGCCTTCGAGGCGCCAGAAGCGGCCTTCGAGCTGGGCCTTGGGCTGCGTCCACAGCGCCTTGAGCACGCGCACGCTCTCCGCGAAGCGGGCGGCGCGGTGCTCCGGCGGCACGCCGTAGGCGGCGTAAGCGGCCGTCGACGTGCCGAGGCCGACGCCGACGGTGAGGCGGCCGTTGCTCAGCACGTCCAGCGTCGAGAGCGACTTCGCCAGCTGCAGCGGGTTGCGCAGCGGCGTGACGAGCACCGCCGTGCCGAGACGGATGCGGCTGGTGACGGCGGCCAGGTAGGTGAGGAGCGTCACCGGCTCCAGGACGGCGAAGCGGCCGGTGATCTGCTCGATGACCCAGAGGTCGTCGTAGCCAAGCTCCTCGGCGCGCAGGGCGAAGCGCCGGACGAGGTCAAGGTCGACCGCGCCGCCCGGGAAGCCCTGGGGCAGCCCGATGCCAAGGCGCAGGCCGCTTTTCGTCAGCATGGCCTAATTATGCCGGAAGCCGGGGGCTGCGTCTCAAGAGAGCGGCGACTTAGACGACGCGCCGCCCGACGGCTGGAAGGGCTGCCGGCGGCGCGTCCGAGGCTATTCCGCGAAGAGCTCGAAGAACTTCGGGAAGGTGCCGATAAAGCCCATGGCTAGAAAGGCGACCGTAACCGCTATCACCATGCCGTAGGATATGTTCCGCCTCCACAGCGGCACGGAGAGCACCGCCCAGGAGCCGAGCCACAACACCACGGCCACGATGGTCTTGCCGCTGAGCGGGCCGACGCCTTCGTCGAAGATGAGCCAGTCGTGAATCTTCGTGCTCGCCTCATTCAGGGTCGTGAGCAGTCCGAGCCAGAACACGCCGAGGCCGGCTCCCATGAGCGCGGCGGCGGCCGGCCCGTTCGCCTTCTCAACAAGCTCAAGCTCCTCCGCCGTCCACCTGACGTCCTCTGCAGTCCTGCCGCCTTCAAGGCGACTTCCCATCGTTGCCACCGTAAACCTCCTTCTCTTATTGGACCGGCGCGGCCTTCGTGATGAGGGCCCCCAGGAGTCCGGCGACCCCGGCCGCAGCGAAGGCTGCGACGAAGAGGCCGATGGTGAGCATGCGCAGGCGCTTGTCCACTATCAGCTGTGAGCCGTAGTAGAGGACGATGAACGCTACTGCCGTCGCCAGGATCGGCGACGCCCAGGCGATGTGCTCCTTCCACTCCATCCCGAATGTGTGCCAGTCCTCCTTACCCGGCGTGGCTAAAAGGAGGCTGCGCGGGTAATCGGTAAAGTCTGTCGTGCCTTGAGGCGGCGCTGCCCGGTACCACGGATAGACGATCCAGGTGCCCGTGATGACCGTTACCCAGGCGATCAGAGCCATCGAAGTCACGCCCAGCTTGAGGCGCAGCATGCGCTCCCGGAGGCCGCTGATGGTTACCCATTCCGGCCGCAGGCTCCATAGACCAGCAAGCCCCCCGGCGAACGCCAGGAGAAACAGCGAGCCGAAGACCATACCGTGGAGCGCTGCCCAGGTCTCCCGGTTTGTAAGCTCCATGTTCGATCACTCCTGCCTAGGGTTAAGGGACTCGTGGAGTCGCCGAGTTGAATGAGACATAGGCGCCCTCCTTAGGGCGCCGCGCGGGCCCGTCAACGGGCTCAGTCGAGCTTGGCCGGCACGACGAGGACCGGGGCGACTTCCGCCCTGATGACCGCCTGCGCCACGGTGCCGAAGAGGATTTCGCCCAGGGTGCGGTGAGAGCGTCTCAGCATCGCGATGAAGGTCGGGTGCATGCGCCGCGCGTAGTCGACGATGGCGTCGGCCGGCTTGTCGCTGGTCAGGGCGACGGTTTGCACCTTGAAACCGCGTCCGCGCAGCGGGGATGCCCTGTCCTCGAGGTAGTCCCTCATCTCGTCCGCCTGGCGCTGGGCGGCCTGCGTCGCGGTCTCGGCGGCCACGGGCCGGTCGGGGCCTGGCGCGCCGCCGATGATGCCGGGCGCGATGGTGCCTGTCGAAACGACCTTCCCCGGCCGCGAGCCGCGCGCGCTCGGCTCGGTCGGCGGGGAGACGGAGATGAGCACGACCTCGTCCCCGGGCTCGCAGATCGCCTCGATCTCCTTGACCGCCGCCTCGGCGGCGCCGGTGCCGTCCAGGGGAACCAGGATGCGTCTCATCTTCGAGCTCCTCTCGGTCCCAAGCCCAGTGTCTCCCTTCGGGGCGGGCGCGAATGGGCCATCGGGACGTATCCGCGGGGCCGAACAGGGTGTCATTATTCACCGCCGCGAAGGGCCTAGCAAGAGCGAGGGCGACACGCGGGACAGGCCTGGCTGACCAACTCTTTCGTGGCGGCGTAGGGCAAGGCCAAAAGTTGGCGGAAACGCCTATGCAGGCCGAGTGGCCTAGGCCGATTATCTAGTTGGAGGAGGCACAAGCTAAAGCGCTTGCGCCTCGGGTTTGTATGGAGGGGAGCAGTAAGGAGGACTGATGGTACGCAAGCTTCTATTGACGCTGAGCGTCTTGCTGGTCGGAGGCTCTCTGTTAACCTTTGGCATCAACGCCGTCTTCACGGACACGGCGAGCGTACCGGGCAACACCTTTAGCACCGGCAACGTCGACATCAGCACCTCGCCGACGAGTGCTCTCGTCACGTTTAGCGACATGATGCCGGGCGACGTCGTTACGGCGCCGCTTACGGTGACGAACGCCGGCGGCGGCCAGCTGCGCTACGCCGTGACGAGCACGACGACGGAGGATACCCTCGCTGCTCAGCTCGATCTGACGATCAAGTCCGGTGTGACGACCTGCACGAACGGCGGCTTCGGCGCCAGCGGCAGCGTGCTCTACGGCCCCGCCGACCTGGGCAGCACGGGCGGGATCAACGTGATCGGCGACTCGGCCCAGGGTGCGCAGGCCGGCGATCGAACGCTCAACGCCGCCGCCAGCGAGGTGCTCTGCTTCCAGGTGTCCCTGCCTTTGAGCACTGGTGATGCTTACCAGAGCCTGACGACGACGGCCACCTTCGCCTTCAACGCGGAGCAGACGGCCAACAACCCGTAGGGTAGGAAGCCGATGGGGGGCGGTCTCGGTCTCGGTGCGAGGCAGTGGCGGCGCGTGCAGCGGCCTCTCTGGCTGGCGCTCGTCGCCCTCATCGCCGCCCTGGTTGCCCTGCTCTCCCTGGCGCTTCTGCCGGGCCTGATGGGCTACTCGGCGTTCGCCGTCTACGGCGGCAGCATGGAACCGACCATCGCCAAAGGCAGCGTTGCCTTCGTCAAGCCGGTGGCACCGGACACCCTGCGCGAAGGGGACGTCATCGTCTATTCGCCGTCGACCGACAGCGGCCTGCCGGTTCTGCACCGCATCGTCCGCGTCCGGGAGCTGGACGGCAGGCAGCTCTTCACCCTCAAGGGTGATGCGAACGAGACGGTCGATCCAAACGAGGTTGAGCTGACCGGTCGAGGCGGCGTTGCCGTCTTGACGCTGCCGTGGGCTGGCTACCTCCTCGCCTTTGCCCAGTCCGCGCTCGTCAAAGCGGCTGCCCTCTGCATATTCGTGGTCGTGATCTTGGCGCTGGCGTTGAAGAAAATCTGGCTGCCTCAGAAACGGACAGCGGCAAGGGCCTGAGCATGCGCCTTCCGGTCCTCCTCGTCGGCCTGGCGGTCTTCGGCCTGCTGGTCTACCCGGCGGTCGGCCGCGGCGGCGTGTCGGCGCTCTTCACGGACCAGGCGAGCGTCGGCGGCAACTCCATGAGCACCGACACCCTCGACCCGCCGACGGGCCTGAGCGCGAGCGGCTCCGTCACCCTCAACTGGACGGCGACGCCCGATACGTACGCGAGCGGCCACCGCGTTCTGCGGTCTACCACGTCCGGCGGTCCCTACAGCCAGATTGCCGAGATTACGCCGCGGACAACGACGACTTACGTGGACAGCGTCTGCGCCGGCACCTACTACTACGTCGCCAGGACCTACTTTCAGAACTGGGAGAGCGCGAATAGCAACCAGGCGACAGGCACCGGCGCGGGCTCGTCATCCTCCTACGCCACGATCGCCTTCCGCTCGGCTGCGTCGGCGGGAGCCGGCTCCGGCGTTTTGACGCTGACGATCAGCAAGCCCGCCGGGACGGTGAGCGGAGACGTGATGATCGCCGCCGTCGGTGTGCGTCAGAATACGGGCGTCTCCACCGTCACGGCGACGATCACGCCAGCCTCCGGCTGGGCGCTCGTTCGGCGTATGGACAACACGGCCACGTGGCACAGCTCGATGGCGGTGTACTACAAGGTGGCGGGCTCCTCTGAGCCGGCGTCCTACTCCTGGACGTTCTCTTCCTCAATCGGCGCCGCCGGCGGCATCGAGAGCTTCTCCGGCGTGGACACTGCCAGCCCGATCGACGCCGAGAACGGGCAGGCGACGCCACTGTCGCTCTCTCACGCGACGCCGAGCATTACGACGACGGTTGCAAATGCCATGCTCGTAGCCCACTTCTCGATGCCTTCGGCAGCGACCTGGACGCCGCCAGGTGGGATGACGGAAGCCTTCGATGTCGCGAGTCAGGCCGTTCCCAACACCCTTGGCCACTCGACAGAAGGGACGTACGCGGTCCAAGCAGCGGCGGGGGCGACGGGGGCGAAGACGGCCACGGCGAGCGCCAACTCCGACCCCGGCAATACGCATATCCTCGCGCTGCAGCCAGCGAAGGTGGTCGCCTTCGTGGCCGCCGCTTCCGCCGGCTCCTCGGGCACGACCCTGACGATCAACAGGCCGGCGGGGACGGCGGCCTGCGACGTGATGGTGGCCGCGGTCGCTTTCCGGCCGGAAACGGCGGCGATCACGCCTCCCGCCGGCTGGACGCTCGTCCGCCGCATAGACAACTCCAGCATCAGGGAGAACTCGCTGGCGGTCTACTACAAGGTTGCGGGCAGCTCGGAGCCCGCCTCTTACTCCTGGACCCTATCGACGTCCACGGGCATTGTTGGCGGGATTCGGAGCTTCAGGGGTGTCGACACGGCCGACCCGATTGATGTGGAGAACGGCCAGAACACGTCCAGCGGCCTCAGTCACGCCACGCCGAGCGTGACGACGACAGTGGCATACACAATGCTTGTGACCTCGCACGGTTTCTCTTCCGCCGCGACGTGGACGGCGCCGGCTGGGATGACCGAGGCCTTCGACGTCGCCAGCCTGGCAGTTCCGAACGGCTCCGGCGAGTCGATGGATGGGGCCTACGTCCTCCAGGCCGCGGCCGGGTCGTCCGGGACGAAGACGGCGACAGCGTCTGGCGACTCCGACGTCGGCAACGCACACATACTAGCCCTGCGCCCGGCGCCCTAATCCGAGAAGCCGCCCCGGGCTCGGTGCACTACACGAGCCGCGAAGGAGCGACGGTGGCGAACCAACCGCAGCTCGATCTGACGTTAAACTAACCGCTTGCTTCGCCAGCGCGTCGTCAACGGGTTGACGGACTTGGCTCTCGCGCGTCAACGGGCGACAATGGACGGCGGTTCAGCCTGGACTAGAAGAGCGAGCCGCATGGCAGCCGGAGCCCCAGAGTTCGCGCCGCCGCGCCTCTCCCACCGCGATATCCTCATCGTCCTCGGCAGCCTCATGCTGGGCATGCTGCTGGCGGCGCTGGACCAGATGGTGCTGGGGACTGCCCTGCCGACCATCGTGGGCGAGTTCAACGCCCTCGACCACCTCTCCTGGGTGATCTCGGCCTACCTGCTGACATCGACCGTCTCGGTGCCGATCTACGGCAAGGTCAGCGACCTCTTCGGCCGCAAGCCGCTCTTCCAGATCGCCATCGTCCTCTTCATTCTCGGCTCCGCGCTGGGCGGTGCCGCCCAGAGCATGACGCAGCTCATCGTCTTCCGCGGCATCCAGGGCCTGGGCGCCGGCGGCATCACATCCATGGCGCAGGCGATCATCGCCGACGTGGTGAGCCCGCGCGAGCGTGGCCGCTACACGGGCTACATGGCCATCGTCTGGCTCGGCTCCAGCGTGGCCGGGCCGCTGATCGGCGGCCTCTTCACCGACCAGCTGGGCTGGCGCTGGATCTTCTTCATCAACCTGCCGCTGGGCGCGCTGGCGCTGGTCGTGACGACGCGCGTGCTGAAGCTGACGCACCGGCGCGTCGAGGA
>Ga0209108_10000283_pt1 | contig 27482 bp, 26 predicted proteins | sample Rifsed10ft1_FD_184003 | JGI IMG/M metagenome (GOLD analysis project Ga0209108, IMG submission 184003) | Soil microbial communities from Rifle, Colorado, USA - sediment 10ft 1 (version 2) | ecosystem: Environmental > Terrestrial > Deep subsurface > Rock core/Sediment | place: Rifle, Colorado...
TAATCGAACAATCGCAAGCGCCCACCCGCCACGGCAACGGCATAGAACCGGGAAAAGCCCGTTCACGGCACAATAAAAATATTTATTTTCAATTGGTTACCAAATGACCCTCTTATTCTGCGATGCGCCGCCGCTCTTGGATTCCGGGACGTTTTTTGTTATACTTCAAAGCTCTGTATTGCAACAAGATGGGCGGTTCGCCCATTTTTTGTTTGTAGCGTTGATTTGCAATGGATTTGCAAGAGCTGCTGGAGACGACTTTGACCGGGCTGGGATACGAACTGGTGGATCTCGATCGATCCGGCAGGGGGCGCCTGCTGCGCGTCTTCATCGACAAACCAGGTGGCATCGGCGTCGATGACTGCGCTGCGGTCAGCCACCATCTGATGCGGGTCCTGGCGGTCGAAAATATCGCTTACGACCGGCTGGAAGTGTCATCGCCCGGGTTGGACCGGTTGTTGAAGAAGGAGCGGGATTTTGCCCGTTTTGCCGGGCACAAGGCGCGCATCAAGGTGCGCATTCCGATAGACGGGCAACGGAATTTCGTGGGCGTGTTGCGGGAAGTAAGCGGCGGGGCGGTGCAACTCGATGTCGAGGGCAGGCTGCTGTCGCTGGACCTGAATAATCTTGAGAAGGCGCGCCTGGTGCCCGCCCTTTAGGATCAGGAGAATCGAATGAGCCGGGAAATCTTGCTGCTTGTGGACGCTCTGGCGCGGGAAAAGAACGTCGACAAGAACATCGTGTTTGGCGCCCTGGAGCTCGCGCTGGCTTCGGCCACCAAGAAGCGTTTTAACGAGGATGTCGACGTGCGGGCCGCGGTCGACAGGACGACCGGCGATTTCTCGTTTTTCCGTCGCTGGCAGGTGGTGGATGAGGCCGAGTTCGAGGCCCCGTCACGCCAGTATCTGCTGCGCGAGGCGCGGGAACAGAACCCCGAGAGCCAGATCGGCGACTATGTCGAGGAGCCGCTGGGCGGGCTGGAAGTCGGCCGCATCGGTGCGCAGACGGCAAAGCAGGTCATACTCCAGAAGATCCGGGATGCGGAACGGGAACAGATCCTGAACGATTTCCTGACGCGCAAGGAGCATCTTGTGACGGGGATGATCAAGCGTATGGAACGCGGCAGCGCGATCATCGAATCGGGCCGTCTCGAAGCCGTGTTGCCTCGGGAGCAGATGATCCCCAAGGAGAATCTGCGGGTAGGTGACCGGGTTCGTGCGTATATCTGGAAGATCGATCGCGTGAGTCGCGGTCCGCAGCTCATCCTGTCGCGCACCGTGCCCGAGTTTCTGGTGAAACTGTTCGAACTCGAGGTGCCCGAACTCGAGGACGGGCTGCTTGAGATCAAGGCTGCCGCGCGTGATCCCGGTTCGCGCGCCAAGATCGCGGTCAAGTCCAACGACCCGCGGATCGATCCTATCGGCACCTGCGTCGGGATGCGGGGATCACGCGTGCAGGCGGTAACTTCTGAACTCGCTGGGGAGCGCGTGGATATCGTGTTGTGGAATCCCGATCCAGCTCAGTTCGTTATCAACGCGCTTGCGCCGGCCGAGGTCAGCAGCATCGTGGTTGACGAGGAAAAGCACAGCATGGATATCGTGGTCGAGGAGGAAAACCTGGCCCAGGCGATCGGCCGCACCGGGCAGAACGTGCGCTTGGCGGGTGATCTGACGGGGTGGGAACTGAACATCATGACGCCGGATGAGTCTCGCAAGAAGACCGAGGAAGAAACCACCCGGGTACGCTCGTTGTTCGTCGACGCGCTCGATGTGGATGAGGAGGTGGCCGGCATCTTGGTGCAGGAGGGTTTCGCAACGCTCGAAGAGGTCGCTTATGTGCCGCTCAACGAGATGCTGGAAATCGAGGCTTTCGACGAGGCGACGGTCAACGAACTGCGGAGCCGTGCTCGCAATGCCCTTCTGACCCAGGCGATCGCGGGCGAGGAAAAGGTCGAGCACGACATAGAAGACCTGCTGAAGGTCGCAGGAATGGACAATGACACGGCGCGCCTGCTGGCTTCGAAGGGTGTGAGTACCCAGGAAGAGCTCGCGGATTATGCCAGCGATGATCTTGTGGAGCTCGCGGGACTCGATGCCGAGCGGGCGAAAGAGCTGATCATGGCGGCGCGCGCTCCCTGGTTTGCTGCAACCAACGCATAAGCGGGAATCAATGGCGCAGATCAACGTCACGCAGTTTGCCACGGATCTGGGGATACCCCCGACGCTGCTCATCGAGCAGCTGCAATCGGCCGGCATCAGGAAGGCGCTCGCCGAGGATACCCCATTGACCGAGAAGGACAAGACGCAACTTCTCGATTATCTGCGCCAGGTTCACGGCGCCAAGGAAGCCAAGCAGAAGATCACGCTGACGCGACGGCAAACCTCCGAGATCAAGAAGTCGGATGGACTCGGCAAGTCGCGCACGATCCAGGTCGAGGTTCGCAAGAAGCGCGTGCTGGTGAAGCGCGAGGCGGTCGAGACGGAGCAAACGGTCGAGACCAAGCCGGTCATCGATGCCGAGCAGATCGCCCTGCGCGAGGAGGAAGCCCGGCAACAGGCCGAACTCATCGCCCGGCAGAGCGAGGAGGCGCAGAAGAAGCAGGAGCGCCGGAAGAAGGCCAAGGAAACGCCGGCGGAAACACCAGCGGAACCAGTGGTGGCGAAAGCGGTGGAGGGCGAAATGCCCTCTGGCGGGGCGGCGCCGGTGTCCGCCGTGCCGGTGGAAGGCACCCTGCACAAACCGATGGTCAAGCCTGCTGAAAAGGCCGGGAAGAAGACAGCGAAAAAGCCGCCCAAGCAGGTTACCTGGAGTGACGATTCGGTCAAGAAACGTGGCATCAAAACGCGCGGCGACGTTACCGGTGGTCTGGGGTGGCGCGAGCGCAAGGATAGGCACGCCAGGCACAAGGAGGAGACAGCTCAGGTATTTTCAGCTCCGGCGGAACCCATGGTGCGCGAGATCATGGTTCCGGAAACCGTCACGGTGGGCGATCTGGCACACAAGATGTCAGTCAAGGCTGCGGAGGTCATCAAGGCCCTGATGAAGTTGGGGACGATGGCGACCATCAATCAGGTTCTCGACCAGGAAACTGCAATGATCGTGGTCGAGGAAATGGGGCATGTCGCCAAGCGCGCAAAGCTCGATGATCCCGACGCGTTCCTCGAGCAGGCACAGCAGGCGGCGGCGGAGGTGACGTTCGAGAGCCGCGCGCCAGTGGTGACGGTGATGGGGCACGTGGACCACGGCAAGACGTCGCTGCTCGACCATATCCGCCGCACCCGCGTTGCGAGCGGCGAGGCGGGCGGCATCACCCAGCATATCGGTGCTTATCACGTCGAAACGCCCAAGGGCATGATCACGTTCCTCGACACGCCTGGCCATGAGGCATTTACCGCCATGCGCGCGCGCGGCGCGAAAGTGACCGACATTGTGGTGCTGGTCGTGGCTGCGGATGATGGAGTCATGCCACAGACGTCTGAAGCGATCCACCATGCCAAGGCGGCCAAGGTGCCGATCGTGGTGGCCCTCAACAAGATCGACAGGCCCGAAGCCAATCCCGATCGCGTCAAGCAGGACCTCGCGGCGCAGGAAGTGGTGCCCGAAGAATGGGGTGGCGACACCATGTTTGTGGAGGTCTCGGCGAAAACCGGGAAAGGAATCGACGCGTTGCTGGACAGCGTGCTGTTGCAGGCGGAGGTGCTGGAATTGAAGGCGCCTCGCGATGCGCCGGCAAGGGGCATCGTCATTGAATCGCGCCTCGACAAGGGGCGCGGACCCGTGGCGACAGTGCTGGTTCAGTCCGGCACGCTCAAGCGAGGGGATGTCCTGCTCGCCGGGGCTGTATTCGGGCGGGTTCGCGCCATGCTCGACGAGGCTGGACGGGCGATCGATCAGGCCGGCCCTTCGATTCCTGTGGAGATCCTGGGCCTGGCGGAGATTCCTCTGGCGGGCTCGGACGTACTGGTTCTGGGCGACGAGCGTAAGGCGCGCGAAATCGCGCTGTTCCGGCAGGGCAAGTTCAGGGATGTAAAGCTCGCGAAGCAGCAGTCGACCAAGCTTGAGAACATGTTCGACCAACTCGACAGCGGGGATAAGAAAACCCTTTCGCTGGTCATCAAGGCCGATGTGCAAGGCTCGTACGAGGGTCTTTCCCACGCGTTGTCCAAGCTCTCGACAGATGAGGTCAAGGTCAACATCGTTCATGCGGCCGTGGGTGGGATCACGGAGTCCGATGTCAACCTGGCGTTAGCCTCAAAATCTGTGATCATTGGTTTCAACACTCGCGCGGATGCGGCGGCGCGCAAGCTCGCGGAGAGCGGCGGTGTGCAGATCCGTTACTACAACATCATCTATGAGGCGGTCGACGAGGTCAAGGCAGCGCTGACGGGCATGCTGGCGCCCGAACGCAAGGAAAACGTGCTGGGCCTTGTTGAGATCAGGAAGATTTACCGCATCTCGAAAGTTGGCACGGTGGCCGGCTGCATGGTACTCGATGGGTTGGTACGACGCTCGGCCCGCGTTCGGCTGCTGCGCGATAACGTTGTGATACACGAGGGCGAACTCGATTCGCTGAAACGCTTCAAGGACGACGTGCGGGAAGTCAAGGCGGGTTTCGAGTGCGGCCTATCCCTCAGGAATTACAATGACATCAAGGAAGGCGACCAGCTGGAGGCCTACGAATTCGTAGAGGTCGCGAGAACCCTATGAGGCGATAGAAGGGAGACGATACACGAGGGGAGTGGGGCGCGCGTGGTTCGTTGCCTCTCTCCTTTCTCCTCTCCGCCTCTTGTACTTATGCCCAAAGACTTTCCCCGCGCCCGTCGCATCGCGGACCAGATACAGCGTGAACTGGCGGATATCATTCGCTTCGAACTCAAGGATCCCCGTATCGGGATGATCACCCTGACCGATGTGGAGGTGAGCCAGGATTATGCGCACGCCCGGGTTTTCTTCACGGTGCTGGCGGACGCACAACAGACCGATGAGACCCGCGAAGCGCTGCAACACGCTTCCGGCTTCCTGCGCAGCCAGCTTGCCCGGCGCATGAGACTGCGCACGGTTCCACAATTGCAATTCAAGTACGACGCCTCCGTCGCGCGTGGCGTGCAGCTCTCCCGCCTGATCGACGAGGCGGTGGCGAGTGACACGAAGCGCACAGCCGAAACATGATGGAATACCCGGCACTGGAAGTCGTGCCAGCCGGGCGCGCTACGAGCGGTGTCCTGCTCTTGGACAAGCAGGCTGGCATCAGCTCCCAGGCGGCCGTCACGCGCGTCAAGCGTCTCCTCGGGATCGCCAAAGCCGGGCATACGGGCACGCTCGACCCGCTCGCCACCGGGCTGCTCCCGATATGTATCGGTGAAGCAACCAAGTTTTCGCATCTGCTGCTCGAGGCCGAGAAGACCTACGAAGCCGGTATTCGGCTCGGAGTCGTGACCACGACCGGCGATCGGGAGGGCGAAACGATATCCGTGTCACCCGTAAGAGTTGACGTCGATGCGGTGAGAGAGGTGCTCGCGCGGTTTGTTGGCGAGATCGCCCAGGTGCCGCCGATGTACAGCGCCCTCAAGCACCAGGGGCAGCCGCTCTACAAGCTTGCGCGGGAGGGAATTTGCGTGCCGAGAGCGGCGCGAACAGTGCGCGTAAAGTCGCTCGAACTGCATCAACTTGCAGGCGACATGCTCCACGTCAGGATCGTGTGCGGGAAGGGCACCTATATCCGCGTTCTCGCTGAAGACGTCGGAAGGGCATTGCAGTGCGGCGCATCGCTGGATAACCTGAGGCGAACCGCCGTGGGGGCGCTCAATGTCAATGATGGCGCAACGCTCGAGATGCTTGAGAGTTTGTCTCGGGAGGCACGTGCGCGGCACCTGTTGACCGCGGATACGCCGGTAGCCGCCTTGCCGCGCGTCGATGTCGAGCCGGTACAGGCGCGGTCCCTCATGCATGGGCGCGCCTTCCAAGGCAACGGCTGCGTCGGGGGCGGATTGGTGCGTCTTTACGACCGCCCCTCGGGGCGTTTTCTCGGGGTAGGGACACGTGATGCGACCGGGTTGATCGTGCCCCGGCGGCTGATGAGCACGCCAGTCGCGGCAGATAATGCTTGAGAAAACGAGGGGTTACGGAGTAGAATAAACGACTTTTCGGCTGGAGAACGACGATGGCAGTATCAACCACCCAGAAGGCCCAGCTGGTCAAGGATTACCAGCGCATCGCGGGAGACACGGGCTCGCCGGAGGTGCAGGTCGCGCTGCTCACGGCGCGGATTACGGACCTGACCGAGCATTTCAAGACGCACGTCAAGGACCATCATTCGCGCCGGGGCCTGCTGAGAATGGTGAGCAGGCGCCGAAAGCTCCTGGATTATCTGAAGAAGACGAAGGCGGATCAGTACCGGCAGTTGATCGACCGTCTGGGTTTGCGCAAGTAACGCCGGGTGATGCGCGGACCGGGTTGCCGGACTGTGGCGGATCATCCGACTCGGTGGGAGTGGCGGCAGTACACCAAGACCGCGAGTGCGCGGTCTTTTTTTATTTTCATACAAAGGATAAAACGTTGAGGCATATCAAGAAGACACTGATGTGGGGGCGCCATCGCCTGACGCTTGAAACCGGCGAAATCGCGCGGCAGGCAACCGGCGCGGTGATGGTTAATATGGAAGATACGGTGGTGCTGGTGACCGTGGTGGGAAACAAACAGGCTGAAGCGGGAAAGGACTTTCTTCCTCTGACCGTCGATTACCAGGAACGCACTTACGCCGCAGGCAAGATTCCGGGGGGGTTTTTTAAGCGCGAAGGCCGACCCTCCGAGAAGGAAATTCTGACGTGCCGGCTCATAGACCGGCCGATACGCCCGCTTTTCCCGGACGGCTTTTACAATGAAGTGCAGGTCGTGGCCACTGTAATGTCGTCAAACAGCGAAGTCGACTCCGACATTCCGGCGATGATCGGCGCCTCTGCGGCGCTGGCCCTTTCCGGAATACCGTTCAACGGTCCAATCGGTGCCGCGCGTGTAGGCTATCAAGATGGCCATTACCTGCTCAATCCGACGGCCACCGAATTAAAGTCTTCCGGGCTCGACCTCGTCGTGGCGGGAACGCAGCAGGCCGTATTGATGGTCGAATCCGAAGCACACGAATTATCCGAGGATGTCATGCTCGGCGCGGTAGTCTATGGCCACCAGCAGATGCAGGCAGTCATCGAAGCGATCAATGGAATGGTGGACGAGGCAGGTGCGCCGCTATGGGACTGGGCGCCCCCGGCCAAGGACGAGGCGCTGAGTGCGCGCATCAAGGCGCTCGCCGAGAACGATCTGATCGCGGCCTTTCAGCTCAAGCAGAAGCAGGCCCGCTCCGAGGCGATCGACAACATCTGGAGACGCGCGTTCACTGAAGTCGGCGTTGGCACGGAAGGAGGGCCTGCTGCCAACGCGGTGAAGGAAATCTGCTTCGCGCTCGAATCGAACATCGTGCGCGGCCAGATCCTCAACGGCGAGCCGCGCATCGACGGCCGTGACACCCGAACCGTGCGCCCGATATCCATACGCACCAGCGTGCTGCCGCGGGCGCATGGTTCGTCCCTTTTCACGCGCGGTGAGACGCAGGCAATGGTTGCCGCCACGCTCGGAACCTCGCGCGACGAGCAGATCATCGATGCGCTGCAGGGCGAGTACCGCGAGCGTTTCATGCTCCACTACAATATGCCTCCATACGCGACCGGGGAAACGGGTCGCGTCGGTTCGCCCAAACGGCGAGAGATCGGACACGGGCGGCTTGCGAAGCGCGCTCTGCTCGCGGTTCTGCCGACGCCCGAGGAATTCGGGTATTCGCTGCGCGTGGTGTCGGAAATCACGGAGTCAAATGGTTCAAGTTCGATGGCATCGGTTTGTGGCGGGTGCCTTGCGCTGATGGACGCAGGGGTGCCGCTCAAGGCGCACGTCGCCGGCATTGCGATGGGATTGATCAAGGAAGGCAACCGGTTCGCGGTGCTGTCCGACATTCTGGGAGACGAGGATCACCTTGGCGACATGGACTTCAAGGTCGCCGGAACGGAGAAGGGCGTCACCGCGCTGCAGATGGACATCAAGATTACCGGCATCACCAAGGAGATCATGCACGCGGCACTGACGCAGGCGCGCGAAGGACGTCTCCATATTCTGGAAAAGATGAAGGTCGCGATCGAGAGCCCGCGCACTGAGCTTTCGGCCTATGCGCCGCGCATGATCACGATCAAGATCAAGCCGGAAAAGATTCGGGACGTAATCGGCAAGGGCGGCGCGGTGATCCGCGCCATCACCGAGGAGACCGGGACCACGATCGATATCGAGGACGACGGAACGGTGACGATTGCCTGCGTTTCATCGGAAGGCGGCGAACTGGCCAAGAAACGCATCGAGGAGCTGACAGCCGACGTCGAAGTGGGCCGCATCTACGAGGGCACGGTGCTCAAGCTGCTCGACTTTGGCGCCATCGTGAGCGTGCTGCCTGGACGCGACGGCTTGCTGCACATTTCCCAGATCGCCAATGAACGCGTGAACAGCGTGGCGGATCACCTGAAGGAAGGCCAGTCCATCCGTGTGAAGGTCATCGAGGCCGATGAAAAGGGGCGTCTGCGTCTCTCGATGAAGGCGGTGATCAACGAAGCCCGCGCGCCCCAGACGACACAGTAATCGCCGCGCCCGCGCAGTACGCGGCAAGGGCAGCCTGCTGGCTGCCCTTATCTTAATTTCCAACGGAGCTGATCCGCAGGCCGGGCATCAGCTCATTTCGCGACCTGACGTTCCCGTAGTTCGTCCAGCGTCTTGCAATCGATGCACAGGGTGGCGGTCGGGCGCGCTTCCAGGCGCTTCAAGCCGATCTCGACTCCGCACGACTCACAGTAACCGTACTCTCCCGCATCGATACGGGCGATTGTCTCGTCGATCTTCTTGATGAGCTTGCGCTCCCGGTCCCGGTTTCTGAGTTCGAGCGACATGTCGGATTCCTGACTCGCCCGGTCGTTCGGGTCGGCGAACACCGTCGCCTCGTCCTGCATGGTGTGCACCGTGCGGTCGATATCCTGCGACAATTCGCGTTTCTGCTCCTCCAGCATCTTTCTGAAATGCGCAAGTTGCCGGAGATTCATGTACTCCTCTTTCCCTTTTGGCTTGTAAGGCGGGAAAACCTTATGTAGTTCCATTGCCATTGGCACAATGTCCGCAAAAAAGCGCTTTAATAGCAGAAATCCCCCGTCATCGCAAGGCGGGTTCCACCGTCCCAAGGCAGAACCTGCTGCAATTGACCTTTACTGGGACGGGGGAGTATATTACGCGCCTTCGGTTCCGCCCCATCCTCCGCGCTCACCGGAGCGGTAAAGGCGTATTTCAGGCCGGTGTCCAGGTCTGGGGAGTGATGCACGCAATGCCGGCAGCTTCGAGTGTGCCCGTAGCTCAATAGGATAGAGCACCGGCCTTCTAAGCCGGGGGTTGTGGGTTCGAGTCCCGCCGGGCATGCCAGATTCTGCCCATCCGGGCAGCGTACAGTGTTGAGCGTTTGGTGTTGAGTGTGAGATCTGAGCCCACGGCTCCCTGGACACTGAGGACTTAACACTTCACACTGCTCTTACGGACGGTGGCTGTAGCTCAGCTGGTAGAGTCCCGGATTGTGATTCCGGTTGTCGTGGGTTCGAGTCCCATCAGCCACCCCACCCTCCCCGCAGCATTCATATGACGGCACGTATCGCGCACGGCGCGCGTCTTTGCTTTGCCGTGATGATTATGCTCTAATCATTGGATGATGTTCCGCCGCCATTCGTAGCGGGTGACGGCGCGAAAAAGGGCCTTATGGAATACCTGTGGTGGCATTGGGTCGTGCTGGGCATTGCTCTGATGCTGCTCGAACTAGCGGTGCCGGCGTTCTTCCTGCTTTGGTTCGGCCTCGGTGCCGTGATCGTGGGCGTGCTGCTGGCCGCGTTTCCTGAAATGTCCCTGGCGTTCCAGTTCGCGACATGGACGCTGAGTTCCTTATTTTTCATCTGGCTCTGGTTCAAGTTATTCAAGCCCAATGTTCATAGGACGAGAGCGGGCATGTCGAAAGGATCACTCGTCGGGGAAATCGGCCTCGTGACGAAGGAGATCCGTCCCTACGAGAAAGGGCAGATACGTTTCCAGAAACCCATCCTGGGTGACGAGGTGTGGGAATCGATCGCCGATCAGGAGATCAAGGTGGGTGAGCGTGTCAGAGTGCTGGATGTCGAAGGCAACACTCTAAAAGTGGATAGGACCTGAAAGAGAGGAGCGAACCATGGGGTTTGAGATCGTTGTCATCGCATTGGCCATATTCGCCATTATCACCGTGTGGAAAGGTGTCCGCATCGTGGCGCAGGGCGAGGAGTGGGTCATCGAACGCCTGGGCAAGTACCACAGAACCCTGCCGCCGGGGCTGAGCATCATCCTTCCCTACCTCGACAAGGTTGCCTACAAGGTGGTCACCAAGGACATAATCCTGGACGTTCCGGAACAGGAGGTGATCACGAAGGACAATGCGGTGATCATCACCAATGCCATTGCCTTCATCAAGGTCACCGATCCCATCAAGGCGGTCTACGGCATCGTGGACTTCGCCGAGGCGATCCGGAATCTGGTGCAAACCACGCTGCGCTCGATCACCGGCGAGATGGAGCTGGACCAGGCGTTGTCGTCGCGGGAAAAGATCAAACTGCGCCTGAAAGAGAGCATTTCCGATGAGGCGATCGATTGGGGCCTGACGATCAAGTCCGTCGAGATCCAGGACATCAAGCCATCCGACTCGATGGTGAAATCGATGGAGCTGCAGGCCGCGGCGGAACGGGAACGAAAGGCGGTCGTCACCAAGGCGGAAGGCGCGAAACAGGCCATGATACTCGAGGCCGAGGGACGCCTCGAGAGCGCGAAGCGCGACGCCGTTGCCCAGGTCACGCTGGCCGATGCTTCGTCTCAAGCGATCCAGAAGGTGGCGCAGGCAGTCGGCGACCGTGATACGCCCATGCTGTACCTTCTGGGGGAGAAGTACATTCTTGCACTCGACAAGCTCGCAGAATCGGGCAACAGCAAGCTTGTCATATTGCCGGCCGATTTCCAGGACGCGATGCGCGGGTTGCTGGGCCGCGGCAGAACCTCCTGATCACGGGTGGTTGTCCGGAGCGACCCTGCGGACGCGCGGCGGGCGAGCGGCGCCGCTGCCGAACCTACGCCTTGACCCGCATGAGCCGCTGCTGTTCCCGGCGCCACTCCCGATCCTTTTCAGCAGCGCGCTTGTCATGTTGCTTTTTGCCTTTGGCGAGCCCGATTTCGAGTTTAATGCGGCCGCGGCTGTAATGCATGTCAATCGGCACCAGCGCGTAGCCGGAGCGTTCGACGCTGCCGATGAGACGGTTGATCTCGCTTGCGTGAAGCAGCAGTTTGCGGGTTCGCGTCGGATCCGCCGTCACGTGGGTCGATGCGGCGGGCAGGGGGCTGATATGGCAGCCCACCAGGTGAATCTCGCCGTCATGGACGATCACGTAGGCTTCCTTCAACTGCACGCGACCGGCGCGGATTGCCTTGACCTCCCAGCCGTCGAGCACGATGCCTGCTTCGAGGCGTTCCTCGATAAAATAGTCGTGGAACGCCTTCCTGTTCTGGACAATGCTCATGCTTGCGTGCCGGGGCGCGGGAGCGTCTATTTTATCAGGCCGGTATCGTGGGCCGGGCTATGCGCAGCGCGGGCTGGAGAGCGCACACCGCGTGGCAGATGTCGCTAAATCCGTCCTCGTCGCATACACGCCAGAGCAGATGTTCTCTCTCGTCGATGCGGTCGAGCGTTACCCGGAGTTTCTGCCATGGTGCGGCGGTGCTTCGGTTGCGCGGCGTGATGAAGCGAGCATGCTCGCCACCATCAGCATCAATTATCGCGGCATCAGGCAGAGCTTCACTACAGAAACGCAGAGGCAACCAGGTCGCTCCATTCACATCAGCCTCGTGCACGGACCTTTCAAGACCCTGAACGGGACATGGGGATTTGTTCCCCTGGCACAGGCGGGCTGCAAGGTCGATTTCCACCTGCATTACGAGTTTTCGAGCAGGCTGCTGGAGCGAGCGGTCGGCCCGGTCTTCCACTACATCGCCGATTCCATGGTCGATGCGTTCGTGAAACGCGCGCGCTTCATCTATGGAAACCGCTGACCCGCTTCTGGTCGTGGAGGTAGTTTACGCACTGGCGGACCGACAAGCGCTGTACAGCGTCACGCTCCCGCGCGGCAGCACGATTCAGGACGCACTTGAACGCTCGGGAATCATATGGCATTTCCCCGGTGTTGACTTCAGCACCTGCAAAGTCGGCGTGTTCGGCAAGGTGCGATCGCGAGATACGGTCCTCAGCGACGGCGATCGGGCGGAGATTTACCGCTCTCTACTCGTCGACTCCAAGGATGCCCGATATGCGCGAGTGCTATCGGGGAAGCGCAGGGACGGAGGCTGAACGCGTTACTTGCAGTTCGCGTCAACCATTCGCCGCGCGTCGGCGGTTTCGCCGGCGTATTGGGCATCCTCCAGGAAAACGCGCTCGCCGGTCTTAGGATCGACCTTGACCACGCGATTTCCGGACTGAAGGTTCTTGAGGTGCGCGCGTGCATCATCGCAGGCGCGCCGGCGCTGCGCCTCCTCCGCGCTCTTCTTGGCATCCTTGGCTTCAGCTGCCGCCTTCTCCGCCTGGCGCTTGCGGAATTCGGCGTCGCGTTCGGCCAATGACTGCGATTTGGTGGCCGCGGCACCGCCGGCAGGTGCGACTGGAGCGGGGCTGGAGCGGATTCCCGTCGCGAGCTCCTTGGTGCCCGCCGGGCACTGGGCGGCGTATTCGACGCGTCCATCCTTACCCACGCACTTGAGCAACTGTCCATGGGCGGTCGTCGCAAACAGGGTGACAACTATCGCCGCAATGATCGATCTCACAGTCGTTGCATTCATTTTCACACTCGCTCTCTCGGCCGACGCCCGGGCAGCGCGGTTGCCTTACGGAATCTGCAATTCAGTCAACCAATTAACGCGGCAGTTCCTTGGCCGTTTACCGCGCTTCCCATATAATACCCCCTTTGCCGAAGGATCAGAAACATGCGCGTGGTGCAGAAGGCTCTCACCTTCGACGACGTCCTGCTTGTTCCCGCACACTCGACGATCCTCCCCCGCGAAGTCAGCCTCAAGACCCGCATCACCCGCAGCATCGCGCTCGACATTCCGATCGCGTCTGCCGCTATGGACACCGTCACCGAGGCGCGTCTGGCGATTGCCATCGCGCAGGAGGGGGGTATCGGCATCCTGCACAAGAACATGTCACCCAAGGCGCAGGCGGGAGAGGTGGCGAAGGTGAAGCGCTATGAGAGCGGAGTGGTGAAAGACCCGATCACGATCGATCCGTCGATGACGGTGCGCGAAGTGCTGAATCTCACCAGCCGCCACAAGATCTCCGGATTACCGGTGGTAAACGCGGCGGGTAGAGTGGTCGGAATCGTCACCAACCGGGACCTGCGGTTCGAGACCAATCTCGATCAACCGGTGAAGAACATCATGACGCCGCGCGAGCGGCTGGTGACGGTGCGTGAAGGCGCGAAGCGGGAAGAGGCATTGGCCCTCATGCACAAGCACCGGCTGGAGCGCGTGCTTGTGGTGAGCAAATCCTACGAATTACGCGGGCTGATCACCGTCAAGGACATCCTCAAGTCATCCGAGCATCCGAACGCCTGCAAGGACCGCTTGGGACAATTGCGGGTAGGTGCCGCGATCGGGGTGGGAGAAGGTACCGAGGAACGTGCCGCGGCGCTGGTCGAAGCCGGGGTGGACGTGATCGTCGTAGACACGGCGCACGGCCATTCCCAGGGCGTGATCAATCGAGTGAAATGGATGAAGCGCAGTTTTCCGAAGATGCAGGTCATAGCCGGCAATATCGCCACAGCTTCGGCAGCCAAGGCCCTGGTCGATGCGGGTGCGGATGGCGTGAAAGTGGGCATCGGACCCGGTTCGATCTGCACCACCCGCGTCGTGGCGGGAATTGGGGTGCCGCAGATCACCGCCGTCGCCAATGTCTCGCGAGCGCTTGCCAGGACCGATGTTCCCATCATCGCGGACGGCGGGATCCGCTATTCGGGCGACATCGCCAAGGCGATTGCGGCCGGCGCACACACGGTCATGATCGGGAGCCTGTTCGGCGGAACAGAGGAATCGCCCGGTGAGATCGAGCTCTACCAGGGGCGCTCGTACAAGGCCTATCGCGGCATGGGTTCGATCGGGGCGATGCAGCAGGGCTCGGCCGATCGCTACTTTCAGGAAACCGACGAGCTCGATACCGAGAAACTGGTGCCGGAGGGCGTGGAAGGGCGGGTGCCGTACAAGGGCGGGCTGGTGCCGCTGCTGCTGCAGCTCATCGGGGGGCTGCGCGCCAGCATGGGGTACCTCGGGTGCGCCACGATCGACGAGGTGCGCCGCAAGGCGGAGTTCGTCGAGATCACGCTCGCGGGCATCCGCGAGTCGCACGTGCACGACGTGCAGATCACCAAGGAAGCGCCCAACTACCAGATCGAGTGAACGGCAAACAGGAAACCGTGAACTGTAGGGGCGAAGAAGCACGCAGTGGGGCCGTTCACTGTTTGCCGTTCACCGTTCGCTAGACATGCAGCACCAGAAAATCCTTATTCTCGATTTCGGCGGCCAGTACACGCAGCTGATCGCGCGCCGGGTGCGCGAGAACCAGGTCTATTGCGAACTGCAGCCGTACGACGTCAGTGACGAGTTTGTCCGCAATTTCGGTCCGCAGGGGATCATTCTTTCAGGCGGACCCGCGTCGGTGTGGGAAGGTGGCACGCCGCGTGCGCCCGATGCTGTGTTTACCCTGGGTGTTCCGGTGCTGGGCATCTGCTATGGCATGCAGACCATGGCCGCCCAGCTCGGGGGCAAGGTCGAAATGGGCCGGGTGCGGGAGTTCGGTTACGCAGAAGTGCGCGCGCGCGGACACTCGGCGCTGCTGCGCGACATCCAGGATCGGGTCAATCCGGAAGGACACGGGCTGCTCGATGTGTGGATGAGCCACGGCGACCGTGTCGACGAATTGCCGCCCGGGTTCAAGGTGATCGTCGGTAATGCGGCGACGCCGATTGCGGGCATGGCGGACGAAAAGCGCAAACTCTATGGCGTGCAGTTCCATCCCGAAGTCACGCACACTCTGCAGGGCAAAGCAATCATCGAGCGCTTCGTCCGGGAGATCTGCGGGCTCGCGGGTGACTGGACCATGCCGGACTATATCGAGGAGGCAGTGGGCGGGATTCGTTCCCAAGTCGGACGCGAGGAAGTGATACTGGGGTTGTCGGGCGGGGTCGATTCGTCGGTGGCCGCAGGACTGATACACCGCGCGATCGGCCGCCAGCTCACCTGCGTTTTTGTCGACAATGGCCTGCTTCGGCTCAATGAGGCCGAACAGGTCATGGAGGCGTTCGGACGCGATCTCGGCGTCAAGGTGAATCACGTCAACGCGCGGGAGCAGTTCCTGGGACACCTCGCGGGCGTCACCGATCCGGAACAAAAGCGCAAGATCATCGGCCGTGAGTTCATCGAAGTGTTCCAGCGTGAGGCCGCGAAACTGCCGCAGGTCAAGTGGCTCGCCCAAGGCACGATCTATCCGGACGTCATCGAGTCGGCCGGCGCCAGCACGAAGAAGGCTCATACCATCAAGTCGCATCACAATGTCGGAGGATTGCCGGAGACTCTCCACCTCAAGCTGCTGGAGCCGCTGCGCGAGCTGTTCAAGGATGAGGTGCGTGAGCTTGGGCTCGCTCTCGGTCTGCCGCACGATATGGTATTCCGTCATCCCTTCCCGGGACCGGGGCTCGGCGTGCGCATCCTCGGGGAGGTGAGGGCGGAGTACGCCGACCTTCTGCGGCGGGCGGATGCGATCTTCATCGACGAATTGCGCGCCGCCGGCTGGTACGAGAAAACCGCGCAGGCGTTCGCGGTATTCCTGCCTGTGCGGTCGGTTGGGGTTATGGGCGACGGTCGCACCTACGAGAACGTCGTGGCGCTGCGCGCGGTACAGACACAGGACTTCATGACCGCCCACTGGGCCGAGCTGCCGCACGGTCTGCTCTCCAAGGTGGCGAATCGCATCATCAACGAAGTCCGCGGCATCAACCGGGTTGTCTACGACATCTCCAGCAAGCCCCCCGCCACGATCGAGTGGGAGTAGAAGAGCAAGGATGAAGGCAGAACGCGGAAGGATGAAGCGGCAAATGTGCGGGGTGGAGCAAAGTCTTCATCCAACATCCTTCGTCCTTCATCCTTTGGATTGACCGTGTCCGACGAGGACTTCATGCTCGAGGCGCTCGACCTTGGTCGGCAGGCGGGAGCGGGCGGGGAGGTGCCGGTCGGGGCTGTTGTGGTGAAAGACGGGGAAATCGTCGGGCGGGGCTACAATCGGCCGATCTCGACTTGCGATCCTACGGCACACGCCGAAATCATTGCACTGCGGGATGCTGCACAGCGACTCAAGAACTATCGCCTGATGGGATGCGAGCTGTTTGTCACTCTCGAGCCGTGCGCGATGTGCATCGGGGCCATTTTGCATGCAAGACTCGCGCGTGTCGTCTTTGGCGCAGCCGACCCTAAGACCGGTGCTTGCGGCGGAGTCGTTGATCTTCTCGCGAACGACACGCTGAATCACCAGACGAAAGTACGGGGAGACGTCATGGCCGAGGCTGCGTCAGAGGTGCTGCGATCGTTCTTTAGCGAGCGCCGTCGCAGTGCCATCTGAATCAGATTAAGTGCGCGAACACATTAATATAAGTAGCTTATAATAAACATTAATATTACGTTACTTAGTAGACGTAGTAACGAGTTGTACTTAGCCATCGCAGCTTAGACGCGTTTAGCCTGGTCAAGTGTTTCCATGCCCGATCTCTGCGCACGGGCTGTGCTTTAGTCGCATTCCTCATGCACTTGCCTTGTTCTCTCTTTGGAGTTTTCGATACTTCCGTGCTGTCTTATTCGCCACAATTAGAGCGACTGAGCGGAGCCTTACCGTCATTTAATTGTGCATCGCGCCAAAATGAGATAAATTGTGCGGCGCACATTGGGCTTCTCACAACAGGAACCGCAAAAGGGGGTGGCATGAGGCTTAGCGAGAAGGTGGCAATCGTAACCGGCGCAGGACGAGGAATCGGTAGGGCAACCGCGGTCAAGTTCGCGACCGAGGGGGCCAAGGTCGTCGTTTGTGATGTCGACCAGGATGCGATCGACGAAACCGTGATTTTGTGCAAAGAGACCCGCGGCGACGCGTTCGGCTATGTTGTGGACGTGCGCGACACCGAGGCTCTCAGGGGCATGGTCGCCACCACCGTCGCCAAGTGGGGGCGGGTCGATTGTCTCGTCAACAATGCCGGAATCGTGGCGGACAGCCAGTTCAAGAACATGACCGATGAGCAGTTCGACAGCGTTATCGAGATCAACCTCAAGGGGGTCTACAACTGCACCAAGGCCGTGGTCGACATCATGCTGCAGCAGCAGTCGGGCGTGATTCTCAATGCATCGTCCATCGTCGGACTCCATGGCAACTTCGGGCAGACCAACTACGCGGCCAGCAAATTCGGCGTGATTGGGATGGTGAAGACCTGGGCCCGTGAACTGGGACGCAAGGGCATCCGCGCGAATGCTGTATGCCCCGGCTTCGTTTCCACTTCCATCCTCGGCAATATCCCAAAGAAAGTTCTCAAGACCCTGGAAGATCGCGTTCCGCTCGGGCGGCTCGCACGCCCCGAGGAAATTGCCAACACCTTCGCGTTTCTTGCCTCAGACGAAGCCAGCTACATCAACGGCGCGGTGATCGAGGTGAGCGGAGGATTAACGCTCTGATGCGCGTTAATCCTTAACAAGGGCAACCTACAGGGCGTAGCCATGCCGCGCCACTGTCGGATCATGATTCACGGCCTGCGATTCACGGGCTTTCGTGCTCGATGGCGAGCACGCGTATCTTCAGCCGTCCGACCCAGTCGATCAGCGGCAGCAGGTCGGAGAGCGCCCCCCTTCCAGCAGCTTGATGTGGGTCGCGTCCGCGGTCGCTTGCCCGAAAGTGGGATCGACGGGCAACCACCGGCCGCCGATCCAGCTCTCGGCCCAGCTGTGAAACAGGAATCCTTCCAGCTGTTCCGAGTAGGCGAGGCCGCTGACCACCCGGGTTGGAATGCCGAGCGCACGCGCTAACGCACTGAAGAGATAGGCGTGCCCCTGGCGTTCGGCCTTCTTCTTCTCCAGGACATCGACCGCGGAGAACACATCGAGCGGCGCCTTTTCGATATTCGTCTGCATCCAGAGTACGAGCTTGTCCGCCTGCCGGGACGGCTCATGCTCGTCGCCCGCGATCTCGGCGGCTGTCAGGCGGATGTTGGGGTGCCGGCTCTGGACGGTGGCCGAAGGCTCGAGATACCTTTGTGACGGCTCCGCGAGCGCACTGCCACCCGTCGGCACAGAAGCTGCGGACGGCCGTATCTCGCATTCATGCCCGTCGCGCGTCGGGCGGCAGCTCTGGAAATACTCGCCGGGAGGTGTGCGGTCGAGCCCCTGCACCACGATTTTCATATGCGCAACGCGCCGCGGCTGCGCAACCGGTGCATCGGGCCTGACGAGGCTGAACTCGATCAGGGATTCACGCTGGTTGACCGCCGCTATCACAACGTACTGCCGCGCACGCGCTTCATCCTCCAGTGCCGCGATCATCACGCCCCGCATGGCGAGTTCGAACACGGGCCGGCTTTTCCGGTGTCCGCCATGCAGATCAGTCCTTGAACAAACGTGCAATCTTGCCGTAGTCAGGTGATTCGACGACGCCGCGCTCGGTGATCAGCGCCGAAACCAGTTCAGCGGGCGTCACATCGAATACGGGATTGCGCACGCGAACCGCGCGCGGCGCCCAGCGCACGGCCCCGAATCCGGTAATCTCCTCGGCGCCCCGTTCCTCGATCGGAATGGCGGCGCCGGTCGCGACTTTCGGATCTATCGTCGACAACGGGCACGCAACGTAAAACGGTATGCCGTGACGCCGCGCCAATACCGCGACGCCGTAGGTGCCGATCTTGTTGGCCACGTCGCCGTTTGCGGCAACGCGATCTGCGCCAACGATCACCGCATCGATCTCACCGCGGCTCATCAGCAGTCCCGCCGCGTTATCCGCAATGAGCGTCACCGGAATGTCGTCCTGCTGCAGTTCCCATGCGGTGAGCCGCGCGCCCTGCAGGAACGGCCGCGTTTCATCGGCGATGACGCTGACCTTCTTGCCGTCTGCGATTGCCGAGCGAATCACACCGAGGGCCGTTCCATGCCCCGCGGTCGCGAGCGCACCGGCGTTGCAGTGCGTAAGCACGCGTGCACCATCACGCAGCAGAGCGCTGCCATGGTGTCCCATTGCCTGGTTGATGCGGAGATCTTCCGCAGCGATGGCATGCGCTTCATCGAGCAGCCGTTCCGCGATTACGGCGTGTGCCATCCCTCGTGCGGCGTCGAGCACGCGACGCACGCGGGCGAGGGCCCAGAACAGGTTGACGGCGGTAGGACGGCTGCCGGACAACACGTCGAACGCCTGCTCCAGGCCCGCCAGGAATGCCTCGCCCGACCCGGCGGACAGGCGTTGTGCTTCGAGCGCCACCCCGTAAGCGGCCGCACAGCCGATAGCGGGCGCGCCACGAACGACCATGGCGCGTATGGCGTCAGCCACCGCACGGGCTGAATCGAAAACCGGGTACTCGACGTGGTCGGGAAGCGCGCGCTGGTCCAGCAGCTCCAGGACACCATCACGCCAGCGCAAAGTATGGAAGCTGCCCGCCACGTTCAAATGACCCTTTCGTTGCCGCCGTCGACGGGGATCTGCGCGCCGGTGGTCTTGGCGAAAAGCGCGCCGCACATCTCGGCAGCGAGTTCGGCCACGTCGCGGCTCGTCACTTCGGTGCGAAGCACGTTACGCCGCCGGTAATCCTCCACCGAAATGCCGTAGTGCGCGGCGCGCGCCGCGAGCACGTCGTCATTCCAGATGCCCGTGTCGAAAACGGCGTTGGGATGCAGAACGTTGACGCGGATGCCGTCGCCACCCCATTCAAGAGCGGCGACGCGGCCAAGCTGGTTGAGCGCCGCCTTGGACGCAGAGTAGGCGGCCGCGCCGGGACCGGGGGCTCGCACATTCTTCGAGCCGATGATCACGACGCGGCCACCCTGCGGGGCGAGCTTGAGCAGGGGATGGCACTCGCGCATCAGGGTGAGATTGGCATCGAGATTGATGCCCATCACCTTGCGCCATTCATCATCGCCGAGTGCCGCGATCATCTGTCCGCCATCGAATACCCCCGCATTGAGCACCAGCATGTCGATCCCGCCGAAAGTCCCGACCCCGCGTTCGATCGCTGCGGACACTGTTGCCGCGTCCGTCACGTCGCACACAATGCCGAGGAATTCGGTGCCGCCATGGACATTGGCGACGTTTTGATTGATGTCCATGCCAATCACGGCCGCGCCGCGCGCAAGGAGTGATCTTACGCACGCTTTGCCGATGCCCGATGCCGCACCCGTCACAAGCGCGACCTCGCCGCTGAATTGGGGAGCCGTTCCCGATTTCCTGAGTTTTGCCTGCTCGAGGTCCCAATACTCGACGTCGAAGATGTCACGCTCCGGGAGCGCCTGATAGCCCCCAAGCGCCGTCGCCCGCTCGATCACGTCCATGGTATGCAAATAAAGGTCGGCGACGATCGCGGCATCCTTCGCACTGCGCCCGGCGGTGCACAGTCCCAGGTTCGGGTTGAGCACGACGCGGGGCGCCGCGTCGAGCATGGTCTTGGGCTCGCGCGCCCGCGGGGCGTGCCGTTCAAAATAGGCGCGATAGTCGGCAGCGTAGCGGTTCACATCCGAGCCCAGCAGCGGCACGCGCTTCGTGCGGATGACGTGATCAGGGGTGGCAGGCCCCTGCTGCGAGAGGTGGGCGACATCGGGGCGACCGGCGAAAGCCATGGCACGTGGAGTCTGGTGTATTCGCATGACCAGCGGGAATCCCGCAATGCGCACCACCTCGCGGCGCAGGTCCGCGATCTGCGCCCGTCGGGAAGTTTGTGGTGCACGGGTGGGAGCGGGGGGCAATTCCCATGCTCCGTGCGCCGCAAGATAGTCCTCCGCCTGCTGCACGAGCCGTATCATCCGCTCGTAGGACTCGCGTGCGGTGTCTCCAAACGAAAACACGCCGTGATTCATCAGCACCATGCCGATGGTGGACGCCCTGCGTTCGGCGGGAAACCGCTCCGCGCACAGCCGCGCGAGATCGAAACCCGGCATGACGTAAGGAATGACCACCACCTGGTCACCGTAGAGTTCGCGTATGCGAGTTTCGCCGATCCCGGTATTCGCGATGGCAAGGACGGCATCGGCGTGGGTGTGATCGACGTAACGGTAGGGAAGCAAAGCGTGCAGTATCGTCTCGACCGAAGGCGCGGGAGCGGAAGCCCGCGTCATGTGCGTCTGCAGCTCATTGACCATCTGCGGATCGCTCAGCACTTTGAGTTGAGAGAGTTTCAGCAGATGGTCGAGATGCACGCCCGGGAAACCCGCTTCCTCGATGAATTCCAGGTCCCAGCCGCTACCCTTGACGTAAAGAATGTCCCGTTCCTCGCCAACCAGATCGCGTTCGCGAATCTTGACGGAGGTATTGCCCCCGCCGTGCAGCACGAGAGACTTGTCGCGGCCCAGCAGGCGTGAGGTGTAGACGCGCAGCGCAAGATCGCCTTGGAAGTTTGCCGCTTCTACGTCATTCCAGAGGCTTTCCATCGCGTCATCTCTCAGGGGAGTAGGAACCGCCCGCATTGAACGGCAGCACCGCTGTCCGTTCGAATGTGGGCACTTAAAGCGGCATACCAGATGTCCGCTTTAAGGGAAATTATAATGTAGCGCCATGTCTCCCGCGCCCTTTGCCATCTTGCCCGCCGACTGGACCGCGCACCGCGAACAGCTGCGCGCGATCCGCCGCATCGTGTTCATCGAGGAGCAGGGAGTACCCGAGGCGCTCGAGTGGGACGAACTCGACGAACACTGCCGTCATGTCCTTGCGCTCGCCACCGATGGCAGGGCAATCGGCACTGGACGGCTCACGCCCGATGGCCGCATCGGACGCATGGCGGTGCTGCGGGAATGGCGCGACCGGGGCGTGGGCAGCGCAATATTGCAGTACCTCCTGCGGCAGGCGCGGAAAGCGGGGCATGCAACGGCGCAGCTACACGCCCAGACCCACGCGCTTTCGTTCTACGCCAGGCACGGCTTCACTGCGACCGGACCGGAGTTCCTGGAGGCCAATATTCCCCATCGCGTGATGTGCATCAACCTTGCTGTGCAGTCGGGCGGACCGCAGGCCCCGGGTCGGTGATGCTCTGAAGGTCGAAGCGGTACGCGACTTCCCCCAGCCGTACTCCCAGCGGGCCGTAGCTGCGTTCGACGAACAGCACGCTTCCGTCCTGGTGCACCAGAATGAGCGTCGAAGCACGGGTGCCGTAACGCCCGCCGCTCACGAATATCGAGGACAATTCACGTTCCCGCTGCACCCCGACCCCAGTGTCGGGCAACTCGTGGTCGGGCGCTTGGGTGCGGTCGGCAAGCACCTCGAAGAGGCCCGCCACCAGCCCTGTCCCGCCTACGCTGAGCAGGGACTCCATGGTCTGCCTGGCGCGTTGAATCTTGGGCCACGGGGTATCGAGCAGATGATTGCTCAGGCCATGGACGCCGGGGGCAATGCGCTCGACCCCGGGGCCGCGGTTCGACAACCAGTCAAGACGCTCGAGGTCACCCGCGATCAGGATGAAGCCGTTGTACTGGTCGCCGCGGGCGCCCACCTCCGACAAGTAATGCCGGGAGGCGGCTTGGGCGGCGAGGAAATCCTTGACCAATGCGCCGCGTGATAGTGGCGCATCGCGCGCTGCCGTCGGATCGCGGTAGTTGGTGACCGCGGCTATCCTCCCCGCGCGCGTGATGCCGAGCCAGGTTCCGCCTTTGCCCAGATCGCGCCCCGCGCAGATGTGCGGCAGTTCGTCCCAGAATGCAGCCGGTGCCGACGGGCGCGCGTATGCCTCGTCCCGGTTGGCAGCCATGATCAGCGGATAGTCGCGGTGCGCCTTGTGGGCGAAGAGGATCAGGCACATGGCGTCCGGCGCATGACGGCCTTCACGACGTGGTGACGGAGTAGGGTAGTTCCAGGAGCCGGAGCACCGCGCCATCGGCGGCGCGCCAATGCACGTTGCCATCCTGGGCCTGATCGATCTGCATCACCGCCAGCGCATCGTATCCACCGCCGCGCGCGCGCGCCGCGCGGACGACCATGCCGCAAGCCTGGTCGCCGATCCGGGCGCTGTACAATTTGTCCCCGCCCTGTGGCGCGACATCGGCTGCAATGTGGGCGAGATACATGCGTTGTTTGAGCCGCCCGAGGTAATGCATCCGCGCCACGATTTCCTGGCCGGGGTAGCACCCCTTTGTGAAGCTCACCCCGCCGAGCAGATCGAGGTTCACCATCTGCGGTACGAATTCGTCTTGTGTCTGCGGCGTGATCACGGGGATGCCGGCGTGAATGTCGAGCCAGTCCCAGATCTCGACGGGCGCAGCGGAAGCATGCTTGCTCAATGCATCCTCGATCGCCTGCACTTGCGCCGCGGCGACCATTATTTCGTAGCGCTCGACCGGCAGCTTGATGATGGACGCATCCGTGGTGTGCCGAACCTCATAGGGTGCCGCCGGGACGGTTCCAAGAACCCGCTTCAGCGTGTCCGCCGCTCCCTTTCCGCTGACCCCGATGCACGCATGCTCCGCGCTGACGTCGGACGCCTTGACCTTGGAGCGCAGAATGAATCTTGACAACTGCTTTTGCAGAGCCTCGCGCAGGCTGCCCGAAATCTGCATATGGAATGCGTCTTCCCGCTGCCACACCAGGAAGGTCGCGAGCAGGCGCCCCTTGACCGTGCAATATCCGCCGTGCCGGCAGTGTTCCGGCGTCAGCGAATTGATATCGCAGGTGAACTGCCCGTGCAGAAACGCCCGGGCGTCGGGGCCGGAAAAAGTGATGAGCCCGAGATGTTCGAGCCGGGTAAAGACGGGGGAATCGGTGCCAGGAGAAGCTGTCATTGCCGGGGGCTCTCGGTTCGGTCCATTCGTGAACGAATGTAACACGGCCCGTCCGCAAGCCGCCACAAATTGACCCCGTCAAACCTCGCGCCTTATAATCAGTAACCGCTCTGCTGGTTCGCCGCGCCCCGTTTTCCGATTCGATTTCCCGTCCGTTTGTTCTCACACGCGCTGATTCGACACCGGGCAGGAGTCGTTACCGTCAAAATGTCGCACCCGGGGGGCGGGTGTCACTTCGGGGTGCGCGACCATCTTTCCACAAGGGGACTCCATGACACTTGATGCAATGAGGCCGGACCTGCTGACCGGCGTGGTTGGCGCCGGCGCAATGGGACGCGGCATCGTCCAGGTCGCGGCAGCCGGCGGCATCAACGTCCTGATGACTGACAGCCGCCCCGGCGCGGCGCAGGAAGCGCGCGATTTCATCGAGAAGATGCTCACTCGCGCATCCGAAAAAGGCACCATGACGCGCGAGGATGTGGCGGCGGCGATGGCGCGGATCAAGATCGTCGACGGTCCCGCTGATTTCAAGCCCTGCCATGTGGTGATCGAAGCCATCGTCGAGAATCTCGATGCCAAGCGCGAGATGTTCACCCAGCTCGAGGAAATCGTCTCTCCCGATTGCATTCTTGTCACGAATACGTCCTCGCTGTCGGTGACGACGATAGCGGCCAAACTCGCGAGGCCGCAGCGATTTGCCGGTTTTCATTTTTTCAATCCCGTGCCGCTGATGAAGCTGGTGGAGGTGATCTCGGGGCTCCTGACCGAGGACTGGGTGTGCGATGCGATGATGGTGATCGGGCGGCGCATGACGCGCGAGCCGGTGCGCCTCACCGACGCCCCCGGGTTTCTCGTGAACCAGGTCGGGCGCGGCTTCACGCTGGAGGCCTCGCATCTCGTCTACGAGGGCATTGCGAGCTTCGCCGATGTCGACCGGGTGATGCGCGACGTCGGCGGCTTTCGCATGGGGCCGTTCGAACTGATGGAATTGACCGGGCTCGACGTGACGCAGCCCGCCTCCGAACTCATCTACAACCAATTTTTCCAGGAGCCGCGCTATCGGCCGAACCTCATCATGCGCGCGCGCTACGAAGCGGGCGTGCTCGGCCGCAAGTCCAGGAAAGGCTTCTACAACTACGATGCGGACATGAAAGCCATCGTGCCGCCGGAGCCGCCTGCGCCTGCAGCGTATCCGGGGCATGTGTGGGTGAGCCCGGCCGAGCCGCACGGGCATGCCGTTCTGACCGAACTGCTGCGCAAGATGAGCGCGTCCATCGAGTCCGGACCGAAGCCGAGCGCCAGCGCGCTGATCCTGGTTACGCCGCTCGGCGACGATGCCACGACCTGCGCCGTGACACAGGAACTCGATCCCAAACGCACCGTTGCGGTCGACACGCTGTTCCCGATGGTCAAGCGCCGCACCATGATGTGCACGCCTTTGACCGATCATGTCTATCGCAACGCCGCGCACGGTCTGCTCGCCTCCGACGGCGTGCCGGTGACGGTGTGCCGGGACAGCCCCGGTTTCATCGCCCAACGCATCGTTGCCATGATCGTGAACATCGGCTGCTCGATCGCGCAAAGCCGCACTGCGCAGCCGCCGGACATCGACAAGGCGGTGACGCTCGGTCTCAACTACCCGAACGGACCGTTCAAGTTCGGCGACGTGCTCGGCCCGGTGCGCATCCACCGGGTGCTCGAGTCGATGTTGCGAATCTACGGCGATCCGCGTTACCGCCCCAATATCTGGCTCACGCGGCGCGCCCGCCTGGGTGTATCCTTACTGACGCCGGAACCTTGACCGAAAGGAAACCGCAATGCTGAACGCTTATCTGTATGAAGGACTCCGCACCCCGTTTGGCCGCCACGCAGGCGTGCTCGCCAGGGTGCGCCCCGACGATCTGCTCGCCGATGTAATGAAGGCAGTGATGAAGAAATCGGCCTTCAAGCCGGAGCAGATCGAAGACATCATCGTCGGCTGCGCCAACCAGGGCGGCGAAGACAGCCGTTGCGTCGCACGTCATGCCGGACTGGTGGCGGGCATGCCGATAGAGACGCCGGGTACGGTGCTGCAGCGCAATTGCGCGAGCGGGCTGGGGGCCCTGGTGCACGCCGCGCATTCCATCACGGCTGGCGAGGGCGAGGTTTTCATGGTGGGCGGCGTGGAGAGCATGAGCCGTTCGCCTATCGTCATGAGCCGGGCAGAATCCGCCTTCGCGCGCGACATCAAGTTCTATGACAGCACGATCGGGCCGCGTTTTTCGAATCCGAAGCTGGTGAAACAATTTGGTGACGACCAGATGCCGCAGACCGCCGACACGCTGGCGCGCCAGTACGAGATCAAGCGCGAGGAAGCCGACACGTTCGCGTTCGGATCGCAGCAGAAATACGCGATCGCCAAGGGAGAGGGATTTTTCGCCGGCGAGATCTCCCCGGTGGAAATGCCACCTACTCGCAAGGGACCCATGCCTGCAGTCACCGAGGACGAGCATCCCCGACCCACGACCGACCTGGCGACGCTCGCCAAGATGCGCCCGCTCTACGAGGGGGGCGTGACGACCGCTGGCAACGCCTCGGGTGTAAACGACGGCGCCGCGGCGCTCATCGTGGCATCCAGGGAAGCGGGCGACAAGGCAGGGGCAAAGCCGCTCGCGCGCGTGATCGCGAGCGCGGCTGCGGGCGTGCCGCCGCAAATCATGGGCATCGGGCCGGTCGCAGCGTCGAAAAAAGTGCTGGCGCGAGCGGGCCTTGAGATCAAGGATATGGACATCATCGAGATCAACGAAGCATTCGCTACGCAGGTGCTGTCGTGCCTGAAGGGGCTCGGCGTCGCGTTCGACGACAAGCGCGTGAATCCCAACGGCGGCGCCATCGCCGTGGGTCACCCGCTCGGCGCCTCCGGCGCGCGTCTCGCGCTGACGGCCGCGCGGCAATTACAGCGCTCCGGTGGACGCTATGCGCTAGTGAGTCTGTGCATCGGTGGCGGGCAGGGGATGGCAGCGATTCTCGAGCGCGTGTAATCATCGTACCTGCGGACGGGGCGGTGTAGCTGGAAAGCGTTTCTGTCATTGCGAGCGGAGCGAAGCAATCCCGTTGCTGGCAACGTAATCTCGCCCGCCGCGAGATTGCTTCGTCGCGATGGCGCTCCTCGCAACGTCAGAGGATGCCTTCTTTCACGCGCTCTTGCGCCGCATTGACGGCAACTGAGCAAGGTCGGTGACGTCGCAGCGCGCCGGCCTTTATTCATGGCGGACATTACTATGACCGACTACTCCCGAGTCACGCTGACCGGCGGCCAGTTCAAGTGGGACGATCCATTGCTG
>Ga0209108_10000284_pt1 | contig 27446 bp, 23 predicted proteins | sample Rifsed10ft1_FD_184003 | JGI IMG/M metagenome (GOLD analysis project Ga0209108, IMG submission 184003) | Soil microbial communities from Rifle, Colorado, USA - sediment 10ft 1 (version 2) | ecosystem: Environmental > Terrestrial > Deep subsurface > Rock core/Sediment | place: Rifle, Colorado...
CGGGATCGCCGCCCGTCTCGCGGCGTGGCTCGGACCGGTCGCGGTGCTTTCGACCGTTGCCGTGCTGGCCGGCTGGCTACTCAAGTTGACGATCGTGGTGGGTGCGGCCTTCAACCAGGGCTTCGCCGTGCCGCGGATGCCGGATCGGGGATTCGGGTCGATCCGGACGGCGGTGCAGCCGGGCTGGCAGGGGCCGACTTAGCCGGCGGCATTTAACGAAGGGCGCGCAAGCGCGAGGAGGAAGCGGGCGATGTACGAGGTGCGGCTCCATGGCAGAGGTGGCCAGGGCACGGTGCTCGCCGCCACCATTCTCGCGACGGCGCTGATTGAGGAAGGCAAGTACGCAGTCGCCGTGCCTTCGTTCGGCTTCGAGCGCCGCGGGGCGCCGGTCGCCGCGTTCCTGCGCACGGACGCGCGCGTGATCCGTCGCATGACCAATATTTACGAGCCGGATTGCATCGTCTGCATCGACCCCACCGTATCGCGTACGGTCAATATTTTCGAGGGCGTGAAGCCCAATGCCACGCTGGTGCAGACGACCCACCACCCGTTTTCCGAGCTTGAGCTGCCGCCGGCGATTGCGACCGTCGGACTGTGCGACGCGGTGGCCATCGCGCTCGAGGTCTTCAAGAGAGCCATCACCAACACGATCATGCTGGGCGCGCTTGCGCGTACGACCGGCATGGTGTCCCTCGCGGCGCTGAGGAAGGCGCTCGAGGAGTCCGAGTTTCGCGATGCGGGCCTGGCGCAGAACCTGCGCGCCCTGCAGCGTGGCTACGATGAGACGAGCGTACATCACCTGGACAAGAGGGTCGCCGCTTGAGACGTCAGTCAAGGCCTTTCTTCGACGCGACACAGATCCCGGACGACCTGTGCCCGATCGCGACCAGGATGAGCCCGATGCGGCCTGGCGACTGGCGCAGTCTGCGGCCCGTCGTGAACCGCGCGAAGTGCGTCAAGTGTTCCGTGTGCTGGCTCTACTGTCCCGTGCAGTGCATCGTCGAGAAGACGGCTTGGTTCGACGTGAAGCTCGATACCTGCAAGGGCTGCGGCATCTGCGCCGAGGAATGCCCGCACGGGGCGATCACGATGATCGAGGAGGCCAGCTGATGTCCGCCGTACCGCAAGCCTTGCCGGCGCGCAAGCACCTTGCCTGCGACGGCAACGAGGCCGCTGCTCTCGCGGTCGCCCTGGCGCGGGTCGACATGGTCGCCGTGTACCCGATCACGCCGCAGTCCTCGCTCGTCGAATACCTGGCGAAGTTCATCGCCGACGGCCGGCTGCAGGCCGAGCTCGTCGATGTCGAGGGCGAACACAGTGTGCTCTCGGTACTGCATGGTGCGGCGCTCGCCGGCGCGCGCACCTATACCGCGAGCTGCGGGCCCGGACTCGCGTTCATGTTCGAGCCGTACCTGCGCACACCCGGTTTGCGGCTGCCAATGGTGATGTCGATCGTGACCCGCGACACGCTCACCCCGCAGAGCGTCTGGGGTGGACACCAGGATGCCATGTCGGTGCGCGAAGTGGGCTGGGTGCAGATGTATTGCGAGACCGTACAGGAAGTGCTCGACACGGTCATCATGGCCTATCGCATCGCCGAAGACCGTCGCGTCATGCTGCCGGTGAACGTCTGTCACGACGGCAATTACCTGTCCTACGGGACCGCGCGCATCGAGCTGCCCGAGCAGTCGGAGGTCGATGCGTTCGTTGGGACGCCGAATGTGAACTGGCACGTCGCGCTCGATCCCGACCGGCCCATGGCGGTCGATCCCCTGACCGGCGGCGCCGGTGGACCCGGTCCCGCCATGTTCGTGCGCTACCGCAAGGGCCAATGCGCCGGCATGCAGCACGCCCTGCAGGTCATCGGGGAAGTGCACGAGGAGTGGGGGCGACTCACCGGGCGCTACCACGCGCCACTCGTCGAAGCGTACCGCATGGACGGCGCCGAGCTCGCGATCATGACGCTCGGCTCGATGACCGGCGCCGGTAAGGATGCCGTGGACGAAGCGCGCGATCGCGGCCTGCGCGTCGGTCTCGTCAAGGTGAAAACATTTCGTCCGTTTCCGGTGGCGGCGGTCAGCGCCGCTCTCGGGGAGGTCAAGGCGGTCGGTGTCGTCGATCGCTCGGTCGACTTCGGCTGGAACTGCGGCCCGCTCTATCGCGAAACGCTGGGCGCGCTCTATCACGTTCAACCGCAGGTACCGTCGATGTCATTCATCGGCGGCTTGGCCGGCGCCGACATCACGCTGCAGCATTTCGCACGCGTCATCGGTGAAACCGACGAGCTGAGGCGCGGCGCGCCAGCGGGGCGAACCGTGTGGCTCAACGAGAACGACTGATCACAGGAGAGGCTCAGACCATGCACAGCAGCCACTACCTCATCGTCGGCGCAAGCCATGCCGGCCTGGCGGCGCTCGCGGCCATCCGTATGGCGGATGCGGACCGCGGGCTCACGATGGTGGCGAAGGACGACACCCTGCCGTACTCGCCCACCGTTCTGCCGTATGTGGTCTCGGGCTATTCCGACCCCGGGCGAGTCTTCCTGCGCGATGATCAGTATTTCGAGCGCGAGCGCGCGTCCTATCTGCGCGGTCGATCCGTGACACGCATCGACACCGACGCGCACGTTGCGCAGCTGAGCGATGGCACGGAGCTCGGGTACAAGAAGCTGCTGCTCGCGACCGGCGCGCGCCCGGCGGTGCCGGCAATTCCGGGACTCGGGAACGTGCCAGTGCATGTGCTGCGCACGCTCGACGATGCGTTGCGCCTGCGTGCGAGCCTGCCCTCGGTGCGGCGCGCCGTCGTGCTCGGTGCCGGGCTCGTGGGCATGCATGCGGCGGAGAACCTGCGCAAAGGCGGAGCTAATGTCACGCTCATCGAGATACAGCCGCAGGTCCTGCCCGGGTATTTCGACGCCGAGGCTGCCGCGATCATTGCGCAGGCATTTGTTGACGCGGGCGTCGACGTTCGCCTCGGTGCTGAGGCCGTCGGCGTAACAGCTGAGGGTGGCGGATTCACGGTGAAGCTGGCGGACGGCAAGTCCCTGGCGGGCGATCTGCTGGTCGTGGGCACCGGCGTCACGCCGATCATGGAATATCTGCGCGACTCGCCCGTTGCCACGGATCGCGGCATCCTCGTTGACGACACGATGCGCACGAACGTGAGCGACGTGTGGGCGGCCGGCGACGTTGCGCAGGCGCGGGGCTTCTACAGCTGCGAACCGATCTTGAATGGCATCCTGCCCTACGCGGTTGAGCAGGGACGCATCGCCGGCATGGCGATGGCGGAAGACCCGGCGCTCGAGACCTACCGGGGCGGCGTGCCGCTCAATACCTGTTCATTCTGGGGTCAGCACGCCATTTCCGTGGGCACCAACACGGCGCCCGAGGGTGCCGAGGTCGTGACGCGCACGGACGCCGCACGGAGCCAGTACCTCAAAATCATTCTTCGCGACCATCGGTTGCAGGGAATCTTCGGCGTCAACGAGTTGTTCGACGCCGGCGTGATGTGGGAGCTCATCCTGCGGCGCATCGATCTCGGGCCGGTGCGAGAGAGTTTCCTGGCGCGGCCCAATGTGACGGCGCGGGCCCTCATGTCCCGCACCTGGCGCTGAGGGAATCCGACCATGCCCGCCTACAACACCATCGCCTTCAAGCCCGACCGCTGCAACGGCTGCGGCGACTGCATGATCGCGTGCGCCCGCGCGAAGACCGGCTCCGACGACCCGCGCCGCTCCCGCATTCAGATCGCGCCCGGAGGGATCAATGGCGAATTTTCACTGGCGATGTGTCGCCAATGCGGCGATCCAAAGTGCGTGGCGAATTGTCCCTCCGCCGCGCTCACGAAGAATTCCACGACGGGCGTGATCGACTGGGATGGCTCGAAGTGCGTGAATTGCCTGCTGTGCACGGTGGGCTGCGCCTACGGGGGTATCGTTTTCGATGAAGTCGCGCGGCACGTCGTCAAGTGCGACCAGTGCGACGGCGATCCAGCGTGCGTGCGCGCCTGCAGGGACGGCGCGCTCAAGTACATCACGACCGCAAGTATCTACAACGAAGTGGGAGACCTCGAGGACCTGTTTGTGCCGGGCCTCGCCGGCTGCCAGGGCTGCAACACGGAGCTCCTCATCCGCCATGCGCTGCGCCGGGTCGGGCCGGACACCGTGGTCGCGGCACCACCCGGTTGCGTACCGGGCATGGGCACGGTCGGCTACAACGGCCAGACCGGCAGCAAGGTGCCCGTGTTCCACCCGCTGCTCACCAATACCGCGTCCATGCTCACCGGGATCAAGCGCCACTACAAGCGCAAGGGCCGCAACGTGACGGCGATGGCGCTCGCCGGCGACGGCGGCGCCTCGGACGTCGGCTTCCAGTCGCTCTCGGGCGCCGCCGAGCGCGGCGAGGAGATCCTGTTCATCGTCATCGACAACGAGGGATACATGAACACCGGCATGCAGCGCTCGAGCTGCACGCCGTTCGGCGCCTGGACCAGCACGACGCCGGTCGGGCGCGAGTCACGCGGCAAGACCCAGGATGCGAAGAACCTGCCGCTGCTCATGGTCGCGCATCGCTGCGCGTACGTGGCGACGGCCTCGACCGCATTCATGGAGGACCTCTATCAGAAGCTCGACAAGGCGATTCAGGTGTCCAAGCGCGGCTTCGCCTTCCTGCATGTCTACTCACCGTGCACGACCGGCTGGCGCTTCCCTTCGGAGAAAAACATCGAGGTCGCACGCAAGGCCGTGGAGACGAACTTCGTCATGTTGTGGGAGTACGAGCCGGAAACGGGCCTGCGCCTCACCCATTCGGTGGACGATCCGCTGCCGGTCACCGACTACCTCAAGGTCATGGGAAAGTACCGGCATCTCGCGCCAGACCAGATCGAGCACATCGAGCGACACATCGCCGAAAACGTCAGGGTCATCAAACAGCAGATTCCTGGCGCGGGCGCCCCTGCGGGGTAACCATCTCGTGACCCGCTACGTCATGCTGGTCGACCTGGGTCGTTGCGTCGGCTGTCAGACCTGCACGGCCGCCTGCAAGCTCGCGAACGCAACCCCGCCCGGCGTGCAGTGGCGCCGCGTGCTCGACATCGAGAGCGGGGAGTTCCCCGACGTGCACCGCACGTTCGTCCCGGTGAGCTGCATGCACTGCGGTGATCCGCCCTGCATGTCGGTGTGTCCGACGCAGGCGACGTTCCAACGCGACGACGGCGTGGTCGGCATCGACTACGAGCTGTGTATCGGCTGCGCATACTGCGCGGTCGCCTGTCCCTATCAGCAGCGTCACAAGACGCAGCGCGTCGAATTCGCCTACGGCGATGTACCGTCGCCCGCTGAAGAGCTCAAGTTCGACCCGAAGCGAATCGGGGTGTCGACGAAATGCACTTTTTGCAGCGATCGCATCGACATCGCGAGGGAGCGCGGTCTGGTTCCGGGCGTCGATCCGGAAGTGACGCCCGCATGCGTCAACTCCTGTATCGCCGGCGCGCTGCACTTTGGCGATCGCGATGATCCGTCGAGCAACGTGACCAGGTTGCTGCGTGAGACCGTGCATTTTCGTATGCATGAGGAGCTCGGTACGGATCCGGGCATGTATTACATCGTTGGGCACAAATGATGAGTCCCGCGGCGCACACCGGCACTACGTTCCAGCGCATCGAGACGGCGAGTCGCGACGAGTTGACCGCGCTGCAGCTGCGGCGTCTTAAGTCCTCGCTCCGGCACACTTATGACAACGTCGCCTACTATCGCGCGAAGTGCGAGCAGGCGGGCGTTCATCCCGACGATGTTACGGAGCTCGCGGATCTCGCGCGCTTTCCGTTCACGGCGAAGCACGATCTGCGCGACAACTACCCCTACGGCACGCTGGCCGTGCCCAGGGACGCGGTCGTGCGCGTACACGCTTCGAGCGGTACGACCGGTAAGCCCACGGTGGCGCTGTACACCCGACGCGACGTGAAGTTGTGGGCCGCTCTGATGGCGCGCTCCATGTATGGCGCGGGAGTGCGGCAGTCAGACAAGGTCCTGGTGTCGTTCGGTTATGGCCTGTTCACCGGTGGCCTCGGTGCCCACTACGGAGCCGAGCGCCTGGGTGCCGCGGTCATTCCGATGGGCGGCGGCAACACGGAGCGCCAGGTGCAGCTCATCCAGGATCTCGAGCCGAGCGTCGTGATGGTCACGCCGTCGTACATCCTGGTGATCGCCGAGGAAATGATCCGCCAGGGTCTGGATCCGAGGCAATCTTCACTGCGGATCAGCATGCACGGTGCCGAGCCGTGGACCGAAGCGCTGCGCGTCGAGATCGAGCAACGCTTCGATTGCGACGCGCTGGACCTCTATGGGCTCACCGAAGTGATCGGCCCGGGCGTGGCCGCGGAGTACTTATCCACCAAGGACGGCTTGACGATCTGGGAAGATCACTTCTATCCCGAAGTCATCGACCCTGAAAACGGCACGCCCCTGCCCGACGGCGAGCTCGGGGAGCTCGTGCTCACGTCGCTCACCAAGGAAGCGATGCCGCTGATCCGCTACCGCACGCGCGACCTGACGCGTCTCCTGCCCGGATCGGCGAGCACCATGCGCCGTCTGGCGAAGATCACGGGCCGGACCGACGACATGCTGATCATCCGCGGCGTGAACGTTTTTCCATCGCAGATCGAGGAGCTCGCACTCGGCCGCGCGGAGTTGAGCCCGGTGTACCAGCTCAAGGTTTCCAAGGAGGGTCCGCTCGACAAGCTGGATGTCTACGTCGAGGCGCGGCTCGAAGCGATGGAGCGCATCGGCCGCGCGGGCATGGACAAGGTCGGCAACGAGCTGCGCCATCGCGTCAAATCGCAGATTGGCGTGTCCTGCGAGATCCACGTTCTGGAACAGGGCGAGATTGAGCGCACCGTGGTCGGCAAGACTCGGCGGGTGATTGACGTCCGGCCGAAGCCGGATGCGAACTGCGGAGGCGTGACATGACGAGCGCGACGGATCAGGTGAAGTGGGTCCCGTCCTACTGTTACAACTGCGTGGCAGGACCGGACCTGCTCGCCGTGAAAGTCGAGAACGGAATCGTCACCGACGTCGCACCGAACTTTCTGGCGCGCGACATTCACCCGGGTGACGGCAGGCCTTGCGTGAAGGCCTACGGCCTGATCCAGAAAACCTATTCGCCGCACCGGATCCTGACACCGATGCGCCGTACCAATCCGAAAAAGGGCTTGAACGAGGATCCCGGTTTTGAGCCGATCAGCTGGGACGAGGCCCTGGATCTGGTAGCGGGGAAACTGCGCGCCCTGCGCGACAAGGGAATCATCGATGAGCAGGGACTGCCACGGCTTGCGATCAGCCTGGGCCACGGTGGCACGCCGGCGTACTACATGGGCACGTTTCCCGCGTTCATGGCGGCCTGGGGTCTCGTGGACTTCAGTTTTGGCTCGGGCCAGGGCGTCAAGTGCACGCACTCGGAGCACCTGTACGGCGAGTACTGGCACCGCGCGTTCACGGTGGCAGCCGATACACCGCTGACGGAATACGACGTCTCGTTCGGGGCCAACGTCGAGGTCTCCGGTGGCGTCTGCGCGGTCGCTCGGCACGCCGACGCGCGGGCGCGCGGAATGAAACGGATCAGCATCGAGCCGCACCTCTCGGTCACGGCCGCAAGCTCAGCCGAGTGGATCCCGATCAAGCCGAAGACCGACGGCGCCTTCATGTTTGCCATGATCCACGTGATGCTCCACGAGCGGCCGCGGGAGCACCTCGACCTGCCGTTTCTTCGGGACCGCACGTCATCGCCTTACCTCGTCGGTCCGAAGGGTTACTACTTACGCGATCCCGCGAACTCGAAGCCTTTGCTCTGGGATACGCAGCGCGCGGCCGCGGTGCCGTTCGACACGCCCGACATAACGCCCGCTCTCGAGGGCGAGTTCGAGGTGCCCGAGGCGGCCGAGGTCGGACCGGACCAGGAGCGCTGGACGTATCGCGATGTCGACGCTCAGCCAGCGTTCGAGAAACTCCTCGCGCACTCCCGCTTTTACTCGCCCGAGTGGGCGGAGACCGTCTGCGAGGTGCCGGCCGGGCGGATTCGCCGGGTCGCCAATGAATATCTCGATCACGCGCATGTCGGCGAGACGATCGAGATCGATGGCCAGCGGCTGCCGTTTCGCCCGGTATCGGTGACGCTCGGCAAGACGGTCAGCAACGGCTGGGGTGCGTACGACTGCGTCTGGGGACGCACGACGCTCGCGGTGCTGGTCGGCGCGCTGGAAGTCCCAGGCGGCACCGTCGGCACGACGGTGCGCCTCAACCGGCCCCACGAAGATCGCCACAAGAGCGTCAAGCCGGGCGAAGACGGCTTCATGGTTCACGGCCTCAACCCCACCGATACGGAGCGTTGGATCTCCCGCCCGAGCGGACGCAACGCTCATCGCACGCTGGTGCCGCTGGTCGGCAATGGTCCGTGGAGTCAGGCGCTCGGCCCGACGCATCTCGCCTGGATGTGGCAGCGGGAGGCGCCCGAGCACCTGATGAACCCCGCGTATCCGGAGGTGTGGATCACCTACCGGTTCAATCCGGCCATCGCGTTCTGGAATACGCGCCGGCTCGTCGAGACCATGGCGCGCTTCCCGTTCATGGTTTCGTTTGCGTACACGATCGACGAGACCAACTGGCTGGCCGATGTGCTGCTGCCCGAGGCGACGGATCTCGAAAGCCTGCAGCTGATACGTCTCGCCAATACCAAGTTCGTCGAGCAGTTCTGGGAGCACGAGGGCTTCGCCCTGCGCCAGCCCGCCGTTGCGCCACGCGGCGAGAGCCGGGACTTCACCTGGATCGCGACCGAGCTGGCGCGCCGGGTGGGACTGCTCGAGCCCTACAATCACGCCATCAATCGCGGCGCGGGCACGGTTCCTCTCAAGGGCGAGGGCTACGACTATTCTCTCGATACGACGCGGGTTCATACCGTCGAGGAGGTCTGGGACGCGGCCTGCAAGGCCGGCACAGCGGAGCTGTCACGCGGCACCGATGTGCGCGGCCTCGAGTGGTTCCGCGAGCGGGGCTTCTACGCCCGGCCGGCATCGCGGCGGCGCTGGTATCTGTACCCGACACTCGCCGAGCAGGGCTTGCGCTTCGAGCTCCCGTACCAGGAGCGGTTGACGCGCGCCGGGCGCGAGCTGGAGCGTCGCCTGCACGAGAAAGGCATTCACTGGTGGGACGAGCAACTGACCGAGTACCAGTTCCTGCCGGCCTGGCACGACCTGCCGCGTCGCTGGGAGCGGGCTCTCCTGCATCAGAACGTGCGGCCTGAAGACTTTCCGTTCTGGCTGCTCACGACCAAGAGCATGCAGTACCACGGGAGCGGCAACGCTTCCATCCAGCTCATGGACGAGGTGTCGCAAAACGTCCGCGGTCACCGCGGCGTGGTTATCAATACGCGAACCGCACAGGGGCTCGGTATCGCGGACGGCGATCCCGTGGAAGTGCGATCGCCGGTCGGCAGCACGCGCGGCCCCGCCATTCTGAGCCAGGGTATCCGACCGGACACGCTGCTCATCGTGGGGCAATTCGATCACTGGGCCACACCCTATGCCAAGGACCTGCACGCACCGAGCCTCAACACCGTGGCGCCGATGTCGCTCGAGCTCACCGATTCCACGGGTTCCGGCGCCGATATCGTGCGAGTCGCCCTGCGAAAGGCGGCCTGATCAAGCGTCAATTCGCAGAGTATCGCCCTGTGCTGGTAGGCTCTTACACGGATGCATGCGCATCCAGCGCAGCCTCGATTCGAACAACATCCCGAACCCGACCGTCGGACTGTTTCCAAAGCAATAGACGGAACGAAAGATGACTGCAACACAGACTTCCAGGGCAATCGTCGCCCGTTGGCCGAATGCGTGGCTGCTCGCTGGCGTGCGCACGCCGTTTGTTGATTACACGCAATCCTTGTCCGCGGTATCGCCAATCGATCTTGGAATCAAGGTGGCGCGGGAAGTGTTCGCACGATCAGGTGTTCCCGCAGCCGACGTGGGGAGCGTGATCGCCGGCTCCATGGCGCAGGCCAGCTTCGATGCCTACCTGCTGCCGCGCCACGTGGGTCTCTATTCCGGTGTCGGCACGGAAGTCCCGGCGCATCTCGTGCAACGCGTTTGCGGCACGGGGTTCGAAGTCATCGCTCAGGCGGCGGATACGGTGTCACTAGAGCGCGCTACGCTGGCCTTGTGCGTCGGCGCAGAGTCGATGAGCCGTAATCCCATTGCGGCCTACACGCATCGCACGGGGTTTCGCCTGGGGCAGGTCGAGTTCAAGGACTTTCTGTGGGAAGCGCTGTCCGATACCGCTGTGGATCTCGGCATGGGAGAAACGGCAGAGAATCTCGCGCGACGTCACAACATCACGCGAGCGGAAGTTGACGCTTACGCGGCGCGCAGCTTCGAACGTGCTCTGGCGGCGCAGGCAAACGGTTTTCTCGCCGGCGAGATTTGTCCGGTGAGCACGGAGGTGTTCTCGGCTGAGGGCCTCAAGCCTCGGGGCATCAAGCTGAGCAGCAAGGCGCCGCCCGCGACCATCGATACGCACCCGCGTCCAACACCAATTGATGTCCTGGAGAAGCTCAAACCCGCGTTTGGCGGAGTGCAGACCGCGGGCAACAGCTCTGGGGTCGTCGACGGGGCAGCGGCGGTGCTCGTCAGCTCCGGAGACTATGCCAAGAAGGCGCGTAATGCGCCGCTTGCAAGGTTGGTGGCGTGCGCCACCGTTGGCGTCGCTCCCGACGTCATGGGAATCGGGCCGGTTGCCGCCATTCAGGCGTTGCTTTCAGCAACCGGTTTACGGCTCGCGGATATCGATCGCATCGAGATCAATGAAGCTTTTGGCGCGCAGGTGCTCGCCTGCGTGCGCGAGCTGGGACTCGACGAGAACAAGCTCAACGTCAACGGCGGGGCCATCGCGATCGGCCACCCGCTGGCCGTGACCGGCGTCAGACTGACGCTGACGCTGGCGCGCGAACTCCGCCGTGCCGGCCTGCGTCGTGGCATCGCCTCGGCGTGCATCGGCGGCGGACAGGGCATGGCGGTTCTCATCGAAAACCCCTGAAGCGCTCGCGGTCACGCGATCAGCGCATCGAGTGCCAGTACACCGCGTGCGTACACGCGCAGTGGATTGATCTCGATCTCTCTTATTTCCGGCTGATGATCGAGCACGGCTGCGAGGCTGACGATCGCCTTGGCGAGCGCGTCCCGGTCCGCCTTGGGGCTGCCGCGCCAGCCATCGAGAAGCGGCGAGGCGCGCAACTCGTCGAGCATCTCGTGCGCTTCGGCGAGCGAGATCGGCGCGATCCGCGTCGCAGTATCTTTGATTGCCTCCGCAATGGTGCCGCCGACGCCGACCATGACGGTCGGGCCGAAGCTCGCATCGCGCACCGCGCCAACGATCAGTTCGAGCCCGGCAGGTGCCATGGCTTCGACCAGATAACGCCGTGCACCCTTGAGTGGAATCGCATCCAGCGCGTCGAGCGCTCGGTTCAGACCCGCTTCGTCCGAGATATTCAGGTGCACGCCGCCCGCTTCGGTCTTGTGGCCGATCTCGCTCGACAAGATTTTCGCAACGACCGGTTTGTCGAGTGAACGGAAAGCGGCCACCGCTTCCTTACGGCTGGCGCAGGCCACTCGCTTCGGTGTCGCGATACCGACCGCTTCGAGCAGCTGCTTGGCCGCGTGCTCGTCAACGTTGCCGGATACTTTGGCGGCCGCTTTGAGCGTCGCCGCGCTCACGGGTTGTGCGACCTTCCATTGAGCAACGGCATCCTCCGACAACACGATGGCTGCTCGTGCCAGCTGCTCCGGTGACTCGGCGACGAACATTCCCTGCGCGCGCAGCGCGTCGACCGTGGCCCCGATTCCGGCTTCGGAGCCTCCTGTGCCGAATACTATTGCCTTGGGAGTCGCGCGCCTGACCAGCGGCAGAAAGTTTTCCGGCTGAACCGCGCCTCCCCGCTCAGGCAGTGCGAAGACGATGACTGCATCGATCTGATCGTCGGCGGCGATTGCACTCAACACGTCCGGAAACGTAGCACCGGGTCTCGCGGTATCGACCGGGTTCTTGATGTAGGTCATCGGCGGCACCAGACTGCTGATGCGCGTAACCGTTGCCTCCCGGAGCGGGGGAACGGAAACGTCCGCGGACTTCAGCCAGTCCAGCATGATGATTCCCGCGCCGCCCTGACCCGTCAGTACGCCGAATCCAGGCTGGCGTTTGGGCGGCAGCCGATGCAGGGAAAGCACGACCGCCGCGGCGGCCAGATCTTCAGTCGAGCTCACGGTCACCGCGCCGGCCTGGCGCAACGCGTTGAGCTTGAGGTCATAGGAGCCGACGAGGTTGCCGGTGTGGGACTTGGCGAACTCGCCGATATCTTCGCGCCCGACGATCAACACGACGACCGGCTTGTGGGGCGTGACGCGCCGTACGGCGTCGTACAGCCGCCGGCCTTGCGGTATGCCTTCCACATGCACTGCAATCGCCCGGGTTCCAGCGTCCTGCGCCAGAAACTCCAGGGCATCGGTCGCATCGATGTCGATCGCATTGCCCACGCCGATGGCGCAGGAAACGCCGCTGCCGAGATTGCCCACGAAGTAGCTGACGAGGAAATTGATGCCGCTGCTCTGCGCGACCACGGCGACGTTGCCTGCCCGCAGGTGCTCGGTGCCGGAAGCAAAACTCGCCGTGAGCGATGCATGCGTGTTCACGAATCCGGCAGTATTGGGACCCAGCAGGCGAAAACTCGAGCCCACACACAGCATCTTGAGCTGGTCCTGGATCGCCGCGCCCTCCGGGCCGGATTCGGCGAAGCCGCCGCTGATGATGAGGCCGCCGCCGCAGCCGCATTTGATGGCCTCGCTCACCGCCTCGACACAGGCGGTGGCGGGCACGGCGAAAATCACCAGATCGACGGGTTTACCGACCGCCGCGAGCGAGGGATACGTCTTGTAGCCGAGAATCTCGTCCGCCCTGGGATTGACCAGGATGATCTCACCGGGAAATCCCTCCAGCGCGTGTATGGCCTGATAGCCGACCTTTTCGGGTGAGCTCGAAGCGCCAACGATGGCGACCGATCGTGGCGCGAACAGGCGGTTCAGATTGGTGTGTCGATCAGCCGTGTCGGAAATCGTGCGTGCGGAATCGGCGTTATTCGGCATGAGTCACTCTTGGATTGTGTTAACCGTCCGTAACGAACCATGGGGGAGACCGTTCGTACTTCCTACACCCCCGATGATTCCGGCCGCAGACAGATGCTACGACACTGGGATCCGTTTCTGCGGGTCGACGAAAGGAAGGGTCGTGACCGTCGCCTTACGCCGTCCCCACTCGCTGGCTACATTCACTGTGGTGCCCGGTGCGGCGAGTCGGCTCGGGAGCCAGCAGTAGCCGATGTTCTTCTTGAGTCTGGGGGAGTAAACGGCCGAGGTCACCTGTCCGACCTGTCGGCCCTCAGCCTGTGCTGGCCACTTGGTAAAGTTCAGTGCCGGAAATGGGTCGCCGTCCAGCTCGACGCCCGCGATCCGGCGCTCGACGCCGCGGTCGCGAATACGCCGAAGGGCCTCCATCGCCACGCATTCGCCCCTCATGTCGAAATCCACCAGCCGTTCGAGCCTGAGCTCAAGCGGGTTGTTCTCGTACGTCATGTCGGCGCCCCAGTTGAAGATCCCGCCTTCGATCCGGCGGATGTCGCTGGGCCCGGTGGGACGTATGTTGTACGGCGCGCCGGCCTTAAGAATCCTCTCCCACAGCTCGGTCCCGCGCGACGGGTCGAGCAGATAGACCTCGTAGCCGATCTCGGAGGTCCAGCCGGTCCGCGTGACGATGACAGGAATCCCGTCGACCTCGGCCTCGCGAAAAAAGTAGTACTTGAGGTCGAGGATCTCGTCCCCGAAGAGCGCCCGCACCACGTCGCGGGCCTTTGGCCCCTGGATCTGCAAGGGGTGGGCTTCCGCCTCCCGGAGCTCGACGTCGAGGCCGGTCCTGGCCACGAGCCCTTTGGCGTAGAACAGGGCGTCGCTCGACGCCAGCGAGAACCAGAACCGGTCCTCGCTCATCCGAGTCATCACGGGATCGTTCAGGATGCCGCCGTCGGCCGCGCAGATGAGCACGTACTTCGCCTGGCCGACCGCGCAGGTGGACAAGTCTCGCGGGGTCATCAGCTGGGCCAACCGCAACCCATCTCGGCCCGATACCTCAAGGCATCGCTCCACTGCCACGTCCCAGAGCGTCACGTGTTTCAGCAGGTGCCAGTACTCGCTTTCGAAGTCGTCGTAGTGCGTGGGAAAGAGCATGTGGTTGTAGACGGTGTATCCGCGAGGGCTGTGACGCTGCTCGGCCTCGTAGAATGGCGAGCGGCGCAGGCGGGCTCCTCGCTGGACCAAGCTCATGTCGAATGGCGGCATTAGCGCACTCCTTTTTTTCTTAAGCCAGCATCAGACTTTGCGTTTATTCGTCCACGCACTCCGATTCACAGTTTGGTGGCGGCGCTCGCGGATTCAATTTTCCGCGCGGCGGGGCGACAGGCGATCAGTTTCTTTCTTGACCACGGCATAACACTCGCAACACAGCTCTTCCAGCTTCGGCCGGTCCAGCACCGTGATCTGCCCGCGGGTGTACTTGATCACACCGAGATCCTGCAGCTTGCCGGCAGCGTCGGTGACGCCTTCACGGCGGACGCCGAGCATGTTGGCGATGAGTTCCTGGGTCATGGTCAATTGGTTGGAAGCCAGGCGGTCGAGAGAGAGGAGCAGCCAGCGGCACAGCTGCTGGTCTACCGAGTGATGTCGGTTGCAGACCGCGGTCTGGGCCATCTGCGTGATCAGGGCCTGCGTATAGCGCAGCAGCACATGAAGCATCTGTCCGTGGCGCCTAAACTCTTGCTTGAGCCGCTCTCCTGTCAGCCGGTAAGCGGAGCCGGCACTCTGCACGATCGCACGGCTCGGCGTGGTCTCACCGGCCAGGAACAGGGAGACGCCGATGACACCCTCGTTGCCTACGACCGAGATTTCCGCCGACGCGCCGTCCTCCATCACGTATAGAAGCGAGACGATGGAGTCGATCGGAAAATAGGCGTAGCGCAGCGTGTCGCCGGATTCGTACAAGACCGTGCCGAGCGGCATCAGGACAAGCTCGAGGTGCTGGTAGAGGCGTTCACGCTCCGCCCGCGGTAGCGCAGCCAGGATGTGATTTTGTTCGGGATGATGAGTCTCGGGCATTGAGGGGGTCACCATGCGAACCAAAGCGATACTGCGCGGGGAGTATAAACGACCGATCGTCCGTCATGTACTGCAGCGTACACAGCCTCGGCCGACAGGTCATTTCCCCGTGCGCTCGGGGTGTTGTCCCGATTCAACGGACGGTTAATTCAAGGGTAACTCCTCTTGTTTGCTGGCCATATTCCATCCCTCGAACTTCTGGCCTGGTGCAACCTGAATTTCATAAGCGCGGCAGCGCACCGACGCTGCGCTCGTTCACCGGTAATGTTCGCGGGCAATGCGAACGTGTGGCTCCGACGAAGCGGGACGGCACGTGAAAAGGGCTACTCCCACACTCTTCGGGCACGGTCATCAGACCGCCATCAACAAGCATCAATTCTATTCGTAATGGAGCAATTACATGTTCAAGCAATCCCGCGATTTACTACTCGCGTCGGGCATCGCGCTGGCGATAGCCACGGCTAGCGGCGCGGCCACCGCAGGCACGCCGTCCCAAGAAGTCACCGAAGCTCGGCAGGAAACTCAGATTTGGACGACCTATGCGTTGAGTCCCTATCTGCGCGCCAACGACCTCGGGGTGTCCGTGCACGATGGCAAGGCCACGCTGACCGGCAAAGTCGAGGAAAGTGTCAACAAGGAGCTGGCTGAGCAGATCGCGCTTGGCGTCAACGGCATCAAGAACGTGGACAACCAGATCGTGATTCAGGGTGACTACAGTCCCCCGGCGCGGTCTGCAGAGCGCAGCTTTGGCGAAGTGGTCGACGATGCGACCATCACCTCCCAGGTAAAGTCGAAGTTAGTGTGGAGCAAGAACACGGAAGGCTTGTCCACAAACGTCACTACCAAACGCGGCAAGGTGTCGCTGGTAGGCACTGCCGACAGCGGAGCGGCTAAGGACCTCGCCGGCCGCCTGGCAATGAACACCCCCGGTGTCGTGTCGGTGGACAATCAGCTGGTGGTCAAGAGTGCGAACCCGAGCGTCGCCGATACCGCCAAGAGTGCCACGCAAGAGGCCGGACACGACATGTCCGACGGCTGGATTACCACTAAGGTGAAGTCGACCTTCATGTACTCCACCAATGTTGACGGTTCCGATATCTCGGTGAACACTGATAAAGGCATCGTCGCACTGAGCGGTAAGGTGGATAGCGGCGCTGAGCGCGCTCTGGCAATCGAGCTCGCGCAGAACGTGCGGGGCGTCAAGAGTGTCAATTCGAAGGCTCTCACGCTCTAATTCAGTAGATCTTCTTTGAAGGACCGCCGCGCACCCCGACACACGGGAATGCGCGGCGATTTTTTTAGCATGCCCTCCCAAGATAGTTCTGTCACAGGCCGGCGAGCGATGCCCCCTGCGGTGCAACGCCGAGTCACCCTGGCCGCAGTTGCTCTGATGAGCATGCAAGGCTGTGCGACTCTCCCCGACGTCGAACAGGAAATGACAGAACCGCACGCTCAACAGGTGGAATTCGAGGGCGCGCATGGGCCGGTCTCTGAAGCAAGGAGCGACGCTATCCTGGATCGGCTCGAGGGCAAGGGCGGCGACTCTGAGATGCTGGACAAACATCTGGCATATGAGCAGGCCGTCAATGCCGACAGCCCGCTGGTGCTGGGCAACAAACTGACTCTGTTGCAGAACGGCCCGGCAACCTACCAGGCGATGTTCGCGGCAATCCGTGAAGCACGGGACCACATCAACCTGGAAACCTACATCTTCGGTGACGACGAGGCCGGCAATCGGTTCTCCGACCTGCTGCTGGAACGGCAGGCCGCCGGCGTTCAAGTCAACGTGATCCACGACAGCGTCGGCGCCATGCTGACGCCGAAAGCCTTTTTTGACCGGCTGCGGGATGGCGGCATCAAGGTGCTCGAATTCAATCCGTTGAACCCGCTGACCGGCAACAAGAAGGAATGGCTGATCAATAATCGCGATCACCGCAGACAGCTTGTGATCGATGGCCGCATCGCATTCACCGGCGGGGTCAATATCAGCGACACGTACTCGAGCGCGCCCTCGGGCAGGCGCGCCAGGAAGAACCGCGACCAGGACCCCAACCCGACCGAAGGCTGGCGCGACACGCACCTTCAGATCGAAGGGCCGGTGGTCGCCGAATTCCAGAAACTGTTCATGGATACCTGGGCCCGGCAGGAGGGCGAGCCGCTGGCGGCAAGGAACTACTTTCCCGAGCTGACAGCTCAGGGCGACGAGATCGTGCGCGCCATCGGTAGCACGCCGGACGATCCACAGAGCCTGATCTATCTGACTCTGATGTCAGCAATCAGCCATGCGGAATCGAGAGTGCATCTCACGATTGCCTATTTTGCGCCTGATCCGCAATTGCTCAAGGCTCTCACCGATGCGGCGCGGCGCGGCGTCGACGTCAAGCTTGTTCTGCCGAGCTACTCCGACTCCTGGGCGATCTTCCATCTCGGCCGTTCGTATTACACAGACCTGCTGCGTGCCGGCGTCAAGATCTACGAGCTGCGAGGTGCGGTAATGCATGCCAAGACCGCGTGCATTGACGGCGTCTGGTCCACCATTGGTTCTACAAATCTCGACTGGCGCAGCTTCCTGCACAACGACGAGATCAATGCCGTGATTCTGGGCCGCGGCTTCGCCGCGCAAATGGAAGCCATGTTTGCCGGAGATCTGAAGGAGTCCAAAGCGATCGCACTCGAAGAGTGGAAGCACCGGTCATGGATGCTGCGATTCAAAGAGCAAATGGCGCGACTCGGCGCCTACTGGCTGTAGCCTGACTATGCGTCGAAATGACAGCTGGACGGAGTCTCGCTGACGAGGAGCGGACGCGTTCGTTTCGTTCATGAGCTGTCATTCGTGCGCTGCCGTACCGACCCAGCCGCAGAAGCCGCGTAGCCTTTGTCGGCGGTAGCAATTCAGAGGACAAATTCATGAACATCATCACGTGGCTTGTGGTCGGTGGACTGGTCGGGTGGGTGGCGAGCATGGTCATGCGAACCAACGCGCAACAGGGAATTTTTCTCAACGTGGTGGTCGGAATCGTCGGCGCGACCATCGGCGGATGGTTCTTGAGCCCGCTCTTTGGGGTGTCGACCATCAATCAGAGCAACTTCAGCATACCTGGCTTGCTCGTCTCGTTTCTGGGAGCAGTCATCCTCCTGGCTATCGTCAACTTCGTCCGGCGCGGTGCCACAAGGTAATGCGAGTCAAGTTCGTTGGAACCAAGAATCGCCGGCCACGATCGGCCGGCACTCGCGCAATCCTCACTTCGGCGGCGTGACCGAACCGGCGTAGAACACTTCGCAGTGCCCACCGAACAGGTCCCTGGCCTGCCCAAGCAGACTGAGCGTCGGTCCAGCCAGTGCTCTGAGGACGTTCGGCTGTTCCACCTCCGGCTGGTGGAACGGGCCGCGGATTTTCTGCTCTACTCTGGAACAGCCTTTGGCGTCGATCAGCGCCACGGTCACGTCATCGAAGCGCCCGGTGACGAAGTCGAGCTTGCCCTTGAGGGCGACCCGGTTCTCCTGCGTCGCCATGGCCACGTCCGTCGCGTGCGCCACGCCGTGCTCGACCTGCCAGTTGGAAACGAGCGTGCGGATCGTGGTGCTGCCCCCTGAGCCGTCAAAAATGCGTGCGAAGTTGTAGCCCTTCGTGACCCCAAGACCGATTGGGCCGACGAAGAAGAACGCCCCCACATCCACGAGGTTGAAGCTCTGGCTGGACTCGTAACGGGAGAACCGTTTGTCGAGGTCGCCGATTTCGAGTCTGAGATTTTCGCCATGAAGGGAAGCCTGTCCCTCGGCCGACCGCTTCAGCGCGTCCGTGGTCTTTCCCCGCAGCGAGAGGTTCGCGGAAAAGTCCATAGACCCTTCTCCGACATTCTTTGGCGACTGGGTCTTGAAGAACTCCTCGATGCGGAATTGCGCGAGGCGGTAGCGGACATTGTAAACGGGTACGGCGCCAGAAAGATCCGCGTGCACATTTGCTGATCCTTGTCCCCCGAACAGGCGCATGGTGATGCGTTCGAGATCGAAAACCCCATCCTTTCCATTGACCGAGACCTTTACGTCGGACGCCGTGGAATCACTTGTCCGGATCTCGCCACAGGCGGCCTTCGCTACGAACGACAGGTTCTTGAAGGGGTTCGAGTTTCCCCCACCTGACAGCTGCAGGCGGCTCACATCCAGATCGCAGTCCCGGCCCTCGAGCTCTTTCCCGGATTGATAATTGATGTAGAGGACAGTCGCGTCCGAGACGGATACTCTCTTGATATTCAAGGCGGAGGGCGTCGCTTTGCCCTGCGTCGGTCTTGCGACGTTGAGCTTCCCGTCGCGGTCCCTCTCGATCATGACCCGGAGCCGCTTCAGCCCGATCCTGTTGATCTGGACTTCTTTATGGAGCAAAGGCAGGAGCTCGATCCCGAGGTCGACCTCTCCCGCTGAGGCAACGTCAGCGCCGTGGTTGCGGATGCGGACGTCCGAAAGCGTCACGTGCAAGCCTGGGAGAAATCCGACGGCCGGCCGGCCGCCGACGTTCACTTCCATCTGCAGGGCCTCCGAGGCGAGGGCTTCCACCCGAGGCCTGGCATTCTTGCCCCAAGAGAGAGTCGCTACGACCGCGACCAGGACCAATAGTCCGGCGAGGCCGCCGACAACGAACAGGATGAGTTTCGATGACTTAGACATTCCGGCGCATTCTTCGGATCACGGGACATAAAGCAAACGACCCCGGCGGGTGGCCGCCCGCCGGGGTCGTTTGCTCGCGCGGATGGAGCGCTATTTTCTGAGCACGAGTTCGCCGTTCTCGACGGGAATTCGATTGCCCGGGTCGTAGTTCAAGCGGACCACGTGCTCCTGCCCATCGAGCCGATAGGTCACATCGTAACCCACCGCTTCCTGCCGACTGTCATTGACAGTCTCGCAGGTCCGCTGCGTTTCCTCGTAGGTGTTGCGTTCCTGCATGCCTTCCTGGATCTTGTTGCCGGCATAGCCGCCGGCCGCAGCACCGGCGACAGTGGCGATATCCTTACCTGTGCCGCTGCCGACCTGGTTGCCGACAACGCCACCGACCACTGCGCCCACCACCGTTCCCGCAATCTGGTTGGGATCCTTGGTGGGGTGCGTGCGCGTGACGAGTTCATCGCGACATTCCTCCCGCGGAACGCTCACCGTCTTCACGGCGGGTTTGACGGCAATCACGTCGGCGTAATTCGCCTGATCCAAAGTCCGGTATCCCGCCACCGCGCCGATTGCCGTGATCGCCAGGGCACCGACGATGACGCTGCCTATAACGAGTTTCTTGTGCATAACGGACTCACCTGCTGGGTCTCGTATTCGGGTAGTTACATCCAATGGTGAGTTGTGCTCGGCGCCAGGGCGGACGTCTGTACGTCACCGTACATTCAGGATGAAACCGATCGGCGTCTGAATATGCCGCGTTCACCTTTGCGATGGCGCAGCTGATGTTCCTCGAGGTGACGCTGTACCTTCACCGCGACCAGCTTGGGCAATGTGACACCGCGCGGTCGCGAGAAGGAAATCGAACTCCTCACCGTCGAGCGCTGAACCAGTCGAGTTCTACTTTTTCTTAAGCCAGCTTCAGGCTTTGCGTTTGTTCCCCCGCGCACCCCGGTCCACAGTAGCTCCATCTTAATCGGGCTCGTAGCTGCACTTTCTGGCGCGCGCCGACACTGGAGAGGTGGACCATGAAATTCTCTGAATTCAGGCTGAGCAGCCCGGCGTTAGTCGCCGCGCTCGTGGCGGTGGCCGCTATCGCAGCTTTTGATTCGCGCTCGTCAAAGCTCGATGAAATCGAGCCCGCGGCGGCAGTCTCGGCAATCCCGGCGCCGAGCGGCGAAGTTCCGTTCATCGGTGAGCTGACAGTCACCGCGAGCCGCGACTGAGCCGTGCGCGCGTCAATGGACACGAGATTCCCATTCTACTGAGGCGATACCGATCCGCGGGCGCAGGCGGTGGCGCGGCCGAGCAGCAGCTCGCGCTCGCGGGCGTTGCGCGTGAGAGACGCAGCGCGCTCGAATTCGGCTCGGGCTTCGTCCAGGCGGCCCAGCTTGGCGAGGAAGTCGCCACGGACGCTCGGCAGGAGATGGTAGCGCTTCAGCGACGGCTCAGACGAGAGCGCGTCGACGAGCTCGAGACCCGCGGCCGGACCGAATGCCATCGCAACTGCAACCGCGCGATTGAGCTCTACGATGGGGGAGGGCGTGAGCTGGGCAAGAGCGCCGTAAAGCACAACGATACGCGCCCAATCCGTCTCCGATGCAGTCCGCGCGCGTGCGTGACAGGCAGCGATTGCGCCTTGCAATGCATAGGGTCCAAGCGCGCCGCCCAGGGCTTCTGCACGTTCCAATGCGGCCAGACCGCGGCGAATGAGGAGTTGATCCCAGCGCGTGCGGTCCTGATCGAGCAGCAGGACGGGCTCTCCCGACGGACCGGTTCGCGCCGCGGAGCGTGACGCCTGAATCTCCATCAGCGCGACCAGGCCGTGGACTTCCGGCTCCGCCGGAGCGAGCTCGGCCAGAATGCGGCCGAGTCGGAGCGCATCCTCGCAAAGTGCAGGGCGCATCCAATCGTCGCCCGCGGTCGCCGCGTATCCTTCATTGAAGATGAGGTAGATGACTTCGAGCACCGACGCCAAACGTGCGGCGAGATCGGGTCCGCGTGGGACGTCGTAGGGTACGTGCGCCTCGGCGAGGGTGCGTTTGGCTCGGACGATTCGCTGGGCAATGGTCGGTTCCGGAACGAGGAACGCGCGGGCGATCTCCTCGGTCGTCAGGCCGCCGAGCAGGCGGAGCGTGAGTGCAGCACGCGTTTCGGAAGAAAGTACCGGGTGACAGGCGGTGAAGATGAGGCGCAGGAGGTCGTCCCCCACGTCATCGTCGATGTCATCGATGATCTGGGCCTCAAGATCGGCCGCGTCGAATGCCTGTTGGTCTTCGAGCTCAAGTCCAAGCTCTGCGTGTTTGCGCTCGAAGAGCTTGTTGCGTCGCAGGCGGTCGATCGCGCGATGTTTCGCGGTGGCCATGAGCCAGGCGCCCGGGTTGTTCGGGATGCCGGACTCCGGCCACTGTTCGAGCGCTGCGACGAGCGCGTCCTGCGCGAGCTCCTCGGCGGCACCGACGTCGCGCACGAGCCGTGCGAGGCCGGCGATGAGCTTCGCCGACTCGATCCTCCAGACCGCGTCGATCGCGCGATGTGCGTCGGTCACCGTCACGGTGACCGATCACACCATCATCGAATTGCCGGTGCAAGATCGAGTGAAGCCTCGACGATCTCAACTCAGGCTGAGAAGAACTCCACCAACGTGGGCGTGAGGACTGCCGGCTTGACGTTGTGCGTCTGGTCTTTGAGCGTGCGGCGCTGCGCCCTGGGGAGGGCCTCCGCGACGGCTTGCACCGCGCGGCGCAGCCGCACATCGGTCTTCTCACCGTCGATCGCGAGCGTGGGTATCGTGACGGACGACAGGCGCCGCATCGGCAACGAAAAATCTCCCATGACGGCGGCGTCGTACGGAAGCGTGTGCGCCACGGCCTTGAGCTTCGACCACACGCCCGGCATCAACCGCATGAGAGCAACAACGATAGCGGGAATGCCCACCATCTTCCTCATGAAGTACGTGACTGCGTCGCCGCGGCGGTCCGCCTCGATCAGCTGATTGAGCTGCGCTTCGTGACCCGCCGCCGCATGCTGGCTGCCATCGTCGACCATGAACGGCGGCTCGTACGCCGCGAGTTTCGTGATAGTGAGCCCGCTGGCCGCCGCTTCGAGAGCCAGCGCCGCGCCGGAGGACAAGCCCAGCACGAACGCGGATCCGCCGGCTTCCTTGATCAACGCAGCGATATCTTCGACCTCGCGCTCTTTGGCATACGGCTTCGTGTCGCCACTGTCGCCGCGACCGCGTCGGTCGTATGTGAACACGGTGAAGTGTTGCGCCAGCAACGGTGCGAGTTTCGGCATCGGTCCGAACGATCGGCTGCACAACGCGCCATCGACCAGGATGAGGGGTTTGCCGCGGCCCAATCGATCGAACGCGATCGCGGTACCATCTTTTGAAAGCACCTTGCTCATCAGGCGGCTCTCACTTTTTCGTCGCGGCTTGCAATTCACGGAAGCGATCGACCGCTTCACCGGGACTGAAATCCTCCAGCTCGAACAGCTGGCGGACTTCGATCTCGCCTTCCTTGCCGTCGAGGGCGGGGTTGGGGAAACGCCGGGTCCATTCGAGCGCCTCTTGCCGCGACTTCACCTGGATGAGCGTGTACCCGGCGATGATCTCTTTCGCCTCGGCAAATGGCCCGTCAACCACGGTGCGCTTCTGCCCGGAGTACTTGATGCGCCAGCCCATCGAGCTCGCCCGCAGCCCGGAGGCATCGAGCAGGGCGCCGGCCTTCTGCAGTTCCTCGTGGTACTTCGCCATCTCGCCCATGATTTTCTCGTGCGGCATGACGCCCGCTTCCGAGTCCTTGGTCGCCTTCACAATGATCATGAATCGCATGTCGATGACTCCTGTCGGGTTCTGTTGTGACGTCGAACGAGCGCGCGCGAGATCGACACGCCGAACAAATTCTTTTTCGCGGCGTTGCCGTCGTCCGCTTATGCCAGCGGAATCAACAACTTCTGAAGCGCTAGTTTGAATCAGCCCGCTCAAGCCCGTACACGACGATCTGCGCCGTCGACTTCGGCGCCGGCCAGATGGGCGAACTCATTCCATAGGTCACGGCAAGTCGCTGTCGGCCCCTGATCTCGTAACTGATGATGCCGCCGCCGAGCGCTCCGTCGAGTTTGCTTTTCCATCGTTGCTGACCGTCGTCGGCATCGAGCGCATACAGGTTACCGTTCACGTCGCCGAAGAACACGAGTCCGCCTGCTGTCGGCGTGACGGCGGCTAGAATCGGTGCGGGTGAGGCAAATTTCCAGCGGATCTTGCCCGAGTCGGCGTCTGTCGCCGTGAGCCAGCCGCGCGACTTCTCCTTTGCATCCATCTTGCCGAAGAGGTTTTCGTCGCCCGCTCCGCTCCACGGTTGACCCACCGCGGCATTTTTCACCTTGGCATCGGGGGCAATGCGCACCGTCGCGCACCAGTCGACCGAGCCGGTGTACACGAGGTTGCTCGCGGGACTGTACGCCGGCCCATTCCACTCCGAGCCGCCCTGTGTGCCGGGGCAGAATCGCGTGCCTGCGGGGGTCAGCGGCACTTCTGCGTTTTCGATCGTCGTGATCGCCGCGCGAAAGAGCCGCTTACCCGAATTCAGATCGTAGCCGTAGAGGTGACCGTCCTTCGGTGCCACGAACATGCGTTGCCTGCCGCTCCTGGTGGTGGCCAGAACGGGTGCGGACGACACGTCCCAGTCGTGGAAGTCTCTGGGCGTGATGACGAAATGAGCACGATAGGCGCCCGTTTTCGCGTCGAGCACGACAACGGAGTTCGTGTAGAGATTCTCGCCGGGCCGCAAGCTGGTCACGAAGTCAGGTGCGGGATTGCCACCTGGTACATACAGCAGTCCCGTTTTCGGATCGAGCGTGTAAGAAGTCCACGTCGCTCCACCGGCGATCGGTACGTCGGCCTCGTTACCCCACGACGCTGCGCGTGCCTCCTCATGCGGTTTCGCCTCGGAAGCGCGTGGCTCGAGTTTGCCGCGCGGATGCTCGCGTGGGACGAGATAGAATTCCCATGCGATCTTGCCGCTGGCGGCATCGAGCGCATACATGCGGCCCTTCACGTCGTAGTTGTCTCCACCCGCGTTGCCGATGAACACCAGCCCGGCCCACGTGATCGGTGCCGCCGGAACACTCTCTCCCTTCGCCGGATCAGCAATACGCTGCTCCCAGATGCGTTTGCCGTTTCGCGCCTCGTAGGCAACCACGCGTCCGTCCTGCAGACCGCGAAACAGCCGCCCCTCCGCAAGCGCGACACCCCGATTGACCTTGATAAAGCTCGGTGCGACTTCCTCGTGCACGCGCCAGAGTTCCTTGCAATTCTCTGCATCGAGGGCAAACGTATCCATCTCGGTGGTCGCATAGAGCGTGCCATCCACGACGATCGGACCGGTTTGAAATACGGTCTCGATGCCCGTGTCGTACGTGCACAGCTTCCCCAACGCGTTGACATTCGTCCGCGTGATCTCCTCGTGCGGCACGAACCGCTCCGAAGTCAACGTGCGGTTGTAGCTCGGCCAATCCTCGTCGGCGGCCGAGGCGATAGCGCTGATTACAAGCATCAGGGAGAGGATTGCGAGCGAAATAGTGCGCATGGGTATCTCCAGCGGCCCTGCTTCAGAACACGGTACTGCATGCCAACAGAATGCGCGTGGCTTGTTGCAATTCTCGCCGCGAGCGATTGCTCTGTCCAACGATGGACTGCTCACGCGGCTTTCATTCGATTCTCACGGGTCGTTGATCCCGTACGCTCCGCTGTGGCAGCACGATCCAGATTCCACCCCGGGTTGCGGCCGAAGCCAGCAGCATGCGCGGCGTGAAAAGAGTACGTCCACCGCCAGGTCCGTTTGCCGGGTTCTCAATTGCACGACGCCCTATGTTACAAATTGGATATGGAAGAGCGGACCAAGCGACGGCTGCGCGTCACGGCGATCCTTGTCGGCTTCAGTGGAGGCGCCGGCATCGCCTACCTGCTGTTCCTCAACGAAGCCGCCACGATCAGCCAGGCCCTGAGGTTTGCGGCGCAGGGTGCAATCATCGCATTGGCGGTTTTCGGGTTCGAAACTCTCGTCGCCCAGGGAGCGCTCAGCGAACCTCTGCGACGCGCGCCCTTCGCGGTGGTGTTTATCGCCAAGGCGCTGATCACCACCGTCCTGATCGTGATGGCCTACGGTATCGGCGGGTTTATTCTGTTCCCTGACCGTTTTGCCGGCCAGACACCCCTTCTGGACCTCGCCAGAGACACGGGATTTGCGCTAAGCGTGGCCGTGGTGCTGCAGTTCGTCGTCATGGTTCGCACCATTGTTGGGGGACGTGTCCTCACCAACATCATCCTCGGCCGCTATCACAAGCCGCTCAGCGAAGAGCGGATCTTCATGTTCCTCGATGTGAGTGGTTCGACGGCGCTGGCCCAGAGACTGGGTGGCACCGGCGCCTATGCGATGATTTCGCGCTTCTTTTTCGATGTGGCGCAAGAGACGATGCGCTTCGGTGGAGAAACTCACGAATACATCGGCGATGAGGTGGTCGTCACCTGGCCGATGGAGAGCCCGTCCAGGAATGCCCGTTGCCTGGAATGCTATTTCTCGATCTGTGACCGGATGGCAGGCAAAGCTCGGCTCTATGAACGGGACTTCGGTCTCACTCCGCTGTTTCGCGTCGGTCTGCACGGCGGGCCGATCATCGCGGGCGAATGCGGCGACGACAAGCGTGAGATCGGCTATTTCGGAGACACCATCAACACGGCTGCGCGCATCCAGGAGGCGTGCAAGGAATTCCAGCGTCCACTGCTCGTATCCGGCGAGCTCTTGCGCCGGATGGACTTACAGTCGGCGTACTCCGCGATCAGCCTGGGCAAAGTGAAACTGCGCGGTCGTGAGGAGGAAATCGAACTCTTCACCGTCGAGCGCTGAAGCAGCAGAGCATCCACGCGGCCTGAAATTGATAGTATGCTCACGTCCCGATGGATAGCGGCGAGTCACCCCGGGGAATCAAGGTCATGACCAGAGTTGCAACGGGCGCGCGCCTCGCGGTGATCACGGTCGTCATCAGCGTGATGGGCAGCGCTCCAGCCACCGCACAGGTCCAAACGGATCCGTTGGGCACCATCCAGCTGCCGACGCAGCCCGGGCCGCATTGGGTGTGGGTAAACGACGTGGTCTTCCATCACATGGCGGACGGCAAAACGTTCCTGCTCGACGGCGACGGCGGTCGCATGCTCGGGATGCTCAACACCGGATTCGGTTACAACGGTATCGTGACGGGGAAAGACGGTTCGCAGCTCCTGTCGCCCGAGACCTATTTCTCGCGCGGCACGCGCGGCACGCGCACGGACGTGGTCACCTACTACGATCCGCGAACGCTCAGCCCGGTCGCGGAGGTTTCGATCCCTGCAAAGAAAGCCAGCACCATGCCGATGCTGGCGAACACTCGGCTGACGGACGACTCTCGCTTTCTGCTGATCTATAACTTCACACCGGCGCAGTCGGTCAGCGTGGTCGACGTCGAGGGACGCAAATTTGTTGGCGAGATCGAGATCCCGGGTTGTGCGTTGATCTATCCCACCG
>Ga0209108_10000291_pt1 | contig 27179 bp, 23 predicted proteins | sample Rifsed10ft1_FD_184003 | JGI IMG/M metagenome (GOLD analysis project Ga0209108, IMG submission 184003) | Soil microbial communities from Rifle, Colorado, USA - sediment 10ft 1 (version 2) | ecosystem: Environmental > Terrestrial > Deep subsurface > Rock core/Sediment | place: Rifle, Colorado...
GCGTGGCCGTCAATCGTTTCTAGGTCTTTTTCCGTCAGGCTGCGCAAGAACTTGGCCGGGACTCCCACGAACAGACTCCTGGGAGGAATTTGCGTCCCTTCCGGGACCACCGCGCCGGACGCAATGATGGAACCGCTGCCCACTTTGACGCCATTCAACAGAATCGCTCCCATGCCGATCAAGCACCTCGATTCCACCGTGCAGCCGTGAAGCACCGCTCCGTGGCCAACCGTGACGCCGTCACCGACCAACAACGGATGCAAATCTTTGTACACGTGGAGGACACAACCATCCTGAATATTCGTCCGGCTGCCGATGCGGATAAAGTGCACGTCGCCCCGGACGACGGTGTTGAACCAGATACTGGAATGTTCGCCGATGATCACGTCGCCAATCACCTGCGCGCTCGACTCGACAAACGCCGTCGCAGCAATCTGCGGCACGCGTCCCTGGTAGCTGTGGATCAAATCGTCCCTTGAACGGCGGTGTAGCGGCCGCCTTCAGCGGGCATTCCCCGTCACGAAGAAAGATACCGGCCTGAACGCCGCTACCTCGCAGACAAACACGCAAAACTAGCACACGCGGGAAAGACTGACAAGGCAGGCGGAGAAAGAACTGTTCCTGAAGGTGTTTCTCACTCCATCTGGATCTGCACAAGCTGGCCGGCGCCGGTGAGGTTGATAACGCTGAGCCGGGCGGCCACCTGGCGGGCGAAAACGTAAAAACTCTTGGCGCCGTCGCCGTCTTCGCCGAAGGCAGCCACCGGACGGCCCGTGTCGCCGCCGATGCGGATGCGGGGATCAATCTCGACCTCGCCGAGGAAGGGCACGCCAAATTGCGCCGCCATGCGCTCGCCCTCGCCGTGGCCGAAGATATCAATCTTGCCGTCGCAGTGCGGGCAAGAAAAATAACTCATGTTCTCGACGATGCCAAGAATCTCCACGTTCACCTGGCGAAACATTTCGACCGCTTTGCGCACGTCCGCCAGCGCCACGATCGAAGGCGTCGTCACGATCACCGCTCCCGAGACGGGCACCGTTTGGATCAACGTGAGATGGACGTCCCCCGTTCCCGGCGGCAAGTCCACAACGAGGTAATCCAGTTCGCCCCAGGCGACGTTGCGCAGAAACTGTTGGACAACTCCGTGAAGCATCGGGCCGCGCCAGATCAGCGGCTTATCGCCGGGGTTGAGGTGGCCCATCGAAATCATCTTGACGCCGTAGGCTTCAAGCGGGGAAATGCGATTCTCGCCCACGATATGTGGCTGCTCGTGGTTCCCCATCATCAGCGGCACATTGGGGCCGTAAACGTCGCCATCCATTAAGCCCACTCGAGCGCCCATGCGCTGGAGCGCAATCGCCAGATTCACGGCCACCGTCGTCTTGCCCACGCCGCCCTTGCCGCTGGCCACCGCAAGGATGTTCCGGACACCCGTAATCGGGCCTTTGTCCCCCGCCGCTCTCCCCCGGGGCACGCTCGCATCCCATTTGACTTCCACCTGCGTTACACCCGGAATCCGACCTACCTCCGCCTGAACGTTCTTTTCGATTTCCGTCTTGAGCGGACAGGCAGGCGTGGTCAAAACGACGGTCAGTCCGACCCGCCCATCCTGAATCCTGATATCTTTCACCATGTTCAGGGTGACGATATCGCGGTGCAGTTCCGGCTCCGGCACGCGCCGGAGGGCCTCCAGCACCGCTTGTTCCGTTATGGCTTGCGCCGGCATGCAACTCTTTCTTTCTTCGAATCTCTTGCCCAACGCTTCATCGTAGAGGATTGCGTGGCAGCAATCAAGCGAGCCCCAAAAGGCCCCCGAGGCAGGTGCCTCGGGGCTCGGCGGAGAGTGTTACGCCGCGGCTCGGCGGAGGCAGGTGCCCTTCGGCTCCGCTCAGGAGAAGCCTCGGGGCTGGGGGGTCTCTCCGCAAGACTGCGCGACTCTCCTAGATTCTCGGCAGCACAATCCCCTGCTGCTTGTCGTATTTTCCCTTTTTGTCTTTGTAGGAGATTTCGCAGACCTGGTCGGCTTCGAGGAAGAGGACCTGGCAGATGCCTTCATGAGCATAGACGCGGGCGGGTAAAGGAGAAGTATTGGAAATTTCCAGGGTGACGTACCCTTCCCATTCCGGTTCAAACGGGGTGACGTTCACGATGATGCCGCAGCGCGCGTAGGTGGATTTACCGACGCAGATCGTCAAGATGTTTCGCGGGATGCGAAAGTACTCGACCGAGCGCGCCAGGCAGAAGCTGTTCGGCGGTATCACGCAGATGTCACCCCTGTATTCGACCAAAGAGCGGGCATCGAAGTGCTTGGGATCCACGATGGTCGTATTCACATTAGTAAAAATGCGAAATTCATCGGCCACCCGGATATCGTAGCCGTAAGACGACACGCCATAGCTGATGACGCCATTGCGAACCTGACTTTCAGCAAACGGCTCAATCATCTTCTGCTCGGTCGCCATCTTGCGAATCCACCCGTCGGATTTCAACATGGTTGCCCCACCCTTTCCCCTCTGCATCCCTTGAGTTCCGCCCTGCGTGGCCCAAATTTCATCCAGCGAGGTCGGCGTCCTGCCCTGCGGCGATGCCCCGCCGGCCTTCTCGCAAAGAATCGAATCGTGCGTTGGACGGTGCGCATCTTATTACAGCGCAAAACTGCTTGACAACCTGAAACTCGTTGCCTAGCATACCGCTTGCTTTGTCTGTCTGCTGGCAAGTAGTGAGAGGGCGACGGTGATCAAGCTCGATATCGTCAACGAAGTTGTCAACCGCACCGGGGTTACCAAAACCAAGGCCGAGATCGCCGTTGAGACTGTGTTCGGATCCATGAAGAAGGCGCTCGAAAACGGTGATCGCATCGAACTGCGCGGGTTTGGCGTTTTTAACGTCAAGCCACGCAAGACCGGCATCGGCCGCAACCCGCGCACCGGTGCTGAGGTCGCCATCCCCCCGGGCAAGGCGGTGCGCTTCAAGCCGGGTAAAGAGCTGCAAGCCCTCTAGGTGCGGTACGCATTTTTACGGGACCCGGGCGAGCATAGCCGTTCTGGCTCGCCTTTTCTTTTTGGAGAATGGTTTGGGCGATGACGGGCAGACTCCGCTTTCTCTTTTCCCCAAAGTCTCAGGGGAAAAGCGCCCCTGGCTTGTCCCGGAAGAAACTTCTTATCAGGTAACCGTCCCTCTTCGTCGCCGGCCCATTGCCCTCAACCTGTTCCTGTTCGTTCTGACACTACTCACGACCCTGTCGGTGGGCGCGGGCTTGGCCATGGCCTACGCCAGGAATCAGCCCGGCTATTCGCTCGAACTCAATCCTCTTTCGGTCCTATCGCTGCCGTTCCGCCATCCCCGGCAATTGCTGATCGGGATTCCTTTCTCGTTCACTCTTCTTGGAATCCTCATGGCGCACGAGTTGGGTCATTATTTGACCTGCCGCTATTATGGGATTGCGGCCAGTTATCCGTATTTCATCCCCTTTCCCAATATCATTGGCACGCTGGGTGCTTTCATCCGCATTCGTTCTCCGATCGTCAACCGCAAAGCGCTCTTTGACGTTGGCATTTCCGGCCCGATTGTCGGTTTCTTGTTTGCTTTGCCAGCCCTTGCCATCGCCGTCGCCTATTCCAAGATTATTCCCGGCAGCCAGTTCGACGGTGCCATCATCTTGGGGAACCCGCCCTTGTTGGTCATGCTCGCGCGTTATTTTCATCCTGATGCGGCCGTGTCCGATATTCTTCTGCATCCAGTGGGGCGAGCAGCATGGGTAGGACTGTTTGCGACGGCGCTGAATCTCCTGCCCGTTGGCCAGCTCGACGGCGGCCACATCGTCTATTCCCTGGCCGGGCGGAAACACCGCTATATCTCCTGGGTCTTTTGCCTCCTTCTGATTCTTCTCGGAACCATGTACTGGGGCGGCTGGATCAGCCTTGCGATTCTCCTGTTCTTCCTCGGGATGCGTCACCCCGCCTTGCTTGACCCTGGCCAGGAGCTCGAGGCCAGCAGGAAATGGTTGGCCATCGTAGCCCTCGCCATCTTCTTGCTCTGCTTCACTCCCGCTCCGTTCCTCGCCCGCCTGTAGCTCCATGCCCGGCCGGGTCGGCCGGCGGCGGCGTGCTCGACCGCCCGGCTCTGTTCCGCTTGAGATCGCGCCTCGAGCGCCGCTACATTAGACTCAGCGGATCAACGTCAATCAAGACTTTGTCGCTCGAGATTTCCGCCTTCTGGCAGAAAGAAAGGACGCGGTGGAGCGCTTGGATGAGAATTTTTCTTTGAGGAGCCTTCAACAAGAATTGGATGCGATAGTCGCTGCGGAGCCTGGCGATGGGGGCTGCGGCAGGGCCGAGTACCTTGATGCCCTGCTGCTCTTGCTTCTCCAGGAACTCGCTCAACCGCTGCGCCACCCGGCTCGCCTCTTCCACCCGGCGCGAACGCACCAGGATGCTGGCCAGCGCCACAAAAGGCGGATAGTGCATGATCCGCCGGTACTCCGATTCTTTTCGGTAGAATCCCTCATAGTCCTGCGCTACGCCGAACTGGATAGCATAGTGATCGGGAAAGTAGGTTTGCACAAGGACCTTCCCCGGAAGATCGCCACGACCGGCGCGGCCGGCCACCTGCGTTAATATTTGAAACGTCCTCTCGCCTGCCCGAAAATCCGGCAAGCCAAGGATCAGGTCAGCGGAAACGACGCCGACCAAGGTGACCCGCTGGAAGTCGTGGCCTTTGGCCACCATTTGTGTCCCGACCAGGATATCGAGCTTCCCCCGTGCGAACGCGGAAAGAATCGCATGGTAGCGCCGTTTGCCGCGGACACTATCGCGGTCGAGCCGGGCGATGCGAGCCAGCGGAAAACGTTCCCGCAAACGTTCCTCCACCCGCTCAGCCCCTTCCCCGACAAAGTAGATATACTCGGCGTGGCACTTCGGGCAGGACTTCGGCACGGGCTTCTGAAATCCGCAGTAGTGGCAGAGCAACCGATTGCGGGCTTTGTGATAGGTGAGGGAGATGCTGCAATTCTGGCATTGAACCGCGCTGCCACACGAACGGCACAACACAAACCAGGAGTAACCGCGACGATTCATAAGGACCACCGCCTGGTTTCCGGCGGCCAGTTCAGCCTCAATCGCCTCTTCCAGGGCGCGAGAGAGCGGCGTGATGCGAGGCGAGGCGCGATACTCCTCCCGCATGTCCACAATTTCGACTTGCGCCAGGGGCCGGTCGGCGACCCGCGCCTTGAGCTGCAATAACCGATACTTGCCCAGCCCGGCGTTCATAAACGTCTCCAGCGCCGGTGTGGCCGAGCCGAGCACCACCGTCGCCCCCTCCAGCTTTCCGCGCACGACCGCTACATCTCTTCCGTTGTACTTCGGCGTCTCTTCCTGCTTGTAGCTGCTATCCTGTTCTTCGTCCACGATGATGAGTTGCAGATTCTCGACCGGCGCGAAAACAGCCGAGCGCGTCCCCACCGCCACTCGGGCTTCGCCCCGCCGCAACCGCCACCACTCTTCCCCCCGCGCCGACTCCGGCATGGCGCTGTGCAGCACCGCCACCGTCGGCCCCAGTTTCGCGCGCAGCAGCCTGGCGGCCGCCGGCGTCAATGCGATCTCCGGCACCATCAACAGCGCCGTCCCTCCTCGCTCCAGAGCCATCTGGATCGCCCGCAAATATACCTCGGTCTTGCCGCTGCCGGTGACGCCATAAAGCAAGCTGGTCGCAAATTCCCGTCGCTCCAGCATTTGTCCGATCGCCTCGACCGCCGCCTGCTGGTCAGCATTCAAGATATTGGCTGACGGATCGAAGTCGAATTCAAGCGGTTCAGCTTCTGGCACGATCGGCTCCTCCCAGGCAGACAGCCAACCCGCCCGCACCAGCCGCGCCACCGCGCTGCGCTTCACCCCCGTTGCCGCCATCAAGTCTCGCCGGGCGGCTGGGCCGCGCCCGCCGCGAAAGTATTCACCAACCGTCGCCGCCGCGCCGCCAAGCAGGGCGGAATCTTTACCGGCGCCGATCCAGGCAACGACCATCTCCGTCCTGGCTTTTCTGCGCCGCACCACTTCCCGCTGCTCAATCGCTCCCACCCGAATCAAACGCGGCAGCAATTCCCCGGCTGTAGCAATCCTCGTTTGCGCCTGTTGAAGGCTCATCCCGTCTTTTCGAGACGAGAGCGCCTCCAGCAAAGCCAACTCGGCACGGGGGCGATCCCCAACCTCTGCCATTCGGAGCCGTTCGATCCGTTCGCATCCAGCTTCCGTTAAGCGCAAGAGGCGCCTTATCCGCAGCTCTGCCGGAAGAGGCAGCATGGCCTCGAATACCTCTCCGGGCGGAGCAAGATAGTACTCCGCAATCCACTGGCCAAGCCGGAGCAGGGTCGGCGTCAGGATCGGGCTGGCATCGAGAACCTCAGCGATTTCCTTGATCGGTGTCCGCTTGGGAATCTCGGCGCTCAGTCCAACGAGCATCCCGACCAGGGAGCGATTCCGGAACGGTACGTGGACGCGGCAGCCGGGTTGCGCCAGCGGAATCCAACTTGGCGGCACGCGATAAGTAAAGGTGGTCGGCAGGGGCACCGGCACGGCCACGTTGCAATAGACTTCTTCGGCCATGGCCGAACCTATCCTTCGGTGGAGTTTAGGGCCGCCCCTTCCGGTGAGCTGCCGGCAGGCTTCTTTCCTGGGAGCCCGAGGTGGGCAATGATCTTCTTGAGGTCTGTCCAGACCTCGCCCTTGGCGTTTGGGTTCCGCAAAAGGTACGCGGGATGAAAGGTTGCCATGAGTTTTGCGCCGCGATAATCCATAAACTGGCCGCGGACTTTGGAGATGCCGACCGTGGTGCCCAGCAAAGTTTGGAAGGCAACGTTGCCGAGGCAGCAGATTACCTTCGGCCTGATGGCGTCGAGTTGGCGAAGCAAAAACGGTGAGCACGTCGCAATTTCGTCCTTCTCCGGCGTTCGGTTCTCCGGCGGACGGCACTTGATGATGTTGCAAATGTAAACGTCCTCGCGCTTCAACCCCATGGCCTGGATCATCTGGGTGAGGAGCTGGCCCGCCCGCCCCACGAAAGGGAGTCCTTGCGCGTCTTCTTCGGCCCCGGGCCCTTCTCCGATGAAGACCAGTTCGGCCCGCGGATTGCCCACGCCAAAGACAATGGTGTGGCGATGGGAGCAAAGCCGGCACCGGTGGCAGTCGCCCAGCTCTTCCCGGATTTGTTCGAGCGTCTCCCCCGCGTGGGACTCCACTTGATCAAAGAGAGAGGGCACGAGGGCGGGGAGTTGAAACGGCTCCTGCTCGGCGCCTGGCGCGCTTTGGGAAAAAGTGTCGGGCGGCAAAACCGGCTCCCCGGCGACTGGCGCCGGCGAAACGGGCACTTCGGCTCGCCCACGGGGTTGCCGATCCAGATAAAAGGGGCCGAGGCTCATGTCATCGAAGAACTTCAACCATTCTTCGAGCATCAAGCGCGTGGGGGCAGGCATCAGGCTCCGTTGCGGAGGCGTAGAACCTCGTCCAGGATGCGATTGGCAATCTCGAATTTGCCGGATTTCGGAAGCTCCGTCTGGCGGTGGTCCCGCGCCAAGAGCGTCACAGTATTGGTCTCGCTGTCAAACCCGGCACCGTCCTGAGTTACATCATTGGCGACGATCAGATCCAGCCTTTTTTCAACCAATTTCTTCCGCGCATTGCCGAGCAGATTCTCTGTTTCTGCGGCAAAGCCGACAATGGTCTGTTTGCCTTTCTTTTTTCCCACCTCGGCCACGATATCCGCCGTCAGCTCAAGCTCCAGGCTGAATTTCTCCGCGCCGCGCTTCATTTTTTGCTTCTGCCGGGCCGATGGCCGGTAGTCGGCGACCGCTGCCGCCTTGATGACCACGCTGGCCCTCTCCAGGCAACCTAGCACCGCCCGCTGCATCTCCTCGCTCGAACGGACAGAAATGAATTCCACGTCGGGCGGCGGCGCAAGATGCGTGGGGCCGCTTACCAGGATCACTTTGGCGCCCCGTCGCCGGGCGGCTTCCGCCACCGCATAGCCCATTCTCCCGGATGAACGATTGCTGATGAACCGGATGGGATCAATGTCTTCGATGGTTGGCCCGGCAGTGACGAGTACCGTCTCCCCTTGGAAATCGTGCTTGATGCCGAGCACGGCTGAGACCCGGGCGGCAATCGCTTCCCCGCTGGCCAATCTTCCGGGGCCGGTCATGCCGCAGGCCAGGTAGCCTTCGTCAGGCTCAACGACATGAACACCGCGAGCCGCGAGGGCGCGTAGATTCTCCTGCACCGCCGCGTGTTCCCACATGTTCACGTTCATCGCCGGGGCAACAATGACCGGGGCCTTGGTGGCCAGGTAGAGCGTCGTGAGGAAGTCGTCGGCGATGCCGTGGGCAAGCTTTCCCAGAAGGTTGGCGGTTGCCGGAGCGATCACCAGCGCGTCAATGGATTGGGCGACGGCGATGTGTTCGATCGCGCTCTCGACGTTCGCGGGCCTTGCCGTGTCTCCGAACATTTCGGTGATTACTTTCTGCCCGGTGATGGCGGCAAACGTAAGCGGGGTAATAAATTCCTGAGCGCTGCGGGTCAGGATGACCTGAACTTCCATTCGCTCCTGTTGCAGCCGCCGGACCAATTCTGCCGCCTTGTACGCGGCGATACAGCCGCTGATGCCGAGCGCGATCTTCATCTTGCGTCTCCTGCCTCACTTCTCCGACCGTTTTCGTTTGCCATCTTTGCCCGATCCGTCTGGAAGCTCCGGCACCTCATACTGTAGCAAACCCTTGTCCAGTTCCTCCATCGCTATGCGGGTGGATTTGTGGGAGCGCGGGTGCTCAAGCAGCGCCCGGGCCCCGCCTTGCAGTTGCCGGGCACGACGCGACGCAATTACGACGTATCCGAACTGGCTCTCGGGCTTCTCCGTCATCGGCGTTCACTATCCTCCAAAGGTTTCCAAAATCTTTTGAATCCGGCCGGTGTTCTGCTCCCGGCTGGCCGTTTCGAGCTGCCTGCCGCTCCGCACCGCATTGGCTATGGCCATGACCTCATCGGCGGCGCGCGTCAGCTCGTCATTCACCACGATATAGTCATAATCCTGCCACCGCCGCATCTCCTGCCGGGCGGTCTCCAGCCGGCGAGCGATGGCGGCGTCGCTATCCTTGCCGCGGCCCCGGAGGCGCTCTTCCAGCACCTGGCGCGAAGGCGGTGCGATGAAAACGGCAATTGCCGATGGGCCAATCTTCTTTTTTACCTGTTCGGCGCCTTGCACGTCAATTTCCAAGACAAGGTCTTCCCCGGCCACTCGAGCTGCTTCCAGCTCCGACTTCGGCGTTCCGTAGAAATTTCCAAATACCTCAGCCCACTCGATGAACTCTTCGCGGTCACGCATCAACTGAAATGTGCGCCCATCGACAAAACGATACCACTCGCCTTCCTGTTCGCCGGAACGCGGCGTACGAGTAGTAACCGAGACCGACAGGCGCATCCGCGGCAATTGGAGCAACTTTTCTACCAGAGTCGATTTGCCGCATCCGGAAGGGCCAGAGATGATAAAAACTCGGAACGCGTCAGCGCTGGCCATGGTCGCTTTATTCCACGTTCTGCACCTGTTCGCGGAGTTTTTCAATCTCCGCTTTGAGTTGGAGGCCAAGGTCGGTGATGGCGATCCCGTCCGCTTCCACCCCGGGCGACTTGGCCATGAGCGTGTTCGCCTCGCGCTGCATCTCTTGCAACAAAAAATCGAGCTTCTTGCCCATTTCCCCCCCGGTCGAAATCATCTGCTCAAACTGCCCAATATGGCTGCGAAGACGGGTGACTTCCTCGGTGATGTCACTCCGTTCGGCCAGGATGGCGGCTTCCTGAGTGATGCGAGAGGGTTCAGGCGCGACTGAAACGAGCAGCTTTTGCAGACGATTTTGAAGCAACTGGAAATATTGGGGTTGGGCCTTACGATTCAATGCTTCCAACTTCGCCGCCACTTCCTGTATCTTTTGGGCGCGTTGTCCCAGTTCCTTGGCCAGAGCTTGTCCTTCCTGGGTTCGCATCTCGTCCAGCCGGGCAATCGCTTCCGCCAGACAGCGCTCCACTGCGCCCGAGATGGTCCGACGGGTTTCTTCGTCCACCGGGCCGTGTTCGCTGGCGAGCACGCCGGGCAAACGCAGCAGCTCAGCCGGATTGGGTGAGCTGTCGAATGAATATTCTCGCCGAAGCTCGCGCACAAGACTCACATAGCCGGTAAGCGCATCGCGGTTCACCTGCACGCTTGCCATGTTCTTTCGGCTGATTTGAGCGCTCACATCCAAGTGCCCGCGACAAATTTTGTCTCGTAGCCCTTGCCGCATCACCGGTTCACAGAACTCCAGTTCGACCGGCAACCGGATATGCAGGTCCAAAAAGCGATGATTCAAGCTGCGAATCGCCAGCCGCAGCGTCCAGTCCCGCTCCTGAAGGGTAGCTTCCGCATATCCGGTCATGGATTTCAGCATGGCTACACGGAGGTGGTCTCCACTCCTGGCTCGTTCTCCACAAATTGCATCTCGTAAAGGCGCTGATATAGCCCGCCGCGGGCGAGGAGATCTTGATGACTGCCGACCTCCGCGATCCGCCCCTCTTCGAGTACCATGATCTTGTCGGCCCGGCGAATCGTGGAAAGCCGGTGGGCAATCACAAAAGTCGTGCGGCCTTGAATCAAATTGGCAAGCGCGCGCTGGACGGCCAGTTCGGATTCGCTGTCCAGCTCGGAGGTCGCCTCATCCAGAATCAAGACGCGGGAATTCTTGAGCAGCGCCCGGGCGATCGCAATCCGCTGCCGCTGCCCCCCTGAAAGCCGCATGCCCCGCTCGCCGATCACCGTTTGATACCCGTGGGGTAATTCCAGGACAAAGTCGTGCGCCATCGCTGCTCTCGCCGCGGCAATGACCTCGTCGTCTTTCTTGTCTCTCAAGCCGTAGCAAATGTTATTTCGGACGGTGTCGTGAAACAGGATCGTTTCCTGCGTGACAACAGCAATTTGGGAGCGGAGCGAATTCAGATTCACATCGCGGACGTCCCGCCCATCTATCAGCAAACGGCCTTCCGTAACATCGTAAAACCGTGGAAGAAGATTGACCAGGGTGGACTTCCCTGCCCCGCTGAGCCCGACAATCGCTACCACTTCCCCCGCCTGCACGCTCAGATCGATGTCCTTGAGAATCGACATCCCGCTGTCGTAAGAAAAGCTGACGCGGTCAAACTGGATCGAGTCGCGGAACGGCGGCAGCGCCGGCGCCCCCGGTCGCTCCTGAATCTCCTCACCGAGGTTGAGATACTCAGCTATGAAAGAGGAGGCCCCCGAGGCTTGCTGGAACATGTTGTAAATCGAGCTCAGCCCTTTGACCGGTTCGTAGAGCTTGAACATCGCAAAGACGAAAGCAGCAAATATGCCCGTGGTCATGACCCCGCGCTGGATCTCATTGCGGGCATAGAGAAGGATAAGGACGATGGCGATCGCCCCCAGCACCTCCATGAGCGGTGGTGATACGATGTGCGCCCGCACCCATCGCATATTGCTCTTGAGCAGCCGTCGGGTGGCCTCGCGAAACTTTTCGATTTCAAACTTCTCCATCCCAAACGCTTTGACAACCCGGTTGCCGCTGATCGTCTCCTGCAGAATGCGGCTCATCTCCCCAACGTTTTCCTGGCTCTTCCTCGAAGAGCGTCGGATCAGCTTGCCCAGGTTCACCGAGGGATAGAGAACGAAGGGTAAGAGGCAAACGGCGCCCAACGCCATCTTCCAGTCGAGCACGACCATGACGCTGAACAGGATGATCGCCGTCGAAGTGAACCGAACGAGGTCGGCTACCGCCTGGGAAACGACATATTGAATCTTTTCGATGTCGCTGACGATGGCTGACATCAACTTGCCGGTGGGATGGTCCTGAAAAAAGCGAAGCGGCTGGCGAATGATTTTTTCATAGACGCGATTGCGGAGGTCCATCACCGCCGCCTGGCCGGCAAAATTGATCATGTAGCTCCCGCCAAACTGCGATATCGCCTTGTACAGCGCCATGGAAACAAAGAAGAAAGCAAAAACCGTCCAGACGTTGCGAAAATACCCCGGAACAAATTGGCGGAGGTAAATGCTCTTGCCTATGCGGGGAATCGTCACCAAAACCAGGTCGGAACTGATTTCCTTTGGGCTCAAGACCCGATCAAATACCGGCCCAATGCTCAGGGTGAGCATGCCCTCGAAGACCCCCACCGCGAGGAGCAAGAAGGCCCCGGCCGCCAGCAGGGTGCGGTAGCGCCATGCATGCTGAAAGAGAAGCGACACGCCACGATTGGAAACCGACGCCAGCGGACTCTCCCTCATGCCGAAATTCGGGCGTGGGTCAAACTCCCAACGATAGGGGGGAAACCGTTAAAAGTCAATCTGCCCCAAACGCAACTACTTGACCAAATCCCGATGAGTAACCTTGGTGTCGTATCCGTGCCGGGCTAATTCGCGGTGAATCGCTTCCGAGATCGCCACCGAACGATGACGCCCGCCGGTGCAACCGACCGCAATTGTCAAATAGCTCTTCCCTTCGCGCATGTAATGCGGCAAAAGGTAGATCAGCAATTTGCTCAACCGCTTGATGAATTCCTTGGTTTGCCGAAAGGACCGGATGTAGCGCATCACCGCCGCGTCCTTGCCCGATTTGGCCTTGAGTCCCGGAACAAAATTGGGGTTTGGCAGAAAACGCACGTCGAACACAAGATCGGAATCGGGCGGCACACCATAACGATAGCCAAAGCTCGTCAGGGAAATGAGGATGCGTTTCCGGCGGTCTTCTCCTTGGAAGCGATGGATGACGTGCTGGCGCAATTCGTGGACATTGAAGCGGGTGGTGTCAATCACCACATCGGCCAGTTCGCGAATCGGCTGCATCATCCGACGTTCAGCGCGGATGCCGCTCGCGATCGTTTTGTCCAGCCCGAGTGGATGAGGCCGGCGCGTCTCGCTGAAACGGCGCACCAGCGCGTCGTCCCTCGCTTCCACGAATACCAGTGTCGCCGCTTGTCGCCGTTGCAGTCGGCGGTAAAGCTTCGGAAATCGGCCCAACGCCCCGCCTTCCCGCACGTCAACGAGTAAAGCGGCCTTCGCAATTTCACTTCCGCTCTCGCCAAGAAGATCGGCGAACGTCGGAATCAGATCCACCGGCAGGTTATCCACGCAGTAGTAACCCAGATCCTCAAAGGTCTTGAGGATGGTTCCTTTGCCCGACCCGCTGAGGCCGGTAAGGATGATGAGCTGGCGTGAGGTTGGTTGCCCGATTCCTTTCACGCGCGACCTGGCGTGGGCTCTGCCCCGGCCGACTCGTGCCCTTCCAGCTTTTCGGGCTTATCGCCCGTTACTCCCGTTCCCGCAGGTTGGAACGGCACTAGCCTGGTTTATGCCTTCACACGGCGTTGATGAGTGCTTGGAATTTTCATATCTTCGCGGTACTTGGCCACTGTCCGCCGCGTCACAAGGATGCCCTCCCCGGCAAGACGCTTGGCGATCTGCTCGTCGGTCAGCGGATGATTGGCATCTTCCTCTTCAATCATCTTCTTCACCCGGCGCTTCAGCGTAACCAACGAGGTGTGCCCTCCCTGCGGGCCACTGACCGCTTCCGAGAAGAAATAGCGCAGCTCAAAAACACCCTGGGGAGTGTGGGAGTACTTGTTCGCAACCGCGCGGCTCACCGTCGAGGGGTGTACCCCCACCTCCTCCGCCACCTCCTTGATCATCATCGGCTTCAGGGCATCGATGCCGAAATCCAAGAAATCCCGTTGCCGTCGAATAATCGATTCGCAGACACGGATGATGGTGTGCTTTCGCTGCTCGATATTCTTGAGCAATTGAACCGCTGAGGTGAATCGTTCCTTTACGTAGTTGCGAACCTCGCGCGTGGACACCGCCCGGTCGAGCAGTTTGCGATAGACCGGGCTCAAGCGCAATTGCGGCAGATCGTCCTCGTTCATCAGAATCTGATAGTCATCGCCCGACTTGACGATGAATACGTCCGGCTCGATGAGCCTTGGATTCGTCTTGTTGTAGCGCTGGCCGGGCCTGGGGTCGAGCCGTCGTATGATGTCAATGGCCGTCATCACCGCGGGAACCGATCGGTTCAGGGCGCGGGCTATTTCCTTGTATTGCTTGTTCTGAAGTTGCTTGAGGTGGTCGGCAACGATCTGCTGCGCCAGCGTGCTATCCGGGGCGATCATCCGCAACTGTAGCAGCAGGCATTCGCGCAGGTCGCGCGATGCCACTCCCGGCGGGTCAAACTCCTGCAGCAGTTTGAGCGCCTGCTCGACATCAGCAAGCTCGTGGTTGCCCGAGCGGGCGATTTCCTCAAAGGTCGCGCTCAGGCAGCCGTCCTCATCCAGATTTCCGATGATCGAGTGGGCCGCTTCCCGAACCTTCTCCTCGCATGGCGTCAGCCCGAGCTGCCACTCCAGGTGATCGGCCAGCGATGTGGGCGAAGAGAGGAAAGTTTCAAAGGACGGTTTTTCGATTTCTTCGCGCTCGCGCGGCCGCTCGGTCGTCTCCAGATAGTCGTCAAAAAAAGCCTTGATGTCCATCTCATCGAAGGGATCCGACTCAGCCTGATCCTCGGCGGCCTTTTCCGTTTCATTCTGAGCGAAGGCCTCGTCACTGGGATTTTCCAGGGTCTGCGCCTCCTCCGCCAGCTCTTCCAAGATGGGATTCTCAACCATCTCCTGGTTAATCATCTGTCGCAGCTCGAGCTTGTTAAGCGCGAGCACGCTTACCATCTGGACGAGCCCGGGTGTGAGGATCTGCTTTTGCGCAAGCCGGAGATGCAGTTGTGGCCGCTGTCCGTTCATGGTTCAGTTCATCTGAAAATGGTCGCCGAGATAAACGCGGCGGACTTCGCTGTCCTTGCCAAGCGCTTCCGGTGTGCCGACGCGAAAGATCCGGCCAGTGTTGATGATGTAAGCGCGGTCGGTCACCCGCAATGTTTCTCGCACATTGTGATCCGTCACCAGAACCCCGATATTCCGTTCCTTCAAGCTTCGGATGAGCTTCTGAATGTCCAGAACTGCGATCGGATCAATTCCTGAAAAAGGTTCATCCAAGAGTATGAAACAAGGCGAAAGCACCAGCGCTCGGGCGATCTCCACCCTCCGCCGCTCCCCGCCGGAAAGGGTGTAAGCGCGGCGATGGCGCAAGCTCTCCAGCCCCATCTGGCCCGAGATGTCTTCCAACCGTTCCCGCCTGGCCGACCAGCTCATCGGCAGAGTCTCAAGCACTGCCATCAGATTCTCTTCCACGCTCAGTTTTCGGAAGACGGAAGGCTCCTGCGGAAGATAGCCGATGCCGTTGCGGGCCCGCATGTACATGGGCAGCAGAGTGATTTCATCGCCGTCGAGGAAAACCTGACCCGAGTCCGGGCGAGTGAGGCCAACGATGATGTGAAACGTGGTGGTCTTGCCAGCGCCGTTCGGTCCCAGGAGTCCCACCACCTCGCCCTGCGCCACTTCCAGGTTTACGTCGTCAACGACCTTGCGTCCCCGATACGATTTGTTGATCTCGACGGTCGTCAGTTTCAACATAAACGATCATGGGGCAAGTTGGTGTCTTGAAAGTGTTCGTTTTCCCGCTTGCGATTCCACGGTGATGCTAGCACCCGCATTTTTGAAAGTCAACGTGGCCCCGGTCGCCGTGCCAAGTTCGTCATCTTCGAGCGTCGGCGTTCCGCCCGAAAGCACGATCGTCTCTTCGGCCGGAAAATATTCGGCGCGTTCGCTATGTCCGCGGCGGCCTGGCTGAACGATCCGGACGTTACCCTGCGCCACGATTCGTTCCACCGTCCCCCCTGTCGCCTTCCCCGGAGCGGCCAGCCGTATCTCGAGCGCCTGTGACGTGAGCCGCCCAAAATCTCCGGCGGCCTTGACCGACCCTTCGTAGTGAATGAGGTTGTCCTTCGCGGCAAAGGTCATGCTGTCGGAATGAATGTGGAGTGCGCCTCCAGGCCTCTCCGCCCCGGGTCCGCCCCCGGCCGCTTCCTTTCCCTTGGCCAACACCCCCAGCACGCTGCGGACCTCCCCGGTCGCCACCAGGCCTTGGGCCTTGTCGTTCAGGTTGACCTCCATGACATCTGCCTCAACCGCATCCGTGCCCTGCCAGAGACGGACTCGCCCCTCGTATTGCGCCCAACCATCCTCGGCGCGCGCCCGCATTCGCCTGGCGTTCACTTTCACCGGCCCGCTCTCCCCCGGCAGCGACAAGGCTGTCCTGCCAAGCGCAAGAAAATATGTGGTCTGGACTCCTCCTTCGGCCTGCATTTCATTTCTTTCTCGAAAGAAGGTGAATTGGTTGGCGGTTGTGCGGCTGGCGCGATCGCTGAGGGCGGGGGAGCCGGAAAGTACGATCGTCGCTTTCCGTAGATCGTAGAGGGCGCTCGCGGAAGCTGCCGATTGTTCGCCCTGCTGGTATCGAAAGTTTCCAGTTTGCAAGATCTGAACCATTTCTCGTCCTGAAGAATCCCACTCGATGGCCAGCACATCGCTGGTGGCAACTCGAGGCGGCTTGCCCGCCAGACCACGCGCGGGCTTGCCCGGCCCCGACGCATCGAGGGTTTCGAAACGTGCATGAGGGCCAGCACGGAGCGTTTGGATTTGGCCTGCATCGCCAAACTTGGCCGTGAGCACATCCCCGCTGATGACCTGCTGCTCTTTGGCGCCGACGATGACCAACTTGCCTCCGCCCAGAGTCTCAGCGCTCTCTGGTTTAGCACCGGCTTTCAGCAGCAGGCGCAGGCCCGGTGCGGCGAGTCTGTATTCTCTTTCACCGGCATCGGGCGAGCGCGCGGTGGATGTCACCCTCACGTCGCCTTCCGCCTCGATACGCTCCACGCGATCGCCATGCTCAACGAAATAGCCCGTTAGCCTGTTCGCCTCGAGTCGCAACCGGCTGCCAGCCCCGACGCTTTCTAAAACCACGGAACCTTCCGCCGTCACTTGCGTCGGTGCTTCAGCCAGGAAGTGCGAAGTGACGCGGTCCGCGCGAAAGCTCACGGTTCGCCCGCTCTCTTCAGCGGTTCCGGCAACTTCGCCCTCGGCCGCAACGTTCACCGGCCGCATCCTCGAATCGAGCTGGGCGATAAACGAGCCGGCACTCATCCGCCGGCCTGCCTGGCGAACCTCCACGGGCGGAAAAACCCGCACCTGATTGCTGGCGCGTCGAAATTCAAGCGCACTTCCGCGCAACGTCACCGGCGCTTCCCGGCCATCTTCACGTCGCTCAGCCGTGATCTCAACGTTGTGTTCCAACCGCAGAATTCCCTCGCGGGCGCGGTAGCTCAGACCCTTGGCCCGTCCGTGGCCGCCCGCAAAACGAAATGTGACCACCTGGTCGGTAGATCCCAGCGCTGATTCTTCCAGGAAGCGAACCGCGGAAGCGGTCATCCAAAACGGCTCGGCCGAATCGGGCCCGCCGGATTCCTTCCTGCCTGCCGCCTTCGCGCTCTGCAAAGTGATTTGCACGGAGCCGGGGCAAGAAATTTCACCTTGCTCGGCAAGATATTCACAGCGCGAAGAGGCCACCCGGTCGTGCCGAGAGCCGTCGCTCCCAAAAATCACAATGGAGACGTCCTCAAGGAGGCTTTTCTTGCTGTCTTTGAACTCGGTGGCACGCGAAGCATGAATCGTGAAGAGGGTCCGTCCCCGGTCTATCTTGGAAAACGTAAATCCCGCCGAACGCTGGCCCACGCTTGCCGGAACGGGTGGAGGAAGCGACTTGCGAGCCAGGCTCACCTGTCGTTGGCGGTAGAGATACACTCCGACGATGACCATGACCAGCGCGACCGCCACCATCGCCGACCAACGCCGCAACTTGTTGATCCGATCCTGATTGCCGAGCAGCATCGAATGCTCACCAACCAGTATAGGAGATGCATCCACGGGGGCACAAGGCAGCTTGGCAGCTTTCCAGGACGGTGGTAACTCCCCCCAAAAGCGAATCCCCGCCCGGGAAATACGGAGCGCTCTTCTCCCTGACGAACCTTATCCATACCCGAGGTGTGCAAGCAAAAACGAAATCGGCAGGGGTTTCTCTCAGCAGTGAAGATCGCGGATGATTAACCGGAACGGACCCAGGCGGCCGAAATCGGTTTTCTCGACCTCAAAAGCAAGATCGAGTGAGCAGCCTCGTTCGAGCGTAACAAGTCTCGAAGCCATATTCCAGCCCACCGCTTCCATCTCCCGCTCGCCGTCGCTGACCTGGATGGCGGCGTGTTTCTCTTTCAGCAGGCGAGCTGCAGAAGTCACGCGCAATCCACGCGCCACAAATCTCGGAGCCGGATTGCCATTGCCAAACGGTTGCAGGAGCGAAATGGCTTCCAGCCATTCCGTCGTGATCTCACTGAGCTGGATTTCCTCGTCAATGCTCAGAGTCGGCTCCAAATCAGCCGGCCTGATCCGCACCCGCGCAAAACCATTGAGCCGCTGCCGCAGCTCCGGCAGCTTCGCCTCCTCGAGAGAGCATCCGGCTGCGAGGCGATGGCCACCGTAGCGCTCAAACAGATCAGCGGCCGAGTCCAGACACGCAAGCAAATCAAACGCCGGAAGCGATCTCCCCGACCCATGCGCTCGCCGCAGCGGATCCCCTTCGACCGAGAAGACCAACGCGGGCCGGTGAAAACGCTCGACAATCCGCGAAGCAACAATCCCCACCACGCCGCGGTGCCAGTTCTCTCCCGCGAAAACCAGCACGTGCTCCTCGGCAAGCGACGGATTTCCGGCCACACGATCCAGAATCTCCTCGAGGATGCTCTCCTCCGCTTGCTGCCGTTCGGCGTTCAGGCGATTGAGTTCTTCCGCAATTTCCCCGGCCCGTTCGGGAACCTTGGTCGTAAAAAGTTCGATGACCTTGCTCGCATCGGCCATGCGCCCGGCCGCATTGATGCGCGGCCCGATGCGGAAGCTGACGTCGTAGCTCGTTAGCTTGTTCAAATCGACGCCGGCCACGCCGAGCAAAGCCTTCAGGCCGGGATTTGCCGGCCATCGCAAACCTTCGAGCCCCACTTTGGCAAAAATGCGGTTTTCTCCGACCAGCGGCACAACATCCGCAATCGTTCCGAGGGCTACCAACTTGAGAAAAGAGTGGAGCAGCTTCTCGCGGCCTTCCAATCGAGCCCGCTCAAAGAGCGCTTGAACCAGTTTGAAGACCACTCCCACCGCACAGAGATTTTTGTCCGGATAGGGGCAATCCGGGCGATTCGGATTAAGCACGGCGCGCGCCGGCGGCAATCTTTCCTCGGGCAGGTGGTGATCGGTGACGATGCAATCGATCCCGAGCTCGTGCGCCCGCGCCACAATTGGCGCCGCCCGAATCCCCGTGTCCACACTGATAATGAGCTTCACCCCGCGCCGCCCTGCTTCCTCCACCACCTCGCTGCGCATCCCGTAGCCTTCGACCAGCCGCTTCGGAATGTAAAAATCCGGGCTTGCCCCCACCCGTTCAAGGGACTCGCGCAGGACAACGATCCCCATGGTGCCATCCACATCGTAGTCGCCGTAGATGAGAATGGGTTCCTTGCGACGAGCCGCGCCAAGCAGCCGCTCCACCGCCTCCGCCATCCCCGCCATCAAAAACGGGTCATGCAGGTGCCGCATTTCGGGATGGAGGAAGCGAGCAGCCGTTTCCGGGTCGTTGATCCCCCGAAGGACAAGCAGGTGGGCAAATCGTTGAGGAATCTCGAGGGCCTTTTCGAGTCGAAAAACAATTTCCGGATTGGTCTGGGAAAGGATCCAGCGCATGGGCTGGGTCAGCCCTCGCGGCTGGAAGCGGCCCCGCTTGTCCGGAAGCGGCCGGCCGGCATCTGGTCCGTCTCGATGAAGACTTCCTTCTCGGCTCCGATTTCCCGCGCCGAAGGAGTGACGATCGTCCCTGGCCCGATCCAAATTTTCTCGCGCCGGGAAATCGCCGCCAGCACGTCGGCTTCACTCACAAACTCGGCCACCGCCACCGGCGGCGCAGCCGAAGCTGGGCTTGCCCCCGAAGGACTTTCTTCGGCGGCCGGCCCGGCTGGCCGCGATGGAGCGCTCGCCGCCGCCGGCCCGCCGCCGCGGGGAATTCCCCGTTGAGACAGAAACTGTTCAACGACCCGCGCAATGATGGCCCGGTCCGGAGCCGGCGCCGCAGCCACTGACCCGCCCGCTGCCGCTCGAAAGCTTCGGGGCGGCATGGGCACATGATCGGTCACCGGCTCGACCGCACGCGATTCGTGCGCGATCCGCTTTATGTTCATCAAGTGCTGGGGACCGATATTGTCGGAAGTGATGTTGTTCCCGACCGCGCCGCAACCCAACGTCATGGCCGGAAACAGTCGTGTCGAATATCCAATGGAACCGTGGACTGCCGGCGTATTCACCACCACACGAAAGGCCGGGACCGCCTTGCCAAATTCCAGGATCGCTTCTTCGTTGTTGGAATGGATCGCGCAGGTGTGGCCGAGTCCGCCGAACCGGAGCAAGCTCGTGGCAAGCTCGGCTGCCTGATGACAATTCTCCACCGTGTAAAAGGCCAGAATGGGAGAGAGCTTCTCAGCCGACAGCGGAAACTGCTTACCGACGCCTTCGAGGGGAGCGATGAGAACTCGCGTAGCGGAGGGCACCTGGATGCCGGCCATTTCGGCAATCACCGCCGGGTGTTTCCCCACAATCTTCGGGTTGGCAGTGAAAGCTGGTTGCAGGATGACGATCTTCCCGAGCATGTCGATTTCGCCCGGAGAGAGAAAATAGGCGCCCTGCTGCCGCAACTCCTCGATAACCTGATCTTTGATGCTGCGGTCCGCCAGGATCGCCTGCTCGGCCGAGCATAAGGTCCCGTAGTCAAAGGTTTTGCCGGTGATGATATCCGCCACCGCCTTGCGGAGATTGGCGGTGCGTTCGATATAGGCAGGCACATTGCCCGGGCCCACACCAAAAGCTGGTTTGCCGGAGCTATAGGCCGCGCGCACAAGCCCTGTGCCTCCGGTTGCCAGAATCACGCTCGTCCGCGGGTGGCGCATCAATTCTTGCGTGCCCGCCATCGTGGGATTCCGCATGCAACCGATCAAGCCTTCGGGCGCGCCTGCCTGGAGCGCCGCTTTCGTCATGATGTCCACCGCGGTGCAGATGCAACCATGCGCCGCGGGATGGGGGCTGTGCACGATGCCGTTGCGCGCCTTGAGTGAAATCAGTGTTTTGTAGATCGCCGTCGAGGTGGGGTTGGTGGAAGGAATGATGGCCGCCACCACGCCGACCGGCACCGCCACCTCGATGATGCCGTTTTCCCTGTCCTCGCGCAGGATGCCTACCGTGCGCATCGGCCGGATGGCTTTGTACACATCCACTGACGAGAAGAGATTTTTCTTGATTTTGTCTTTGACGTTGCCGTAGCCCGTTTCTTCTACCGCGTGGCGGGCTAACGGTTCAGCCGCCTGGGTGGCGGCCTCGGCCACCGCATCAATCACCGCGTCCACCTGTTCTTGTGTGAACGCGGCAAATCGCTTCTGCGCCTCGTCCGCCCGCTCGACCAGGTCGCGCGCCATCTGCACCGAAACCAGGTCAGCGTCTCGAATCATAGGCCTCTAACAGCAAGGGTTGCGCAGTCTCGTCCGCCTCAGGCGGGGAGTTCTATTTCTTGCCACCCCCCGGAGGCGCGCCGCCGCCCGGCAGAATCTTTTCCACCATTTCGTGCGGCCGGGGGATGACGTGCACCGCTACCAGCTCGCCCACCCGACGAGCTGCCGCCGCCCCGGCGTCAGTGGCCGCCTTCACCGCCCCTACGTCGCCCCGCACCATCACCGTCACGTATCCGGCACCAATATACTCTTTTCCGATAAGGACCACATTGGCGGCTTTCACCATCGCATCGGACGCCTCAATCGCGCCCACCAGCCCGCGCGTCTCAATCATTCCCAGCGCTTCGTAGGCCATCTCCGCCTCCGTCTGATGACAAGGAATAGAAAAACCACTTCCGCTCGCGTCGGGCTACCCTAGCATGAACAAAAAGCTGAATCAACCTTTGCTTTGCAGCTCCGGAAGGATACCGAAGTTCGCCGCCGCGACGTTGTTCTTGCTCGTGTTTTTGACCAAGTACATCGCCTGGTCAGCCAGCCGCAGCAGCTCCATCCTTGTTTTGGCGTCCGTGGGGTAGGAGGCGATGCCCAAGCTGGCTGTAATCTTCAGATTGAGCCCCTCCTCCTTCAAAAAAACCATCTCGGAAATGAGGTGGTGCAGCCGGCGAGCCACCACGGCAGCGGCTTCCTTGCTGGTTTGGGGCAGCAGAACTACAAACTCGTCGCCGCCATAGCGAAAGGCGTAGTCAATCAGGCGGCAGTGGTTTTTCAAGAGCTGGCCAATTTCTGCCAGCAGCCGGCTGCCGACGAGGTGGCTGTGTTGATCGTTTATCCCCTTGAAATTGTCAAGGTCAATGAAAATGACGGAAAACTCTTGCCCGTGGCGGCTCGACCGATGGACCTCTTTGTCCATCACCACGTGAAGGTAGCGGACGTTGAAGAGGCTGGTGCAATCGTCGGTGATGGTCAGCTCATGGATGCGCTCCATGTGGCGGGCGTTCTCGATGGCGATGGCAGCGTAATCGGCCAATGCCTGAAGCAGCGCCATCTCGCGCCGGCCAAAGCTGTCCCCGCTGATGCAGTTGACCAGCTCGATGACGCCCAGGATTCGCTGTTTGCTGCGGACCGGCACGCAGACGATGGATTCCGTCGTCGTCTGCGTCATCTTATCCACCTGCGAAAGGAAGCGCGCATCTTCGCGCACGTTGGGAACCACCACCGCCTCGCCCGTCTGCGCCACCCAGCCGGCAATGCCCTGCCCCAGCTTGAGTCGAACGTCTTTCAGTTTGGCAGCAGCGTCGCCGGTGGCAATCTCGAAGTAAAGCTCCTGCGCCCCCTCATCCAGCAGCAGCAGCGACCAGGTGTCGGGGTGAAGAAACTCATGGATCTTCTCCATGATCGTCTTCAGAACTTCGTCCAGCTTGAGGGTCGAGGTGAGCGCCTTGCCTACTTCGTGGAAGACGGAAAGTTCCCCGGGCGCCAAGATATCGTGGACAGTAGGAGGAGCAGGGCGCTCTGGCCGCGGCGATCGGCGCCGTTCGGTCCGGTCGGCGTTCTGTGGCTCGTCCACCATTCAGCCCGAAATGCAGCGGCCGCTATTATAGGCTGCGCTTCGAGACCACGCAACGCCCGCCGTTGCCCCCTCCCGAAACTGTTTGACACCCGCTTGGGCCTGTACTTATGATGACCGCAACCGGTGCGAATCGAGGCTCGGAGCCTTGGATGACCTCTTTTGGCGAAAATCTGCGGCGCGAGCGCGAAATGCGCGGCGTGGCCCTCGAGGAGATTGCTGCCGCCACCAAGATCAGTGTGCGCTTTCTGGAATCGCTTGAAAAGGAAGCCTTCGATCGCCTGCCCGGCGGCATTTTTAACCGCGGATTTGTCCGCGCCTACGCTCGATATCTTGGCCTGGACGAAGACAAGTTCCTGGCCGACTATGGGCTCGTTCATCACGATGAGCATGACGTCAAGCCCATCCTGGAAGCCGATGCCAGGAGCGCCCGCATCCAGCTCATTCTTTTTGCTGTGGCCTGCGTTCTGGTTATTGCCGGGATAGCCTGGGGCGGGCTCCATCTCGCCCGGCGATACGGACCGACTGTCCTGGGACGCCTCACCCGGTCAACCGATACCCAGGCAGTCATTCCTTCATCGGTGCCGGTTTCTTCCCAAGCCGGTTCCGCTCCCGGCTCGTCGGGTTTGCCTGCCTCCGCCGAAATCCGGCCGCCGGAGCAAGTTCAAGGCCTGCCCGGCGCTGCTCCTGCCCCTGCCGGGCAAACTTCTGCCGCTGCGCCGACGCTCACCGAACTCGATTTGCAAATTGATGTGCTCGGAGAAACGCGAGTTACGGTCACCGCTGACGGCGTGCGGCAGATTGACCGGCTGCTTCGCCCGCCGGACTCGCGCCGCGTGAAGGCCAAAGACATTATCGAACTTAAGTCCTCCGATGCCAGTGCGGTTGTCCTCACCTTGAACGGGGAAACCCTTCCCCCGCTTGGCCGCCCGGGAGAGTCGCGCAGCTTGACGCTGACGCAAAAGGATCTGAAAGGCAACCCGTAGTCGGCCATGGCGGAACGAAAAATCCTGGAAAATATTCGAGCTGGGTCTGCACCCGAGGTGATTCGCCAAAAGGCGGTGCAGGGTGAACTGCCCGTCTCCCCTCAGGAGCAGGTTGAGATCCTGGCCGTTCTTGCTTGCGACTCCGACCGGGAACTGGCCAGGGCCGCGCGCCAAGCGCTTGGGCGGCTAACCGCGAAGCAACTTCTCCGAGCTTGCTCCGAACGCGATGCTGCTCCTGAGCTGCTTCGATACGCTGCCGGCAAAGATCCTCTCGAACAGCCCCTGCTGGAAGCCCTCCTAAGCCATTCCCATTGCCCCGCGGATGTGTTGATCAAAGTGGCAGGGCAGCTTCCCCTCGCACTCGTCGGCTTGGTCCTTGACGATCTGGAACTTATCAGCCGGACCCCGGCGATCCTTGCAGCTTTGGCGAAGAACCGAAAGCTAACCGGCGAACAGCGGGCGCGGGTGGTCGAACTGCGCGCCGAGTTCAGCCGCGAGCCGGCGCCGGTTGCCGCTACGGAAGAAGAGGTTGATGATGCAGAGAAAGAAAGTCTGATGCTCCGCATCTCGCGGATGAAGGTCGGCGAACGTGTTCACACCGCTTTGCTGGGCACGCGCGAAGAAAGGCTGATCCTCGTCCGCGATGCCAGCAAGGTGGTGCAGCGCGCGGTCCTGCAATCGCCCAGAATGACCGAGAGCGATGTGGAAGCGATTGCGACGATGAGAAACGTAAGTGAGGAAGTCCTGCGGAGCATTGCCTCCGACCGAAAATTTCGGAAAAACTATACCATCATCCGCAACCTCGTGAACAACCCCAAGACGCCCATCGACCTGACCCTCCGCTTGCTCAACCTCATGACCATTCAGGATATCCGTCTGCTGAGCGTCAACCGGAATATCCCGGAAACCGTCCGCAACGCTGCTGTCAAGATTCGCCAGCAACGAACCGCATCAATGTAATCCAAGCGAGGCTCGCACCTTGTCCGCGTATTGACGCGCCTGGCGGAGCACCTTCTGTTCGTCAAGAGTGAGAATTTTTCGGTTCCGCATCACCCAGCGACCATCCACCATCACCGATTCCACATCGCTTGCCTTGAGCGCATAGACGATTTGCGATTCGACGTTGTAAAGCGGCACCGCATGGGCGGTGTCCAAAGCAACCACTATGAGATCTGCCTTCTTGCCTGCTTCGAGCGAACCGATCTCTTTGCCCATGCCCAGGGCTCGAGCGCCCAGGATGGTGGCCATTTCGAGGGCCTGTCGCGCCGGCAATGCGCGCGGATCGCCAAGATGCAACTTGTGCAGCTTTGCCGCCAGGTCCATTTCCTCGAACATATTGAGGTCATTGTTGCTCGCTGCGCCGTCGGTCCCGAGCCCGACCACCACACCGGCTTTGAGCATTTCCACCACCGGTGCCACGCCGCTTCCCAGCTTCATGTTGCTGGAAGGATTGTGCGCAATGGCTGCCCCGTGTTTCTGAAGCAGGGCAATGTCCTTCGCGTCCACCCAGACGCCGTGCGCGGCCAGCACGTCCGGACCGAGTACACCCAGTTTTTCAAGGTAGGCTACCGGGGAAAGTCCGTGCTCGCGCCGCGAGTCCTCGACTTCTTTCTTGGTTTCGGACAGGTGAATGAGGATCGGCGCGTGATGATCGCGGGCCAGCTTGGCCGATGCCTGGAGCGTGGCCGCTGGCAAGAGATAAATGGAATGCGGAGCGACCGCCGGCACCACCAGGGGATGTCCCTGCCACCGCTTCAGAAAAGTCTCTGTAAAACGCAGTGTCTCTTCGGGCGTTTTGAAATCGGGCGCCGGAATATGGATGATCGTCTCACCCAGAACGCCGCGAATACCGACTTCGGCTGCCGCTTTGGCCACCTGGTCTTCGAAGTAGTACATGTCGGCAAACGTCGTGGTGCCGCCGCGAATCATTTCCAAGCAAGCGAGCTTCGAGCCCCACTCGACAAAATCCGCAGTCGTAAAGCGCGACTCGGCCGGGAAAATATACTTCTCGAGCCACTCTTGCAACGCCAGGTCATCGGCCAGGCCGCGATAAAGCGTCATCGCCGCATGGGTGTGGGTGTTGACCAGGCCGGGCATCACCAGCTTTCCCGTCAAATTCACCCTTTTGCCGCTGTATTTCCGCTCGAGGTCCGCGCGCGGTCCGACCGCCAGGATTCTTCCCCGGCGAATGGCAATGGCGCCGTTTTCCAGGACGTGATGGTCCGGATCGACGGTAACAATTCTTGCGCCCACCAGCAGCCAGTCCGCCCCTTCCGCCGGCCCCGCGCCAACCTGCACAGCGCTTACTGCGACAATCAGCAACAGGAATATCGTGAGGCTATATCTCATCGAGGCACCTCAACCGAACGAAGGTCAGCGGAAGACTACAGGAAGCGATGGTCGAAAGGGTTCGGGAAAAGTTTGCGGGTGCGGTAGCTTTTCGTCCTTCCCTTCAAATTCGCTAGTATGATTTCAATGTCCCCGCAAAATTCCCAAATGATTTGTCGGCATGCCCCGCAGGGCGGCGTCAGTTTTTCCGTATCGGTAGCGACGGCGATGCGGGTGAACTTTTTGTGGCCTTCCGAAACCGCTTTGAAGATCGCCACCCGCTCGGCGCAGACGGTAAGGCCGTAGGTCGAGTTCTCAATATTGCACCCCGTGAAGATTTGGCCGTCGGCTGTCTCCACCGCCGCGCCCACCTTGAAATGGGAATAGGGTTCGTGGGCTCGAAGCCGGGCCCTTTCGGCAGCGGCAATGAGTTTTTCTTTCTGCGTCACGCCGGCTCCGCCGCCATGCGGGAAATCACTGCTTTGAGCAAGGCCACAAACTGATTCCGAACCTTGGCGCCCGCTTCCAGCACCTCTTCGTGATGGATGGGCTTGTCGAGAATTCCCGCCGCCATATTCGTCACGCAGGAGATCCCGAGAACCTCGATTCCCATGTGGCTTGCGACAATCACCTCGGGCACGGTGGACATCCCGACCATGTCGGCGCCGATTTTTTCGAGGTAGCGAATCTCCGCCGGCGTCTCATAGCTTGGCCCGCTCAGGCAGGCATAAAC
>Ga0209108_10000296_pt1 | contig 26959 bp, 25 predicted proteins | sample Rifsed10ft1_FD_184003 | JGI IMG/M metagenome (GOLD analysis project Ga0209108, IMG submission 184003) | Soil microbial communities from Rifle, Colorado, USA - sediment 10ft 1 (version 2) | ecosystem: Environmental > Terrestrial > Deep subsurface > Rock core/Sediment | place: Rifle, Colorado...
CCGCTTTGGCTTCCATGCCTTTCTGAAGCGCCTCCTCTTCCGAAAGCTTCTGGCTAGCGGCATTGCCGCAGCGTCGCATCTCTCATTCCCGGATAACGGCAAATTTATCCACGCCGGACCCCAAAACTAAAGGGGCCGGAGTGATGTAAAAATAGACAACGGCCTGCTAAGTTTAGGTAAGAATAAATGGGTTTGAGGCATCCCCGTTAATTTGGGAGGATTGGACAGCATGTTTAAATCGATTATCGAGAAAGCGGGCAGATTCAGGCGCAACCTCACCAGCCTCGACAACCAGCCGCTGGGGAAGGCGGCGCTGGTTGTCATCATCTTTCTCGATCTCTTCATCCTCATCTCCATTTTTGACGGCTTGGCGGATCACGCCGGGCAGTTGGACACGCCGGAGTCGCGCATCCCCCAGCATTGCCGGGATATCGTGATCGATGCGGACTGGAATGAAACCAACCGGCTCGGGAACCTGGCCCGGATTGTTGCCAAATACCGCGGCAGCTATTACTGGCCGGATGACAGGGAACTAAGAAAGCAACAGCATTCCCTGTGCGAACCGGTCTCCCGGGCACTTCGAGTGATCAGGGACGATGATGGTCTCGCCAAGAACCTGGAAGAAACCCTCAAGCTTCAGCGGCAATCGGTGGAGCTGCGCGCGGAACTGGAGCGCACCAAAGGCGCGTATGACACCTCCCTGCTCGAAACCATGGCCAAACAGCGGCAGGAGCAGGTCAATGTCGATGCCATCCGGCAAGAGATCGGGAAAAAGACCACTGCCCTGAACGAGCTGGCGCGGAAACTGAAACTGCTCGAATCGGCGCTCGAGCAGGACGAGCGCGTGCGCGCGCTCTTTGTGCTGGTTGCCGGGATATCCGACGCCGACCGCACGCGGCTGCGGGACGAGCTGCGGCAGTTGAATTTCTGGTATCCGGTCAAGCGGCTCGGGATGGAGATGGTGTTCCTGTTGCCGTTGTTTCTCGTGTTCTATTTCTGGAACGCGAAGAGCATTGCCGCCAATCGCCCTTTCCAGACGCTCGTTTCCTCGCACCTCGTGGTGCTGGTGCTGATTCCGGTGTTCTTTAAGATCATCGAGCTGATTTACGACATCATTCCCAAGAAACTCCTGAAGCAACTTATCGAGCTGCTGGAATCGCTGAAGCTCGTGGCGCTCTGGCATTACCTGCTCATGGGCGTCGCGATCCTGGCGGCGCTGGCGTTGATATATTTCTTCCAAAAGAAGCTGTTCTCGCGCGAGAAGGTCATGCTACGGCGGATCGCAAAAGGCCTCTGCCAGAACTGCGGTCAGCACCTGCCGGCGGACAGCAGCGCCTGCCCGTTCTGCGGGTTCGCGCAGTACCAACCCTGCGGACATTGCAACAAGCCCACCCATGTTTACGGGAAGTTCTGCAAGGAATGTGGGCAGAGTGTGGGGTGAACAGCAACTAATCATTCCCGGATAACAGCCAATTTATCCACGCCGGACCCCGGCAACCACACCTCGCCCGGCCGTCGATAACCGAGCATGGCCACCCGCCAATGGCTTTTAAAGGCTAAAGCCGCCTTCGGGAGGCTGGCAACATAGTTGTAGCTATTCACCCCTGCTCCTGTCATAGTGCCCGGGTTGCAGCGCACTTCTTGCAGACAATTCGGTAGTCCCTCCCAGTTTCTTCGGCAGTTACTCCCGCAAACGCTTTCAGGAATGAACTGCAAACTATCGCAATTCAACCAAACAGAGGTATTTTCGTGATTACAGGAATAGTAAAGTGGTTCAACGACGCCAAGGGCTTCGGTTTCATTACGCCGTCCGATGGCACCAAGGATGTCTTCGTGCATCACTCCGCCGTCCAGGGTTCGGGCTTCAAAAGCCTGGCCGAAGGTCAGCAGGTGAAATTCGAGCTGGAGCAGGGACCGAAGGGTCCGTCGGCGAAGAATGTTCAGCCGGCCTAAGCGTTAAACACACTACCAACGTGTTTCACATGAAGACCCCACCGCGAGGCGGGGTCTTTTTTTGTACAGGAGGTTGTGTAAAAACTCTGGACGCAATAATAATCCACATTACTTCATGTAATTTATTTCAATCAGCTTGCATTCACCAACTCCGGCCTTGCCGGTTTGCTCATCCACAAGCTGTAGTTTTGATCTGGCATACAACACTCCCATTTTGACTTCTTGCCATACGAAGTGATTCTTTCCTGGCTGGGTATCCACTACCAAGCTATTGTCGCTCTCGGCGTGTGAAACGAGAGTGTGTTTTCCCGGACTCACAGTCACGACAAGGTAAGTCTTGGCCGCGGTGGTCCCGACTTGCTTGCCATCGACATCAACTTCCATTTTGACGGCTCCGCCAATAGATTCATTTCGATAAACGTAGATGTTCGACTTTCCGGATTGAACTCGGAATGTTTTGGCGATGGCGTCTTTTTCGTCGCTCGCCATGGGCACGGAAGCACACCCGGACATGACGCTCGCGACAGCCAGAAAAGCGACTAACAACAGCTGTTTCTTGTTATCCATGCGATTTTCTCCATTGACGTTTTCCCAAACGGGTCAAATCCAGTTAAGACACGAATCAGGCTGTTATCAAGTGCGGTTGGTAGAAAATCGCTACGGAAGAATAAAAAAGCCACCCAACAGGCGGTTTTTTGTTATTTACATCCAGGGCTCCGGCTTTCGCCGGGGTAATGTAGTAGATGGGAAGAATTGGATCTGAGCCAATTCATCTTGTTAATAGATTTTCAAAAAATATCCCTTTGCCAAAACAAAAAAGCCCGAACACTTCCGTGTTCGGGCTTTTATCAGCGTACGCTAGTAATTCTCAGGCCAGATCATTCTCCAGCACGATGCGGTAGCGCGCCTTGCCGGCCTCGAGGTGGGCCAGCGCTTCGTTGACGCGGCTCATCGGGAAGGTCTCGACCACGGGCTCGATCCGGTGACGCGCGCAGAATTCGAGCATGGTACGTATGGTGGCGGGCGAGCCGAGCGGCGAACCGGAGAGGCTCAGCTGGTTGCCGATCAGCGAAAACGCGGGCGCCGGGATGGGCGCGGGAACGGCGCCCACGGTATGCAGGCGGCCCTTGGGCGCGAGCGCGGCCAGGTAGGCGTCCCAATCGAGGTCGACGGCGACGGCCGCGAGGATGAAGTCGAGCGAGCCGGCGATCTTCTGCAGTTGCGACGCAGCGCGCGAGTTGACGACGTGGTGGGCGCCCATTTTCCTGGCCTCGTCGCGCTTGGCGTCGCTGGAGGTGAACGCGGTCACCTCGCAACCCCACTTGTTGAGGAACTGCAACGCCAGATGGCCGAGCCCGCCGATGCCGATCACGCCGACGCGATGCGTCGGCCGCACGTCGAACTGCACGATGGGGTTGAACACCGTGATGCCGCCGCAGAACAGCGGCCCCGCCTTGTTGACGTCGAGCCCCGCGGGCAGGGGCGTGGCCCACTCGGCGTTGCAGCGCACCTTGTCGGCGAAGCCGCCGTGGCGGCCGACAATGGTCTGCTCGCCGTTCGGACACAGGTTGTGATTGCCGCTCATGCACTGGTTGCAGGTCATGCAACTGCCGCTGAACCAGCCCAGCCCGACCGTGTCACCGACCTTGAGATGTTTGACGTTCGCGCCGAGCTGCAAAATCTTGCCGACGATCTCGTGGCCGGGGACCAGCGGATAAACGCTGGTGCCCCATTCGTTGTTGACCATGGACAGGTCGGAGTGGCACAGGCCGCAGGCGATGATATCGATCTCGACCTGATCGCGGCCGAGCGCGCCGGGATCGTACTCGATGCGTTCGAGGCGGCCTTTGGGTTGCTTGACGGCATAGGCTTTGATCATGGAGCTACTCCTTGTGCTTCGCGGTACAGCCGATGAGTGTGTTCGGAAAATTCAGGAAAATAGAGCTGATGCGAATCTCATTCCCGGATCACTGCCAATTTATCGGTACCTGACTCCGGCAACCACACCTCGCCGGGCCGGCCGAGAATCTGCCGCGCGCGCGTCCCGACGTCACTCGAACAGCTTGCGACCTTGCGCCGCCTGCTCGACCGCCGCGATCAGCTTGTCCTTTGCCACCGGCTTGGTCAGATAATCGACCACGTCCTTTTTTTTCATGAAGTCCACGGCGAGCGTGACATCCGGAAAACCGGTCAGGACGATCACCGGCGTCGTCGGGTACTCCCGTTGAAAATAGGCGACCGCTTCGACCCCGCTCTTCCCCGGCATGCGCACGTCGCAAATAATGACGTCAATGCTGATCGGATTGTCGTCCAGCAAATCAATGGCCTGGTCGACATTTTCAGCCTCCAGGATCTCGAAACGCGTCCCCTTGAGCTGCAGTCGGATGGCGGCACGGACATCCGCCTCATCGTCCAGAACCAGAACATGATGTTTCATGAGTGCTCCTCCCCTGCTGCGTTTTTCAGGTCGGCCAGTGGAAACCGGATCACAAATCGGGCCCCGCCGCCGGTGGCGTTGTCGACATCGATCGTGCCCCGATAGCGGGTAACGATCTGACGGACGATGTAAAGCCCCAGCCCTTCACCCTCGTCCGGACCCTTGGTGGTGAAGAACGGGTCGAAGACCCGTTTCAGGTGTGCTTGCGGAATTCCAGCTCCGCTATCCTGGATGCGCACGGTAACCCAGTCCCCTTCCTGCGCCGTGTGGATTTCGATCCGCCCCTTGCCGGCGATGGCCTGAATGGCATTGCGTATGAGGTTGAATAGCGCCTGCTGAATTTCCTCGGGCTTGGCCAGTATCGCCGGCGCGGGGCTCGTCGTGATTTTGATCTCGATCTGGTCCCCGCGCAGTGCGCGCTGTGCCAGATGCGCGGCGCCGGCAACCGACGCATTGATGTCCACGCGTTGCAGGTCATGCCGGGTGCCTGGCTGAGCGTAGCGCGACAGGTTCTTCACGGTCTCGGCGATGTTCTTCGCCTGCTTGAGGATCTCATGACCGTAGGTGCGGCACTGGCCGATGTCCGTTTCGTCCGTGAGCGCTTCGGCCGCGGCCAAAACCACGTATAAAGGATTATTGATTTCGTGGCCGATACCGCTGACCAGCGTGCCCACGGCGGTCATTTTTTCCGCCTGGATGAGGTGTTCCAGGACGCGTTCCTTTTCCCGCTGCGCTGCGCGCAATTCCCGTGTGCGTTCCGTCACCAGTTCCTCGAGCTGCTCTTCGTGCTGGTGCAACCGGTCTTCGATCGCCTTGCGCTTCGTGATATCGATCACCGTGGCGACCACAACCCGTCCGGATTCAGTTTGCGCGGGGCGCAACCCGATTTCCACCGGAAACCGCCGGCCGTCTTTGCCGACCCCCTCAAGGTCTCTTCCACTGCCCATCGGCCGCGGCTCCGGACGGAGCGCATAGTTCTCGACATGGCGCCGGTGCGCGCCGACGTATTGCTCGGGCAGCAGGATTTCGACCGGTTTACCCAAGAGCTCCTCCATACGGTAGCCGAACATGTCCGCGAGAGTTTGATTCACATACTGGATATCGCCCCGGTCGCCAACCACCATGATGCCGGAGGGAGCGGCGTGTAGCGCCAGTTGATATATCTCGGTGAGTGGGTCGCCTGCTTGCGTCATTGGTTGTGGTTGCTCTTGGCACGCCTGGCATTTTGGCCCGCCGCCCGCCACCCATGCAAGGGCTTGCCCGCTGGAGGTTCGCCCACGGGGCGGGCGCGACAATAACCGCCCGGCGGCATGTGATTCACCGCCGATGTCACCACAGTGTCACTGGCGCCTGTTAAGAATCCTATCGCAATAACACCAAGGCGCCTTAAATTTTTCTTTAGTGCAAGCGAGAGTGAGCGAGCATGCCCGAGGCAAGTCTCAATGGTGAATCACGCGGCGGTCTTGGCGGGTTCGACTACTTCGTTCTCGCGGGCGCCGCCGTGAACCTTCTGGTCATCGGATACTTAATCGGCTACTGGCTGCTTGCCGGCTAAGCGCGCGCCGGGGCGAATTTACGTGGAGTCAGCGAGATGAGCACAAGCGTGGATCAAGCTGTAATAAGTATCGCGCCGTTGCCGCGATACCACGAGATTTTGCTGGCGGTCGATTCCTCCGATCACGCCAATCGGGGTGTCGAGGATGGAATCGCACTGGCGCAGCTGTCGGGTGCCCGCGTTACCGCTGCGCATGTTTATGCGGCGAAGATGCACGATATGCGATTTCGGCAGATGGAAGGGGGGCTGCCCGAGCGATTTCGCGAGGAGCAGGAGCTTGAACGTCAGCGTGACGTGCACAACGACTTGATCACGCGCGGGCTGTCGATCATCGCCGATTCCTATTTGGATCAGGTGAATCGCGCCTGTAACACCGCCGGAGTGAAATTTGTCCGCCGCAACCTGGAAGGCAAGAACTATCGTCAACTTTCCAAGGAAGCCAACAGCGGGAGTTACGATCTCCTGGTGCTGGGTGCGTTGGGCCTGGGCGCCATTGCCGAATCGCGCCTCGGCACCGTGTGCGAGCGGGTGGTGCGCCGAGCCGGCATCGATACCCTGGTAATCAAGTCCCCGGCGCAACGTATCGCCGAGGGCCCGATTGCGGTCGCTATCGACGGTTCGGCGCGCGCCTATGGCGGGTTGCTGACCGCGCTCGCGCTGGCCCAAGAATGGCAAGTGCCGGTGCACGTGGTCTCGGCCTTCGATCCCTACTATCACTACGTGGCATTCAATCGGATCGCGGGCGTGCTTTCCGAAGAGGCGGGAAAAGTATTTCGCTTCAAGGAGCAGGAACGGCTGCACGAGGAGATCATCGACTCCGGGCTGGCGAAAATTTACGCTGGCCATCTGCAGATCGCCCGCGACATCGCCGCCGACTACGCGATCCCGATCGAGACCAAGCTGCTCGACGGCAAACCCTACGACGTCATCGGGCGCTACCTGCGCGATTTGCATCCGTCGTTGCTGGTCATCGGCAAGCTCGGTATTCACGCCGATCCCGAATTGGACATCGGCGGAAACGCGGAGAACCTGTTGCGCAACGCGCCGTGCGCGGTGCTGCTCAGCCAGCGCGAGTTCATACCGCGGGTGGAACGCATTGCCGAGGTCACCGTGTCCTGGACGCACGAGGCGCGGGAACGCGTGCAGCGCGCGCCGAGCTTCGTGCAGAACATGGCGCGCATGGCGATCCTGCGTTACGCGCAGGAGCGCGGCCATACGGTGATCACCGAACGCATCGTCGAGGAGGCCACTGCCGCGTTGATGCCCGCGCGCGCAGAGCAGGCCATGGCGGAAATCGTCGCCGCGCACGACGCGGGTGAACTGGGCCGCGGCGAGGTTGCGGCGGCCATGGCGTGGTCCGAGGCGGCGCAGGCGCAGCTCAATGAGATCGGCGATGCGTCACTGCGCGACAACGTGCGACTGCGGTCGGAGAAAAAAGCCCGCGGCGAGCGCGCATCGGCGGTAGCGCCCGAGCATGTGGCCGCCTTCCTCGATAATGCGGCCGCGCCGCGCGCCACGGAACCCGAGCGCGATTCGGCATTTGGTCCGGGCTCGATACATTGGGACGCGGGCGCGCTTGCCCGTCTGGCGCGAGTGCCCGAAGGCTTCATGCGCGAGGCCTCCCGGCAGCGTATCGAAAGCCACGCGTGGCAGCAGGGCGCGAACACCGTGACTCTCGATCTCGCCGAGCGCGGTCTCGCGATCGCCCGAGCGGTCATGGCCGAAGAGGTGGCCGCGGATGACGGTGGTGTCGCCGCACCGAAATCGCAACGGCGTAAATGTCCCTGCTCCCAAACGGTCAGCCCTTTGCCCGCCGAAGTGACAGATGCTCCCGCACCCGCATGGACGGCGGAGGCCGCGGCTCGACTCCAGGAAGTTCCGGCGGGTTTCTGTCGTACGCTGACGGAGCGCGCCGTCGATACGCTCGCGTTGCAAAACAATCTGCATCACGTCGATGTCGAGTTCATGGAGAAGGTGCTGGAGGTGTTCAAGAACGGCTCCCGGTCCGTGGCGACCACCATGTCCTGGGAAGCAGACGCCCGCGCGCGCATCGAGCGTGCGCCCAACGCCGTGCGCGGCATGCTGATAAAGGAGATCGAAGCCTGGGCCCGACGCCACGGTATCGCGGAAGTCGATGAGCGTGCCGTGCGCGCCATCAAGCGCGAATGGCAGGCGCGCGGCGTGTTCCACCTCGAACCCGGCGATCCACGCGGTGACGCCTGATTTCATGCCTGGCGCTGCGCACGATCTGTCGCTGCTCGCGATCAACCTGACGCGGCGCTGCAACCTGGCTTGCGCGCACTGCTATCTCGATGCGCAGACCTTACGCCAGGGTGACGGCGACGAATTAAGCACCGCGGAAGTGCAGGCGTTGCTCGACGATGTTGCCACGCTGGGACACGGCACCATGGTGGTGCTCACCGGCGGCGAACCGCTGCTGCGCAAGGATCTTGAGCCGCTCATCCGGCATGGTTCTGCCTTGGGGCTGCCGATGGTGGTTGGCACCAACGCCGTGTTGCTCAGCGAACGCCGGGTGCGCTCGCTCAAAAGCGCGGGGGTATTGGGTTTGGGCATCAGCCTGGATTCGCTGGATCCGGCGTGTCACGACCGGTTCCGCGGCCAGCCAGGCGCGTGGGCGAAAACCATGGCGGGTATCGAGCGCTGCCGTCGCAACGACGTGGATTTCCAATTGCATTTTTCGGTAACGGATGCCAACGCGCACGAGTTGCCCGCGATGGTCGAGTTTGCGCAGAGTTGCGGGGCGCGCTCGCTCAACGTGTTTTTCCTGGTGTGCGTGGGGCGCGCGCAATCGGTGATGGCCCTTGCCCCGCAGCGCTACGAAGAACTGCTGGCCGACTTGATACGGCTGCAGGCCGACTACCCGGGGCTCATCGTGCGCCCGCGCTGCGCGCCGCACTACAAGCGCATTGCACATCAGCTGCAGCCGCAGGCGGCGATCAACCGGATCAGCGGGCGCGAGGGCGATGGCTGCATCGCGGGCATTCACTATGCGCGCGTGAACCATCGTGGTGGCGTAACCGCGTGCCCCTACATTGAACAGGAAGTCGGCAATATCCGCGCTTCCACGTTGAGCACGCTGTGGGCGAATGCCGCGGATTTCGCCCGACTGCGCTCGCCCGCGCTCACAGGCAAATGCGGCGCCTGCGAATACCGGATGCTTTGCGGAGGCTGTCGCGCGCGTCCGCTCGCCAACGGGGGCGGATTGATGGATGCCGATGATCTGTGCGCGTACGAACCGCAAGGACGCGCGCTCGTGCACCCCATGGTCAATCTCGTTAACGCTGCTCCGCACTGGAGTCCCGAGGCTGAGCAGCGCCTTTCCCGCGTGCCCGATTTTCTGCGCCCGATGGTGAAAAAGCGCGCCGAGGCCTACGTGAGCGGGCTGGGCGAAAACCGGATCACCGTCCGGCACCTGTCGGACCTGTCCGCCGCGCGTTTCGGACCCGCCGGGCCACCGAAGTTTTTCGTGGATGGAGCGCGGCCGACACGGGAGTCGGAAAAAGCATGAGCGAATTGGACGCACTGGTCGTCGGCGGTGGAATTTCCGGGCTTGCGATCGCCCATTGCCTGGCACGCTCCGGACTTACAGTGGAAGTATGGGAAGGTAACGAGCACGTGGGCGGCAAAATACAGACTGTCGCGAAGGACGGTTACCGCTTGGAAAGCGCCGCCTCCATGGTGGTGAATTTTCACTCGGAAGTGGATCAGTTCCTGCGTACCGCGGGGCTCGAGACAAGCAAACGCGCGCGCGCACCGATGGCCAAGCGCTACGTGGTCGATGCGGACCGGTTGGCCGAGGTGCCAACGGGGCTCGGCGAAATGCTGCGAACACCGTTACTCAGCACGCCAGGCAAACTGCGATTGCTGGCCGAGCCGCTGGTGCCACGCGGCCGCAATCCTCATGAGAGCGTTGCCGAGTTCGTGACTCGCCGGCTGGGAAAAGAGTTTCTTGAAAAAGTGTTCGAGCCCTACGTGGCCGGACCGCTCGCGAGCGACGTGGATCGCGCTGAAGCGCTTGCGACCATGCCGAAGCTGACCGCGCTCGAGAAGCGCTACGGCAGCCTGGCGCTCGGCGCCCTTTTGCGAAAAGTCTGGCGTCGCGGGAGCGGAGGGCGTCCGGATGTTTTCTCCTTTGCGGGCGGTATGACGACGCTGGTTGAAATTCTGGCGCGCCAAGGCGGCTTCCGCGTGCGCAACAAGCTGCGGGTCAGCGAGGTGTGGCCGGTCAGCGGGGGCTGGATGGCCCGAGGTGTCATGGAAGATACACAGCGCACGGCATTCTCCAAGCATCTCGTATTGAGCACACCGCCGGATGCCGCGGCAGAATTGGTCGGCGGTTTGGACGCTGAGCTTGCCCGGCTGTTACGCCTCATCGAGTTTGCACCCGTCAATGTCGTGCATACAGGTTTCAATCGATCACGGATCAGGCACCCGCTCAATGGCAGCGGATTCCTGGTACCCCGGCATAGCCGCTTCGCGCCCAACGGATGTTTGTGGATCAGCAGCTTGTTTCCCGCCCATGCCCCAGAAGGCCGGGTCTTATTCAGTAGTTACCTCGGCGGGGCACGGAATCCGGCCGCGGCAGGTTGGGACGCCACGCGCAGCCTGGATGCGGTAATGCACATGCTGCGCGCTCTGTTGGGAGTCAAAGTGGAGCCGGACATGTTGCATATAAAATCTCATGCGCGCGCCTTGCCGCTTTACCACGGCGCCTATTCGCAGCTGCTGACGGCCATCGACCGGCGCTTGGAGGTTTTGCCTGGCCTTTACCTGGAAGCCAACTACAAGGGCGGTGTTTCAGTGCGTGATCGGATACGGTGTGCCGATTTGGCGGCAACCCGCATCCTGCGGCATCGAGAGCGGCTGTCGCGGAAGAGCCCTTCCTCACAGCTATCGGGGGGCGCACAAAATATCGTCCCCGCGTCAGCCACGGTTCGCTGAGCTCTTCGATGCACGATAAACCAGCGCTCGCCGAGCCGACCGGACCGGGATTTCACCCGGTACCCCTCGTTTTGGTTGTGCTCGCGGCGTTGCTGCTCGTCTCCTTTGCCAGCAATTGGTACGCCGGACAGGTATCTCTGCCACGTTACTGCCAACAGCTTGAGGTCGTGTTGCCTCGGCTCGCTGCGATCATTACCGAAAACAGACCGGCCGGGGAGCAGGCGCTGCGCGATTACGTCGTAGCCGCGAAGCTCGAATTTCTCGTGCCGCGCGCCGCCGATGAGTCGCTCGATGCTTACCTGCTGCGCCTACGGCGCCGACTGGAGCAGCAGTGTCGTTAGTGCAACTCGAAGAAGCCGCAGAACCGGTCTGCACGCGCCGCGCCGACGCGTGCCCCAGCCGGCGGCACCTACGATCGAATTCCCATGGGTTTATGCGAGCCCTTTTGGGGCCGAAACTAACAGCGACCGGCCGGATTCAGTATTTTATTTAGTTGCGCTTATTTGGCTGATTTGCCGAAAAAAATAGCTGTTTTTAGTATTAAATTTGACGCAAATCAAAGTTAATTATTGCATTTCTAGCTATATCTGGCGGTAGAATGTGTTTGGGAAATATATCCCAATGAGGACTTAAATATTTTTTTAATCTTTTCTTTGGCTTTATTTCTGATCCATTGCAACGAGGGGCACGACCGTGGAAAGACACACTCTCAATGCTGGCTTCGCGCAGGCGAATGGAACTTCAGCCAGCCGTAAGTCGGGCAACATTGCCCAGAGAGGGATTGAGCGGGTTCTACTCGCAGTACTTCTTAGCGCGGTCGTCATGGCGGCGGGCGGTTGTAGTGGAGATTCGGGTACGAATCCCGTGCCCGGTGGCAGCCAAAGCACGACCCTGCAACAATTCACGGTGGACCAGACGGGCGGAACGGTAGCCTACCGCTCTCCTATCCAAGACGTAACGGTAACCCTCACCATCCCCCCCGGGGCGCTCAACGGCAGCACCGTCATCACCGTCGATCATGCGCAGAATTTCCCCGCCGCATCGGGGCTCGTGACGGGCGCCGTCTTCGACTTCGGACCGGATGGACTGATATTCAATATTCCAGTCGAACTTAGCTTTGCCTACGGTGCCAGCATCATCGGCGGTCTCACGGAGACTGATCTTCGAATTCATCAAGCCAACGCTACCAGCTGGACGCCCCTTCTCGGTTCACCAGACACCGCGAACAATATCGTCAGCACGACAATTAACGGTTTCAGCATTTTTGGTCTAAAGACTATTCCCGCGACGGGTGGCACTCCGCCTCCCAGTGGTGGTGTAGGAACAGATACCTGGGCGACGATTCAGGCCGATATACTCCAGGTGCGTTGCGTGCTCTGTCACAACAACACCCCCAGTGCGCCGTTGGGCCTGTCGTGGGAGGCGGATCAGTTTGACACGGTGGTCACCAACGGGCGGATCAGCAGCGAGATTCCCTCCCTGAAGATCATTGAACCGGGCAACAGCGCGGCCAGTTATATGGTCTGGAAAATCAACGGGCAGGGACCTGCCGGGCAAGCCATCGTGGGCCTGCGCATGCCGGCGTCAGGGCCGCCGTTCCTGGCTCAGGCGGATATCGACCGTATCACCGCGTGGATCGATGCCGGCGCTCCCGGTACCGGTGGTGGCACTCCCCCCGGCGGTGGCGGTGATCCCGGCGGCGGTGGCACAACGGATCCCACGTCGATCATCCCCACATGGTTTGGCGTGCAGGCCAACATCCTGCAGCCGTTCTGCACCGGATGCCATGGCGGCCCCAGTCCACTGGCAGGCCTTTCCTGGGAGGTTGACCAGTACAACACGATTGTTACCAACGGGCGATTGAGTACGGAAATCACCAGCCTGCGTGAGGTCCAGCCGAGCAATCCGGATGCGAGCTACATGATGTGGAAACTGCGCGGGCAGGGACCTGCCGGGCAAGCGATCGTGGGCGTGCGCATGCCGGCCACCGGCATTCCGCTCGATCCGGCGCTCATTAACGTGATCGAGCAGTGGATTAGCAACGGCGCGCCGCTCGGCAATCCCGCCGATGCTGATTCCGGCGGCACGAGTACCCCGACCTTTCCAGTCGGGTCCTGGATGTATGTGTGGACCGAGTCGTTGCAAGTCTGCACTTTGTGTCACAGCCGCACGCCCTCCAGCCCGCGTTGTGGAACGGATTTCGAATGCCCCCCGAAGGACGTGGTGCTGACCGCGGACAACTATAACGGCGTGGTGGACGACGAAGAGGTACGGCCGTTCCGCCTCGACAACAGCAAGCTGTGGGAACGGGTCACCGACGATGATCCCGACAAGCGGATGCCGTTTGGACTGCCACCGTTGAGCCAAAGACAGTTGGACATCATTCGTGATTGGATCAACAACGGCGCCCCATTCTGTCCTGCGGGCGAGGTTTGCCCATAGGGAGAATCCATGCTGACGCGCATATTTCATAAGCCACACCGCGTGGTGCGGGCGCAGTTAAAACGGCGAGCGGCTCCAGCTGCGCGCTGTCGTCCCAGCGACTCGAGAGAGATGCATGTATAAGGAAGGAGAAAAAACTTGATCTCGGAATTCCGCCTTGTGATTCTTGCCGCGTTGTTCGTCTTGCCGCTGATACCGGTGGCGGGATTTTGTCAGGATCGGCCGATTAAGCCGACCGTCGAGACCCTCCAGGTAAAGCTTGATAGTCTGACCCGCAAGGCACAACTGGAACGCGGCCGAGTGATTTACTTCCAAGCCTGTTCGCCCTGTCACGGAATCCGCGGTGACGGCAGAGGTCCGGCTGCCGCGGGCTTCGATCCCGCACCACGAAACTTCCGCCGGGGCGTTTATAAGTTCCGCACCACGGTAAGCGGCGCCCTACCGCTGGACGAGGATCTGGAACGCACGGTGCGCGAGGGCCTCCCGGGTACGGAGATGCCGCGCTGGAAAAACGTGTTGTCGGAGCACGATATCAAGGCGGTGGTGCAATACGTCAAATCGTTTTCCCCGTATTTCGAAGATCCGAAGTCGCAGCCACTGCCGAGGGATATCGTACGAATTCCGGCGGAGCGACCGTTCGCACCGAGTGCCGCGTCCGTCGCAGCGGGGCGAAAGCTATTTATCGACCAGGACTGCGTAAAGTGTCATGGCAAATCCGGGCAGGGCGATGGTGTAGAGGCCGACAAGCAGGTTGACGATTGGAATGATCCCATCCGGCCGGCTAACTTGACCCTTCAACACTTTAAAACCGGCAAGCGCGATCGGGACATTTTTCGTATTTTCACCACGGGATTGAACGGCACGCCCATGCCGGCCTTCGACGAACTGACCGATGCACAACGCTGGCAACTCGTGGATTACATCAAGTCGCTGGAACAAAAGGGTTGGGTCTACTGGCTGTTCAAGGAAAATCCGAACCAGGTTCGACATCCCGACCCCGTGGCGAAGGCTTCCGAGTCACGCAAATGAAATTCGAGCGGATCTGTAACACAGGAGTCACTCGATGACGCGATCGCCGGAAACCACTCGAACAGCGTCGGCCCCGCTGCTTCTCGGTTTGATGGTCCTATTGATTACCGTTGGCTGTGGATCGGGCTCTGGTCAAGGTCTCGACTTGGACGGCGATCTGCCGTCGCTATCCGTCGGCGGAGGAACGTCCGGGGGCGAAACACCCGGGGGCGGCGCGGGTGCCAGCGGCAACCCCAATGCCACGCTGGCTTGGGTGCAAACCAACGTCTTTGGCGGAGTGTGCAGTCAGTGTCACATTGGAGCAGGGGCTCCGTTCGGCGTGGATTGGAGTTCGCAGGCCAAGACCTGCACCAACGTCGGACGCAGGAGCGCCGAGCTGGCTCAGTTGATGGAGATCGATTCGGGAAATCCGGCGACGAGTTATGTGATCTGGAAAGTCGAAGGCGCGGGCCCGAACGGCGAGTCCATCGTCCAGGCTCGAATGCCGCTCAGCAATCCCCCCCTGACCGCGGACACGATACAGAACATGCGCGACTGGATCGCCGATGGCGTCCCCGGCTGCTGACGCCGCGGAAGCTTTCGCCAGGCCGGCGCTGGTTTGCGTGCCGCGGCACGCCTTCGCAAGCATAACTATTTTTGCCGGTAGGGTTCTTATCAATTGCGCAAAAACCAACAACATCTCCAACGCACAAGGCTGATCCAATCATGCTACGAAAAAAAAGCAGGAATCCCTCGCGCTCGTATCTGTACACCTGCCTGACAATTTGCATTCTCGCATCAATTTATTGGGGAGTATCGGACGTCAGGGCCGAGCCGTATCTGGCGATCCAGGAGGGTTACAAATGTTCCAAATGTCACGTCAACATGACCGGTGGCGGCAAACGTACGGACTTTGCAAACATTTATGTCCAGACTCGCCTCGCCAACGAATTCTTTGACTGGCGGAGCATCACCAAAAAGGCTGGTGAGGACGATGACAAAGCTAATCCGCCCAAGACCGATTCCCAGAACAGTTTCTTCTCCGGTCGGTTGAACGAGTATGTTGCCATCGGGGGTGATTTCCGCACGCTCTTGGAACATACCAATACTCCCGGCAGCACTCCGACGCAGGCGTTCAACCAGCGCAAACATAATATCTACCTGGAAATCGACCTGATCCCCGAGCACATGATCTTTTATCAAACGCTGTCCGACGGTGGCGATGCACGAGAAATCTTCGGGCTCCTGAAGGGGCAGTTCAAGGAGGACGTGTACTACTTTAAGTTCGGCCAGTTTTTTCTTCCTTACGGCCTGCGCCTTCAGGATGATACCGCCTTTACCCGCGCGGTCACGGGATTCACTTATGGAATAACGGACGTGGGCGCGGAATTTGGCTACGAGCCGGGTCCCTGGGCGCTACACATCGCGACGACCAACGGCACCGGCTCGTCCCTGGAAACCAACCGCGACAAACGACTTACGGCCTCCGTTGCCTACGTGCACAAGCTATTCCGCCTGGGCAGCTCTTACTCCACTAACAAAAACGCACAAGGAGTCGAAACCATCATACAAGGCATAAACGGGGGGGCGCAGTTCGGTCGCGTGGGTATTCTGGCCGAAGCGGGAGTCGTCGACGATTCGACGGTCGAGCAGCGAGTTGCGATCCTGGAGTTCAACTTCCTGTACTCCAGGGGGAATAACATCAAGTTATCCTACGAGTATCACGACCCTTCCAAGGCGATTTTCGAAAACGCCCGCGAGCGCTACAGCCTGGTGTACGAACCCTTCCTGAACCAGTTTGTCCAACTCCGCCTCGGCGTCCGCGATAACAAGGGAATCCCCCAAAATCCGGGATTGAACACCACTTTTTACTTTCTTGAGTTGCATTTGTTCATGTAATAACAATATGGAGAGCGCTTATGGACGATTCATTGCCTGGAATGCCTGAACCGGAGACCGGGTCGACAAGCGTGTCGCAATTGGTCGAGTTCGCTTCTGATGCCGCTTTCGCCATAAACGATCGGCACCAAGTAATCTCCTGGAACCAAAGAGCGGAACAGCTACTCGGTTATGCGCCGGACGAGGTAATCGGTCGGAGCTGCGAGGAAATCCTGCAGTCCGTGTTGCCCGGCGGCGAGCCCCTGTGCCGGCCCAACTGCGAACTGTTTGAGTGTTTTCGCAGCTGCCGCCCGAGCGGCGTGCCCAGTTGCCGCGTTCGGCGCAAGCAGGGCGATTGGGTGACCGTCGGATATTCGTCGCTGGTCATGCCGGGGCAAATTCAAGGACCACCGAGCGGTGCCGTCGTGGCGGTGGTGTTCCTGCGCGAGAAAGAAGAACAGCACGTGCAAGTGCCGCGTCGAGGAGTATTGCAGATATTCGCTCTGGGTAAATTCGGATTGGCGGCCAGCGGGCGCGGAATTGCGGTCGAAAAATGGAAGCGCAGGCAGGCTGTGACGTTGTTGAAATTTCTGGTGACCCACTTGGATCGCCCGGTGCACCGCGAACGTATCCTGGACTGCCTGTGGCCCGATGTCGATGAAGAACGTGGGTGGGGCCGGCTCAAAGTGACGATGTACTACCTGCGCACGCAACTGCGCGCGAGCAGCGCCGGCGAAGATGCCGTGCGAACCATTGGAGATGCCTATCTGCTCAGGCGTGATGCAGTTTGGGTGGATGCGGAAAACTTTGAAAAGCTGGTAACTGAAGGTCGTGCGCTGCAAAGTAAGGGGCGCGGCGACGAGGCACTGCGTTGTTACGACAAGGCGCAATTTCTGTACCGGGGCGACTACCTCGAACAAGACGTATTTGCCGACTGGTGTGCCGAGGAACGCGAGCGCCTCGGGGAGCTCTATATGGAAATGCTGACTCGCAAAGCGGAATGCCATGCGCAGCGCAGCGAATACGTGGAAGCCGCGCAAGTTTGCCGCAAAGGTCTGGTCCACGACCCGTGCCGCGAAAGCTTCCACCGTTCCTTGATGCAGTATCTTGTGCGCCTCGGGAGAGCGGACTGGGCGATCGCTCAATTCCGCCACTGCCAGACCGTGCTCGCCCGCGAGTTCGGCGTCGAGCCTATGCCCGAAACTCAACGTCTGTACCGGGAAATATTAGCGCAGGAAAATGTGGATGCTATGGCTGCGCCGACCGTTTCCATCTCCGCAGCGACTGCGCGCGTCATGTAGGGCTGGGGAAACCCCGGCCTCCTCGGAGGCGGGTGCGTAACAACTCTTTGGCGCACCCGGCCACACCGCAAGCTGCATTGCCGTTCCAAATTTCAAGCCCTGTTAAGGCCGCCGTCCGCTGGCTGTCGGGAATCACGGGTGGCGCGTGTGTTACCAGATTGTCACCGCGGCATGTTTTAAGGTAACCACAATACACATGGAGCGGGCTTGATAGAGCTGGCTTTGATGGTTAGATCGCAAATCATTCAGTCATTCGTTGCCCGGATCTGGCTCGAACGCGCCGCCGATGAGGATCCGAAATGGCGCGGCCATATCCAACATATTCAGGGAGGGGAAGAAATCTACTTTCAGGACCTCACGGAAATGGCCGAGTTCCTGGAACAAGTGAGCGGGATACCCAGTCTCGGGTTTGCCGCGCATCCTGGAAATGACGACGCGATATCGAAGCACAGCGCGGCCTCCAGCAGGAAACGGAAACCGGGAAAATGAGGGAACGGCTGACTGAAATTTTCCGTCTCCACGCAGCGTCGAACTCCGGCGAGGTGCCCGATGGCACTTAAACCGGGCGTAATAGCGCGGATTCTCGCGATTGCCCAGAATAAGTCGAATTGGGGCAGTAAGTTTTTTTTCGCCACGCTGCTCGCCGTACTGATCTTTTTTTGGTGGCTGCTGATTTATTCCGGCGGCGTTTCGGGTAAACACGGTTGATCTGAGTAAACAATAACAATGAATCCGCTTCGCTATCGTCCCGTGCGATCCATGTGGCGCCCTTTACTACCCGCTCTCATGGTGGCGGTTATCGGCCTGAGTGGTGGCGCGTTTCCATCGGTGGTCGCGGCTGCAAGTCACGTAGTGGAGCAGCAGGGCGCATCCGTTCGCGGCGATGAAGTCAAGAAAGAATCCGTCGCGGAATCCCTTCCGGCGCCAAAACCAAAACGTTCGGATTATCCGAGTATCGGTGTGAGCAGTCGCGCCGTAGTCTGGGTTGTCGCGCAGATGCATCTGTTTTTTGGCGCTCTGGTGCTGGCGGTTCCGATCTTCGTGCTCGTTATCGAGCTCATCGGATTCAAGACCAACGATGATCGTTTCGACGACATGGCCCACGAATTCATGAAGGTGAGCCTGACCGCTTATGCCATAACGGCGCTGTTCGGCGGCACGCTGGCACTGAGCCTGTTCCTGTTCTATCCGCACTTCATGACTTATATGATGCGAGCGTTCGGGTCGCAAGTGTTGGTCTATGCCGTCCTGTTTTTCCTCGAGAGCATATTGCTCTACATCTACTACTACGGCTGGAACGCGCTGCGTTACGGCAATCGAAAATGGGTGCACCTGACTTTGGGACTGCTGCTCAACGCCGTCGGCACCACGCTGCTGGTGGTCGCAAACTCCTGGTCAACTTTTATGATGGCGCCTTCCGGGATCGATCCGGCTACCGGGGCCGTAATCGGCAACATCTGGGAAATCATGAAAGGCCCGCTGTGGAACCCGCTGAACCTGCATCGCTTTCTCGCCAATATCGCGTTTGGCGGCGCGGTCGTGGGGGCGTATGCGGCCTTCAAATTTCTCGCCGCCAAGACACCGGCGGAAAAGGCCCACTATGACTGGATGGGCTATACGTCCAACTTCATCGCGATACTCGCCTTTCTCCCGTTGCCGTTTGCCGGTTATTGGCTGATGGCTGAAATCTATGCGTACTCCCAGCAAATGGGGATTCTGGCGATGGGAGGCATTCTGGCGTGGTTGTTCGTTATTCAGGCGGTGCTGATTTGCACTATCTTGCTCGCCGGGAATTATTACCTGTGGACCGGCATGGCACGAACCGAGGGTGGCGAGCGTTACCGTTGGCAAATCAAGTATATCGCGGTCGTGCTGGTGTTCGGTTTTCTGGTGTGGGTGACACCGCACAACGTCATCTACACCGGGGGTGAAATTGCCAAACTGGGCGGCGGCAATCACCCGATACTGGGTCCGCTGGGAATCATGCCGGCCAAAAATATCGCGGTCTTCTTGATGCTTATATTCACGTTCCTGTCCTTCCAGTTGTATCGGCGCGCGGACAAGGTGATCACGGTCGCGTGGCAGGATTGGGGCAATGCGTTGATGATCGTTATCTATATCGTGGCGAGCGCGAACGTCATCTTCGCCGGCGTCTATTACGGTTATTTCACCAACACCGTCTACAAGGTGGGCTCGAGCGTGATACAGGTGGTGTCGACGGTGGTGGTCATTGTCGCCGGCGTGGTGATCGACACGCTGATGTTCAAGGGAGCCAAGACATTGCCGGTCTACTGGGGCAAAGTTTCCGATCGTTCCCAGTACGCGCTGTTCGCGCTTCCAGTTGCGTTTACGTGGTTGATGGCGCTGATGGGCTACATCCGCTCCTCGGTGCGCACGCACTGGCATGTGTATACGGTCATGAAGGACAACTCGCCCGAAAATTTCATCCCTACGCTGCAAACCGTCGGGAACATGGTCACCGGGATTACATTATTGTTCCTGATCTTCGTGCTGTTTATTTTTTGGATTGCCAATCTGAGCGGTACCAAACAAATCCCCCCCGCCACGGACGGCGGATTGACCGCGGCGGAAAACACGGCATGAAAGCTCTGGCAAAACCTCTGGGATTCAGCGTCGCCCTGATTCTGGCTTTTGCCGCGGTGACTTACGTACTCCCGCAGATGAAGGGAGAAGCCCCCGAGGAGAAAGCGGTGGACGTGGGGGAGTTGACCATGGATTCCTTCATAGCGCTGGGCGAAAATTTATATAGCGGGAAAGGGACCTGCACGCTGTGCCATAACCAGCTGGGCCGGGCGCCCGATCTCCTTACGTTCAATGTCGGAAAAGTTTCGCTCGAGCGGATCTCGGACTCCCGATACCAGGGCAAAGCTAAAGATTCGGAGAGTTATCTGCGCGAGTCCATGCTGCAGCCAAGCGCCTACGTCGTTAAAGGCTTCGGCAAAAAAGGCTCCAACGATACCGAGTCCCCCATGCCTGCCGTCGATCAGGCCCCGATCCAACTCTCTGAAGTAGAGATCAGCGCGATCGTCGCTTATCTGCAAAAAAAGGACGGCAACGCGGTCACCGTGGCTTTGCCCAAGGCCGCACCGGCGGCCGGCAAGAAAGACGGGGTCGCGGAGGCGAAACCTCCACAGGCCCAAAGCCCTGAGGAGGTCATCGCGAAATTTGGATGCGCCGCATGTCATTCCATTCTTAAAACCCAGTCGGCCATCGGGCCCAGCCTGAATGACGTCGGCAAGCGGCTGAAGATTGACCAGATCCGCGCCAGCATCATCGATCCGAAAGCGGAAATCGCCAAAGGATTCCCCCCCATCATGCCGGATTTTCCGACGATGACCGTTTCCGAACTGGAAATGGTCGTGAAGTTCCTGGCGCAACAGACCACTGCACAACCGTGAACACGCGTATTCCGGCTTTTTGGCAGGCGGTGATTGTGCTTGTCGGCGCCTGGCTGATATTCAGCTGGGCATTTCCGCCGTTCATGCCGCGGTCGGTGATGATCGCCTACATGGTCATCACCAGCGCGGGCGTAATGCTTTACTTTTCCAGTGATGACCGGCGTTGGACCGAATTCAAGGCGCCGATCTTGGCAACATTGCTGGACGACAACAAATCGTTGCTCCGCTGGAGTCTCCTGGTGGTCATATCGCTGCTGCCGGGGTACGCGGTATACAATGCGGTGAAACCCTCGCGCGAAACGCCGCTTGAATTGCGTCAGGTTCACCCCTCCCCGCCCGCGGCGATAAAGGTATACGACAAGACCTACGACTTGGCCAAACTGGAAAATCCGGTTCGTTTGCAAGTACTGAAGCAGCTCGACGGCGATCCGGATACCGCGTGGAAAACCTATCAAGCGTCGGTGCGCGCAGGACGCCTGGTCTATTTCAGCAACTGCTTTTATTGCCACGGCGATCAGCTGAACGGAAAGGGTCATTTCGCCAAAGGTCTCGATCCGCTCCCCACCGACTTCGGCGATGTGGGCACTATCGCCCAGTTGCAGGAGTCTTTTTTATTCTGGCGCATCGCCACCGGCGGCCCCGGACTGCCCAAGGGCGGCATGCCTTGGAACTCGGCCATGCCGGTCTGGCACGAGATGCTCAGCGAGGAGGAAGTCTGGAACGTGATCACGTTCCTCTACGATTATGTCGCGCAAGTACCGCGCATGTGGGACCAGGGTATCTCCAAGGCCGTTACCACGATGAAGGACAGGATTGCCACGCTACGCGCCAAAATGAGCAGCATGGATGTCTACCAATTGCGTTGCGCCGTCTGTCACGGCGAAAAGGGAGCGGGAGACGGACCGGCAGCGGATTTGCTTCGTCCCCGGCCGCGCGATTTCACGGGAGGCCTGTGGAAATACAAGACGTCGCCCGGGGATCTCCCGCCGCGCGATATCGATTTGTTTAACACCATCAAGTCCGGTCTCGACAACACCAGCATGCCGGGTTGGTCTGCCGTGCTCAATGACAAGCAGATCGGCGAATTGGTTGCATTGATCAAGCAATTCGACACATCAGGAATCTGGGCGCCGAAGGATGCCAAAAAAGAAGATTTCGACAATGAGGGGCGTTATCTCAAACCCAACGTGCGCGTCATCACCGACGCGGAACCCACGGAAGGTCGGATTTCCTATTCGGCGGAATCCATTGCCCTGGGTAAAGAGGTCTTCGAGGAGAACTGCCGGAAATGCCATGGGCAGGAGGGCCGCGGCAACATAACCTCCGGCGAGTTCCTGGATGACGACTGGGGTTATCGCATCTGGGCCCGTGACCTCACCAAACCGTGGACCTGGCGAGTGACGGAAGCCTCGTCTGAAACCGATCAGGCCGCGCATAACGACGCGCACCGCGCCGAGACGATCCGCAATATCTACACGCGCGTGGCCATCGGCATCCGCGGCACGCCGATGCCCGCGCACCGCGCCGTCGAGGCGGGAGAAGAGGACGCGATCACGCCGGAGAATCGCTGGCATGTTGCCAACTTCGCCTATTCGCTGCGTGCCGGCTCAACCTGGCCCGGCGAACGTAACGTGCTCGGGGGCGTGGAAGTGGCGGGCGATCTACCGAGCGACGTCAACGACGCCGCATGGGAAAAAGCTCCAGCCAGCACCTTCAGGCTGGTGCCCAACATCGTCAAAGAGGATCGCCTGTTCACCCCGCTCAACGATGCGATCACCGTCCGGGCCGTGTACAACGACCGTGACATAGCGTTTTTGCTGGAAGTGAACGACCGCACCGAGAGTCGTCCTGGCGGTCCGGTGCTTGAGCAGCTTCCGAATAAGAGCGAAAAGGTGTTTTCGGACGCGGTGGCGATCCAGTTTCCGAAAGAGGGCGCGTATGCCACCGCGCCGGTCGAGAAGCCGCTTTACCGCCACGGCGATGCGAACCATCCCACGACCATCTGGTACTGGAACGCCGGTTCGGTGGAGCCCGCCGTCGAGCCCCGCGCCATGTTGCTCGACGCCACCGGTCCCGACGCAAAATTAGCGAAGCGCGCGGGCGAAAATAATCTTTCCGCTCATGGCGAATGGCAGGACGGCCGGTGGCGCGTGCTCATGAAGCGCCCACGCGGGGACCATGCCACACCCACGGACGCGCAGCCTGGGGGCAATGCCCCGAGTTCGAATAATCTCATTTTCCGCAAGGGGCAGTTCATCCCGGTATCGTTTGCCAATTGGGATGGGAACAACGGCGAGGTTGGCTCCAAGCATACCCTGACTCCGTGGTTTTGGTTGCTGCTGCCGCACGCGCCCAACTACGCCATGGTCTATGGCGCGTCGCTCGGGACCACGATGTTGTTCTTGCTGGCGGGCATGACGCTGATCTGGAGCGTGCGCCGAAAACGCACGCGAGCCCGCGGGACTCAGCGCTAACTGACCGCCACATGTCACCAGAATGTCACTAGTCGAGTTATCATTCACCGCACAACTTGGAGAAATCTTATGAAAATACTGCAATGGGTTAGTCTAGTTTTGGGAAGTTTGTTTGTTTTTGCGGCAAGTCCGGTAACCGCCGAATACACGGTGATGAGCGGCGGCGTCAAAGATGGTGGAACCGTCAGCGGTCGCGTCACGTTGAACGGACCCGCGCCGGCGCCGGTGATTTTGAAGGTCGATGAGGATGTCCAGGCATGCGGCGGCGACCGGCCTTCCGACGAGCTTGTCGTCAGCGGAGGTGGCGGAATACAGAATGTCGTACTCAGCATTGAGACGGTTGCCTCGGGAAAGGATTGGAATTTACCCAAGGAATTTACCTACGATCAAAAGAAGTGCACATTCGTTCCACGCATTTTGCTGATCAAGCCGGACATGGAGGGGGCGGTGTTAAACAGCGACAGTGTCGGACATAACTTCCACACGATCAGTAAAGGGGTCTTCAACGTCAACAAAAAAATTCAACCTGGTTCCAAGCTGGTTGTGTCCAAAGACAAGATCAGAAAATCGGGGATGATCCGCGCCAAATGCGACATCCACTCCTGGATGGGCGGGTATTGGATCGTGGCCGAAACTCCCTATACGGTCCTATCCGGCAAGGATGGAAATTTCTCGATTACGAATATTCCACCCGGAAACTACACGCTCAATATTTGGCATGAAAAACTGGGAGAGTCCAAGCAAAAGCTGGTGGTCAAGAAGGGCGAAACCACGAAGATAGATGTTACTCTCAAGCTTTGACCGGACTTGCTGCATTGAGGCGGCCAACCGAATTCAACATAAAAGTTGGCCGCCAAATGGAGACGATGAGTGAAGTCAGATGCGTTAAAAGCAATGCGACGTTGGATCTTCGTGCTGGCCGTGACATTGGCGTTCTTCTATGCCCTGGATCATGTTCTTATGAGTGCTCAAGGGTTGCCACTCACCTGGAATATGGCGCCGGGTAATTAGGGCGCGGGTGACCCGCGCGGCGGGGTTATTGAAAGACGCGGCTGACAGCGAACCACGTGGCGCTCGCACTTAGAAGCGCACGCTCTCATTGCCGGATCACGGCCAATTTATCGGTACCGGACTCCGGCAACCACACCTCGCCCGGGCGGCCGAGAATCTGCCGCACGCTCGCATTGGAGCTTTTGCTCTTGTACGCGGTGAACTTCTCGGTCTTGGGATCAAAGCGCACAATGGCGTTGGCGCCAAAATCGGAGACCCAGACCTTGTCCTTGTCGTCCACGTACACGGCATAGGCACGCGGGTTGGCGCCGGGGAGTTTCCATTCACGCCATTGGCTGGTTTTGGGATCGTAGAGGCTGAGCTGTCCGGAATTCCATTCGCTCACCCAAATGCGGCTTCTTGAATCCGCCCACACGCGCCGCGCGCCCTGCCTCGATGTCGGCGGCTCGATGACGCTCGCCTTGCCGGTCTGGGTGTCGATGCGCGCGATGTGCGAGCCGGCGAGCGAGGCGTAGTACACGCTGCCATCCGGCGCGGTGCAGATGCCATACGGCCCACGGCCGCGCGGTGCTTCGAATACATCCACCTTGCGGGTCTTGGGATTGACCCGGCCGTAATAACCGCTCTGACCCGTGAACCAGAGGATGCCGGCGTTATCGAAGGTGGCGGTGTTCAAGTTGGCGTACGGCGTGCCGGCGGGGAGCGGAAAGGTATCGACCTTGTCGGTCTTCGGGTCCACGCGCACGATGGCATTCAGGCCCGAGTCGGTGATCCACGGCGCGCCGTCCGGACCGACGATGACGCCGTGCGGCGCAGAGCCAGAGCCGAGCGGGATGTGGCGCGTCTTGCCGGTTTTGGGATCGAGGTGCCCGAGCCCGCCCGTGTGTTGCGCGGTGTACCACACGCCGCCATCCAAAGCCGGCGCGACATCGTGCGGGTGGGTACCGGAAGGAACCGGATATTCCTCGATGTCGGATGCCGCCGACGCGAAGCCGGCGAAGGCCAGCGCCAATGCCATCAGTGCTGCGGTTCCCTTTTGCATCCGGTTTGATCCTGCGTGAAGCCCGATACTTTATAACCGATTCAAACCCTATTTAGCCAGCTTCGTGCACGGCCCCAGCCGTTTGGCACTGATGGTGCCCGTGGCGGTGCTTTGCACCTTGCCGCTGACCTTCCGCACCTGATCGAAGCTGCCGGTCATCGAGCTACCCTGGAAGTTCATCTTGTAGTTCGTGTCCATCACGCTGTCCCCGCTGACGCAGCGCCCGGTGTAAGTCACGTTGTTGCCCGAAATTTTCTGGTTCACGATCTTGCAGCCGGCTTTTTTCATTTCCGGGGTTTCGACGGTGGGATTCGTCTCCGTGATGCAGCCGGTGAAGGTAACGGGGATCTGCGGTATGGGTATGCCGAGTCCTTCAATCTTCATCTTCATGGTGTATTCCCAATCGCCCGGATTGATAGACGGCGCCGCGCAGGCCGGCTCAGCCGGGGCGAAGGTCAGCAGCAGGAGCACGATCAAGATTCTGCCGCTGACCGACGACCCGCCGGGCAGCGACTTCAACCGTAGACGGAAAGGTGTTTGACTGTTGATAGCCTGGCGCATGTGGTTCACATAGGGTGGCGCGTTAGTTTTTTATTTTTTACCGGATGCAGGTCTTGCGATGCCTGGCCCGCGCTACTCGTCTTTCGTGACGGTATCGCTCTGATCCAGAGATGGCTCAGGGTTTTCACTGGGCTGATTGCCGCTCTTCTCCAGCTTGCGCTGGCGTTTTTCTTCCATCTTTTTTTTCTTTTTCAGTTCCTTCTGGCGCTTTTCAAACTGATATTTGGTTTTCGCCACCGTCGAGTCCTCTTTCAATAATGTTAATACGGGTTATGTTCGTCCATTCTGGCCCATGTCCGATCCCTCGGTCTACGAGTCGTAGCACTAAGCCTTCTTGTAGATTTCCGCTCCCTGCTTCACGAACTCCACCGCCTTGGCTTCCATGCCTTTCTGCAACGCCTCTTCTTCCGACAGCTTCTGACTGGCGGCGTAGTCACGCACCTCTTGCGTGATCTTCATCGAGCAGAAATGCGGACCGCACATGCTGCAAAAGTGCGCGAGCTTGGCGCCTTCCTGCGGCAGCGTTTCGTCGTGGAATTCCTGCGCCTTCTCGGGATCAAGCCCCAAATTGAACTGATCGGCCCAGCGGAATTCGAAGCGCGCTTTCGATAGCGCGTTGTCGCGCAACTGCGCACCGGGGTGGCCCTTGGCGAGGTCGGCGGCGTGCGCCGCGATCTTGTAGGCGATGATGCCGTCGCGCACGTCTTGCTTGTCGGGGAGACCCAGGTGTTCCTTCGGCGTGACGTAGCACAGCATCGCGGTGCCGTACCAGCCGATCTGGGCCGCGCCGATGGCGGACGTAATATGGTCGTAGCCGGGCGCGATGTCGGTGGTCAGCGGGCCGAGCGTGTAGAACGGCGCCTCGAAGCAGTCTTCGAGCTCCTTGTCCATGTTCTCTTTAATCAGCTGCATCGGG
>Ga0209108_10000299_pt1 | contig 26882 bp, 21 predicted proteins | sample Rifsed10ft1_FD_184003 | JGI IMG/M metagenome (GOLD analysis project Ga0209108, IMG submission 184003) | Soil microbial communities from Rifle, Colorado, USA - sediment 10ft 1 (version 2) | ecosystem: Environmental > Terrestrial > Deep subsurface > Rock core/Sediment | place: Rifle, Colorado...
CCCGCCCGGCTTTCCGACTTCGGTGGCGATCTTCGCCACCAGCTTGTTGGTCGCTACGCCCCAGGAGGTCGGCAGGGAAAACTGGTCGGCGATGGCGCGGCGCAGCGTTTCCGCCACCGTCTGCCCCGCCCGGGGATCGTCGCTCACGTCGAGGAAGGCTTCGTCGATCGAAATCGGTTCGACTGCCGGCGCCGAGTCGCGCAGCAGTGCCAGCACTCGCTCCGAGGTGCGGGCGTAGAGCGCATGCCGGGGACGCACGACCCGCAGGCCGGGGCACAGTCGCAGGGCGCGGCTGGTGGGCATGGCGGAGCGGACTCCGAAGGATCGGGCGGCGTACGAGGCAGAAGCCACGACGCCCCGGCCGCGCGGGTCGCCGGCGACGACGAACGGGGTACCCCGCAGATCGACATCGTAGAGTTCTTCTACAGAGCAGAAGAAGGCATCCAGGTCAACGTGGAGAATGGTGCGGGGTTTCTTCATGCTACGGCCCAGCAATGATACTCAGAATAGCGACGGGGGGCCGGCCCCGGATGCGCTTCGATCCCTCCGCTTCGACGGTCCGGTTCTCGCAGTCTTTGCGAACTCCCGGGAGTTCCGGAACGTCGCCAAGCAACTTCGGCCCACCCTGCCCGCCGTCTGCGCCACTCGAGTGTCCCGTTCCGCAAATAACTTGGTTGCGGGTGTCCGTAGTACCTAGGGGCGGAGCCTTTCGTGTGGACGACCACCCCCGAGCTCGATCCATGCCAGGCTCGAACGCCCTAGTCAACCTATTTACGGAACGGGACACTGGGTTGACACCTCTCGGGGCGACGTTACAATCGGCCCGCGGTCGAGAGGAGGCCGGTTTGCGCAACTGTACAGTCTGCCGGGCCCAGTCCCCGGATACGGCTGATACCTGCATCCAATGCGGAGCCGACTTGGCCGTCCATTCGGCGACGGCCGTGGCGCTTCGCCATCTCCAGGCGAACGAGCGCGTCAGCCGCGTGCGTTTGATCGTCGCCGACGACGCCTGCCCGGCCTGCCGGGCGGCCGAAGGCGAGTTCACCAAGGATCGTGTCCCCGGCCTGCCCGTAGCAGGCTGTTCTCACGCGCACGGCTGCCGCTGCTTCTACCAGCCGGCGTTGGTCGAGATCTACCCGTAGGCTCTCCCCAGGCGCGCTGAGCTTGACGAAGCGCGCCGCCAGATCCTACGGCGTCCTTCGACAGGCTCAGGACGCCTGTCCTGCAGACCCCCCCGCGTGACTTGGCGAACCGGTCTTGGGTAGGGGCGGGTTTGAAACCCGCCCCTACCGATTCTTCATAGAAAGAACGAACTCCCGGGCTTCCTGCGCGGTCGCCACTTCACCGGCCGCCTGCGCTTCGCGCAGCGCCTCAACCACCCGACCGACCTCCGGGCCTGGGTCGAGGCGGCCCAACCGCATGATCTCGTCGCCGGTCAGCAGCGGCTCAGGAGCGACGACGGCGGTCCGCTCTTCGAACCAGGCCTGCAGCAGGGTCCCGGCCAGCGCGAGTCGGCAATCCCACACCGGCAAAGGGATCGGCGGAACATAGCGCGCCTGCAGGTCGGCCAGCGACAACAGAATCACCGATGGACCGGTCGTCTCAGCCGCGCGGAAGAATCGGTAGATCGCCCGCCTCGTCGGTTCGCCGTCCGCCTCCAACCATTCCGGCCGCATGTGGTGCAGGACGGTCATTTCGACCTCCGCCTGCTCCACCGTGCTCAGCCGTAGGCGGCGGCCCGCCTCGACGGCGATCCGGCTCCCGACCGTTTCATGGCCGAAGAACCGGATGCGGCCTTCCTCGTCCACGGCTTGGCTTTTCGCTTTGCCGCCGTCGTGAAGCAACGCCGTCCAAAGCAAGAGACTGCGGCGTGGCCGGCCGAAGCTGGGCGAGAAATCGAGATACGACGCCAGGCGCGCCTGGTACGGGCCGAGTCGGACCAGCGCCGACGCCTCCGTCAGGTCCCCCGCTTCGGCTTTCCCGGACCGGCCGGAGAGAAGCGCCGCCAGCCTCGCCAGGTGATCGACCGTCGCCAGGCTGTGCTCGAAACCATCGAAGGCGTGAGGCGCCGGTTGAGCCAGGTTGCGCAGGGGTTCAAGTTCCGGCAGGATTTCGGCGAGGAGTCCGAGATGATCCAGTAACCGCAGCCCTGCCGCCGGCCCGTGTCCGTCGAGCAGACGGAAGAACTCGTCCCGTACCCGTTCCGGAGAGACCCGACCGAGGATGGAGCGGGCGCGGCGAATCTGCGCCGTCGCTTCGGGGTCCAGCCGGAAACCGAGGTCGACCGCCAGTCGGACGGCGCGAACTGCGCGGATGGGATCGTCGGCGACGGACTCGGCCGAACACGGCTTCAGACTCTTTTGGCGCAGGTCCTGCAAACCCTGCAGCGGGTCGATCAGGGGGCCCGTGACTCCCGAGGGGTCGAGGGCGATCGCCATGGCGTTGACGGTGAAGTCGCGCAGCGCCAGGTCCTGCCGGATGTCGCGCCCGCGCAAGGAAGCGAAATCGAAGGTCGTCTTGAGGCCCTGTCCGGTGCTCAGCAGCAGGCGACCGGTGCTGCGCGAGGCATCCAGATCGTAGTAGTCCGCGCCCAGCGCGTTGGCCAGCCGGCGCCCCAGCGCCAGGCCATCGCCCTGTACGGCGAAGTCGAAATCGGTCGTGGACCGGCCGAGCAGCAGATCGCGCACCGCCCCGCCGACGAGCCACACCCGGTCGGACCCGAGGACCGGCAGCAACCGTTGCACGGCGGGAGGGAGGCCGAGAGCCGCCATGATCGCCGCGGCGGTCAGCCGTGTTGCAGGATCTTGTCGGGGAGGGCGACGCCCACGAAGGGCAGATTGCGGTAGTACTCGTCCAGATCGAGCCCGTAGCCGAAGACGAAACGGTCGGGGATGGTGAAGCCGCGGTAGTGGATGGGCACGACGGCTTCGCGGCGCTCGGCCTTGTCCAGCAAAGCACAGACCTTCAGCGACTTCGGCCGGCGCGTCGTCAGGAACTCGAGGACGGAGGCGATCGTCCGGCCGCTGTCGATGATGTCTTCGACCAACAGGACGTGCCGCCCTTCGATGCCCGTCGTCAGATCGAGGGTGATGCGAACCTGTCCGCTCGAGTCGCGGGCGCCGGCGCCGTAGGAGGCGACCGCCATGAAGTCGACGGTGTGCGGGACCGACAGCGCCCGCATCAGGTCGACCAGAAACATCACTCCCCCGCGCAGGATGCAGATCAGGTGGGGGTCGAGGCCTTGGTAGTCGCGGCTGATCTCCTCACCGAGCTCGGCCACGCGGCGGCGCAACTGATCCTCGCTGATGAGGATCTCGGCCAGAAAATCGCGGTAGTCCTGCATGGCTCAATCCTTGGGGACTTCGTGATGGCGGCGGCAGCGTGCTTCGTACAACTCGCTGGCGCCGACGACGACGACCGGGTCGTCGTGGCGCGCCGGACGGCCGTTGATCAGACGCTGCGTGCGCGCCGCCGGCTCGCCGCAGACCATGCAAATGGCATGCAGCTTGTCGACTTGTTCCGCCAGGGCCATCAGATGCGGCATCGGCCCGAACGGCTCGCCGCAAAAATCGGTGTCGAGACCGGCGACGAGCACCCGCCGGCCGCCGTGGGCCAGATCCTGAACGACGGTGATCAGATCGTCGTCGAAGAACTGCGCCTCGTCGACGGCCACCACCGTCACCGTCGGCCGGACCAAAGCGCCGATCATCGCCGCCCGCTCGACCGGCGTAGCCTCGAACTCGGTCCCAGCATGCGACGTGACCTTGCCGGCGGCGTAGCGGATATCGAGGCTCGGTTTGAACACCTGGACGTCCTGGCGGGCGATGCGCGCCCGCCGCAGGCGGCGGATCAGTTCATCGGTCTTGCCGCTGAACATCGAGCCGGTGATGACTTCGACACCGGGCGCGGAATGACCCATGCCGGCTCCTCATGTGGGATTCGAAATGAAACGGGGCAGGTGCCGCAGCACCTGCCCCAGTGTACACCAAGGACCCTCGCCCCTGAGCCCTCTCTCGCGACCGCCGAGGTTGCGAGACACGGTTGGAGGGGTGAGGGAAGAGCGCGCTCAGCCGGCGGCCTCGGCGGCTTCGGTCGCCGGTTCGGCCGGCTCGGGAAGCTCGAATCCCCGCTGCCGCAGACGACGCTTCAGATCGACCAGACTCTTCTGGCCAAAACCTTCGACCGCCAAGAGGGCGCTGTCGCCCACGGCCAACCGCTCCAGCGCCTGGCCGACCTGCGTGATGCCGGCGCGAGCGAGGGCGTCTTCCGCCCGCTTGCCCAGCTCCAACTCGGCGACGGGCAGATCCGGCGAGGTGCGGGAGGTCTCGCGGGCTTCCTGGTCCGCCAGGTACTCCTGGCGCGCCTGGAGCTTCTTATAGAAGCGATCGACCTGCCCTTCCGTATCGACGATGCGCTGCTCGCCGGTGTAGAACGGATGGCAGTTCGAGCACACATCGGTATGAATCACTTCGACCGTCGATCCGGTATGCCAGGTGTTGCCACAGGCACAGGTGACGGTGGCATTCGGAAAGTACTTGGGATGGATCCCGACTCGCATCGAACCGACCTCCCCGAGAGGTGAGCCACGGGCCGCAGATCGCTGATCCGTCCGGGAGGCGCCCTCCCCTCTTCGGCGCACCCTGGGTGCGCCCGGAAGAGGGCGGAGAGCGATTGCCATCCCGTGACCGGACTCAGTCGGCGCGCCGGCCGCGGCGCCTTTACGGCTTCGGCAGAACGCTCACGCGGCGACGACCGCCGCGGCCAAAATCATAGAGAACCACTCCGTCGATAGTGGCGAACAAGGTGTCGTCGCTGCCCCGATCGACGTTGGTACCGGGATGGATGCGCGTGCCGCGCTGGCGCACCAGGATCGTGCCCGACCGCACCTGCTCGCCGCCGAAGCGCTTGACGCCCAGGCGCTGCGATTGGCTGTCGCGTCCGTTGCGGCTGGAACCGCCGCCTTTCTTGTGAGCCATCTCCGCTTACCCTTTCTTCTTGCTGGGCTTACTCACCGCCGGCTTCCTCGCCGCGGGCTTGCCCGCTGCCGGCCTGCTCGCGGCAGGCTTGCTCGCCGCGGGCTTGCTCGGCGCCGGTTTGGCGGCGGCCGGTTTGCGGGGAGCGGGCTTGGACGGGGCCGCCTTCGACTTGCGCGGCCCGGCGGCGGCCTTCTTGGCGGCCGGTTTCGCCGCCGGCTCAGCCGCCTGTCGGCGCTCGAGCCCGGGGACGTCGATCTGGTCGATGCGCACACGGGTGTAGGTCTGGCGGTGCCCCAGCTTGCGCCGGCGCCGCTTCTTCGGCTGGTAGCGGAAGACGATGATCTTCTCGCCGCGTACCTCGCCTTGAACCGTGCCCACCACCCGGGCGCCGCTGACGGACGGCGCGCCGACCATCACCTGGTCGCCGTCGGCTGCCAGCAGCACGTCGGAAAACTCGATGGTCTGGCCGGTCGTCCGGTCCAGCCGATCGACTTCGAGGCTCTGCCCTTCCCGGGCGATGTACTGCTTGCCGCCCGAGGCGACGATGGCGTAACGCATCCTTCGTGTCCTCCCACTTCGCTTCGCCTGCGCTCCCGCGCACCGGGCGCCGGAAGCAGGGGAAGGGGGTCTACATCGACCCGCCCCGCGGTCATCAGCGGGGCGAGCGAACTCTCATTCTAATCGCCCGCGCCTGCGCCGTCAATCCACGATCTCGGCTCACCGCCTGGTTTCTCACCCCCACGCTGCCCTCCCCCTGCATGAGGTTGCGCAGTATGAGAACGAACATTGCAGGGGGATGGAGGTTTCCTTGAGGAGGGACGGGGGCCTGCGGCCCCCGTCCCTCCTCAAATGACCTCCCCCTCCCCGTCTTCCACCGCATTAGGGCTCTTACGCGGCTACGGCGAGGGGGCCAGGGGGTGGGGTCAACAGATCCATCCACCCTGAGCCCACGTCTACTCCGTAGCGACGGCCACCGGCTCCTCGCCGGTGACTTCGCCGGGGACCGGCGCCACCACCAGCCGTTCGTCATGCAGCATCGCCTGCTCGCCGGGAAAGGCCGTGCCGGCCGGGATCAGCTTGCCGATGATCACATTTTCCTTCAGGCCGCGCAGGTAATCGACCTTGCCTTCGATCGCCGCGCCGGCCAACACCTTGATCGTGTGCTGGAACGACGACGCCGAAAGGAAGGACTCGGTGCTGAGCGAGGCCTTGGTGACCCCGAGCAGCACTGGGACGGCCCGCGCCGGCTGCTTGCCCTGGCTCAACAAGCGCTCGTTGATCGCCTTGAGGAACAGCCGCTCGATCAGGTCGCCCGGCAGCATGTCGGTGTCGCCGGGATGGGTGATCTGGACCTTCGAGAGCATCTTGCGGATGATGACCTCGAAGTGCTTGTCGTTGATGTTCTGGCCCTGCGAACGGTAGACCTTCTGGACCTCCGTCAGCAGGTACAGCTCGCACGCTTCGCGGCCGCTGATGCGCAGGATGCGGTGCGGGTTCAGCGAGCCTTCGGTGATCTGCTGCCCGGCGACGACCTTCTCGCCGTCCCTGACCAGGATGCGGCTGCTGGGCGCCACATCATAGACCGCCTCGTCGATTTGGTCGTAGGCGACGATGACCTTGCGGTCCTCGATACGGACGCGGCCGGCGTGTGTGGCCGAGATCTGGGCCTCGCCGCGCGTGGCGAGGACGTCGGCGGCTTTGACCTCGCCGCCGTCCTCGACTCGCAGCGACCAGTTGCCCGGGACGTTGTACTCGTCCTGGATCAGCTCGCTGTTCATGACCTGCACGACGCGTTGGCCCTCGGCGTGGACGCCGTGGATGATCTTGACCGTTCCGGCGATCTCGGCCGTGATCGCCTCGCCCTTGGGTTTCTTGCGCGCTTCGAACAGTTCCTCGACGCGCGGCAGGCCGGTGGTGATGTCGCCGCCGGCGGCGACGCCGCCGGTATGGAAGGTGCGCAGCGTGAGCTGCGTGCCCGGCTCACCGATGGATTGGGCGGCGACGATGCCGACGGTCGCCCCCTGCTCCACCATCTCGCCCCGCCCCAGGTCCATCCCGTAGCAGGCGACGCACATGCCGAAGGGCAGTTCGCAGGTCAGCGGCGAGCGGGCGAAGATCGCTTCGATCCCGGAGGCCGCAAGCGATTCGGAGAGCTCGGGGGTGATCAACCCGCCGCGCTCGAGCATCACTTCCCCGGTCTGAGGATGGACGGCCCGCTCCGCCAGGATCCGGCTGACGATGCGGGCGCTGAAATCCTGGCCGGCGACGTCGTCGGCGCGGCGGACCGTGATCCCCTGGTCCGTCCCACAGTCGGGCGAGCTGATGATCAGGTCCTGCGCCACGTCCACCAGCCGGCGCGTCAGGTAGCCGGCGTCGGCCGTTCGCAGCGCCGTATCGGTCAGGCCCTTGCGGGCGCCGTGAGTCGAAATGAAGTACTCCAGCGTGCTCAAGCCGTCGCGGAAGTTCGAGCGGATCGGCAGGGGGATGATGCGCCCGGCCGGATCGGCCATCAGGCCGCGCATCCCGGCCAGCTGCGAGATCGGGCCGAACCCGCCCTTGGTGGCGCCGGAAATGGCCATCGTGCTCAGGCTGCCGGCCGGGTCCATGCCGCGCCGCACCGCCGCCGCCACTTCGGCCGTCGTCTTCTGCCACAAGTCGATGACGCGTTCGGTCTGCTCCTGCTCGGTCAGCAGCCCGCGCAGATAGTCACGCCGCACGATCTCGGCTTCCTCGAGCGTGCGAGCGATGATCCCTTCCTTCTCGGGGGGGACGGCGATGTCGGAGACGGCGATCGTCGTCCCCGATCGGGTGGCGTAGGCGAAACCGATGTCCTTGATGGCGTCGACGACCGTCGGCGTGCCTTCTTCCCGCAGCAGGTGATAGACCTCTCCCACCAGCTCCTGCATCCCGCCCTTGTCCAGCACGCGGTTGACGAAATGCATCTCGGGCGGGAGGACGCTGTTGAAGAGCGCCCGGCCGACGGTCGTGTCGATGACCCGCACCCCGGGCTTGGCCATCCGCCGGCCTTCGTCGTCGTACCAGGTTTCGACCTGAAGCTTGATCGGGGTGTGGACCTCGACCTGCCCCAGCGCGTAGGCCATCTCGACCTCGTCGAGATCAGAGAAGGCGCGGCCCTGGCCGCGGTGATCGCGGCCGCCGACGGCCATCGTCAGATAGTAGACGCCCAACACCATGTCCTTGGAGGGGGCGACCACCGGCTCGCCGTCGGCCGGCTTGAGTAGGTTCTTGGCCGAGAGCATCAACGTGCGCGCTTCTTCGACGGCCTTGTTCGACAGCGGCAGGTGGACCGACATCTGGTCGCCGTCGAAGTCGGCGTTGAAGGCGAAGCACACCAGCGGATGGAGCTGGATCGCCTTGCCCTCGACCAGGAGCGGCTCGAAGGCCTGAATGCCCAGGCGGTGCAGCGTCGGCGCCCGATTGAGCAGCACCGGACGGTCGCGGATGACTTCTTCGAGGACTTCCCACACCTCCGGCCGCTCGCGCTCGATGATGCGCTTGGCGCCCTTGACGTTGGCGGCGTAGTTGTAGGAGACAAGTTTGGAAATGACGAACGGCCGATACAGCTCGAGGGCCATCGTCTTGGGCAGGCCGCACTGGAACAGCTTGAGGTGCGGGCCGATGACGATCACCGAACGGCCCGAGTAGTCGACGCGCTTGCCCAGCAGGTTGCGCCGGAAGCGACCCTTCTTGCCCTTGAGCATGTCGCTCAGCGACTTGAGTTCGCGCCGGCCGCGCCGCGAAAGGGCCTTGCCGCGCTGCGCGTTGTCGATCAGCGAATCGACGGCTTCCTGGAGCATGCGCTTTTCGTTGCGCACGATGACGTCCGGCGCCCCCAGCTCCACCAGGCGCTTGAGGCGGTTGTTGCGGTTGATGACGCGGCGGTAGAGGTCGTTCAGGTCCGACGTGGCGAAACGGCCGCCGTCGAGCTGGACCATCGGGCGCAGGTCGGGCGGGATCACCGGCAGGACGGTCAGCACCATCCACTCCGGCCGGTTCCCGGAACGGCGAAAGGCCTCGACCACCTTCAGGCGTTTGGTGGCCTTCTTACGGCGCTGCTTGCTGCGCGTCAGACGGATCTCTTCCCACAGCTCCTTGGCCAGGGCCTCCAGATCGAGCCCGCGCAGGATTTCGTGGAAAGCCTCCGCCCCCATGTCGGCGCGGAAGACCTGTCCCCAGCGGACCTTGAGTTCGCGATAGTTCGACTCGCCCAGGAACATCATCGGGTGAATCCCGGCCAGCTCTTCTCGTTCCGCCAGAAGCTCCTGCACCCCTTCCGAACTGCCTTCGTCCGCCGTACTGCGCAGATCCACCATCGCCAGATCGCTCGCGGCCTTGATCTGCTCGATCTCCAGGCGGATCGCCTCCAGCCCACGATCGCGGCGGTCCTTGAGGGCGGCCTCGATCTGATCCAACCGCAGCTTGACCGACTTCTGGACCCGCGTCAGGTGTTCGCGGGTGATGTCCTCGCCCTTTTCGGCGATGACGGTCTCGGTGGCCTTGAAGGCGATCGGCGCACGCGCCGGCTTGCCCACCTTCTCGGCGAGCGAAGCCTCCAGGCGTTGGCCCTCCTGGATCACCGGGTCGATTTCGGCGGCGACGGTCTCATCGAAGGTCTCGCGAATGCCGCGCCCCTTGGCCTCCAGATCGTCGATGTGCTTCTTGCGGCCGGCCTTGAGGACGGCGATGCGCTGATTGAGCCCGTCCGCCTGTTCCTTTTCCAGCCGGGCGACTTCCTCTTCGATGCGCTTGATCGCCTTGCGCCGGGCCTCTTCGTCGACATGGGTCACGACGTACTGGGCGAAGTACAGCACACGGTCGAGGTTGCGGCGCGAGATGTCGAGCAGCAAGCCGAGGTAGGACGGGACGCGGCGCGTGTACCAGACGTGCGCCACCGGCGCCGCCAGCGTGATATGCCCCATCCGCTCTCGGCGGACGGCCGAGCGGGTCACTTCGACGCCGCATTTCTCGCAGGTGATTCCCTTGAAGCGGATGTTCTTGTACTTACCGCAGTAGCACTGCCAGTCCTTCGTCGGTCCGAAGATCGCCTCGCAGAACAGGCCGTCCTTTTCCGGCCGCAGTCGACGATAGTTGATCGTCTCGGGTTTGGTCACTTCGCCGTACGACCAACTCATGATCGTGTCCGGCGAAGCCAGGCTGATCCTCAGTGCCCGAAAGCCCTTGGATTCCACGCTAACCGCCTCCGACCGAGATAGCCCCTGGGGTTCCCTATGTTAAGGGTGGAACAAACGTGCTAGGCCTCGAGCAACGTAAAACCAGCGCCCGAGATGGATTCCTCAAGCGCTGATGTGCCGTCTGGCGTAAGACTGGAACTGAACGTGCCGAGTATTGTACCCCTGGGGGCGATTCTGTCAAGGGCCGGCGGGGATCAAAGCATCTTCCCGGCAGCTTGGAGCTTCTGGGAAAGTCTCGGGAAGCTTCAGGCCAGGGCTACGCCTGGGTCCCCGGCCCGCTCGGCGCCGCCGGCCGCGCCTCCGACGCCAGCTGACGGACCGGGACCTCGAGCGTGAAGACGCTCCCCGAACCGAGGCGACTCTCGACCGTCACCCGCCCGCCGTGTTGCTCGGCGATCGACTTGACGATCGCCAGCCCCAGGCCCGAGCCGCGTTCGCGCGCCGTCTCGGCGCCGCGGGCCCGGTAGAACTTCTCGAACAGGCGCGGCTGGTCCGCCGGCGCGACGCCGACGCCCGAATCCTCGACACGGAACTGCTGCATCCCGTCGCTCTGCCCGGCGCTGATGCGCACCCGCCCTTGCGGCGGTGTGTACTTGATGGCGTTGTCGACCAGGTTGGCGACCGCCTGCCGCAGCAGCGTCGCGTCGGCCTCGATCGGCGCCAGCGTATCCGGAACGTCGAGCGACAGGGCCACCTGCTTGTTGGCCGCCTGCGGCCGATACGTCTGGACGATTTCCTGCAGAATGGCCGCCGGCTGCACCGTCGCCAGGCTCAGCCCGACGCCGGCTTCGATGCGCCCCAGGTCGAGCAGGCCGTCGACCAGGCGCCCCATTTGGTCGACGCTGTCAAGGATCTTGCGGGCGAAGTCCTTCTGCTGATCGTTGAGCGTCCCGACCATCGACAGCATCGTTCCGTAACCGCGCATCAGCGTCAGCGGCGTGCGCAGGTCGTGGCTGACCGTCGCCACGAACTCCGACTTGAGCATGTCCAGCTTCTTGTAGTGGGTGATGTCGCGCAGCACGCACACCCGCCCGCCGCGGTGCGGGCCGCCGCTTTCGACCTCGAGCACCGAGGCGAACAAGACCCGCCCGCCGGGCAGGCCGACCTCGCCGCTGGCCGCCCCCGCCCCGTGCAGCATCTCGACCAGGCGCGGGATGGATACGACGTCTTCCACCGGCTTGCCGCGCGCCTGCTCCGGGCTGACGCGCAGCACCATCTCCGACGCCGGATTGGCCAGCGCGATCGCTCCGCGGGGATCGAGCAGCAACACGGCGTCCGGCGTCGCTTCCAGCGTCGCTCCCAGGCGTGATCGCTCCTGTTCGGCGCGCTGATACAGGCGGGCGTTGGCGACCGACACCCCCAGCTGGCCGGCCAGAATCGTCAACAGGCTCGTCTCATCGTTGGTGAAGAGGTGGGGGCGGCGGTATCCGATCCACAGCGCCCCGACGAACTCCTCTTCGTTGCGCATCGGCAGCGCCAGCAGGCCCTCCAGCGGTTCGGTCAGCAGGCGCAAGTCGAGCACGGCCTTGGCCCGTCCCGGGTTCTCGAGGACGAAGCGTCCGCGCTCACGGCTCAACGCCAGCAGCTGGGCATCCAGCGTCGTCCAGCCCCCGGGGTCGAAGCCCGACTGATAAGTCTCCAGGTCGGCGGCCTCGCCCTCGCGCGGCGTCAGCGCCACGCGCACCAGGTCGCTCTCCGTCACGTCCTGCACACCGACCAGGATCGGCGGCAGCACCTCGCTCAGGTTGAACGTCGCCGCCATGCGCTGCGTCGCCTGCAGCAGCAAGTCCATTTCGTTCAGACGCGTCTTCAAGCCGCGGCGCATCCGCTCCAGCGCCGCTGCCAGTCGTCCCACTTCGTCTTCGCCGATGCCGGGCACCGGCCGATCGAGGTTTCCGCGGGCGATGGACTCCGCCGCCAGCGTCATCTGCCGCAGCGGCCGAGTCAGCCCGCGGCTCACGGCGTAGGTCAGCAGGACGACCACCGCTCCCGCAAAGGCCATTACCGCGAACAGCCGGGCCGCGATCGGGATCGCCAGCCGATCGACGACGGCTTCGGGGACGGTCAGGACGACCGTCCATGGATGGCCCGGGATGGCGTACACGTAGGCCAACTGCGACGTGCCGTCCGGCGCCGTGACCTCGAACGCCTCGCTGCGCACCGCCTCGGACAGCGTCGTCGTGCGGCCGACTTGCATCGGATCGGAGTGCAGCAGGATCGTCCCGTTTTCGGCCACCAGCATCGCCGTGCCGTCGGGGAATTCACCGATCAACGCCGCCACCGGCTGCAGCAGCGGATTGATCGCCAAATCGGTCCAGCCGGCCAGCACGCCGACGATCGTCGCCCCGTCGGAGGAACGTACCGGCGTCAGGAACACCGTCTGGGACGCCGGCGGATGGGTGTCCGACGACTGGCTGACCTCTTGCGGGACGCCGGCCAGGGCGGCCGCCAACGCCGCCTCCACTTCCAGTCCGATCTGCGGAGTCCCTTCATCCGTCAATGAGGCCGCCGCCGTCATCGAGCCTGAGGCGTCAAAGACGGCGGTCGTCTGAAAGAACGGTACCGCCGTCAGAATCCGCCGCAGGCCTCCCGGCGTGACCGGAATCGGCCCACCCGCCGCTTCGAGCTGCGACGCCGCTTGCTGCAAATACGATCGTCCGCTTTGACCGAAGAACGGCACGCCCCCGCCCGCCTGCACCGCCGTCTGGGCCATCTGGGTCTCGACCAGTTCGCGCGCCGAAGTGCGCGCCAGGACCCAATCACCAACGAGGAGAACCACCCCCGCCACCATGCCGACCAGAAGAAAGAAAGCCACCATGCGCGCCCCAAGGGACCGCAGATAGGGCGCCGAGGACAAACGCGCCGGCCGTTTCCAGCGAGCCGGCACCAGGAACAGGGCCGCCTCCCCGACGACGCCCGCCAGCACGGCCCCGAGCAGCGCGGCCTGGAAGACAACCCCGCCTTGCGCCACTACGAATTCGAGCCCGTCCAGGACGGACCCACCGCTGTAGACGAAGAGCTCGAGGCAGCGGGCCAAGCCGTAGACCAGCCCGCCGATCAGCGCCGCCACCAGAGGGCGGCGCACGGCCGAACCGATCACATCCCGATACGGCACCTGCAACAGCCAGCCCGCCAGGGCCGCCACCAGGGAAAGGTGGAGCGGCGTCAGCAGGCTGTGGGTGTACCATCCGCCGACGACCAGCCCGGCCGCCAGGCCGACCACGGCCGCCGGGGCGACCCCGAACCATCCGGCCGCCAACACCAGAGGAACCATGCCTAGAAGGGGCGCCGCCTGAGCCACCGGCAGCAGCGGGAGGAGCCCGGGCGTCGCCAGGATCCCCGGGGCGGCGAAGTACGACACCAGGACCGCCTGCGCGGCGACCCCGGCCAACGACAGACCTCCAGGCAGGGGCCAGCCGAGGGCGATCGGCGCCTCATGACGCCGACGATGGTCGATCAGGATCCAAAGGAAGAGAAGCAGAGAGAAGGCGAGGAGCAGGAAGCCGGACCAGCGTTGCGGCAATCCGAAACCGAACGCGTCCGTGAGTCCCCAGGTCTCGAATGTCATTCCGATCGGCTTTGGGGTGCCACGCCGGGCGGATTATAGCACCGCAGCCGTCGCGGCTTGCCGCGCCTTGGCCTTTGTGCTAGACTGCCTCGGCGCAACGGCGAGGCGACTCGGCGATGGCCGAAAAAATCCTCATCATCGACGATGATATCGACACCCTCAAGCTCGTCGGCTTGATGCTGGAGCGCCAGGGCTACGAGATTGCCGTCGCCAACAACGGCGCCATCGGCCTGAGCAAGGCCGGCGCCGAGAATCCCCAACTGATCCTGCTCGACGTCATGATGCCGGACCTGGACGGGTTCGAGGTCACCCGCCGCCTGCGCAGCGACCCGTCGGTCGCTCATATCCCGGTCATCATGTTCACCGCCAAGACGATGGTCGACGACAAAGTCGCCGGCTTCGAGGCCGGCGTCGACGACTACCTCACCAAGCCGACGCACCCGGCCGAACTCACCGCCCACGTCAAGGCCGTCCTGGCCCGGGCCGTCCAGGCCCGCGCGGCGCCGGTGGACCGGGCCAAGATCATCGCTTTCCTGGGGGCCAAGGGAGGCGTCGGAACGACGACGGTGGCGCTGAACGTCAGCGTTTCGCTGCAGGGCCGTGGCCAGGATGTGATTCTGGCCGAGCTCAATCCGGGGCGGGCCTCGATCGGGCTGATCCTCGGCGTGCGCGACCCGATCGGCCTCTCCAATCTGCTTCATCGTTCGATGAAAGACATCCACCTGCGTTCGGTCGAGTCGGAACTGGTCAACGACCGCACGGGAGTCCGGCTGCTGCTCGGGGCGTCCAAGCCGAACGAAGGGGATCTCGACCAGGCGGTCGCCCAGATGGAGGCGATCCTCAACAGCCTGGCCTCGATGTGCACCGTCGTCACGATCGACATGGGCGACGGCCTGAGGCCGTACACCAAGTCGGTCCTGCGTCTGGTCGATCGCCTGATCATCGTCACCGAGCCGATCTATCCCTCCAACGTCCTGGCGCGCACCCTGGTCGAAGAGCTCGAGCGCGAAGGCATCCCCCGGACGAAGATCAACCTGGCGCTCGTCAACCGCGAACGGACCAGTCTGCAGATCCCCTGGCGCCAGGTGGCCTCCGACCTCGGCCTGGAGCTGGCCGGGATCATCTCACCCGCTCCCGAGCAGGCGCATCAATCGGCCCAGGGCGGTCGCCCGTTGGTCGTCAGCCACCCCGACAGTCTGGTGGCCGATCAGCTGCATAAGCTGACCGAACACATCATCGATCATCTGCAACTCACCACGGGATGAGTCCCGCCGCCTCCCCGCCGCAGGTGCGCCGTGCCGTCGGCCGGGCCGCCGACCTGCTGCGAAGCGCGCGCTGCGCTGTGGCCCTGACCGGGGCCGGCCTGTCGACGCCCTCCGGTATCCCCGACTTTCGCTCGGCCGGCAGCGGCCTGTGGGAGCGCGTCGATCCGATGGTCGTCGCCTCGCTGACCAGCTTCCGCTACGACCCGGAGGCCTTTTTCGGTTTTCTTCGACCGCTGGCGTCGCAGATCCTGCTCGCCCTCCCCAACGCCGCGCATCAGGCGCTGGCTCGCCTGGAGCAGGCCGGCCGGCTGATGGGAGTCATCACGCAGAACATCGACCAACTCCACCAGAAGGCCGGCTCGAGCAAGGTGCTGGAAGTGCACGGCAACGTCCGGCGGGCGACGTGCATCGTCTGCTACGACGAGGTCGAGGCCGGACCCTATTTAGACCAGTTCATCCGGAACGGAGTCGTGCCGCACTGCCCGGCATGCGGCGGAGTCCTGAAGCCCAACGTCATCCTGTTCGGGGAGCAGCTGCCGCGGGCGCCGTTCGAAGAGGCGCGCGCCTGGTGCGCGAGCTGCGACGTACTGCTCGTCGCCGGGTCATCGCTCGAAGTCACGCCGGCCTCCGGGCTGCCGCAGATCGCATTGGCGGCCGGCGCCCGTCTGATCATCGTCAACCGCGAGCCGACGTACCTGGATGCGCGGGCCGACAGCGTCCTGCACGACGATCTGGTCGGGGTCCTGCCCGACCTGGCGACGGAGGTCCTGGGTGGCTGACGGCCGCGGTCAGACCGAGCGGGACCAATCGGCCATCCGCAACTACCCGCAACTGGTGCGCCGCTACGCGCGTCTGCTCGAGGTGTCGGTCAACCTGGCGTCGACCTTCGACCTGGACACGCTGCTGCAGCATGTCGTCGACGCCGCCAAGGAGCTGACGGAATGCGAGGCGACGTCGCTGCTGCTGTACGATCCGGCCACGCACCACCTGCACTTCGAGGCCGCCACCGGCGCGCTTTTCGGAGGCAGCAGCGACCGCATCGTCGTCCCGATGGAGAACAGCATCGCCGGCTGGGTCTTCGCCCACGGGGAATCGCTGCAGGTCGAGGATGCCCTGGCCGATACGCGCTTCTACCGGGAGGTCGACCTGCTGACGCAGTTCGAGACGCGCTCGGTACTGTGCGTGCCGCTGCGGACGCAGGACAAGACCCTCGGCGTGATCGAGGCCATCAACAAGCTGCACGGGGCCTTCGTAGAAGAGGACGAGCGGATGCTGCATGCGCTGGCTTCGCAGTCGGCCATCGCCATCGAGAACGCCCGCCTGTTCCAGCAGAGCGACTTGGTGGCCGAGATGGTCCACGAGCTGCGCACCCCGCTGGCGTCGCTGACCGCCGCGGCGCACCTGCTGAAACGACAGGAACTCCCCGAAGACCAGCGCGGCCGCCTGGCCGATACCGTCTACCGCGAGGTCTTCCGGCTCAACGAGATGGCCACCGATTTCCTGGAGCTGGCCCGCCTCGAGTCCGGCCGCGGCCGTATGGTGCGCGAGCCGGTTCATCTGGGCGGCCTGGTCCAGGAGTGCATCGAGATCGTTCGCCCGCAGGCTGAGGCCGAGGGCGTCAGCCTGGAGAGCGAGGCCGAGACGACCCAGTCGCCGGTGCAGGCCGACCGCAATCGGCTGAAGCAGGTCTTCCTCAATCTGCTGACGAATGCGATCAAGTACAACCGGCCGGGAGGTCATGTCCGGGTGGGGGTCGTCCTGGACGGGAACGAGGCCGTCACCTGCGTCAGCGACACCGGCCGCGGCATTCCGCCCGACAGCCTGCCCCACATCTTCGAGCGCTTCTACCGTGTCCCGGATCCCGGGCACAGCATCGGCGGTACCGGGCTGGGGTTGGCCATCGCCCTGCGGATCATCGATGCCCTGCACGGTACGATGACCGTCGAGAGCGAAGTCGGTAAGGGGAGCACATTCTGTGTCCGCCTGCCGACAGGTTCGGCCCTCTCCCCCGATACACGGCCGCTACGCTAGTCCAGAAGCTCTCCGCTCCCAGCCATCAGCCGTCAACCGTCAGCTGTCGGGCTTGAGTCGCCAATACCTGATCACGGACCACCGGCCAGGCCCCTGACCACGCCTCCTCACCCGCGGCGGCCGAATTGCCTCTCCAGCGCCTGGACCGAGATGTGGATCATCGTTGGCCGGCCGTGCGGACAGGTCCTCGGCGAGCGGCACGCCTCCAATTGGCGCAGCAGCCCCTCCTGCTCGACCAGGGAGAGGACCTGACCGGCACGAATCGCCGCGCGCTTGCAGACGCGGGCCGCCAGCCGGGATTCGACTTCCCCTTCCAGCGGCGCTTCGTCTTCCTCGAAGTCCCCCAGAGCCGTGTGAATCGCCTCGGCCGGGTCGAGATCCGCCAGCAGCGCCGGCAGGGCGCGCACCCGCACGGTGTCCCCGCCGAACGGCTCGACGACCAGGCCGATGCGGGCCAGGGCGGCGCCCAGCGTGTCGAGCTGCGTCGCCTCGGCGCGGCTCAGCTGGATCGGTTCCAGGTCCAGCAACGTCTGAGACTGAAGAGTCGCCGAGGCGCGCGCGTCCGACAGGCGCTCGAACAGGATACGTTCGTGGGCGGCGTGTTGGTCGATCAGGTACAGCCCGTCGGGGCCCTCGGCCACGAGATACGTCGCTCCCACCTGCCCCACCGGCCTCAGCAAGGGGACCGAACCCGACGGGCGCGGCAGGCGCTCGGCGTCGAACGCTTGGGGAGACGGTCGTTCCCAGGCGAGTCCGCCGAAGGTCGACGGCCGCTCTCCCGGCGCCGTCATCCATGATCCGGGGAGCTCCACTTCGGGGGACGACGCCTGAGCCAGCAGCGTGGCCCGCACCGCTCGCTGCACCGTGGCGACGATGATCTCCGGCCGGCGAAAACGCACTTCCGCCTTCGACGGGTGCACGTTGACGTCGACTTCGGCCGGGTCGAGATCGACTCGCAGGAACCCCAGCGGGAAACGGCCGACCATCAGCAGCCCGTGATAGGCCTGGACCACGGCGGCGCCCAGCGCCGCGTCGAGCACCCAGCGGCCGTTGACGAAGAAGGTCAGATCGCGGCGCGAGCCGCGATGGATGTCGGGTGGACTGACGAAGCCGGCCACGGCGATGGGCGCCTCGGGGGCGGCCACGACTTCGATGAGCGAGCGGGCCGTGGTCAGGTCGAAGACGGCCGCCAGCGCCTCGCGCGCATCTCCCCGCCCGGCGGTCTCCAACGTCGTGCGCCCATCCGAGGTCACGCGGAACGCCACGCCCGGATAGGCGATGGCGTAACGGCCGACCAGCTCGAGGACGCGGCGACGTTCGGTCGTCTCGGCTTTGAGGAACTTGCGGCGCGCCGGGGTGTTGAAGAACAGGTCGCGCACGCTGACCACCGTGCCCACCGGCGCGCCCCGCCGCGTCCGCCGCCCGACCTGGCTGCCCTCCACTCGCAGGCTGGCGCCGCCGGCTTCGTCGGCCCGGCGGCTGACGATCTCCATCCGCGAAACGGCGCCGATCGAGGCCAGCGCCTCGCCGCGGAATCCGAGGGTTCGGATGGCGAACAGATCCTGGGTGTTCTCCAGCTTGGAGGTGGCATAGCGCGCCACAGCCAGCGGCAGCTCGCCGGAGGCGATGCCGGCGCCGTCGTCGCCGACTTCGATCAGAGTCTGCCCGGCTCCTTCGAGGCGAACCTCGATGCGCGAGGCGCCGGCGTCGAGGGCGTTCTCGACCAGCTCACGCACGACCGACGACGGCCGCTCGACGATTTCGCCGGCGGCGATGGCCGAAGCGACCTCTTGAGGAAGCACGTGGATCGGCACAGATCCTCCGCGGCCCGGCGATTATAGTGCCGGGCATCGAGACGCGAGTGAGAGGGGGCATGGGATACGGGCGAGGGAGGAGACCGGTCGGTCATTCGCGGAGCTCCAGGCGATCTCTTGATGCTCTATCTGTGTGTTCCCGCGGACCGGAGTCGCAGTCTCCGTTGACGCGGCCTTGCCTGCGCCCTATACTCCTCGCCATGGACTGGGTGCCGGTCGTGACTCTGACGGCGGTCTTCGCCGGCCTGACGGTGGCCTTGATCCGCACCGTCAATACCGGACGCCGGCGGTGGATGGTGGCCCTGATTCACCTCACTGTCGTCGTGCTGGCGTTGCGCTGGGCCGCCTATCGCCAGGCATGGGCCGAATTGGGAGTCGCCGCCGTCGCCGCCGCCGTCATCAGTCTGGTGTGGTGGTTCGGCTACGGACGCCGCTTGCCCCCCTCGAGCGACGATAACATCCGCGTCTGGACCAAGGAAGATCCGTTCTAGTGTCCCATCTCAGTGACCATCGAACGGATTCCGTCTGGCAGGCCGCCTGGGGCAGCGAGACGGGAAAGTAAGCCATGGCGCGCTTTCAGACCTTGCTGCTGGACCTGGACGACACGCTGTATCCCGTCACGAGCGGCGTGTGGGAGGCGATCGGCGACCGGATCAACCGCTTCATGATCGAGGTGGTCGGGATCGACCCCGGCCAGGCGCCGGCGCTGCGCCAGTTCTACTTCGAGCACTACGGCACCAGTCTCAACGGCCTGCGCCGCCATCACGGCGTCGACCCGTTCGCCTATCTGAGTTTCGTTCACGATGTCCCGCTGGAGAATTACCTTTCGCCCGATCCCGGACTGCGCCGGATGTTGGAAGGTCTCGCCGTCCCGCCGGTGATTTTCACCAATGCCGATAACGCCCATGCTCGACGAGTGCTTTCTCTGTTGGGCGTCGGCGATCTGGTTGGCCAGGTCATCGACATCGTGGCGCTGGACTGGATGAACAAGCCCGAGCCTGAGGCCTACCGCCGCGCACTGATGCTCTGCCGCCAGGACGACCCCACGGCTTGCCTGGTGGTCGACGATCAACACCGGAACCTGGTGCCGGCGGCGGCGCTGGGGATGGGGACGGTGCTCGTCGGCTCGGCGGAGCGCCTCGACGGGATCGACCACGCCATCCCCCGCGCGGCTGACCTGCTCCTCGCCGTCCCCGAACTGGCGCGGGCTCCCCGCCCTTCCGCAGGCGCGACGTCCTAGCCGATGGACTCCGACAAGCGGATGACCCTCGAGCAAGCCGTCGCCCTCGTTCACTGGGGGGTCGACCGCGAGCTCTCGGTCATTGCGGCGACCGTCATCGTCACAGCCGAGCGGATCGTCCCGCGCGTGGAACGGGCCGACATCAGTGTGCCCTCGGTCCGGGCGGGGGTCGAAGCCCCGGGGGGCGCCTGGCCGAGCTCCTGCCGTCCCCTGTATCCCGCTGGACGAAATGGCCTTGCTGCGCTACACCGATGTCGCCGAGACGCCGGAGCTGGCGGCGGGGTTGGCCGAGTCGAACGACGGCCGCCCCCTCGGCGCCGTCGTCTACAATTCTCACCCCTTCCTTAAGGTAGTATGTTAGTTTTGGCGTCACGCCGTGCATCGGCAGGAGAGGTCGAATGGGCTCACGCGTCGTCAAGATCCTGGTGGCCATCGAAGCCGCGCTCATCCTGAGTACGACGCTCCTCGTCGGTGGCGCGGCGCTAGGTCTGGTGTTGCCGCGCCTGAATCCAGCCGCCGGAACGGCGCTGGGCGATTGGCTGACGTCCCCCCTGCCTGCGGCGTGGACGGCCGCGCCGCCGAGCCCGGCGGCAGCCGACTCGCCCGAGACCTTGACCCAGCTCTTTCGCCCCTTCTGGCAGGCGTGGGAGATCATGCACGACGAATTCGTCGATCAGCCGGTCGACGACACGCTGATGATGCAGGGCGCTATCCGCGGGATGATCGATGCCCTGGGGGACGAACACTCGGGTTTCATGGATCCGAACGAATACGATCAGGCGAACATCCCGCTGGAAGGCGCCTACGAAGGCATCGGCGCCTGGGTCGATACCGAATCGGAGTACCTGACGATTATCGCTCCGATGGCCGGTTCGCCGGCCGAGGCCGCCGGGCTGGAGTCGGGCGACCAGGTGATCGCCGTCGACGGGCAGGACATGACTGGTGTGCCGGCCCAACTCGTCATCCGGCGGGTGATGGGGCCGGAGGGGACCAGCGTCGTCCTGACCATCCGGCGCGAGGGTGTGGCGGCGGCGTTCGATGTGGAAGTGCTGCGCGGCGTGATCTCCGTTCCCAGCGTCGAGAGCGAGATGCTCGACGACGGCGTCGCCTACGTCCGCCTGTCGAGTTTTGGCGACGGCACCGTCGGCGATCTGCGGGCGGCGCTGCGCGCCCGCCTGGCCGAAGAACCGGTGGGGGTCATCCTCGACCTGCGCGGCAACGGCGGGGGCTACCTGGCGTCCGCCATCGATGTCGCCTCCGAGTTCATCGGCGAAGGCGTGATTCTGACCGAGCGCTTCGGGGACGCGCGCGAAGAGGTCTATTCGGCCGGCGGCGACGGCCTGGCGCTGGATATCCCACTGGTCGTGTTGATCGACGGCGGCACCGCCTCCGCCTCGGAAATCGTCGCCGGCGCCGTTCAGGACCACGGGCGCGGCTGGCTGGTCGGCGAGCCGTCGTTCGGCAAAGGCTCGGTGCAGAACTGGCACCCGCTCGACGATCAGGCCGGCGCCGTGCGGGTGACCATCGCGCGCTGGTTCACCCCCGACGGCCGTTCGATCGAGGACGGCGGACTGCTGCCCGACTTCCAGGTCCCCATTACGGATGACGACGTTTCAGCCGGGCTCGATCCGCAGCTCGAACGCGCCATCGAGCTGCTGCGCGGCCAGACCTCGTCGGCGACGCCTTCGGCCCTCACCCTCCCGGCTCCACACCCGGCCGTCGCTCCCTGACCGCCGGGGCCGTTGCGCGGGACTCAGCCTCCTCTCACCCCGGTCTTACTTTCGCCTTACGTCGCCGGACCATGATAGGGCTCGGGAGAGGTTGACCCCCGAGGGAGGCCCATCATGAACGGCAGTCGAGCACGCAGCCTGGGCCTGCTGACAGGCATCGGATGCCTGGCGGCGGTGGCCGCCATGTTCGGCGCTGCCGTCGGCGTCGGCGGAGCCTATCTGCTTCTGCGGCCGAGCCTGGCGGCACAGCCGGCGGCCCCGGCCGCCGTCATCGCGCCCAGCCTGGCCCCACAGGAATCCCTTCCGTCGATCGAGGCGAATCCGTCCGTCGCCGGCGCCGTCGATCGGGCCGGCCCGGCGGTCGTCACCGTGATCAACCACCTGCAGGGCAGCGGCGCCGCCACGGCCTCCGGATCCGGCGTGATCGTTTCCCTGGAAGGCTATATCGTGACCAACAACCATGTCGTCGACGGCGCCGCGTCGCTGGAGGTCATCTTCGCCGACGGGTCACACGCGGCGGCCAGCCTCGTCGGCAGCGATGCCTTTGCCGACATCGCCGTGGTGCGAGTGGCCTCGCCCGTGCCGAGCTTCGCCGCGTGGGGAGATTCTTCGGCGCTGGCGCCGGGGGATACGGTGATCGCCATCGGATCGCCGCTGGGCGACTTCGCCAACACCGTCACGGCCGGCGTCGTCAGCGCCATCGGGCGTTCGATCGAATCCGAGCCGGGCTTCCGCATGGAGGACCTGATCCAGACCGACGCCGCCATCAACCACGGCAACTCCGGCGGTCCGCTCGTCAACCTCGAAGGTGAGATCGTCGGGATCAACACACTCGTGGTCCGCGGCAGCGGTCGGGGCGAAGGTGCGGCGGAAGGCCTCGGCTTCGCCATCGAGAGCGCACGGGCGCGAACGGTGGCCGAGGCCATCATCGCCAGAGGCAGCTATCCCCGGCCGTACCTCGGCGTCCTTTGGGAATGGGTCACGCCTGATGTCGCCGAGCAGAACGGTTTGCCCGCCACGTATGGCGCCTACCTGTCCGAGGTCACGGCCGGGAGTCCGGCGGCCGAGGCCGGCTTGCGGGCGGGAGATCTCCTGACCGGGATCGACGGCCAGGCGTTCGATGAAGACCATCCCTTCCTCAATCGCGTGCTGGAGCACCAGCCGGGCGACCGTGTCACGCTCGACACCCTGCGCGCCGGTTCGTCTCTCCAGATCGAGATCGTCCTGGGGAATCGTCCCTCGGCCTGAGCCGGCTATCCCTCGTGATGGTCGCGCGGGTCCAGATTCAGCTGAGCCGAAGGCGTCCATTTGCCCTTCCCATACCGAGGGGCTGGCCTCTTGCCTGCTCGCTCCCCCACCCCCGGTCCTTCCCCCTGCATGAAGACGACAAGCGACGACGGCGCGCGGACGCAAGGGGAGGGGAGTGGTTTTCTGGAGGGGTTGGGGGCCAGGGGCGCCAGCCCCTCCAAGACCCGATCCCCCTCTCCGCATGATGCCTTTAGGAGAAGATTCCGCGGAGAAGGGGTAAGGGGGTGAGGCCGGACGGAACATGTGGCCACCCATTGGCGGATCGCCTCCCGCCTTCTGTGGCAGCTATCCGAATCTGTCTCAGCCATATTGAATCCATACAAAGCTTTGACACCTCCCTGCCCGGATGCTAGAATGCATCCGGGCGGTGTTTCACCCCGCGGCCCCCTCGGGAATCCTCCTCGACGGCCGCGGTTTGTTCTCACGGCCGTTGGGTTCAGGCCTGCCCTGAGCGAAGGCGAAGGGCCCGGCGACTCTGGAGGGGACGGATGCCCACCCGTACCTTGCGCCTGAACTACCCGGCCACGCTGCTTCGCCAGCCGATCCTGCATCAGCTCATTCGCACGTTCGACCTGTCGGTCAACATCCTGCGCGCCCAGATCTCGCTCGAGGAGGGCTGGCTCGAGATCCAGGCCGACGGCCCGGAGACCGAGCTCGACCGCGCCCAGTCCTGGCTGAACGAGCAGGGAATCGAAGTCATCCTGATGGGCTGAGAGGCGAAGCGTGGAGCCGACCGACATCGATGCCACCCTGGAGAAGATCCGCGCCGCCCTCGAGATCAACCATGTCGAGGAGGCCATCGCCGCGCTGATCCGCCTGCGCCCAGCCGACCGGGCGGAGGCCTTCGCCGATCTGCCCGACGACGACCAGGCCACGCTGCTGCCCCGCCTCGACATCCCCACCACCGCCGACATGCTGGAAGAGCTGGAGGATCCCGAAGCGGCCGACGCCGCCCGCATCCTCTCGCCCGATCGGCTGGCCGATGTCCTCGATGAAATGGAGCCGGATCAGGCCGCCGACATCCTGGGCGATCTCTCTCCCGCCCGCGCCGCGCGGGCGCTGGCCGACATGGAAGACGCCGACGACGTGCTGCCGCTGCTCGGCCATCCGGACGAGTCCGCCGGCGGCCTGATGACCACCGACTACATCGCCCTACGGCGCTTCACCACCGCGGCGCAGTCCCTGGATTTCCTGCGGGATGTGGCGCTGGACCAGAGTACGCCCTACTACCTCTACGTCGTCGACCGCGATCGAAAACTGCTGGGGGTCGTCGGCCTGCGCGAGTTGATCACCGCCAATCCCGACACGGTGGCGGAAGACCTGATGAACCCGGATGTCATGCGCGTCACGACCGGCACCGACCAGGAAGAAGTGGCGCGGATCATCGCCCGCTACAACCTGGCGGCGCTGCCCGTCGTGAACGACCAGGGCGTGCTGCAGGGCGTTGTGACCCACGACGACGTCCTGGATGTCCTCCAGGCCGAGAACACCGAGGACGTCCTGCACTTCGGCGCCATCGAATCCGGCCCGATCAGCGATCGCCCGTATTGGGGCCAGAAGATCTCCCAGGTTGTCCGTTCGCGTTTCCTTTGGTTGTTGGTGCTGTTCGCGGCGGAGACTCTCACCGGCACGGTCCTGCGCCGTTTCTCGGGCGAGCTCGAGGCCGTCCTGGCGCTGGCCTTCTTCGTCCCCCTGATCATCGGCACGGGCGGCAACGCCGGTAGCCAGACCGTCACCACCGTCGTCCGGGCCCTGGCGCTCAAGGAAGTGACCCGGGGCGACGCCGCGCGCGTCCTCGGCCGCGAAGTGGTCAGCGCCCTGTTCCTCGGCCTGGCCCTCGGAATCGTCGCCTTCGGCCTGGTCCACCTGTGGGGCGTTGGCGTCGAGATGGCGGCCGTCGTCGGACTGACGATCATCGCCGTTGTGCTGTGGGCCAACATCGTCGGCTCGCTCATCCCGATCCTGGCCGAGTCGGTCGGCATCGACCCGACGGTCATGTCGGCGCCCTTGTTGGCGACGCTGGTCGACGCCACCGGCCTGGTGATCTACTTCAGCATTGCCGCCGCCGTCCTGACTCAGATCTGATGCCTGTTCCCCTGATGATCGTCAACCCGTACAGCGGTCGGGGCGCCGCCGGCCGCCGCCGAGCGGAGCTCGAAGGCGCCTTAACGCGTTCCGGTCTGGCATGCGAGTCGGTCGAGACGAGCGGGCCGCGCCATGCCGAAGTGCTGGCGGAGCAGGCCACGGCGGCCGGTCGCACGATCATCATCGCCGGAGGCGACGGCACCATCGGCGAAGTCGTCAACGGGATGGCTCGCGCTCAGCCCGAAGGCGTGCTGGGTCCGATCGGCGTCCTCCCCCTGGGGACGGCCAACGATCTCGTCCACAACCTCGGCCTGCCGCTGCCGCTCGAGCCGGCTGCCGCCGCCATCGTCGCCGGCCGCACGCGGCGGATCGACCTGGGGCAGGCCAACGAGTGGGTCTTCGCCAACAACTCGGCCGTCGGGCTCGAACCCGTGGTAACCCAATACAACATCCGCATGGTTCGTTGGCGCGGCCTCCTGCGCTACCTGGTGGCGGCGCTGCGAGCCATCAACGACAAGCCGGCCTGGAGCATGCGCCTGACCTGGGACGACGGCTCGTACGAAGGCCCGATCAGCCTGGTGTCGGTCGGCAACGGGGCCGTCACCGGCGGGCTCTTCCGCATGGCCCCGGCGGCTCTGCCCGATGACGGACGGCTGACCTTCGTCTTCGGCTTCGCGCCCACCCGGCGAAAAATGCTCGGCCTGCTGCCGCGCACGATCTCGGGGAGCTTCGTCGACGATCCGGCCATCCAACAGCATCACATGACTCGGCTGGACCTCGAGTCCGCCGCGCCCACGCCGATTCAGCTCGACGGCGAAATTCGAGACGAGGCCATCCGGCGTGTGACCTACCGCGTCCAGCCGGCGCGCCTGGACATCTTCCGTCCGTGAGCGCCGCCGGTTGAGGCGCGCGTGAATTCGCAACGCGGCGCGCCCGTCATCGCCTCCTTTCTGCGCTGGTTCTTCGGCCACCTCTACACGACCGCCGCCTGGGGCTACGACGGCGTCGCCTGGCTCAGTTCCCTCGGCCAATGGTCGGCCTGGCGCCGGACGGCGCTGGCGCGGATTCCGCCGGGGCCGCGCGTGTTGGAGCTCGGCTTCGGCACCGGCCACTTGCAGGTCGAAGCCGGGCGGCGCGGCCTGCAGATTCTCGGCGTCGATGCCTCGGCCCAGATGGCGCGCCTCTCTCGGCGCCGGCTGCGCCGTGCCGGGCTGCCGCTCACCGTCGTCCAGGCGCGAGCCCAGGCTTTACCGTTTCCGTCTCATGCCCTGGTCTCGGCGTTCTCGACGTTTCCCAGCGAGTACATCTTCGACCTGCAGGCCCTCGCCGAAATCCGCCGCGTCCTGGCGCCGGGTGGATCGCTCCTGGTCGTCCTTTCCGCCCGAATCCTTCCCCGCTACCCTTGGGAACACTTGACGCGTTGGCTCTACCAGCTTTCGGGGCAGGCCCCCGGCCCCGATCCGAAATGGCTGGCCGCCTTTCTCCAGGCGGGCTTCACCGCCCGCTACGAAAGCGTCGAGATCCCTGGAGCGTCGGTGTTGCAGATCATTGCTTCGGCCTAATGGCTCCCCCCACCCCCACCCCTCCCCTGGCAAGATAGGACTTCGATGCGAGGGCGCCTGGCCGGGTGAAGCGAGGGTCTTTCAAGGAGG
>Ga0209108_10000300_pt1 | contig 26853 bp, 18 predicted proteins | sample Rifsed10ft1_FD_184003 | JGI IMG/M metagenome (GOLD analysis project Ga0209108, IMG submission 184003) | Soil microbial communities from Rifle, Colorado, USA - sediment 10ft 1 (version 2) | ecosystem: Environmental > Terrestrial > Deep subsurface > Rock core/Sediment | place: Rifle, Colorado...
CGAGATGGACGCCGTCTACAACTCCGAGTTGTTCGCGAAGCACCTCTCCGAAGACCTGATGCTGGAGTGCGAGCCGGAGCCGTTCCGCCGCATCATCGAGGGGCTGCACGGGCGCGGCTTCGTCCGCTACAACTTCAGCTTTGGTATCTCAAACAAACCAGCAATGTTTTCCGAGGTGGCTGGATTACCTGCACAAAGCAATATGTGGGCCAACTCCCCATCCGCCGCATCAACTTCTCCGACCCCGCCGAGAAGCGCCAGCACGACGAGATCGTCCAACTCGTGACGGAGATGCTGGAACTGCACAAGGAGCACGCGGAGGCGGCGCACGCGCTGGACGACCGGCGGCACGCGCTCCAAAAGCGCATCGAGAAACTGGACGCCGAGATTGACGCGAAGGTGTACGCGCTCTACGGACTGACGGAGGAGGAGAGGCGGGTGGTGGAGGGAAGGTAGCTCCCCCTCACCCCGGCCCTCTCCCTCCGGGAGAGGGAGCAGGCCTAGGCAGAATAGAGGCATTATGGAGAAAGCGCCCCGACTCCCCTCTCCCAGCGGGAGAGGGGCATGGGGGTGAGGGAGAAATGCCGGCATGACCGAGAAGCCATCAGAAAAATCCCACTACGTCTATCCCCTTATTCTCCAGCGCGCGCGCGACTTTCGGCATCCGCTCACGCCCGCGGAAGCCAAAGTCTGGGCGCGCGTGCGCAACCGGCAACCCGGCTTCAAAATCCGTCGCCAGCATCCCATCTTCCGGTTCATTGCAGACTTCCACTGCGCTGAAGCGAAACTGTGCATCGAGATTGACGGCGACACGCACGCCGAGCCGGATCAGGCGGAGTACGACGCCGCCAGAACGGCCTGGTTGGAAGAGCGTGGCTACCGGGTGATCCGGTTTCACAACGACGACATTCATCACCGCCTGGACGAGGTGCTGGAGGCCATCCGCTTGGCCTGCGTCGAGAGGACACGCCACCTCGACAGCGCAACTACGTGACGCTTGCCAGCCGTTCCCTCACCGTCCCCGCATACTTCGGCACGTTCATCCCCCCAAGCACCCTCGGCGCATACCGAAAGAGATACGCTAACTCCAATCTGTCACGGTGATCGGACGCCCACTTTGTCACCTTCACCGTCGAAACCTGATACCCCCAATATGGGCGCGAGCGGGCCGGGGAGCAAACAGGGACGCCTATCACCCCGAATCAACGCCGCCTGTCACTGGAAACAAACCCTCAACCGGGCGCACAATCAAAGTGCTCTTTGACCCCCGCGCCACGGCTTCAGGCTGCCCCGGTCGAGGAGGAACATCACCCCTAAAACGGATAGAAGTCATCTGGAAACACGCCATACGTCACTACAGGCCAGGGGGCAGATGGGCTAACCTATCCGGAAAGCGGGAACACTTTACAGACCTGGCGGTCCGCTCCGCGAGACCTGGCGGGTCTGGGACCCAAGAGAGGCAATGTCATGACCGAGCGACAGACAGTGACCATTGACGGCAACGAGGCGGCGGCGCACGTCGCGCACAAAGTCAGCGAGGTGATCGCGATCTACCCCATCACGCCCTCGTCGGCGATGGGCGAGTGGGCCGACCAGTGGTCGGCGGAAGGGCGCAAGAACATCTGGGGCACGGTCCCGCTGGTGGTGGAGATGCAGAGCGAGGGCGGCGCGGCGGGCGCCGTGCACGGCGCACTCCAGACCGGCTCGCTGAGCACGACCTTCACCGCCTCGCAGGGATTGCTGTTGATGATCCCCAACATGTACAAGATCGCGGGCGAACTCACGTCCACCGTCTTCCACATCGCCGCGCGGTCGGTGGCCGCGCACGCGCTTTCTATCTTCGGCGATCACTCGGACGTGATGGCCGCGCGCTCGGCCGGCTGGGCGATGCTCGCCTCCAACTCGGTGCAGGAGGTGATGGACTTCGCCCTGATCGCCCACGCGGCCACGCTCGAAGCGCGCCTGCCGTTCGTCCACTTCTTCGACGGCTTCCGCACCTCGCACGAGGTGATGAAGATCGAAGAGCTGAGCGACGACGACGTCCGGGCCATGATTGACGACGAGCTCGTCCGCGCGCACCGCGCGCGCGGCCTCACCCCGGAGCGCCCCGTCCTGCGCGGCTCGGCGCAGAACCCGGACGTGTTCTTCCAGGCCCGCGAGGCCTCCAACCCCTATTACCGCGTGTGCCCGGCTATCGTGCAGAACGCGATGGACAAGTTCGCCGAGTTGACCGGACGGCAGTATCACCTGTTCGACTACGTGGGCGCGCCGGACGCCGAGCGCGTGATCGTCATCATGGGTTCAGGCGCGGAATCTGTTCAAGAGACCGTCGAGTATCTGACAAATCCCAAACCCCAAAATCCAAATCCCAAAGACGAAAAGATCGGCGTCCTCAAAGTGCATCTCTATCGCCCGTTCTCGGCGGAGCACTTCATCAAGGCGCTGCCCCCGACGGCGAAGGCCATCGCCGTGCTCGACCGCTGCAAGGAGCCGGGCGCGCCGGGCGAGCCGCTGTATCAGGACGTGGTGACCGCGTTCGCCGAGGCCGTCGGGGCCGGCCTTGTGCCTGCCCTCCCGCGCATCGTCGGCGGGCGGTACGGCCTGTCGTCCAAAGAGTTCACGCCCGCGATGGTGAAGACGGTCTTCGACGAGTTGAAGCAGGACAAACCGAAGAACCATTTCACCGTCGGCATCGTGGACGACGTGACGCGCCACAGCCTCGACTTCGATCCGGCGTTTACGACCGAGGGCGAGGGCACCACCCGGGCCGTGTTCTACGGGCTGGGGGCGGACGGCACGGTGGGCGCGAACAAGAACTCGATCAAGATCATCGGCGAGGAGACGGGCTTTCACGCGCAGGGCTACTTCGTGTACGACTCGAAGAAGTCCGGCTCGACGACCATCTCCCACTTGCGCTTTGGCCCGCAGCCCATTCACTCCAGCTACCTGATTTCAAAAGCGAATTTCGTGGCCTGTCACCAGTTCAACTTCCTCGAGCGGTTCGACGTGCTCCAGGTCGCCGAGCCGGGCGCGGTCTTCCTGCTCAACAGCCCGTACGCGCCGGAAGAAGTGTGGGATCGCCTCCCGCGCCGCGTGCAAGAGGAGATCGTCGCAAAGAAGCTGCGCTTCTACGTGATTGACGGCTACCGGGTGGCGCGTGAAACCGGGATGGGGGGGCGCGTCAACACCATCATGCAGACGTGCTTCTTCGCCATCAGCGGCGTCTTGCCCCGCGACGAGGCGATTGACGCCATCAAGCACTCGATTGAAAAGACGTACGGCAAGCGCGGCGAGGCCGTGGTCTTGCGCAACTTCGACGCCGTCAACCAGACGCTGCAGTACCTCGGCAAGGTCGAAGTCCCCGGCCGGGTCACGAGCACGATTGAGATGCGCCCGCCCGTGCCCGCGGAAGCGCCGGAATTCGTGCAGAAGGTGACGGCGAAGATGATCGCCGGGCTGGGCGACGCGCTCCCCGTGAGCGCCATGCCGCTCGACGGCACGTTCCCCACCGCCACCGCGCAGTGGGAGAAGCGCAACATCGCACTCGAAATCCCGGTTTGGGATCCAGAGGTCTGCATCCAGTGCGGCAAGTGCGTGCTCGTCTGCCCGCACGCCGTGATCCGCGAGAAAGTCTACCAGGCCGGCGAGCTGGCGCGCGCCCCCGCGGCGTTCAAATCCACGGCGGCGCGCTGGAAGGAGTTTGAGGCATGGCGCTACACCCTGCAGGTGTCGCCGGAGGACTGCACGGGCTGCGCGCTGTGCATAGAGGCCTGCCCGGCCAAAAACAAGAGCGAGACCAGACTCAAGGCGATCAACATGACGCCGCAGCCTCCGCTGCGCGAGGTTGAGAACGAGAACTGGAAGTTCTTCCTCCAGTTGCCGGAGGTGGACCGCCGCCAGTTGCACCTCAACTCGGTGAAGGACTCGCAGCTCCTGCGCCCGCTGTTCGAGTTCTCCGGCGCGTGCGCGGGCTGCGGCGAGACGCCTTATCTCAAGCTCGTCTCGCAGTTGTTCGGCGACCGGGCCCTCATCGCCAACGCCACCGGCTGCACCTCGATTTACGGCGGCAACCTCCCGACCACCCCGTGGTCGCAGAACGACGAGGGGCGCGGCCCGGCGTGGGCGAACTCGCTCTTCGAGGACAACGCCGAGTTCGGGCTGGGCTTCCGCCTCACGCTCGACAAGCAGAATGAGTTCGCGCGCGAGCTGCTCAAGCGGCTGGCGGGCACGGTCGGCGAAGACCTCGCGCGGGCCATCCTCGACGCCGACCAATCCACCGAAGCCGGAATCTACGAGCAGCGTGAGCGCGTGAAAGCGCTCAAAGCCAAACTGCAAGACATCCTCTCGGTCGAGGCCCAGAACCTGCTCAGCCTCGCCGACGTGCTGGTGAAGCGCTCGGTGTGGATCGTCGGCGGCGACGGCTGGGCCTACGACATCGGCTACGGCGGGCTGGATCACGTGCTCGCCTCCGGGCGCGACGTGAACGTGCTGGTGCTCGACACGGAGGTGTATTCCAACACGGGCGGGCAGATGTCGAAAGCCACGCCGCGCGCGGCGGTCGCCAAGTTCGCGGCGGCCGGCAAGGGCTTGCCCAAGAAAGACCTCGGGATGTTGGCGATATCCTACGGCAACATCTACGTAGCGTGCGTGGCGCTGGGCGCGAACGACGCGCAGACCATCCGCGCCATCATCGAGGCTGAAGCTTATCCCGGCCCTTCGCTCGTCGTCGCCTACAGCCACTGCCTCATGCACGGGTACGATCTGCGTTATGGCCTCGACCAGCAGAAGAAGGCGGTCGCCGCCGGCCACTGGCCGCTCTACCGCTACAACCCGCTGCTGGCGAAAGAAGGCAAGAACCCATTCACGCTCGACTCCAAAGCGCCCAGCCTGCCGCTGGAGAAGTACGTCTACAACGAGACCCGCTACAAGATGCTGACACTGAGCGACGAAGCGCGCTCGGAAGAGCTGCTCAAGCTGGCGCAGGAGGACGTGAACGCGCGCTGGAAGCAGTATGAGCGGCTGGCGGGGGCGAACGGAAAGCAGTAGGCAGTCAGCAGTCAGCAGTAGACAGAAAGCAGAAGGCAGGCAGCCGCGCATTCGGAACTGCCGACTGCCTTCCGCCGACTGCCTACTCATCCCGCGAGGAGACACCTATGCCTGACCTCTCCACCACTTACCTCGGCCTGAGCCTCAAGAACCCGATCGTCCCGTCGTCGTCGCCGCTGTGCAAGAGCCTCGACCACCTCAAGCAGATGGAGGACGCGGGGGCGGGCGCCATCGTCCTGCATTCGCTCTTCGAAGAGCAGATCAACTTCGAGAGCCGCGCGCTGGACGATTACCTGACGCACGGCACGGAAAGCTTCGCCGAGGCGATCTCATACTTCCCCGAGCCGAAGCAGTTCCGGCTGGCGCCCGACCAGTATCTGGAGCACGTCCGCAAGGCCAAAGAGGCGGTGAGCATCCCCGTCATCGGCAGCCTGAACGGGGTCTCCTCCGGCGGCTGGATCCGGTATGCGAAGAGGATTGAAGAGGCCGGGGCGGACGCGCTGGAACTCAACATGTACTTCCTCTCCACCGACCCCGAGCTGCGCAGCGACCTCGTGGAGGAGATGTACGCCGACCTGCTGGTGGACATCAAGCGCACGATCAACATCCCGGTGGCGGTCAAGCTCAGCCCGTTCTTCAGCTCACTCCCGAACATGGCCCGGCGGCTCGTGCGCGCCGGGGCGAACGGGCTGGTGCTGTTCAATCGCTTCTATCAGCCCGACCTCGACATCGAGGCGCTCGAGGTCGTGCCGCATCTGGTGCTGAGCGACTCGAACGAGCTGCGCCTGCCCCTGCGCTGGATCGCCATCCTCTACGGGCGCGTCGAAGCCGACCTCGCGCTGACCTCGGGCGTCCATACCGCCGAAGACGCGCTCAAGGGCTTGATGGCTGGAGCGAACGCCGTCATGCTGGCCTCCGAACTGCTGGCCAAGGGCATCTGGCGGATTGACGAGATTTTGCACGACATGCACACCTGGATGGTCGAGCACGAGTACGATTCCGTGGCCCAGATGCGCGGCAGCCTGAGCCAGATCAAAGTGGACAAGCCGGCCGCCTTCGAGCGCGCGCAGTACGTGAAGATCGTGGGCACGCTGGAGCCGCCGGGATACCTGTCGGCCAAGTAGTGTCTCTGGGCGTCCACATCCGCGCGCGCAAGCCAGCGTAGCCGCGCGTACAAGAAAAACCGGCGGCCTGTCCTCGTCGAGTAGACAAGCCGCCGGTTGTCTTTATCATCCTGTCCCGCGCGATTGTGGAAGGAGATGTGTCAGTGGGTTACGGATGCAGGGGCGCGGCGGCAAAGGCTACGTCAAACGACTGGCACCAGACGACGACCGTGTTGTAGAGCGACAGGTCTGCCCCAGAGGGAACGACATATTCCTGCGCGCCTGAAGGGCTGGCGAGCGGGCCGAGCTTCAAATAGGGCGAGTTGGCGACCGCATTGCTGAACGTCACGTAATCCGCCGTCAGGTCGCTTGCGCCTGACAGGGCGACGACGAGGTCTGGCCCGACGCTCACTTTGAAATCGTCGCTGAAGCGCAGCACGCCGGTTGTCGGGTCAAGCGTGAACGATCCAAAGGCCAGCACTTCTTCTTTGACGAACGCGCCCGTGAGCAATGGACTGCTCGTGCTCTCCGCCGTTGGCTGCGCTGTGGGGTCGGGGAGTGGGGTGGCCGGTGCAAGCGTAGGCGCCGCTGCCACTTCCGGCGTGATGGCCGCTGGTGTGTTCGTGGGGGAATTCGTGGCGATCGGAAGAGAAGTGACTGAAGCAACGGGTTGAGCGGCTGGTGAACTGCACGCCGCCAAGACGAACACAAGCGTGAACATCCAGACTTTGGTCGAGCGCATGAGATAAACCTTTCTGCTCAAGGGATTGCTCACCACTCTAGGCGGAAGTGCTTACGAGAGGCTTACCTGATTGGCGCCGAGCACGAGCAATTCTCATGTCGCTGCTACGCGCGCCGCCGATGGTACTGAGGGGCGATCAAGTTTCAGTGGTATAGTAGCGCGGTAGGGGTTTCGCCCAAAGAAAAGAAGGCCCAAACACACTCCTAACAGAAGACATACTGAATATTAATGGAAGTTTTCGGGGATTTCGCCACAATATCCGACACTGATGGTAACATAGTTACGAGCACAAGCGGAATCGGACACGGCTTTCAGCCGTAACAAGAGTGGATTGAGATGACCACTTACACGATTGACGGACAGACCATTCACGCAGTGCAGCAGGGCCAGCCCACGCGTCAGGTGGCGTTGCTGATCCACGGCTGGTCCAGCTCGTGGTACGCCATGTCGCCGCTCCTGCCGCTGTTGTCGCAGCGCTTCAACTGTATTGCGGTAGACCTGCCCGGCTACGGCGAATCGCCAACCCTGCCGCAGCGCGCCTCCATCCCGGCCTACGCCGATCTGATCGCCAAACTGATTGAGGAAGTGAGCGACGGGCCGGTCGTGCTGATCGGCCACTCGATGGGCGGCATGATCAGCATGGCGCTCGCCTTGCGCTATCCGGTGCTCGTCGAGCGCATGGTGCTGATCTGCCCCACCATCAGCGGCCGGCTCTCCACCCGCATCAACCTCACCATCTCGCCCGTCACGCTCATGGAGTGGGTCGGCCTGGGCGGCATGCTCGTCTCCGGCGTAGAGAGCGTGGTCGTGGGCCTCACCGACCGGCTCATGCGCCCCATCTCCTTTTCCGAGCGCACCGGCATCACCGAGAAAGATTACATGCGGCTGCGCGCGGACGCCCGCCGCCCCGGCCAGGGCCGCGCCCGCGCCGAGTGCTATTTCGCCATGCGCGCCAACAACCTGATCGGCAAGCTGAGCGGGATCGAGCCGCCGTCGCTCGTGCTGTGGGGCGCGGAGGACAACACCGTGCCGCTGCGCGACGCGGGCGTGGTCGCCGACGAATGGCCGCAAGCCGACCTGCGCATCATCCCCAAGGCCGGGCATTGGCCGCACTTCGAAACCCCCGACATCACCCGCCGCATGGTCGCCGCCTTTCTGGGCCTGCCGCTCATCAGCAGTGAGCTGAACAAATCGCTCAACGACCGCGACCTCGCGACGATCAACGACATCGCTCAGTTCCTCAGCCACTCCGACGTGGGCCACGAGCTGAACCAGGCCCAGCGCACCCGCCTCGCGGCGCAGTTCCATCAGCACGGCTACAAACCCGGCGAGACCATCGTCCACACTCTCGATTCCGGAACAGCGATGTTCATCGTTCAAGACGGGACGGTGGAGGTGTGGAGCGATCCGGACTCGCCCGGGCAGACACCCAAGAACCTGCGCTACATCGCGTCGCTGACCCCGGGCCAGATCACGGGCGAGCTGGCTATGCTGGACAACGGCCTGCGCAGCGCCGACCTGCGCGCCGGGCCGGAAGGCGCGACCGTGCTCTCGCTGGAACGCGACCGGCTGCTGGCGCTGTGCGAAGATGATTCGACGCTGGGCACGCGCGTCTTGTGGAATATCGCCCGCGCCATGGCTCTGCGCCAGCGCTTCATCCTCTGGCAGTTGCAAAAGGCTCTGCAGAAGTCGCCCGCGTCAAAGGTGACTCAGCCCACCCCGGTGACTCAACCCGAATACGCGGAATAGTTCGCCGCACGCGGCCTTCACGAAAACCAGCTTCGCCAACGGCTGACCCGGCCGTTGGCGAAGTTGCTTTCTGTACACTCACGAGGAATTTGCTCTAGAGCTGCGGCGCGAGGCCCGCTGCTCACCCGGGGCTGGCGAGGGGCCTAGGTCGGCGGGTGGGTCTCAGCTGCTTCGTACAGGTGGACACGGTTGCGGCCCCCGCGCTTGGCGGCGTACAACGCCTCGTCGGCCTGCCGCAGGAGCACCTCCAGCGGCGCAAGCGTCTCGGCGGCTGTGGACGCCGTGGTCACCCCCACGCTCACCTGCAATTGCAGGGCGCCGCCGTTCGGCAGCGCCATGCGCGCCGACTCCACCGCCTTCCGCACGCGCTCTGCCACCATCACCGCCTCCGGCGGCACCGTCTCCGGGAGGATGATCAGAAACTCCTCGCCGCCCCAGCGCCCGGCCCAGTCGTAGGGCCGTTTGTTCTGCGCCATGATGTCCGCCACCATTTGCAGCGCCCGGTCTCCCAACAGGTGGCCGTGCTGGTCGTTGACCACTTTGAAGTGATCAATGTCCACCATCAGCAGGCTCACGGAGCCGCTCTCGCGCCGCACGCGGTTCAGTTCGGCTTCGACGTGCCCCTCTATCGCCCAGCGGTTGAGCAGGCCCGTCAGGTTGTCGTAGGTGGCTAGCTTTTCCATCCGGTCGTGCGACCGGCTCAGCCGCGTCTCCATGTTCAGGATGCGCTCGCCCACCGCCACGCGCGCGCGCAGTTCGTCCGGCTGGAAGGGTTTGGTCAAATAATCGTCTGCGCCGATCTCCAGCCCGCGCACCACGTATTCGGTCTTCTCGTGGACCGTGAGCAGAATCAGGTAGGTATAGGCCGGCCAGCCCGAGGCGCGCATCCGGCGGATCAGTTCCGGCCCGTCCACGCGCGGCATCATCCAGTCGGTGATCACCAGCCGGTAGTGGTCGCGCTGCCACATCTCCCAGGCCATCTGGCCATCGGTCGCCGGGACCACTTCGTGCCCGGCGCGCGCGAGGCAGGCCATGACCAGGTCGCACATGCCGGGTTCGTCGTCCACCATCAAGATTTTCATGGGTCGTGCACCTCCCTTTATCGTTGGCGTGCGCCATCGTGGGTCCGGCTCCGGACACAGATGGCCGCCTGGATCGCTATGGCTTGACGTGCGCCACGGCCTCCGCCACCGTCTCGAAGAGCGGCAAGATCTTGTCGAGGAGGGTGAGGCGGAGCGCAGTGCGGGCTTGCGGCCCGGCCGCGGCCAAATTCAACTGGCCGCCCGACCGGCGCAAAGCTTTAAACACCGAAACCAGCGCGGAGAGGCCGGACGAGTCCAGAAAGGGCACGCCGACCAGATCCACGCTCATAAACTTGACGCCGCCCGCCGCCAGCTCTTTGGCCGCCTGCTTGAAAGCCTCGGCGGTGTCGGCGTCGAACCGGCCCTCGAGGTGAAGGATTACGCGGTCCGGATCGAGAGCTTCGGTCGTGAGGTTCATGCGAGCGGAGGCAAGCGCCTCTCCAAATGCCAGTGGCTGCGGTTGGGCGGCAGCCGCCGGTATTGTACCGTGTTCATCACCGAGTACAGGATGGGCAGGCCCAGCCCGCGCTCGGGCAGGGTCTGCGGGTCTACCGGGCCGTGCGGCGTCAGGGCCGCGTCGAACGGATGGCCGTTGTCAATCGTGTCCATCGTCAGCCATTCGTCGTACAGCGCGAACAACCCGTGCAACCGGGAGCCGGGCATGTCGGCATACGCGTGCCGGATGATGTTGCTGGCCAGCTCGGTCACGGCCAGCACCACTTCGTGCCGCCACGTTTCGAGCGACGGCGTCATGACCGGCGGATCGAACACATCGGCCAGCAGCTCGTCGAGCCGGGGCAACTGGCTTAATTCCGCGGGCAGGACGAAGGGGCGGTAGGCCTGGGCCGGATTCGGCTGGCCCAGTTTAATCACCAGCACCGTCACGTCGTCGCGCGACGCTTGCGTGCGGCGATGCGCCGCCACGCCGTCCAGGATGGCCTGCACGATGGCGCCCGCGGGGGCCGGGTGCGCCGCAAAGAGCACGTCGGCCAGCCCCTCGAGGCCGAAGACTTTGCCGTGGGCGTTTTCGGCCTCGGTCACCCCGTCGCTGTAGAGCACGATCACGTCTCCGGGCCGCGCGGTGAAGAAGCGCTCGCTCGTCTTCAGCTCGGGCAGAACGCCGAGCGGCAGGGCGGTGCTCTGGAGCTGCGAGGGCGCGTGCATCGCCACCTGCCAGCGGAGCGAAGTGGTGTGCCCCGCGCTGGCATAGGTCACCTCCCGCGTGTTCGGATTGAGCCGCAGGGCCAGCGCGGTCGCGAATGTCTCCAGCCGGTCCAGGTCCGGGTGGAGCGCGGTGTTGGTGCGTTGGAGCGCGAGGCCCGGCGTCGAACGCGCCAGCAGCTGCCCCCGGAGTTCCGTGCGCACCAGCGTCGTGAACATGGCCGCCGGGATGCCCTTGCCCGCCACGTCGCCGACGAGCACCCCCAGCGCGCCGTCGTCCAGCTCCACCACGTCGTAGAAGTCGCCGCCCACCTGCGCGGCGGGCATCACGCTCCCGGCCAGCTCGATGCCCGGCGGCTGCGGGAGGTGGGTGGGGAGCAGGCTGGCCTGAATCTCCGCGGCGATTTCGAGCTCGTGTTTCATCCGCAGGCTGGCGGTCAACTCGCGCTGCAAAGTGAGGTTGTCCATCACCGTGCCGATCTGCTCGGCCAGGCTCTCGGCCAACTGCCGGTCGCCCGCTTTGAACGCGCCCCGCTCCGAGTCGATCAACCCGATGATCGCCCGCCCCGCGGTGGTGAGAGGGACGCGGACCCCCAGAAAGCTGGGCGCGCCCTCACGCGGGGGGAGCAGCGCCACCGTGCCCGCCCGCGCGACGGTGTAGAAATAGCTCTGCACCTCTGCCGCGTCGAGCGGCTTCGCCGCGCGATACATCAGCCCGCGCTCATCGCTGAAGGCAATCACGGCATTCCGGCACAGGAAGACCTGGCTCGCCAACCGGCTCAGTTTTTCCGCGTTCTCCCACGGATCAGAAAGGGGCGTATTGATTTTCAGGACTTCGTAGAGAAAAGTCAACTGGTTCCAGGCCAGCGTCACTTCGCCGGCCAGCCCGTCAGCCACGCGCCGCTCGCCGAGCGCCGCGGCGAGGAGTTGCCCGCACAGTTCCAGCCAGCGGCGGGCCTGCTCCGTAGAGAAGTTCGGCGGCAGCTCGTTCAGGCTGAGCGCGCCCACCGTCTCGCCATCGTGGGTGAGGGCCACCGACAGCGCGGGCGCCGCGGAGGCCGCGGGCCTCTCGGCGTAATGGAGCTCGACGCCCGTGAGGGCGCGCCACGCGCGGAGCAGGTCGGCGAGGGGAGAGGCGGTCATACGGCGGATGCGAGCACTTCGCGAATAACGCTCAGGATATGGGCGGTGGCAAACGGTTTCAACACGTACCGGGCCGCGCCCAGCTCCAGCGCCCGTTTGACTTCGGTCTCCTGTCCGGCGGCGGTGATGATGATCACGGGAATGGGCGCGAGGTCCGGGCGCGACTTGACCGTCGTCAGCACCTCAAAACCGTGGAGGTCGGGCATCATCAGATCGCAGCACAGCAGGTCGGGCCGCTCGGCCTCCATCTGCGCGATGGCCTGCGTCCCGTTGCTGGCAGTGGTGACGCGGTAGCCTCCGCTTTCCAGCATCAGCGTGAGCAGGCGGCGGAGGGCCACGTCGTCGTCGGCGATTAGAATGTGGGGCGGCATGGTCTAAGGACCTTCTCCAGATGGTCGCAAGACCCTCTTCAGAGGGCAGCCCTATTTTACGCCTCTAACGCTAAAAATGCTTCCACGACTTTGGGGTCAAAGTACGCGCCCGCGAGAGAGCGGATGTGATCGCGCACCTTCTCCTCCCGCCACGCGGCGCGGTACGGGCGGTCGGAGAGGAGCGCGTCCCACACATCCACCGTGGCAAAGATGCGCGCCGCCAGCGGGATGGCCTCGCCCTGTAACCCGCGCGGATAGCCCGTGCCGTCCCATTTCTCGTGGTGGCAATATGGGATGTCCAGTGCGCGGCGCAGATAGGCGATGGGGTAGAGCATTTCATAGGCGTACTCCGGGTGCTTCCGCATGATGGTCCATTCGGCGTCGGTGAGCGGGCCGGGCTTAAGTAAAATCCCGTCGGGGATGCCCATCTTGCCGATGTCGTGCAGGAGCGCGCCCCGGCGGAGGTGCACCAGTTCCTCCTCGCCGACGCTCATGGCGCGGGCGAGGCGCAGGGTCATCTCGGTGACGCGCCGGGTGTGGCCCTCGGTTTCCTTGTCGCGCAGGTCGAGCGCGCGCGACCAGCCCTCGATGGTGGCGTCATAGGCCAGCCCGAGTTCCAGGTTGGAGCGCTGCAAGCTCTCAAACAACTGGAGGTTGTCCACGGCGATGGCCGTCTGCCCGGCCAGCGTCTCCAGAAAGTCCGCCCACTCCGGGTCCGGAACGAGCGCGGCGCGGTGGAAGATTTCGAGCACGCCTTTGACGTGCCCTTTGGCGATGAGCGGCGCAGCGTGGTGAACGAGGAAGTTCTCGCCCGCCAACAACTGTGCGCGCGCATAGGTGGTTCCAGGCTCGGACAGGTTGGGGGCGCTGACCACGCGGCGTTCCAGCGCGGCGCGCCCGGCATGGCCCTCGCCCAGGCGCAGGCGCGCGCGCGTGATGGCGCTGGTGCGGAAACCGCGCCCGGCGGCGTATTCGAGCGTGTGCGTATTCGGGTTGAGCAGAAGCACGGCGGCCGCGTCCACGCGTAGCTGGGTGGTGACCTGATCGAGCAGGACATTGAGGGTGACGCGCAGGTCGAGGCTGGCCGTGATGGCCTCGTCAATCGCGCGCAGGCTGTCGAGGCGCTCGAGGCGCTGCTCGGTCTGTTCGTGCAGAGTGACGCGGTGGATGGCGTTGGCTGCAATGTCGGCGATGGCCGTGAGCAGGCGGACTTCGCTCTCGGCATAAGGCAATTTGCGGGCCGCCCACAGCGCGCCAATGGTCTGTCCCTGAACGATGAGCGGGACGCACGCCCCGGCGCGGAGATCGCCGACCAGTTCGGGCCGGTAGACGCGCGCCTCGCGCGTCAGGTCATCACTCACGTAGGCTTGGCCGGTGGCGATGACGCGCCCACTCACTCCCTCGCCCGGCGGGTAGCGCAGGCCGGCATAGTGCACCCATGCCCCGCGCGCCAGTTCAATCACGGTCTCGCCGCTGACCGGATCGCGCATGGACAGGTCTACGCCGTCGGCTTTGAGCAGTTCACGCACCTGGTCAAGGATGAGGGGCAGCATCTCGGCGCGCGTCTGGGCGGTGCGCAGCGCGGAGGACACGGCGGCGATGGCGGCGAGTTCTTCATTGCGCTGCAGAATCTCCGCCTCCGCCTGCTTGCGCTCGGTGATGTCATGCTTGATGCCCACAAAATGGGTGATCGTCCCGCGCTCGTCCCGTACAGGCGTGATCGTCATCTCTTCGGTGTACAGGCCGCCGTCTTTGCGACGGTTGACGACCTCACCATGCCAGACCTGCCCGGCCAGGATGGTCCCCCACATCATCTTGTAGAACGACTCGTCCTGTTGACCCGACTTGAGCAGGCGCGGGTTCTGCCCTCGCGCCTCTCCCGGCGCGTAGCCGGTCAGGCGCGTGAAGGCCGGGTTCACCCACGTGATGTGGCCGTTCCGGTCGGTGATCACGATGGCGTTCGCCGCCGACTCCATCGCCGCGCTCTGCAAGCGCAGGCGCTCCTCGGCCAGCTTGCGCTCGGTGATGTCGCGATAGTTGACGACGACCGCCTGTACGCTCGGCTCCGCCAGCAAGTTGGCGGCCTCGGCCTCGACCCACCGCCACGAGCCGTCCCGGTGCCGCACGCGAGCCTGGGCCGTCACGTTGGGAAGTGGCCCCTGCAGGAGTTGCGCAAACACGCTGACCACCGCTTGAACATCCTCGGGATGTATCCGTTCAAACGCGTTCTGGCCCACACGGTCTTCGCTGGCGTAACCGTGAATCCGGCTGCCCGAGGGGCTTTCATAAAGAATCGTTCCATCCGCTCCGACGAGGGCAACGGCATCGCTGCTGTTTTCGATGAGCGCCCGGAAACGTCTCTCGCTGGCGGCCTGCGCGGCCTCCGCCCGGATGCGGTCGGTGATGTCTCGTGAGATGCCCAGGACAGCGTGCGCCTCCTCGGCCTCGTTCCGCAGCAGGACCAGCCACGTGCCCAGCCACACATCGCCGCCGGGGAAGGCGGTTTTCGTTTCAACGTAATGCGGCTCGCCAGTTTCCAAAACGTGGTGCAGACTGCGTTCCTGCCGATCGGAGACCCCTGCCGGGAAGAGCAGCGCGCGCGATTGGCCGACGAAATCTTCGGGCTGGCCGCCGAGCTGCCGGGCCGCAAAACTGTTCAAGTATTCAATGCGGTCATCCCGGTTGATGATGAAGATGGAGTCGTGCGCGGCCTCGGCCAGCGTGCGATAGCGTTCCTCGCTCTCCCGCAGCGCCGCCTCCGCCCGCTTGCGCTCGGTGATGTCGCGGATAATGCCGGTGATCGTGTGCCGGCCGCCTTCGACGAAATCATTGAAGGAGAGCTCGAGGGGGATCTCCTTGCCGTTCTTGTGGCGGCCCGTCATTTCGATGGCGCGCCAGTCTACGTGCCGCTGGCCGGAGGCGATGTACCGCGCCAACGCAGTCAGGTGCATCGGCCGCAGCCCTTCCGGCATCAGCCGGGTGAGCGGCTGGCCGAGCAGCTCGGCGGTGGTGTAACCGAAGATCACCTCGGCGGCGGAATTGACGAACAAGATCCGGCTTTCCGTGTCAATCGTGATAATGGCGTCGGAGGCCGTCTCGGCCACAATCCGGTAGCGTTCCTCGCTCTCGCGCAGCGCCGCCTCCGCCTGCTTGCGCGCGGTGATGTCGCGCACGATAGCCAAAACCTCATCCGGGCCGCTGGGGACGCAGCGCGCCTCATAGTCGTGCAAATCGCCCCTCACCGAAAGTTGATATTCGAAGACCTGGATCGCACCTGTTTGCAGGGTTTGCGCGACAACGCGCTTGGTTTGCCGGGCCAGCTCCTCGGGCAATACCTCGGACGCATTCCTGCCCAAGAATTCACCCGGGGACACGAGAGTTTCGAACCCCGGCGCGGGTTTGAAGTCCAGAAAGACGCCCTCCCGGCTGAAGCGAAACATCGTGTCCGGCAGCGCTTCCAGCATAGCGCGGTAGTGCGCCTCGCTCTCCCGCAGGGCCGCCGCCACCCGCCGCCGCTCCCGCCGGTCTGCCGCCTCGCGCAGTTCGCGCTGGACGGCGGGGAGCAGGCGCGCCAGTTTGGTTTTCACGATGAAATCGTGCGCACCCGCCAGCAGAATCTCCACCGCCGCCTCCTCGCCGATAAAGCCGGAGACGACGATGAAGGGGACATCCAGCCCGCTCTGCTTCAACACCGCCAGCGCATCCGGCGCGCTGAATTGCGGCAGGTGGTAATCGGAGACGACCAGATCCCAACCGCCGGCCTCGAGCGCGGCCTGCATAGCCGAGGCGGAGTCCACCCGCTCAAACGCCGGGTCGTAGCCCCCGCGCCGTAATTCACGCAGCGATAACTCCGCATCGTCCTCCGAATCTTCGACGATTAAGACACGCAAGGAGGTACTCATAGGCTCTCTCCAGCCGCGAGGAGGTCTCCAGGGCGGCTCCATTCTCAGTTGGGGCTTTGAGAAGATTATAGGGCCGATTCCCGTTTGCCGACCACTCGCAGTATACTTCCGTAGGAGAACCTATGGACAAACGCGAACGCTTGCAGGCCGCGATCAGCGGCGAAAAAGCAGATCACCCCCCGGTGGCCTTGTGGCGGCACTTCCCCGTGGACGACCAGCGCCCCGAGGACCTCGCCGCGGCCACGCTCGAATTTCAAAACCTGTATGACTGGGACTTTGTGAAAGTCACGCCAGCCAGTTCGTTCTGCCTGAAGGATTGGGGCGCAGACGACGAGTGGCGCGGCGACCCCGAAGGCACGCGCGATTACACCCGGCGCGTGATCGCGCGTCCCGAAGATTGGGCGACGCTCAAGCCGCTCGACCCGCGCACCGGTCACCTCGGCAACCAACTCCGCGCGCTCGAACTCATCCGGGATGGTCTCGGCGGGCGGATACCTTTTATCCAAACCATCTTCAGCCCGTTCAGCCAGGCACGCAACCTCGTGGGCGCGGAAAACTTCCCGGTGCATCTGCGCCGGCACGCCGCTGAACTGAAGGCCGCGCTGGCCGTGATCGCCGAGACCACGCTGCGCTTCCTCGACGCCGCCAAACGCACGGGCGTGGACGGCATCTTCTATGCCGTGCAACTGGCGACCACGCGCGTTTTCTCAGAGGCCGAATACCGCGAGTTCGGCGAGCCATATGATCGGCAGATACTGGATGCTGCGCGCGATTTGTGGCTGAACGTGGCCCACCTGCACGGCGACGACGTGATGTTCGACCTCGTGTCGCGCTATCCCGCGCATGTGATCAACTGGCACGACCGCGAAACGCCGCCGAGTCTCGCGGAAGGTCAGAAGAAATTCCGTGAAGGGGGGGCGGTGTGCGGCGGGATGCGGCAGTGGGCGACGATGGTGCTGGGGACGCCGGAGCAGGTACGCACGGAGGCCCGGCAGGCGATCGAGGCGACTGGTGGGCGGCGCGTTATCCTCGGCACGGGCTGTGTCACACCCATCACTGCGCCGAGGGCGAACCTACGGGCCGCGCGCGAGGCTGTCGGTTGAGCGCCCTCTTGCCCCCGCCCCGCCTCGCGCGTACGGGCGTGGCTGTCGTTTCTCGCCAGGCCGGGTACAATTGGCGGGCGATGAGCATTCAACCCATCTTCCAGCGCGGCTGGCTCCCCTCGTGGGGCGTGGAAGCATTGCGCCGGACATTTGAAACGCTATTCCGGATCCTCACCCACGTGGAAGTACGCGGCCTGGAGAATCTCCCGGCCTCCGGCGGGTTCATCCTCTCCTCCAACCACCTCAGCCGCCTCGACGCGCCGCTGATTTTCATACTGCTGAAGGGCCGCAAACTGACGGCCTTTGCCGCCGATACGTACCGGCCCCGGCCCTTCTTTCGCGCGATTCTGCGATCGATTGACGTAATCTGGGTGCATCGCGGCGCGATCGGTCCCTCCGCGATAAAATACGCGATACACGCACTCCACAATGGCAGCGCCATCGGCGTAGCGCCGGAGGGCACGCGCAGCCCGACACACGCGCTCATCGAGGGGAAGACTGGCGCGGCATTCCTCGCGCTCGCGGCGGGCGTGCCGATTGTGCCCATTGCGCTCGACAACCCGGACAAGATTCTGCCGTCGCTTGCGCGGCTGCGCCGCCAGCCCGTGACGGTCACCGTCGGCAAACCGATTGTGCTCCCGCTGCAGCCGGACGGCCGCCGCCCTGACTCGCAAACGCTGGAGGACCACACGACCGAAATCATGTGCCGCATTGCGGCCATGCTCCCGCCCGAACGCCGCGGGGTGTATGCGGATCATCCGCGCTTGAAGGAAATGCTGGCAGGTGGCTAATGGCATATGGCTGATAGCGTATGGTTTCTGCCATCTGCTATCTGCTATCTGCCATACGCGAACATGGACTCCATCGCCATCCTCGACTTCGGTTCACAATACTCGCAACTCATCGCGCGGCGCGTGCGGGAGGCGCACGTCTATTGCGAGCTCTTTCCGCACGACGCCCCGGCGGAAAAAGTGCTGGCCCTGCGCCCGCGCGCGTTGATCCTCTCCGGCGGCCCGAACTCGGTGTACGACCCCGGCGCGCCGGCGCTCCCCGACTATGTTCTCAACTCTGGCCTGCCCGTCCTCGGCATCTGCTACGGGATGCAATTGCTTGCGCACTCCCTCGGCGGATATGTGCAAGCCTCGTCCGCGCGCGAATATGGCCGCGCCGAACTTTGCGCCTCCGCCGACAGCCACCTCTTCTCCAACCTCCAATCTCCCGCCGTAGTTCGGGCCTCCAACTTCCAGGTGTGGATGAGTCACGGCGATAAGGTTGATCGTCCCCCGCCCGGCTTCCGCGCGGTGGCCTCGTCGGACAACTGCGCCATTGCGGCGATGGAAGACCCGGCGCGCAAACTCTTCGCGCTGCAATTCCATCCCGAAGTCAACCACACCCAGCACGGGCGCGAGATCATTCGGAACTTCCTCGCCGCCGCCGGGGTCAAAGCCGAATGGACGCCGGGATCGGTGGTCGAAGATGCAGTCGCCAAAGTCCGCGCACAGGTGGGGGACGCGCCTGTCGTCGGCGCGGTGAGCGGGGGCGTGGACTCGTCGGTCGCAGCAGCGCTCGTCCACCGCGCGGTCGGCAATCAACTCACCTGCATCTTCGTGGACACGGGCATGTTGCGGGCGGGCGAGCCGCAGGCGGTCGTCGAGACGTTTGGCAAGACGCTGGGCGCGCGGCTCGTGGCCGTCAACGCGACCGAGGAATTCCTGGACGCGCTCGCAGGCGTGACCGACCCCGAGCAGAAACGCAGGATCGTCGGCGAGAAGTTCATCCGCATTTTGGAGCGCGAAGCCATGCGGGCGGCAGCCCCCGCCCCCGTCGCGGCGCACCCTGAGCAGAGCGAAGCGCAGTCGAAGGGCCGCGATTGGGGAGGGAGGGCACGCTTTTTAGTTCAAGGCACGATCTACCCTGACGTGGTCGAGTCGCGCGGGCCGGAGCGGCAGACGGCGGCGAAGATCAAAACGCATCACAATGTCGGCGGGCTTCCAAAGGACTTGGGCTTCGAGTTGGTCGAGCCGCTGCGTTATCTGTTCAAAGACGAGGTGCGCGCAGTAGGCCTGGAGCTTGGCCTCCCGGAGTCGCTCGTGTGGCGGCAGCCGTTCCCCGGCCCCGGCCTCGCCGTCCGCTGTCTGGGCGAGATCACGTGGGAGCGGTTGGAGACCCTCCGCGCCGCCGACAAAATCGTCACCGACGAGTTGGGCGCGGCGGGACTCTTGAGGGACGACACCGCGGACGGCTTAACGGCCAGCCCCCTTGGGACCGCGCAGGCGTTCGCCGTGCTGCTCCCCGTGCGCTCTGTGGGCGTGATGGGGGATGGCCGCACGTATCACGAGGTGTGCGCCATCCGCGCCGTGACCACCGATGACTTCATGACCGCCGACTGGGCGCGCCTGCCGTACGACGTGCTCGCCCGCATCTCCAGCCGCATCGTCAACGAAGTCAAAGGCATCAATCGCGTGGTGTACGACATTTCCACCAAGCCGCCCGCGACGATTGAGTGGGAATGACCAGTGCGCAATGCACAATTCAAGCGCTTCTTTGAGTATTGCGCATTGTGAATTGCCCATGAACACCGGACTCCTTCTTCGTGACAGCTGGCGCATCACCTGGCGCAACTGGCCGCTGTGGTTGCTCATTCTGGTGATGTTTGTGGTCTTTCTTCCAGCCACGGTGTTGAGCGGGGCGTTCGGGGCGGTCGCGGCCCTCGTCACGTTGCCAATGGCGGGCCCGTGGCCGCGCTGGATGAATCAGTTCCGCGATATTCCGGTGTGGGCATGGCTGTTGATCGCCGTGGCCGCGCTGGCCCTGTTGGTCATTAGCACCGCGATCAGCTGGCTGCTGCAGGCGGCGGCGATGCGCGGAGCCGCGATCGCGGCGGAGCGCGGGACGTTCGCGTTAAGTGAGGCGCTGCGGCTCGGATGGCGGCGGGTCATCAACCTCCTCACGCTGAGTTTCACCTTCGGGCTGCTCATCACCGCGATAGGCTTGCTGCCTCCGCTCGTCATCATCCTGCTGGCGGGCCGCTTCGAGTTCGGCGTGCAGCTCATGCAACTGGCGCAGACCGGGCTGGCGCCGCTGAACGTCGTTTTGGGCGTCGTGCTCCTGCTCGTGATGATGTCGGTGGCGCTGGAAGACGTGGGGCCGGGCGCCGCGTTCGGGCGCGCCTGGCGAGTTTTCCGCTCCGGTTGGTGGGGGTTCGTCCTCGCGCTGGGGATCGCCGTCGCAGCCAGCCTGGCCCTCGCGCTACTCAGCGTGCCCGTCGTCGTACTGTTAATCGTGGTCACCGTCGGTCTGTCGCTCCTCAACTCGCCTGTCGTGCTGGCAGTCGTGCTCCTGCTCGCTTGCGGCTTGCTCGGGCCGATCGGGTTATTCCTGATGCTGTTCACGGCGGTTTACACGCTGGTGCTGTACACGCTGACCTATCGGGGCGCGGCGCAACTCGTCGGCCCCGAGGCGAAGGCGTGACAGTTTTCAATCGGAGGCTGCTATGAAACTGGATTTCGGCGCAATTCTTTCACGGGCGTGGAAGATCACGTGGGAAAACAAGGTCCTGTGGATCTTCGGCCTCCTGGCCGCGATGGGAAATGGGGCCGCAGGCGGGGGCGGGGGAGCGGGAGGAGGCGACGGCGGCGGCGGTCGTGACTTCGGCCCCGGTGGGCTGGAGCTTCCCCCGCCCGTCCGGCGCTTTGTCGAGAGTCCTGATCCCCAAATCATCGCCATCGTCATCGGCGTGATCTGCGTGCTGGTGCTGATCGCCCTCGTCCTCTTCGTCCTCTCCATCATCGGGCGCGGCGGGCTGATCGGCGGCGTGCGTCTGGTCGACGACAACGGCCGCGTCACGTTCGGCGAGGCGTGGCGCGTGGGTCTGCGCAACTTCTGGCGCGTGTTTTTGATCGGGCTGATCGTGGGAGTGGTGGTGATCGGGCTGGTGCTGATTTTGCTCGTGCCCGGCATCTTCTTCTCCATCACCATCATCGGGCTGCTGTGTGGCCTTCCGCTCATCTTCGCCTTTGTGGTCGCCGCGATTGTCCTGGGCATCGTCGCCTACTTCGCGCAGATCGCCGCCGTGGTCGAGGACCTCTCGGTGACGGCGGCGCTGGGCCGCGCCTGGGAAGTGATCCGCGCCAACCTCGGCGACATCATCATCCTGGGGATTGTGCTCATCGTCGCGCAGGCCGTCATCGGCGTCGTCATCGCGCTGCCGGTCATCGTCACGCTCATCCCGATCGTGTTTGCGGTGATCGGCTTCATCAACGAGAGCCAGAACCTGGCTGTCGGCGGCCTGATCGTCGCCGGGCTGTGCTTCGTGGCCTACCTGCCCGTGTTGATCGTGCTGGGCGGCGTGCTGGAGACCTGGATCACCTCGGCGTGGACGCTGGCCTACCGGCAGTTCGTCCGCCCGATGGCGGCGCCCGGCGCTCAGTCCGCGCCGCTTGCGCCCGCAGCCTAAACAGAAACTCAGGGAACCGGGAGAACCGAAGGAACTTCGGTAACTGAAGGAAGTTCCTTCGAGTTCCTTCTGTTCCTTCAGTTCCCGGCCCTTGTTGGCTCCCTGACTTCCTTCGCCCTCCTCATGCTCCTCGGTGTTGACATTGGCGGCACGTTCACGGATTTCGTCCTCGTGGACGACGCAGGCCGCATCCGGCTACACAAACGGCTGACCTCGCCTGACGACCCGGCGCGCTCGGTGGGCGAGGGCGTGCGCGAACTCGGCCTGCCGGAGGCCGCGCTCGTGGTGCACGGTTCGACCATCGCGACCAACGCGCTGCTCGAACGGCGCGGCGCGCGCACCGCGCTCATCACCACCGCCGGATTTGCGGATGTGCTGGAGATTGGTCGGCAGAACCGGCCCGACCTGTACGCGCTCGTCCCCCGCCGCCTGCCGTCTTTGATCCCGCGCGAATGGCGCTTCGAGCTGCGCGAGCGCATCACCGCGCAGGGTGACATCCTGATCCCACTCGACCCACAGGAGGTCGCCGCCCTCATCCCCAGGCTGCCCGCCGAAGGCATCGAGTCCATCGCCGTCTGTTTTCTCTTTTCGTTTCTGAGGCCGGAGCATGAACGGCTGGTGCGGGAGATGTTAGAAGCCGGAAGTCGGAAGTCAGAGGCCAGAAAGGAAACTCCGACCTCTGACCTCCGACCTCTGACCTCTATCTCTCTGTCCTCTGAAATACTGCCTGAATACCGCGAATACGAACGCACCTCCACGACCGTCATCAACGCCTATGTCGCGCCGCTCGTGGATCGGTATCTGGCTCAGCTCGAGAAGGCCTTGCGCCCGCGCCCGCTGCGAATCATGCAGTCGAATGGGGGCTGCGTCACCTCCGCGACCGCGCGAGCGCAGGCCGCGCGCACCGCGCTCTCCGGCCCGGCGGGGGGAGTGGTGGGGGCGTTTGAGGTGGCGAAGGAGACCCTCACCCCCCACCCCCCGGCCCCCTCTCCCGAAGCGACGCGGAGCGGGGAGGGGCAGGGGGTGAGGGTCATCACCTTTGACATGGGCGGCACGTCCACCGACGTGTGCCTGTGTCCGGGCCGCATCCCGTTCACGTCCGAGGGCGAAATCAGCGGGATGCCATTGCGGCTGCCCCTGATTGATATTCACACCGTTGGTGCGGGGGGCGGGAGCCTCGCGCGGATGGATGCAGGCGGCGCGCTCACGGTGGGGCCGGAGTCCGCTGGGGCTGATCCCGGCCCGGTATGCTACGGGCGCGGGGGCCGCGTCGTCGCCGTCACCGACGCAGACTTGATTCTGAATCGCCTCGATCCCGCGCATTTCCTCGGAGGCCGGATGACGCTGGAGGGGGCCGCCGCGCGCGCCGCGCTGGCCGAACTTGCGACCGCGCTCGGGAGCGCCTCGCCCGAAACAGCGGCGTGGGGCGTCATCCAAATCGCCAACGCGACGATGGAGCGCGCCATCCGCAAAATCTCCATCGAGCGCGGCTTCGACCCGCGCGACTTCGCGCTCGTGGCCTTCGGCGGCGCTGGCCCGGTGCACGCCTGCGAGCTTGCCGAGCGGCTGGGGATTCCGCGCGTGCTCGTCCCGCGCGCGCCGGGGGTGCTCTCCGCGCTGGGGATGCTACTTTCGGATTTGGTGATGGATTACTCGCTGACCACGATGCGCCGCGCCGAGGCGCCTACCCTGAGCGCAGTCGAAGGGAGGGGTGGATCCGACTTCGAAGAGTCATTCCAACCTCTCGAGGCGCGTGCCCGCGCGGAGATGGCGATCGAGGGCGTGACAGCGCCACGATTGGAACGCTCGGTGGATATGCGCTACGTGGGGCAGTCGTTTGAGATCAACGTGCCGTTTGAAGGCAATTGGAGATTAGTCATTGGGGAGTTTCATGCGCGGCACGGACAGCGGTATGGGCACGCTCACCCCGACGAGCCGGTGGAACTCGTGAACCTGCGCGTGCGCGCCGTGGGCGAGACTCAGAAACCGGTTTTCGAAGAACTACCCGTGGGCGGCGCAGACCCCTCGGCGGCGAGCGCGGGCGAGAGGCCGGTGTGGTTCGAGGGGCAGGCGGGGCTGCAACCGCAGGTCGCGCAGCTGTTCGAGAGAGAAAAATTCAGGGCAGGCAATCGCGTTGAAGGCCCGGCAATTGTTTTTCAGATGGACGCGACCACGGTCATCCCGCCGGGGTGGGCGGGAACGGTGGATTACTGGGGGCATCTGTTGTTGGAAAGGCGGTGAGGTGGGGCATGTTACAATTGCCCACCTTTGAGCGCGCCGAGAGGGGGAGGCCTCGGCCAATCGTCGCATGCCTTCACAACCTCTCACTCCCGCACTCCCGTCGCGCGGCATCCCTTTGGGACATCCCCACACAATTCTTCGTCTCCTTTGTGGGCTGTTAATTGCATTCAGCGTCGCTCCGCGCCCTGCGCTGGCCCAGGCCGCCGATGGCACGGCGGCCATCACGGCGGTTGACACCAGCGCCTTCCCGGAGGTGCGCGTGTATCTCGCCGTGTCCGACGCGGAAGGGAATCATGTCCCTGGCCTGCCCGCGAGCGCGTTCACGCTCACCGAAGACCAATCTCCAATCTCCAATCTCTCGATCTCCGAAGCCGAGGTCGGCACGCAGGGGGTCATCGTCCTCGACACCTCAGCGGCGTTCAAAGCCCGCGATGCCAACGCTGTCACGCGGCTGGATTTCATCAAGCAAGCGCTGACTGAAAACACGTCATGGATGGAAGACGGTGTGGACGACGTGACCGTGCTCGCGCCGGAGGGCGTGTTGGCCGCGCACAGCAGCGTGGTCGGCGACGTGGCCGGCGCGGTGATGAGTTACACCACCGAGTTCGCGGGGATCGCCAACCACATCCCCTTCGCGAATCAGGCGCTGGACTATGCCGCCGATGCCACACCACGCCCCGGCATGCGCCGGTACGTGGTCTTCATCTCCAGCGGTTTCGCCAGTGCGGGAGATGAAACGGCCCTCGCCGATCTCGTCGCGCGTGCAAACACGAGCCGCATCCCCATCCATACGGTTTATGTGGGTTCACCTGGTCCGGATGAGCAACTCGCCGTCGAGGCTCAGCGCCTGAAGAGGTTGGCCGAGCTCACTGGAGGCGCGTTCGTCGTCTTCGATCAGCCCGCGAGCCTCGATCCCCTCTTGCAGCGCCTCGCCGACCAACGCGCCCAATACATCCTGAGTTATCGCTCGACGCTCGCCGTCACGGGACAGCACTCGCTCTTCGCCCGCGTCACGCTCCCCGGCGGCGCGGCGCTCACCTCGGAGGTCGGCGCCTTCCCCTTGCGGGTCGAGCTGCCCACCATTGCGATTCAGAATGTGCCGGCGACGATTCAACGCCTCGCGCAGCAGCCCGGCGCGGACCCTCAGACCATCGCGCCGACGGCGTATGCGGTGCAGTTCAAGGCTGAATTCCCCGACGGGCACACGCGCACGCTGACCGAAGTCCAGTTGATCGCGGACGGGCAGGTCGCGGACACGCAGCGCCTTGCGCCGATTGAAACGCTCACCTGGCCTCTGGCAAGTTACGCCGAGAGCGGCACGCACGCCCTGCAACTGCGCGCGACGGATGAACTGGGGCTGGTAGCGGAAAGTGAAGTGCTGACGGTGACGGTCACGGTGGAGATACCACCCCTGACGGTGGCGCAAAGGGCGGCGGGTGTGCCGGTGTGGGCCGTGGGCCTCGCGGGCGGGCTGCTGGCGATTGGCCTCGCGTCGGCGGGAGGGCTGTGGTTCGTTCGCCGTCGCCGCGCCGCCTCCGCTCCGGTGCAAGCCGCCGACCATCGCACAACACAGCCAATCACGCCGGTCTCCAAAGGACGTGCGGCGCCGCGCCTGCCCCTGCCGCCGTTGCATTTGCCTGCCCGGAGGCCCACTCCGCCCAAACAAACGGGAAAGGCTTATCTCGAAGTGGTGGAGCCGGGCGGGGGCGGCTCCCGCGACGCCGTCGAATTGCTGGGCGGCACGGTCAAGCTGGGCCGCGAACCTTCGCTGGTGCAGATCGTGTTCCCGGATCGCTCGGTGTCCCGCCTGCACGCGCGCATCGCCGAAACCTCGCCGGGAGTGTTCCAGATTTTTGACGAGGGCTCGACCTCGGGCACGTGGGTCAACCTCACGCCCATTCCGGTCGCAACGGGCTGCGAGCTGAAGACGGGGGATTTGATTAATCTGGGACGGGTACAACTGCGCTTCAAGCGGCGCGACGGACTTCCGCCCGCCGCGCCGAGTGGGGCGCAATCCGCATCCCCAGAGCCGCCGTCTGGCGTCACCGGCCCGACCGAACCGTACCGGCCAGGCAAAGACGAGTAGTTGCCGCAACTTGCGCCGGTCGGCATCCGCATCGAGGGGATGTGGATAATTCCGCCGCGTTAAACAGAAAACGCCCAACGGATGTCGGGCGTTTTCTGTGTGCCTGCGAGAGGCACAAACAAGACCCTTGGCAATGACCTACTCTCCCGGGCGGTGTCCCGCCAAGTACCATCGGCGCTGTCAGGCTTAACTACCGGGTTCGGGATGGGACCGGGTGTACCCCTGACGCTCCAATCACCAAGAGACTGTTTCAAGTTGAAAACTGAATAGCGTGAAACTTCAAGTTCTCCGCACCATAAAATGGACTAAGCCCTCGGCCATTAGTACGTCTACGCTCGCGCCTTGCAGCGCTTACACGCGACGCCTATAGTAGCAGGTGGTCTACCTGCGGCCTTACTCGCTTGACGCGATGGGAGATCTAATCTTGGAACGAGTTTCCCACTTAGATGCATTCAGCGGTTATCTCGACCGGACGTAGCTACTCAGCGATGCCGTTGGCACGACAACTGACACACCAGCGGTCCGTCCATCCCGGTCCTCTCGTACTAGGGACAGCCTTCCTCAAATCTCCTGCGCCCACAGCGGATAGAGACCGACCTGTCTCACGACGGTCTGAACCCAGCTCACGTACCGCTTTAATGGGCGAACAGCCCAACCCTTGGGACCTT
>Ga0209108_10000302_pt1 | contig 26793 bp, 21 predicted proteins | sample Rifsed10ft1_FD_184003 | JGI IMG/M metagenome (GOLD analysis project Ga0209108, IMG submission 184003) | Soil microbial communities from Rifle, Colorado, USA - sediment 10ft 1 (version 2) | ecosystem: Environmental > Terrestrial > Deep subsurface > Rock core/Sediment | place: Rifle, Colorado...
CGTCAAGATGGGGTTCTTCCTGAGCTGACGCTCGCGCTGCTTGTAGGAGCGAGCTTCGCTCGCGATTCTTAGAAAACGCCCTCGCCGTACGCCTCGGCCACAAGGTTCTCGAACTTCGTAAACTCGCCCAAGAACGTGAGGCGGAACTCGCCGACCGGCCCGTTGCGCTGCTTGCCGATGATGATGTCGGCGACGCCACGGCGCGGTGTATCGGGCTCGTAGACCTCCTCGCGATAGATGAACACGATGAGGTCTGCATCCTGCTCGATCGCCCCCGAATTGTGCGTGACGATGCCATCTGCGAGCCAATTCGCGGGACCGGGCACCGTCAAATCGAACACATCGTCTTCGCCTTCGGGTGTGACCGCCGTAATGCGGTCCCAGGAAAGGCCGGACTCCGCAACCACCGGCGTTTGAGCCGAGACCAAGCCGAAGCGGCCGTTGTTTCCGCCGTGAGCCGTGCCACGTGCCTCAGACAAGCACTGTGGTGACACCTCGGCGGCGGGTGCGCGCACCATGTAAGCGAGACGCTGGCCTGGTGCCAGTTTTGCAATCGTGGTCCAACCCCAGGCGCTCAACAGTCGATGCTCGGCGGTTGCCCGTATCGATCGGCCGCTCGCGAGCTGCACGCGAAACACCGGCTTACGCGCGACGCGCCAGACTTTGTCAGCCCATGCCCGCGTCAACCGTTGATGGTCGTCGATCGACCACACCTCGGGTTCCACGCCTACGAGCTCGCGGATCGGCACGCGTCGCCCGTCAGTCAAACACACACGTGTGTCGCCGGTAACGCATTCGCGTAAGTCCGACATCACCGGCCGCTTATCCGTGCGCTGCTCGACGCTGCGATTGAGCTGCGAGATCGCAATGACCGGCACGTCGAGCTCCTTCGCGAGCGCTTTGAGCGAACGCGAGATCTCGGAGATCTCGGTGGCTCTGTTCTCAACCGTGCCCGCGACCTGCATGAGCTGCAAGTAATCGACAACAATGAGTCCCAAGCCGTGCTCACGCTTCAAGCGCCGCGCGCGAGCGCGCACTTCGGTCGGCGTCAGCGCTGCGCTGTCGTCGATGTGGATAGGAGCGTTCGACATCATCGACACGGCCGAATCGATCCGTGACCAATCCTCGTCTGTGAGCCTGCCGCGGCGCAGATTCGACTGATTGACACGGCCGATCGAGCCGATCATGCGAAACGCGAGCTGCTCCGCGGACATCTCCATGCTGAAGATCGCAACGGGAATCTGATTGCCGATGGCCGCGTTCTCGGCGATGTTGATAGAGAGCGTCGTGTTGTGAACGACAACATCTTCGGCGATGAAATTGTGATGCTCCGGCACTGTTAGATCATAGACTTGCCGCTGACCGACGAACTCGATGGATTCGATGCGATCCCAGTAGATATCGCTCGTCGCGAGATTGCGCAGTTCCTCGTCGTCGAGCGCGTCGGCGATCTCGCGGAGGCGGCGGCGACTCAAGCCGCGCTTACCCACGTGCGGGTCAACATTCACTTTCGGGCGTTTCGAGAGACTTACTCGTAACGCCTGCTCCGCCGCCTGCTCCTTCCCGAAAATGCCGATCTCTCGTACAAAACGAGCGATGTCCTCCTGACGCAGCACACGCAGCTCGTATGCCGATCGTCTCGTACCTCGATAAAGGATCTGACGCGAACGCAGCTTGGCTACAATCCCGAAGCGCAGGAGCAGATGCTGCATATCGCGCGCGAGCCGTTCGCTGACGGTCGAGTACGAAATCCCGACCTGATCCTCGTTCTGCACGTAGATACAGCCGTCGCAGGCAAACGCGCGATTGAGAAACAACGCCAATTGCTCACGCGGCAACTGGAAAACTACGTCCGGCACGTACTTGCCGTGCGCCGACTTGCCCCATAGACCGAGCGTCGTGAGCCAGTGGGTAACCGGGTTGTCCCCATTCTTGTGGACGGACACTCTGTCGGGCCCGGTTTCCACATGAAACCCGACACTGCCTAGCCGCGGCAAGAGGGCCGCGCTTGGCGCGGAGACGCCCGCCACCCAGCAGTGCACCGCGCTGACGGTCACGCCGACCTCTCTTGCCAGCGCCGTGAGCGACAACCGGTGCGCACGAAGAAAATCGCGCAACCGCGCGCCAAGCTCCCGGCGGGCGGTTCGAATGGCTCCGAAATCACGGACGACGCAGCCCGTCGGAGTGCGGTCGCCACGCGCTTGGATGCGGCAGCGCATCCCAGGGAAGTAGGCGACAGCCTCGCTGAAATCATTGAGAAGGCGGGGATCCGCGTTGGTGAACTTCGGGATCTTGTCGGTCAATCCGCCATCCGTGAGGAAGTATGCGACGAGCTTAACGAGCGGCTCGGGGAGCGGTTGCGTGCCGAAAAACGGCAGCGCGCGCGGAACACCGACATGCATCCCGGCTTTGAGCGCCGCGAGCGGCTGCCAACCGTCGAGCGTGAGGAACGGGTGCGGTGCAGTCACGGCAATACGACGCCCCAACGCCGTGCGTACTTCGAAGACCGGTTTGATGCCGTCATCCACGAACGCCGAGGCCTTGGCCGCTCGCAACCGGCCGCGACGGTCGAGCGACACCAAATCCCCTTGCCGTTCGCGCACGCACGTGTCGATCGACTGCAGCTGACCGGTAGCCGGGTCGAGAATGCGGCTGCCCGACACGATGCACTTGCCCATGGACGGCCTCCCGGCGATGACGATGAGCTCACCGCGCTGCAAGCCGGCAGTTTTCGCGTCCATCTCCGTGAAACCGGTGGCGACGCCCGTAATGTCTCCGCCCGCCTGGCTCAACATGTCGAGGCGATCGATCGTGCGCGGCAGCACTTGCTTCATCGCCACGAATCCCGCGCCCCGCCGCTGACCGCGGTCCGCGATCTCGAACACGCGCTGCTCCGCGAGATCGACGAGCTCGCTGACGCTACGGCCTTCGTTGCTGTGGGCGCTCGCGGCGATGTCGCCGCCGATCTGGATCAGCGCGCGCAGCATCGCGTGCTCGCGGACTATCTGCGCGTACGCGCGCACGTTGGCTGCGCTCGGCGTCTCCTCGACGATGCGCGCGATATAGTCGAGCCCGCCCGCGGCTTGCAGCTGGCCCAGCCGCTCGAGGTGCTCGCTGACGGTGACCGCATCCGGCGGCTGATCCCGCTCGACGAGCGTGCCGATCGTTGCGAAGATCAGCCGGTGGTCGGCGCGGTAGAAATCGTCGGCGCCGACGGCGTCGGCAACCTGGTCCCAAGCTCGATGATCGAGCATGAGGCCGCCGAGCAAGGACTGCTCCGCTTCGACGGAATGCGGCGGCAGGCGCAGCCTGTCGGTGGCGCGTTTCGCGAGCTCGGCAGTCGTCGCCGCTTCAGCCATGCCTCACTCGGCTTGATCGACGGCTTCGACGATGACGCTGATCGGCACGTTGACGTCGGCGTGCAAGTGCAATTCGACGCGATGCTCGCCGAGCACGCGGATCGGACCGTCGTGCATGCGCACCTCGCTGCGTTCGACGGGCGCACCGAGCGCTTCGCAGGCCTCGGCAATGTCGACGGTGCCGATCGAGCCGAACAGCTTCCCTTCCGTGCCGGCCGCTGCTTTCAAGCGCAGAACCGTGCCCGTGAGCTTGGCGGCACGTGCTTCGGCCGCCGCAAGCTCGGTGGCCGCCTTGTTCTCGAGGTCGTCGCGAATTTTCTCGAACTTGGCGATGTTCTCCGGCGTCGCGAGCGTCGCCTTGCCTTGAGGAAGCAGAAAGTTGCGCGCGTAACCTGATTTCACCTTGACACGATCGCCGATGCCGCCGACGTTGTCGACCTTTTCCAAAAGAATGATTTCCATTTCCCTGACTCCCGTTAGCCCGGCGTACGCAGACGCGAACGCCAGTCGAAAATGTTATCGAGCAGCCCGACGGCGGCCAAACCCAAAAGCGCCATCAACGACGTCCATGGCAGGATCAAAATCAGGTACACCGGCCACACGAAGGCGGGCTGCCATTGCTTCGCATAGGCCCAAGCGTGCATGACCGCCAATCCCTGAAACAAGAAGGCAAAGAGCGCTATAGGACTCAGATTCTGCACCACCGGGACCTGAACCACGAGCCCCACGGTGACGAGAACCATCGCCACGATGCCGAGCATCCGCCCCAACTTCAGGGCCCGGAACTCCGTTCCGAAGCCGACCTCGGCGCGCGCCAGCGCAAACCACCAATAGCCGAGCAGCATCACTGCGACCAGCATGGCGAACAAAGCGCCGAACATCATGCCGAGCAGCATTGTATCCAAGGTTCGGACCGCCTCGAGCTGTTCGGGCGTCGCATCGCCGGCCTGGAGCAACTCGATAACGCGGCTCACAACCGGCTCGACGAGCACCGCAGGCGCGGGGCCGAAAAGCGAGACCGCCGCCGCCGCGATCAAGGAGCCGAGCACCGTGCACTGAAAACCGAGCGTCAACGTGCGTGCCCAGTTGAGCAGCGCCCCGAGCGCCGCGCCGGAAAGCATTGCGACGGTCCCGGCGACGGCCCCGTACAGCCAACCCCCCGCGGTCGCGACGGCAAGCAGCGCGAGCGCGGCCGACCCGAGCGCAGCCGTGGCGAACCCCTGCGCAGCGCCGCGGTGCAGCGTGTTCAGCACCATGAGCGCGGCCGTCACCACGGGAAAAATCGGGGCGAACAGAATCGCAAGGAGCACCAGCCAGTAGCGCTGGGAAAGCACCCAGTCCACGAGGATTTTCACGGCATGCGCCTCGCCGGCGCGCGGTCAGTGCTGATCCGTGTACGGCAACAGCGCGAGAAACCGGGCGCGTTTGACCGCGGTTGCGAGCTGCCGTTGATACCTGGCTTTCGTGCCCGTGATGCGGCTCGGAACGATCTTGCCGGTTTCCGAGATGTAGGCTTTGAGCGTGACCAAGTCCTTGTAGTCGATTTCCTCGACGCCCTCCGCGGTGAAGCGGCAGAACTTCTTGCGACGAAAATAACGTGCCATGAATCTTTACTCCTGTTGCGGTCGCCGGCTCAGGGCTTGCCCGCCTCTTCATCGACCTCTTCGATCTCGTCCGCCTCGATCTCGACGCCCGGGATCTCGATGTCCGGGATCTCGATGCCCGGAACGTCGACGAGCGCTTCATCGTCCGGACGTCGCTCTCGCGGCCGATCACGCCCGGAGGCTTGCGCCTCGCGCGCTTTCTCTTCCTCGTGCGCTTGCGCCATGGCCGAAGGCTCCGTGAAGGCCCGGTCGCGCTTGATGACCAAGTGCCGCAGGACGGCATCGCTGAAACGGAATGCGCCGACGAGCTCATCGAGGGCTGGCTGGTCGCACTCGATGTTGAGAAGCAGATAGTGCGCCTTGTGGACCTTGGCGATGGAATGCGCAAGTTGGCGCCGGCCCCAGTCTTCTTGACGATGGATTTTGCCGCCGGTGCCTTCGATCATGCTCCGGTAGCGATCCAGCATCGCGGGAACTTGCTCGCTCTGGTCAGGGTGGACCAGAAACACGACTTCGTAGTGTCTCACTCAGACTCCTCATGGGTTACAGCCTCCCGTCATTGCGGTGAGGCAAGGAGCGACTCGTTTTTTACTGCCCGCGCGTCAGCCGTGCGGGGCGCGCCATGCTACTACAGTTCTTGGGTAGGAGCGAGCTTCGCTCGCGAGAGAAGAATCGCGAGAGAAGCTCGCTCCTACGAGGAGGACAGCGGAGATTGGCGCAGGAGCTCGAACAGCACGACGCCGGCGGCGACCGACACGTTCAAGCTCGCGACGGTGCCGTGCATCGGGATCGCGACGAGCTCGTCGCAGGATTCTCGCGTGAGCCGGCGCAGTCCCTGCCCTTCCGCGCCGAGCACCACCGCAATCGGGGTACTGAGCTTCGCCGCGTAGAGTGATAGCTTCGCTTCCGAGTCCGCGCCGACGATCCAAACCTGGGCCTCTTTGAGCCAAGCGAGCGTGCGCGCGAGGTTCGGAGCCGTGAAGAGCGGCACCGATTCCGCGGCGCCCGTGGCCACCTTCTGCGCGGCGCCCGTGAGCTTGGCCGAATGCGCTCGCGGCACGACGACGGCATCGACGCCGGCCGCATCGGCCGTGCGTAGGCAAGCGCCGAGGTTCCGCGGATCCTCGACTTGGTCGAGCACGAGCAGGCGCAGAGAGCGCGCGCGCGACAAGACGAGCTCCTCGAAATCCTCCATCGTGAATTCGCGGCGGCCGAGAACTTCGACGATGACGCCTTGATGCGCGCCACCCTGCGCGAGCCGGTCGAGCTCGGGCCTGCGCCGGTGCTCGACCTCGACACCGAGTGTGTAAAGCGATGCGGCAATCTCGGCGAGCGGTCCCGACGGCCGGTCGAGCACGAGCGCCTTGACGATCGCCTGCGGACGGCGCTTCAGCACCGTCTGCACCGTGTGCAGCCCGTACAGGGTCTGGCGCTCAGTCACGGCCGCCGCGGCCACCTTTGCGCCGCTGGTGCGAAGGACGCGCGTCTTGCGTCTCGGGCAGCATGAAGTCGATTTTGCGCTCGTCTAGGCTCACGTTCGCGAGACGCACGCGCATGCGGTCGGTGAGCCCGTAAGCCCTTCCGGTGCGCTCGCCGACGAGCTTCGTGCCGCTCGGGTCGCGGTGATAGTAGTCGCGCGGCAGCGCGCTCACGTGCACGAGGCCGTCGATCGCGAGCTCCGGGATGCGCACGAACAAGCCGAACGGCACGACGCTCGCAACCATGACGTCGAACTCCTCGCCGATCCGGTCCTGCATGAAGATGCACTTGAGCTGCTCCTCGACGTCCCACACGGCTTCGTCGGCGCGCCGCTCCGCTTGCGAGCACCGCTCGCCGAGCTGTTGCATCTCGAGCAATGAATACGGATAGCCTTTCACGGTTCGGTGCTTGACCGACCATTTGATCGCGCGATGCACGAGCAAGTCCGGGTAACGCCTGATCGGCGACGTGAAGTGCGCATAGGCAGGGAGCGCGAGCCCGAAGTGTCCGACGTTCTTCGGCTGATAGACGGCCTTGCTCATGGCCCGCAGGAGCACCGTCTCGATGAGCTCCGCCTCGGGTCTGCCCTCGACACCGTGCAGGACCCGGCCGAGATGCTGCGGCGTGAGCTGCGCGAGCGGCGGAACTTTCTGCCCGAACGTGCGCAGGAATAGCGTGAGCTCCTCGATGCGTTCGGGACTCGGCCCTTCGTGCACGCGGTACAGGCTCGGCAGGCGCGCCTTCGCGATCAGCTTCGCCGCTTCGACGTTCGCGGCGATCATGCACTCTTCGATGAGCTTGTGCGTCAAGACTCTCTCGAGGGGATGCACGTTCTCGACCTTGCCGTTCGCGCCAAGCTTGATGACCGTCTCCTGAAGGTGGAAATCGATCGCGCCGCGCCGCCGCCGTGCCCGATCGAAGGCCTCGTAGACGTCGCGCAGATGCTGGAGCGCGTGCGTCAAGTGGCCGTGCTTGCCGCGTGCGGCTTCGTCGCTCAAGAGATCCCAGCTCTCCGTGTAAGTGAGGCGAGCCGCCGATTTCATGACGGCCTCGAAGAAGCGCGAGCGCGTCACTTGGCCTTTGGTCGAGACGTGCATCTCGCACGCGAGGCAGAGCCGGTCGACCTGCGGCTTCAGCGAGCACAAGCCGTTCGACAGCTGCTCGGGCAGCATCGGCACGACGCGGTCCGGAAAGTACACCGAGGTACCCCGCACGCGCGCCTCGCGATCGAGCGGCGTGTCGGCCTCGACGTAATGGCTCACGTCCGCGATCGCGACGATGAGCCGCCAGCCGCCCGCATGCGGCTCGCAAAAGACCGCGTCGTCGAAGTCTTTCGCATCGGCGCCGTCGATCGTCACGAGCGGCAGATGACGCAAGTCTTCCCGGCCGTGCTTCGCGTCGTGCGTGACGTGATCGGGAAGCCCGGCGGCGTGCTCGACGACCGCCTCCGACCACTCGTTGGGAATGCCGTGCGCGAGAATCGCGACGTCGATCTCGACGCCCGGATCGTCCTCGCGGCCGATGATCTGCACGACCTTGCCGATCGCGGGGCTGCGCTCGGTCGGATACTCGACGATCTCCGCGCGTACCAAGTCGCCCGGTTGGGCGCGCCCGCTTTCGCGGGGTGCAACGAGCACTTCCGTGCGCGCGTCGCTTTGCTCGAGCACGTAGTTGATCCCGCGCTCGCGACGGAACTGGCCGATCACGTGCGTCTTCGCGCGCGCCAGAATCTCGGCGACCTTGCCCTCCCGGCCGCGCCTCGTCGGCGTCGTGCGCACGGCGACGCGATCGCCGTCCCAGAGCGTGCGCATTTCGCGCCCGGAAAGATAGATGTCGTCGCCGCCGTCGTCGGGCAGCAGAAAGCCGAAGCCGTCGCGGTGCGCCTGCACCTTGCCCGTCACGAGATCGAGCGCCCGCACGAGACAGAACTCGTGCGCGCGGTTACGCAAGAGCTGCCCGTCGCGAACCATGGCTTTGAGCCGCTGCTCGAGCGCGTGCAGATGCTGATCGCTGTGGATGTCGAACTTGCGCCCGAGGGAATCGAGCGCCAGCGGGCCTTCCGCCCTATCCATGGCGGCGAGAATCTCGTCGCGGCTCGGGATCGAGTGCTTGTAGCGCGGCTCGGAATCGTGCGCCGCGCGGCGCGGTTCGCGTTTAGGCATCAGGCCGCACACCCGCGCAAGAGCAATGAATTAACCGTCATAGAGGCGGCATCTTATATGGTTTGACAGCCCCCCGGGCACTCAGTACATTCGTCCGCCTCTCGCCCGATGCCCAGGTGGCGGAATTGGTAGACGCGCTGGTTTCAGGTGCCAGTGGGGTAACACCTGTGGAGGTTCGAGTCCTCTCCTGGGCACCACACGAGAGACCACGAGCGACAACGTAAGATAATTGATCTATAAAGGTTTTCTAGCCGTTCGCGAGCGAAGCGGACGGTCTGGAATGGGCTGATATGGGCGCAAAAATGGAGCGCCTGTGGAGCGCGGGGAAGTCAGTTGCATCCTCTACGTAAACTCAGTCGTCGGCGGCGAGTGCGATTGCGACGAAGCCGCTGTGAATGTTCTCTAGCGACGTATTTCGATTTCGTCGGCGGCCTCCTGCCTTACTTGACCGTGCGCCGCAACATCGAGCTGCCGCGCGAGCTGCTCGGCCTTCCCCGCGGTGAGGCCGCAGCGTCCCTCGCCGCGAAGCTCGGCATCGCGCCGCAGCTCGACAAGCTCCCCGCGGCGCTGTCGGTGGGCCAACGCCAGCGCACAGCGATCGCGCGTGCGCTCGCGCACGAGCCGCCGATCGTCATCGCGGACGAGCCGACCGCCGCGATCGATCCCGTGAACGCAGACCGCATCATCGCGAGCTCGTGGCCCTCACCGAGGAGCTCGGCGTCACGCTCATTTTCGCCACTCACGCGCACGACCCCCGGCACTGCGCCGGCAAGCTTCGCGTCATCGCAAGCATCGAAGAGCCGGCCGTCATCAAGCGGATTCTCGATCACCTCGGCCGAATGAGCGAGCCGCTCAATCGAGCTCACCCCAGCCGGGCACCGCCCCAGCGCGAGCGGCCGATCTAACCCGCGTCTCCTACTTCACGGGGAACCAAGCCCCGATGCGCGGGTCTGGCCCGGATCAGCGCAGCGCCCATCCAGCTCAAGCGTTTCTGGCCGGGCGCGGGAGATTCGCAAACCCCTTCGAGTCCCGTCGCCCGCCCCCGCCCGCTCCTTGTCGCTCACGTCACTTGACAACCGCCGCTATCGCCGCCCTCGTCCGCCGATGACAGGCCACCACGGGGTGTTTGAACTGCTTATACTCCAAGCCGACGTCGACCTTCGCCGTGCTCGAGAACCAACCGCGCTCGTACGTGCGAAGCTCCGCGACGACGATCGGGTTATCGCTCAGTGCGTGCTAGGCGCTCGCGGACGTGCGACTCGGTCAATCGGCCCGTGAGTCAGGGGAGCGCCACAACGACGGCAAGCACGACCGACGGCGACCAGGGCGGCTCTTATCACGGAACGGCTCCATTCACTTCCGCCTCAGGCGGGTTTGGCGGCTATATTGCTCTGGACACCCTTATTTGCGATGCGATCGGGAACTTAGGCGGCAGTCGGCGGACTATGTCACCTATAATCGGCGCGCTTCAATTCCCTTGAACGACAATTCATGACGTCATCTTGCCGCTGGGCGGCGATTCTCTTGCTCGGCGTGCAAGCCGCTCTGGCGCAACCGGCCGGAGTCCTCCTCGATCCGGGGCAGAAGTCCGTGCGCATGGTGAGAACCGCAGCGCCGCCCGCGATCGACGGCGTGCTCGACGAGGCCGTCTGGGCGGGCGCGGCGCTCGTCGACGATCTGCACCAGGTCACGCCCATCGAGTACGCGGAGCCCTACGAGAAGAGCGAAATCTATCTCCTCTACGACGATGACGCGCTCTACATCGGCGCGTATCTCTACGATACGGACCCGGACCAGATCACGGCGCGCAACCTCCGTCAGAACGAGAGCGTCGGCCAGGATGATCGCTTCTACGTCACGCTCGATCCGTTCAACGACCGGCGCAGCGGCTATTTCTTCGGCCTCAATCCGAACGGCGTGCGCGCGGACGGCCTCTACCAGAACGTGACCGAGTTCTACGGCGCCTGGGACAGCATTTTCTACGCGGCCGCCGGACGGTTCGAGGAAGGTTGGATCGCCGAGATGGCGATCCCGTTCAAGTCGCTGTCGTTCGATCCGAGCACCGACACCTGGGGGCTCAACTTCTCACGCGGGATCGTGCGCAAGAACGAGAACCTCGCCTGGGTCTCGCGCAATCGCCAGTACAACCCGAGCGTCTCCGGTCTCGCGATCGGCTTTGAAGGGCTCGAGCAGGGTGTGGGCCTCGACGTCGTGCCGTCGGTGAGCGCGACGCGCACGCGCGTATTTGCGACGGGCGCTTCGGACTCGGACCTCGAGCCCTCGCTCGATCTCGTCTACAAGATCACGCCGCAATTGAACGGCTCGCTGACCTTCAATACGGATTTCTCGGCGACCGAGGTCGACGACCGGCAGGTCAATCTTACGCGCTTCGGCCTCTTTTTCCCCGAGAAGCGCGATTTCTTTCTTCGCGAGGCCGACATCTTCGAGTTCGGCGGCCTCGGCGCGAGCCGGCAGTCGCAGATTCCCGGCTTGAATCCGTTGCGCCAAAACGGCCGGCCGTTCTTCTCCCGGCGCATCGGCCTTTCGAGCACGGGCCAGATCGTCGACCTCGAGTACGGCGCGAAGGTCAGCGGGCGCATCGGCCGCTTCGAGCTCGGCGCGCTCTCGATCCGCCAGGACGAGTTCGGCGCCGTCAACGCCGACACGCTCTCCGTCGTGCGCGCGAAGATGAACGTGCTCGACGAGTCGAGCGTCGGCATCATCGCGACCGACGGCAATCCGAATGCGAACCCCGACAACTCCGTCGCCGGCTTCGATTTCCTCTACCGGAACACGCGCCTGCCGGGCGGACGCGCGCTCGAGGCGCAGGCCTGGATGCAGGAGAGCGCCACCGAGGGCGTCGTCGGCGACGACGGGGCCGCGGGCTTCGCCCTGCAATTACCGAGCGCGGCGGGCGTGCGCGGTGGCGTCGAGGTCAAGGAGTTCGAGGAGAACTTCAATCCCGCGCTCGGCTTCATCAACCGCATCGGCGTGCGCGACTCGACCGCGAGCGTGGGCTACATGCATCGCCCGAGCGACCGCTATCTACAATCGATTCTCGTCAACCTCACGGCCCAACGCATCGAGGAGATCGACGGGGGACTCCAGACCGAGGTGCTCTGGTTCCAGCCCGTCGAGCTCACGAACCGCACGGGCGACTCGATGATGATCGGCTACCGCAAAGAGACCGAGGTGCTCGCCCTGCCGTTCCAGATCTCGTCGGGCATTTTCGTGCCGCCGGGCGAATACCAGTGGGACGACTGGGGGATGCAGCTTTCGACCGGCAACCACCGCAAGGTCGCGGGGAACGTGCGCTACGTCCGTTACAACGACGGGGAATTCTTCGGCGGCGACCGCAGCGACAAATACGCGGCCGTCACGTGGCGGCCCTCGCCGCGCTTTCGCACGAGCCTCGCGTACGAGTTGAGCGAGATCCGCCTGGCGCAGGGCGCCTTCGAGACTCGCCTCGTGCAGGGGGGCATCGACGTGATCTTCTCCTCGACGCTGTCCTGGGTGAACCTGATCCAGTACGACAACGTCAGCGAGACCATGGGCATCAACATGCGCTTGCACTGGATTCCCGAGGCCGGGCGGGAGATGTACTTCGTCGTCAACCACGCGCTTCAGGATTTCGATCGCGACAACTCGTTCGAGTCGCTGACGTCGGACCTGACGGCGAAGCTCAACTATACCTTCCGGTTTTGATGGACGCGGTGCTCACGTGAGGGGTTTGTCGCGGGTCGTCTTGCACCATCGGGCCGCAGCCCTCGGGCTCGGCGTGCTCGCGGCGCCCGTGCTCGCGCAGCCGCCGGCGAGCCTCGTGGATCCGGGGCAGAAATCCGTGCGCATGATGCGCACCGATACGCCGCCGGTCATCGACGGCGTGCTCGACGACGCGGTCTGGCAGCGGGCTGCGCGCATAGACGATCTGCACCAGGTCAATCCTCTCGAGTACGCCGAGCCTTCCGAGCGCACCGAGATCTTCATCCTCTACGACGACGACGCGCTCTACGTCGGCGCGCGGCTCTATATGGACGATCCGGACCTGATCACGGCGAACGTACTCCGGCAAAACGGGGCCAACATGACGGGCGACGACACGTTGTTCGTCACGATCGATCCGTTCAACACGCGCCGCGGCGGCTATTTCTTCGGCGTCAATCCCAACGGCGTTCGGCTCGACGGGCTCTACCGCAACGTCTCCGAGTACTACAGCGATTGGGACTCGATCTGGCACGCCGAGACGGGCTACTTCGACGGCGGCTGGACGGTCGAGTACGTGATTCCCTTCAAGTCGCTCTCGTTCGATCCGAACACGGACACCTGGGGACTCAACTTCTCGCGCAGCATCCAGGCCCGCAACGAAGAGATCGCCTGGGTCACGCGCAACCGGCGCTGGGATCCGAGCAGCGCGGGCCTCGCGGTCGGCTTCGAGGGGCTCGAGCAGGGCGTCGGCCTCGACGTCGTGCCGTCGGCGAGCTGGGCGAGCCGGCGCGCATTCGCGCCGTCGGCATCCGACAGCGATTTCGAGCCCTCGCTCGATCTCGTCTACAAGCTCACGCCGCAGTTGAACGGCTCGCTGACGTTCAACACGGATTTCTCGGCGACCGAGGTCGACGACCGCCAGGTCAACCTTACGCGCTTCAACCTCTTCTTCCCGGAGAAGCGCGACTTCTTCCTTCGCGAGGCGGACATCTTCGAGTTCGGCCGCATCGGGGCTCAGGACGGCAGCGTCGGGGGCGGGGCCGACCGGCAGAACGGGCGCCCGTTCTTCTCGCGCAACATCGGTCTCGGCGGCGCGGGGCAGGTCGTCGATCTCGAGCACGGGGGCAAGGTCAGCGGGCGCGTCGGCCGCTTCGAGCTCGGCGCGCTTTCGATCCGTCAAGACCAATACGCGGGCGTCGACGCCGAGACGCTTTCGGTCGTGCGCGCTAAGGCCGGGATCGGCGAGGAATCGACGGTCGGGATGATCTACGCCGAGGGCGATCCGCACTCGAACGTCGACAACTCCGTCGCCGGCGCGGACTTTCTCTACCGCAACTCGCGGCTGCCGGGCGGCCGCACGGTCGAGGCGCTCGGCTGGGTGCAGCGCTCCGATACGCTGGGCCTGGACGACAACGACGGCGCCTGGGGCCTCGGGTTCTCGATGCCGAGCAATGCGGGCGTCCGCGCCGGGGCGGCGCTCAAGGAGTTCGAGGAAAACTTCAACCCCGCGCTCGGCTTCATCAACCGGCGCGGCATCCGCGACGCCTCCGCGCAGGTGGCCTACACGCACCGGCCGAGCGCAGGGTACTGGCAATCGATGTTTTTCAGCCTCGAGGCCAAGCGCATCGAGGAGCTCGATGGCGGGTTGCAGTCGAAAAGCGTCAGTGTCACGCCGTTTCAACTCACGAACCGGACGGGCGATGTGCTCTTCGCGCGCGTGAACCTCGATACCGAGGTGCTGGCCGCACCGTTCGAGATCTGGCCCGGCGTCGTGATCCCGGTCGGCGAGTACTCGTTCGAGAACTACGGCATCGAGTGGCAAGCGGCGTCGCACCGGTCCTGGTCCGGCCGCGTCGCCTACATCGACGGCACGTTCTATTCAGGCGACCAGCGGCGGCTCTTCGGCAGCATCGTATGGGCGCCGTCGCCGCGCTTTCGCGGCAGCCTGGGCTACAACGTCACGGACGTCGAGCTCCCGGAAGGCGACTTCACGACGCGGCTGATCACCTCAGGGATCGACGTCGTGTTCTCGTCGCGGCTCTCGTGGGTGAACTTGATCCAATACGACAACGTCAGCGAGACGCTCGGCGTCAACATGCGCCTGCATTGGATTCCCGAGGCCGGCAAGGAAGTCTACTTCGTGATCAATCACACGCTCGAGGACTTCGACCGCGACAACTCCTTCGACTCCCTCTTCGCCGACGCGACGGCGAAGATCAGCTACACCTTCCGCTTTTGATGTACGCTCCCACCGACGGGCGGGTCTGGCGGCGCGTCGGAACTCGTCGACGGGCGGCTGGCGTTTCTGGCGATTCGGGATTGCGGCCGGGGCCTGCGGGAGTCCGCAATCCGGCTCACGGCACCCGATCAGGCTGCCGTTCGCTGTCTCGACCGCGTTCAGCGGGGCGGGGTAGGGTGCCTAAAATGTCTATCCACACTTCATCATCCCGCGCTCGCTCCAACTCGTTGTTAGGCGCGTTCGCGATCGAGGTCGAGTTTCTCGATTCGCAGACCGGCGAGCGCCTGGCCGCCGGGGTCGACCAGAAGCTCGGCACGCCATTTGATGGTGTATCGGGCTTTACGCGCCTCGGTCACGCACGAGCTGCTTTCGGCGAATGGGCCCACGAATTGCGCGTCGCGCTCGAGACGAATCCATGACGCAGAGTCGGAAACGTCATCCGATGAGTGCAAGAGAGACGATGTCGCGACGGGGCTTCAACAAGGGGATGGCGGCTTCACTCGTCGGCGCTGCTCTTCCCCTCGGATGCTCGAGCGGAGATCTCACTTACGAGGCGCTCGTCGCGAGCACCTGGCGACAGTCTGACGGTGCGTTGAGCGGCAGCCCCGCCTTGTCGAGGGAACTGGTGCGATACGCGACTCTGGCCGCCAACAGTCACAACACGCAACCGTGGCGCTTCCGGATCGAATCTGACCGCATCACCGTACTTCCGGATTTCAGCAGGCGTTGTCCTGCGGTCGATCCGGACGACCATCATCTCTTCGCCAGTCTCGGCTGTGCGGCCGAGAACCTCGTGCTGGCCGCGGAGGCACATGGCCTGCGGGCAACGGTGTCGATCGAGGACGCAGAGGATGCGATCCGGATCGATTTGGAGCCGGGCGCGCCGTTGGATTCACTTCTGTTCCAGGCGATACCGCTGCGGCAAAGCACGCGGGCTACCTATGACGGTACGCGAATCCCAACGAATCAGCTCACCATGCTCGAGGCTGCTGCGAAGGACGACGGCGTAGCCGTTCAGATGTTCGTCGACAAACGCGACTTGGAACGGATCTTGGAGTACGTGATTGCAGGCAACACGGCTCAGATGAATGACGACGCCTTCGTCACGGAGCTCAAAGACTGGATACGGTTCAACGAATCGTCCGCGATCCAACACCGTGACGGACTTTTCTCGGCATCCGCGGGCAATCCTGCGCTGCCTACTTGGATCGGCAGAATCGCGTTTGAGTTGGCGTTTAGGACCGAGAGCGAAAACGACAAATATCGGAGCCACATTCGCAGTTCGACAGGCGTTATCGCCTTCGTGTCGATGCACGACGACAAGCGGAGCTGGATCCAGGTCGGACGTTGCTGTCAACGCTTTGCGTTGCAGGCCACTGCGCTCGGCTTGCGTCATGCCTTCATCAATCAAGCCGTGGAGGTGCCGGCGATCCGAGCACAATTCGCCGAGTACCTCGGTGTCGGCGACCGACGCCCGGATCTACTCGTCCGTTTCGGTTATGGCCCTGAACTCCCGCGATCGCTACGACGCCCGGTTGATCGGGTTCTCCTGTGAAGAGCATGTGGGAGGAGTCAAGGTCGTGTTCTCCGTCGCCCGACACCTTGACGCACATGCGAGGCCGGGGCGTAGCAATTTCTGCGCGGCCCGCTTGGGTTAAGTTTCGCCGCGAATCACTTCGAGCGTCGGCCCTTCGAGTCTTCCACCATTCGCGGATAGTCGTCGTCCAACACCGCCGTCGCATCTGGATCGAATTTCGGCGTCGAGTCGCCGTCGCTGTCGAGAACTTCGGTCTCTGCGTGCTCGTCCTGGTCCTTCGGTCGTTGCATGTCCCCTCCCTCAGGAAACGCCACCAAGCATAAAACGGCGGGCATGGGCAACGGCATGAGGCTGATCACAGAAAAATCGATCCGACATAACGTCGGATATTTGAACGGGTTCCTGGTTTTGCCGGTTCGCGGCGCTAGTATTGCGGCGAAGCAATCTAGAGGGCCGGCATATGAAAAAGGTAGCCGTCGCAGTAGCGCTCGGAATCCTCGTTTCCGCTGCCGCTCTCGCGGAAGACGTGGGCCCGCTCGCCGCGAATCCCGCCGCGCCGAGCGCAACGCGTGACCCTGCCCGTCTCTACCGCGCGAACGATGCGCACACGGTCGTTGCACCGAATCCGCACCGACACACGGAGGCAGCCACTCCCGCTCCGCGTCTGGAACCGCTTCGCGTGGAGCCGCTCAAGATCGAGCCGCCTCCGCTCGAGCCGCTGAAACCCGTCGGGAGCTGAGCAACTTTCTACGGGCGCCTCGCGGCCGATTCGACGAGCGCACGAACCGCGGCGCGCTCGAGCTCGTACCGCTTCGCCTACTCGACGTGAAAGTCCGACAGGTATTGACGTTCGGCCCCCAGCCGAAACGCTGAATCACCGCACGCGTTCAAGCACGATCGCCAACCGCCCGGGTACCGATCGACCCTGAGACGGCCGACCGGGGAAGATGATGCGTTCCTTTGCTTCTATACCGCACAACGGCAAGCTTATTGGTGGAACGCGAGAGAACGGTGCCAGACTACGCGCGCAACACTGAATGCGCGATGAACGGCGTCACATTCTGAGCGCCGCTCGAGCCCCCGTTCGCGATCCCCGCATGCCGCCGACCACGGCCGATGACGCGCGACATCGAACTGTTGCATCATGCGCCGTGACCACCGCCCCGCCCGCCGCCTCCGCACCCACCGTTTCGCACGGCACGGCCTACGTGTTGGCCGTGACGAGCATGGTGATCTGGGGCAGCCCGCCGGTCGTCACGCGCGCGGTCAGCGAGGGCATCCCGCCGTTTTCGCTGTCGTTCTTGCGCTGGTTCATTGCGCTCGTGCTGTTGCTGCCGTTCGTATGGCGCAAGTTGCCGGCGGAATGGCAGCAATTGCGCCGTCACGGCCGGTCGCTCGCGCTGCTCGCGTCGTCGATGATCGTCGGCAGCACGCTGTCGATGCTCGCCGTCTACTTCACGACCGCGACGAACGCCGTGATCGTCAACGCGAGCCAACCCGCGGTCACAGCCGTGTTCGCTTGGCTCGTCGCCGGCACGCGGCTGACGCGCGCCCAGCAGATCGGCATCACCTGCGCGTTCCTCGGCGTCGTCGTCATGATCTGCCGCGCGGACTTGGGCGTGTTGCTTACGCTCGACGTCAACATCGGGGACCTCCTGATGCTCATGGCCGTCTTCGGCTGGTCGCTCTACGCCGTGCAGTTGACGAGACGGGCTTACGTGCCGAGCGGCGACGTGCTGCTGTTCGTGATCGCGCTCACGGGCAGCGCGATCTTGCTGCCGTTTGGCGCCATCGAGGCTGCCGTCTCCGGGACGTTCGTGCTGCGCGCCGAGGTGGCCGCCGCGATCCTCTACCTCGCGATCTTTCCGACGCTGCTCGCCGTATACACCTGGAACCTCGCGCTGCACTCGATCGGCCCCAACCGCGCGGCGATCTTCGTCAATCTGATTCCGCTCTCGGGTGCCGCGCTTGCAATGCTGCTGCTCGGCGAGCGGCTGTACTTCTACCACCTGCTCGGCGCTGCGTTCATCTTCACGGGGATCTATTTCGCCGTGCGCCGTCGCTGAGCGTTACGTACAATCGCGCCATGGGAAAAATCATTGCAGTCCTCGTCGTTCTCGCCGCCGCGGGCGGCATCGCCGCCTGGGTCGTGGCCGGAAAGGCCCCGGGCCCGGTCATCGAGATCACGGAACCGGCGGTCATCGGCCAAACGGGCACGCTCGCCGTCACGATCACGACGCCGCGCGGCGCTCTCGTGAGTCTCGACGTCCGGCTCGAGCAAGACGGCATGAGCTTCCCGGTGTGGAGCCTCGCGACCGGCGAGGCTTCGGCTTTGTTGCGGGATGGGGAGAACACCGTGCGGTTGACGCAGCCGTTGGGCAAACGGCTCTACCCGGACCTCAAGGCCGGACTCGCTCAAGTCAGCGTGACCGCGGTACGCCCCGTGCTCTTCGGCTACCGCGAGGCCACAGGCTCCGCGTCCCGCGAGATCGAGGTGCGGCTCACGCCGCCCCAGGTCGGCGCCCTGTCGCAGTTCCACTACGTCAATCACGGTGGGTCGGAGGCGGTCGTCTATCGCGTCAACCCGGCCGACGCGGAGTCGGGCGTGCGCGTCGGCGAGCACGAGTATCCGGGCTTTCCGGCGTCGGGGGCGGGCATCGCAACGTCGGACCCGGGATTGCGCGTCGTGTTCTTTGCGTTGCTTTGGGACCAGGACGTCGGCACACCCATTACGCTCTTCGCGCGTGACAGCCTCGGCAACGAGGGCGCCGCAGGGTTCGATCACCGCGTATTCGCGAAGACCTTTCGCACCAGCCGCATCACGATCGACGACGGTTTCCTGTCGCGCGTCGTCCCCGCGATCCTGCAAAACTCGACGGACTTCCAGGTCGACGATCCGTCCGACTTGCTCGCGTCCTATTTGCGCATCAACCGCGACATGCGGCGCGAGAACAACGCGGCGATCGCGGCGCTCGCAACCGAGACCTCGCCCGAGATCCTCTGGCAAGGCGCCTTCAAGCAGATGATCAACACGGCCGTGGAATCCGGTTTCGCCGACCAGCGCACTTACCTCCACGACGGCGAGGAGATCGACCGACAAGTGCATTTGGGCTTCGATCTGGCTTCCACCGTTGCGGCGCCCGTGCTCGCCGCCAACCGTGGCCGCGTCGTGCATGCCGGTTGGCTCGGCATTTACGGCAACTGCGTGATCCTCGATCACGGCATGGGGTTGCAATCCTTGTATGCGCACCTGTCGTCGATCGAGATCGGCATGGGCGACGTCGTCGAGGTTGACCATCAGCTGGGGCGGAGCGGCGCCACGGGTCTCGCGGGCGGCGATCACCTGCATTTCACGATGCTCTTGAACGGCAACGCGGTCACGCCGATCGACTGGTGGAGCGCGCAGTGGGTCGAGGACCGCGTGCTGCGCAAGTTTCGCGAGGCGGAAGGCTTGTAGGAGCGAGCTTCGCTCGCGAATCAAGATCGCGAGCGAAGCTCGCTCCTACAAGACAGTCGCGGCGAAATCGGGTTTCGTGTCGCGCAGAATCTCGAGGATGGCCGCGCGATCGGCGGCGCTCAAACGCGCGGATGCCTCACTCTCGTCGTCACCTGCCAAGATCTCGCGAATGCGCGCGTACACGTAGTCTTTCGCTTCGGCCGGCAGCGCATCGAAGGCATGCGAATAGATCGCGTAGCTCAGCGGATACTTGAAAAGGCGCGTCGTGAGATCGAGCTCGCGCAACGAGCGGCCGTTCGAGTCGCGCGGGCCGCGTGCCTCGAATGCTGCCGCGAAGCCCGAGGTGCCGGAGATCCGGTCGGTGAGGTCGATTTCGCCGGCGAGGAATAGGGCTTCGACGAGGGGTTCGGCGAGCTCGGCGATGAGCACGGGAAGATCGCGAGCGGAGCTCGCTCCTACAGGGGAAGAATCGCGGCCGGAGGCCGCTCCCACAGTGGAGGGCACTCCCACAGTATCGTACCGCACGCGTGTGATGGCATTCTGCACGCGCACTTGGTGCTCGAGCACGAGCAGCGCGACGATGTCGCTCTTGTTGCTCAAGTAAGCGCTCGTGTCGAGCAACGAATCGAGATTCTCGAGATTGCCCGTGCGCAACGTCTCGAGCTCGCGCAGCTCCGCGACGTCTTCGACCGCGATATTGCCCAAGTGCACCTGCTCGCCGTGATAGCCCGACACGTACCAGCCGCCCCAGCGGCTCTTAAGCGGCGTCCGGTCGCTCGTCAGTATCCAGCCCTCGTGCGCGACGAGGTTGCCGTCGACGTCGGTGTAGCCCGAGCCCGTGATGAACCGCGGCACGCCGCCGCCGGTCAGCGAATACGAATCATGACAACGCAGGCATTCTCCCAAGTGCCGCTCGAATCCCACCGGTGCGGCTGAGTCTTGCGCGAGCGTATAGAAGACCGGCCCCAAGCGCGGATCGAGCGACGCGACTTCGAGCGTGCGGCTGCCCGGCACCCATCCGACGTACGTGTCGTCGTTGAAGTAGATCGCACGCGGCGTCGTTGCCGTGATGATTTGCGCTTGCACGCTCGTCTTCGAGAACACGAGCACTTGCGACTCGACGCCGATGTCGAGCGCGCCGAGCACGCTCGCGAGATAGCCGCGCGACGCGTCGTGCTCGAGCACGGCTGCGCCGCTCGCCAAGCGTGCCTCGAGCTCCGCGACCGCGTCCGTCCGCGCCGTCGTCGCATAGCCGATCGCCGGATACTCCGTGTCGTAGCGCAACGCCGCCCGCGGTTCCGCCGGTGTTTGCGGGTAGGCCGGCGGCGGCGCGTCTTCGATCGGCGGCACATCCCGGGACACTGCAATGAACGCGAGCACGGCGAGCAAGACGACGACCGTCGCGACCGTGAGCACTATTCGTGTCGTTCGCTCGTTCACGTCTCTACACCCGCGAGAAACTGCGCGACGCCGTTCAAGAGCATCTGCGTCGCGATCAGCACGAGCAACATGCCCATGAGCCGTTCGAGGGCGCGCAGACCGCGATCGCCGAGGATCTTCATCATGAACGGCGAAGCGGTCAGCAGGATGGTCGTCCCGGCCCAAGCGATCAAGAGCGCCGCGCACCAGTCCCAAATGCGTTCCGGCTCGTTCGAGCTCAAGAGCAACAATATCGCGATCGTCGAGGGACCGGCCACGAGCGGCATCGCGAGCGGCACGATGAACGGCTCATCGCCCGTCTCCTCCTCGACCGTGTGGGGCAACGGGAAGATCATGCGGATCGCGATGATGAAGAGCAGCACACCGCCCGCGATGCTCAGCGACTGCTGGCTCAAGTTCAAGAACGTGAGCATCGCGTTTCCCGTGAACAGAAACACGAGCAGGATGACGAGCGCGAACACGAGCTCTCGTGCGACGATGATCGCGCGTCGCCGCGGGTCGAAACGCGACAGCAGCGCATTGAATAGCGGGATGTTGCCAAGCGGGTCCATGACGAAGAACAACGTCACCGCCGCAGCGACGATGTCGGACGTATTCACGAGTCACGTTCCTTTAGCGCGAAGCGTCGATCGAGACCGTCGAATTTGTTCAATTATAGCGCCCGGCTCCGAGGCGAACGGCATCTGTCCCGGTCCCGTAGCGGACGACGTTCGGAGCGGACTCAACGAGCACATTAGATGCCGAGCTTGGACAATACATCCATGATGTCGCTCAAGATGCCGGCAAACCGTGGGTGCTCGGCCTCGAACTTGAACGCCGTCGTCTCGAGGCGCGCCTGCAATGCTCCGTAGTCCGGCTCTCGCGCGGCGAGGACTACATCGATCTGGTCTGCAACCGCAGCAAGCTCTGCACGCATATCGCGGTCGAGCGTGTCGGCGTCCGCAAGCTCGCGACGCAATGCCTTAAGATGAGTCCTCAGTGAGCGTTTCGTCATTCTTCACAACTCCCCGCGGTTTTCCATACTAACAGCACGAAGTTCGAGCGCGGCTCGCGCGCCGTCAGCCCCAGATTTCCTCTGCGAGCTCGACGATCAAAGCGAGCTTCCTGTTCTGCTCGTCCTCGGTCAACAGGTTGCCTTCGGCCGCGCTCGCGAACCCACACTGCGGCGACAGACATAGCTGCTCGATGTCGATGTAGTGGGACGCCTCTTCGACGCGGCGCTTGACGAGATCCGGATCCTCGAGCGCGCCGCGTTTCGACGTGACGAGCCCGAGCACGATCGCCTTGCCCTTCGGCACGAAGCGCAACGGCGCGAAGTCCCCGGAGCGCTCGTCGTCGTATTCGAGAAAGAATCCGTCGACGTCGAGCTCGTTGAAGATCGTCTCGGCCACGGGCTCGTATCCTCCGGTCGCGAACCACCGGCTGCGCGCGTTGCCGCGGCACAGATGCACGCAGACGGCCATGTCCTCCGGACGATCGCGTATCGAGGCGTTGATGAGCTCGGCATAGTCGTGGGGGAGCCGCTCGACGTCCTCGCCGCGCTCGCGCACCTTGGTGCGCATCGTGTCATCGCACAGGTACGCGAGATTCGTATCGTCGAGTTGCAGGTAGCGGCAGCCCGCCTGCGCGAGACACGCGATCTCTTCGCGATACACACGTGCGAGATCGGCAAAGAACATCGTCATGTCGGGATACGCGGTCTTCGAGATCGCTTCGCGGCCGCCGCGAAAATGCGTCATCGTCGGCGAAGGTATCGTTTGCTTGGGCGTGTGCGTCGTTTGGGATTTGAGAAACGTGAAATTCTCGGTCTCGATGCCCCCGGGGGGCAGCGTCATCTTTGCGGAGACGACGGCGACGAACGGCCCCACGCCCGGCCCGCGCCCCGAAGGATTGAACAGCTTGAACTCGACGCCGTTGAGCCGACCGATAAAGTCCCCGTGGAAGCTCTCGCGGCGATACTCGCCGTCCGTGATCGCCTCTAACCCTAAGGATTCCTGCATGCGCACGACGCGCGCGATGCATTGCTCCTCGTGCGCCCGCAGCGCTTCTCCGCTGACCGCGCCCTCGGCGGCTTGCTTACGCATCGCGAGCAAGCTCGCAGGCCGGAGCAGGCTCCCGACGTGATCGGCGCGGAACGGCGCCGCTTGACGTTTGCTCATCGAGCCGCCGCGGCGGTGGTGGTCGCTTCCGGCTCGGGCTCGGGCTGCACCATGCGCATGCGGAAGGGCCGGCTGTTCGCTATTCCCAAGATCAGCGACGAGAAACGGTAGTCGTCGGGCTCGGCTTGCTGCGCGATCGAGCGCACCGTCGGCATGTCCGTGTACTCGAGACCGCGGCCGAGCGCATAGGTCAAGAGCTTCTCGACCGTGGCCTGGACGAACTGGTCCTCGCTACCCACGAGCGCGTCGCGCAATGACTTGACACCGTCGACGGGCGTACCGTCGGCGAGCTGGCCCGACGCATCGATGACGCCGCCGGGCTCGCGCGTTCGCCAGCGTCCAACGGCGTCGAAATTCTCGAGCGCGAGCCCGAGCGGATCCATGACGTCGTGACACGTCGCGCAAACCGGATTCGAGCGGTGGCCCGCAAGGCGCTCGCGGACCGATTTCGCCGCGGCCCCCGGGGCATTCTCCTCGAGCGACGGCACGTTCGGCAGCGGCGGCGGCGGCGGCGTCCCGAGCACGTTTTCCATGATCCACTTGCCGCGCAGCACGGGCGACGTGCGGTTCGGATACGACGTGATCGTCAGGATGCTGCCGTGGCCGAGCAAGCCGCGGCGGTTCTCGTCGGTCAGCGTGACGCGACGGAAGTGGCTGCCATAGATGCCGGGAACGCCATAGTGGCGCGCGAGCCGCTCGTTGAGAAACGTGTAGTCGGCATCGAGCAGATCCGTGATGCTCCGGTCCTCCGTCACGATGCTCTCGAAAAAGAGCTCCGTCTCGCGGCGCATGGCGCGACGCAGGTTTTCGTCGAAATTCGGAAACGTGGCGACATCCGGCCGGGCGCTCTGCAAGTTGCGCAAAAAGAGCCACTGTCCGGCGAAGTTGTCGATGAGCGCCGCCGCGCGAGGATCCGCGAGCATGCGCCGCACCTGCGCTTCGTACACCGTGGCATCGCCCAAACGCCGCTGCTCCGCGAGCTCGAGCAATTCGTCGTCGGGCAACGTGCTCCAAACAAAGAACGACAAGCGCGACGCGAGCGCGAAATCATCGACGGGATAAACCGTGCCCGGCGCGAGTCCTTCGGGATCGGGCTCGTTGCGAAATAGGAATTGCGGGCTCGTCAGGACAACGCGCAGCGCCGCCTGGATGCCGGTCTCGAACGTGCCGCGCTGCCGCCCCGATGCGTAAAAATCGAGCAGCACGCTGAGCTCGTTCTCGCTGACGGGGCGCCGGTACGCCCGCCGCGCGAGGCGCGTCAGAATCTCCTCGGCACAAGGCAGCTCGTCGGCCTCGCTCGCGGGGCGACAGCTCAAGATCGCGGCGCGGCTCGGCGTCTCGCCCGGGCCCGAAGCGTCGTACGGCCCAGTGACGTTGAGATAGTCGACGGTCGGCAGGCCGTTCATGTCCTGCAAGTCGAGGTTGCGTGTGTGCAGCTCGAGCGGCTCGTGGGTCTCGGCGGAATTGCGCTGCACGAAGGTCACGCCGACCTCGTGGGGGCCCGCTGCGACGAAGAGCCGCGCGCGTAAACGCGCGTCGATCGTATCCGCGGCCGCGGCGAAATTCGTGTCCGACATGAGATTGTCGGCTTCCCCGCCGACTTGGGCCGCGAAGACGCGGGCGCCGTCGATCGTGATCTCGAGCTCGTGCGGCCACTCGAGCCCGGTCATGTAGCCGACGATGTTGCGCTCGAGGAATACGCTGAAATCGTAATGCGCATCGAGCGGAAAGAAGTGCGTGGCGAGCAGGCCGCCGCGCGTTCCGAGCGGCAGCCCCTCGATGTGTTGGCTCTGCGCGAGATCGGGCGGCGCGCGAAAGAGATGGCTCACGACGGGCGTATCGGGGTCGCCGATCGCGAGGCTCGCGATCTTCGCGGACGTGCCCAAGTACTGCTCGAGCAGCGACGGCGACACGCGCAGGATGTCGGCGATGTTGTCGAAGCCGTAGCCTTCGTCGTCGGCCGGCAAGAGCTCCGCGACGTCGATCTCAAGCGCGAGCAGATCGCGGATCGCATTGCCGTACTCGGTTCGGTTCAGGCGATGAATCGGCGCACGCGGCAAAGGTGCCTGGCTCGCCGCGGCCGCATCCAGGGATGTCTCGAGGTAAGTCACGAGCTCGTCGACCGTCTCGCCATCCGGCCTCGGCCCGCCCGGCGGGGGCATGAGCCCTCCGCGGAGCTTGCGAACGACCTTCTCCCAGGTTTCCGCGTCGGCCCCGAGATCGACCAAATTCCGATCCTCGAGGACGAGATCCGACTCGCGATCGATCTCGTTATGGCAATCGAGACAGTAACGGTTGATCGTTGCCGCATGCGTCGCGGCCAACTCCTCGGGTGACCGCTGGCACGCTGCAACGAAAATTGCCGCAGCGCCACAAATGCAGGTAAGGAGAATCCTGTTCACGAGCGCGATTTTAACCCGCGAATGCCAGGTAGGAGCGAGCTCCGCTCGCGACTCTTGCAAGAATCGCGAGCGAAGCTCGCTCCTACAGCGGGTTACGATTGCAAAATCGCGGCCGGAGGCCGCCCCACTCGAAGAATCGCGGCGGGACGCCGCTGCTACGGGGCGCGGGGCGCCATGAGAGCGCTGTCCCAGTGCTCGGCGATCTTGCCGTTGTCGAAACGGAACATGTCGAACCACGTCGTCGTGTATTTCTGACCCGGATTGTTCGAGTCGTCGTATTCGCGCACGAACGACAGCGTCACGTAGTCCCCCTCCGCCTGTACCGCGACCAAGCCCGGCAATTCGTCGGGAATCGGGTTTGGCCCCGGGAGCCGCTCGAAGTACTCGAGGAAACCCGCGAGACCCGTGTCGGCATTCGGATTGTGCTGCATGTAGCTTTCGTGCATGAACTCCGCGGCGCGGTCGAGGTGACGGCCGCGCAGCACGATGCGGAAAAAGTCGTACGCGAGCTTCTTGTTCGCCGCAAGCGCCGGGTCGTCGCTCGCCAACAAAGCTTGTTGATCCTCGGCCGGCAGCACCGGAAGCGCCGCGAATGCCGGTAATCCCAATACCACCAACCCGATCAAGCCGATGAGCTTCTTCATGTTTCCCCCTGCTTCAAAGTCGACGGCGGTTGCCATCTTGAACGCCGAGTTTACCTTGAGCCCGGGCATTCTCGGTAGAATGCCCGCCATGCCCGCAAAGCCGATAGCCATCGACACGAAGACGGTCGGCCCGGGACACCCCGTGTTCGTGATCGCGGAAGCCGGCAGCAATCACAACCACGATCTCGCCACTGCGCGCCGGCTCGTCGAAGTTGCGGCCGACGCGGGCGCCGATGCCGTCAAATTCCAGACCTTCGCCGCCCGGCGCCTCTACTCACGCAGCGCCGGAACCAGCGACTACTTGGGCGACGAGCGGCCTATCTACGACGTCATCGAAGCGATGGAAATGCCCGCCGCCTGGCTCCCGGAGCTTCGCGATCTGGCACACACGCGCGGCTTGGCTTTCCTCTCCTCGCCGTTTCACGAAGAGGCCGTCGATCTCCTGCTGCCGTACGTCGACGCCTACAAGATCGCCTCGTACGAGCTCACGCACACGCCGCTGCTCGCGGCCGTAGCGCGCACGCGCAAGCCCGTCTTCCTGTCGACGGGCGCGTCGACGCTCGCCGAAACGCGCGCCGCGGTCGTCGCGCTCCGGCAGCTCGGCTG
>Ga0209108_10000303_pt1 | contig 26792 bp, 20 predicted proteins | sample Rifsed10ft1_FD_184003 | JGI IMG/M metagenome (GOLD analysis project Ga0209108, IMG submission 184003) | Soil microbial communities from Rifle, Colorado, USA - sediment 10ft 1 (version 2) | ecosystem: Environmental > Terrestrial > Deep subsurface > Rock core/Sediment | place: Rifle, Colorado...
ATCAGCACGAGGCCACCGGGGTGAAAGTGAGCGTTAGGCAGGGCTTTCGCCTGGGCTGGTCGCGCGCGGCGCTGCGCCTGTTCTGGATGGACTTCATCATCGGCCTGAGCGCGCTGATCGCCTTCCTGCTGTTGGTGCTGCTGGCGGCCTCCCCGCTGCTGGTGTGGCTGACCGACAGCACCCCGGCCCGCGTGCTGGGCACGGTGGTGGCCGTGGCCCTGGCCGTGGTGATCATCTTTGTGGTCATCTTAGCGAGCATCGCGCTGTCGCTGCTGGTGCAGTTCTGGCACCGGGCGGTGGTGTTGGAGGACCGCAACATCAACGCCGCCGTGCGCCGCGGCTGGCAACTGCTGCGCCAGCGGCTGGGCGACGTGGTGGTGATGGGCCTGATCCTGTTCGCGCTGGGGCTGGCCTGGACGATTGTGCTGGTGCCGGTGATCTTCCTGCTGGTGGCGGTGGCGGCCATTGGCGGCGGGCTGCCGGCCCTGTTGGTCTACGCGGTGGCCAGCCTGATCGCCCAGGGCGCCACGCCGTGGATCGCGGCCGTCATCGTGGGCCTGCCGATCTTTATCGTGGTGATGGCCATTCCGCTGGCCGTCCTGGGTGGGCTGGTGCAGACGTTCCAGTCGAGCACCTGGACGCTGACCTATCGCGAGTTGCTGGCCCTGGAAGCCGCCCGGCCGGCGCCCGGCGACCAGCCCCCGGCGCCGCTGCCGGCCGCTTAGGACAAATTCAAATGACAACTCGTACCGCCGAAGTATCGCCACTTACTCGTGCAAGAGTCGCAGGGTTCTTGTATGTAATGGCGAACCTACCCGCTCCCTTCACCCTCCTATATCTACCCTCCCGCTTTATTGTACGTGGAGATGCCGCCGCAACGGCCGCTAATATCGTGGCTTCTGAATCACTGTTCCGTTTCGGCATCGTGCTCAATCTATTCACCTTCATAGATCAAAAATTCCTGGTGCTAGCGTTATACCAATTGCTCAAAGTGGTTAACAAGAACATGGCGTCGCTGATGGTCATCTTCGCTCTGGCCGCTGTCCCTATCGCAATGCTCAATGAGCTTACCCAGTTGGCAGTCCTACAACTCTTGAGCGGTGCTGATTTCTTGAAAGTATTCACAACCGAGCAGTTGCAAGCCCTGGTGTACCTATTTCTTCGGTTGCACAGTCAGGGAATTCTTATCGCCCAGATATTTTGGGGCCTATGGCTGTTTCCTATGGGTTATCTGGTCTTCAAGTCGGGTTTCCTTCCCAGAATTCTGGGCATCTTGTTGATGATTGGATGTTTTGGCTATGTGGTACAAAGTTTTGCCGCGTTTCTTCTGCCCAGCTTCAAACTGAATATTATCTTCTATACGTCCTGGGGGGAACTGTTGTTGGTCCTGTGGCTGTTGATTAAGGGTGTCAACGTCGAACAGTGGGAGAAACGTGCTCTTGAATCTGCCTGAGGTGAACCATGCCGAAGGAATAGGAACTTCGTTTTCACACTTGCGCCCGGCGAGATATGCAGGGCGGTGCCTAATCAAACCAAACTTGGAGGAAACTCATGAAAGCGATTCTACAGACAGAATATGGGCCACCGGAAGTTCTTCAGCTCACAGAGGTCGAAAAACCTACCCCGACAGAAAATCAGGTGCTGGTTAAAGTTCACGCGGCATCAGTAAATGCACTTGAGTGGCGGCCTTTCACGATGTCACCGATCTTTATCCGCTTGGTGGGCGGGCTACGAAAACCCAAAGATCCGAAGCTCGGCACTGACCTCGCGGGGTGGGTTGAGGCGGTTGGCAGCAATGTCACGCAGTTTCAGCCGGGAGATGAGGTATTCGGAGTAGCCCCGGGTGCGTTTGCCGAGTATGCCTGTGCTGCTGAAAATAAGTTGGCGCTGAAACCGGGCAATCTATCGTTTGAGGCAGCCGCGGCCGTCCCGGTAGCGGCATTCACTGCTCTGCAGGGTCTTCGCGATAAAGGCGGCATTCAGCCAGGGCAAAGGGTGCTCATTTATGGGGCGTCGGGCGGCGTAGGCACCTTTGCCGTGCAGATTGCCAAGTCCTTTGGGGCTGAAGTAACTGCCGTGTGCAGCACGCGGAACCTGGACATGGTGCGCTCGATTGGCGCGGACCACGTCATTGATTACACCCGTGAAGACTTCACCCACAATGGGCAGCATTATGAGTTGATCGTTGCCGCTAACGGATATCACTCGATTCTGGACTATCGGCGCGCATTAAGCCCCGGCGGGATTTATGTGGCGCTCGGCGGTTCCATGATTCAAGTTCTCCAGGGGCTGTTGCTGGGGCCATGGGTGTCGAGGATCGGAAGTAAGAAAATGGGGTTCATGTTGGCGAATTCAAACCAAGAGGATTTGGTTGTTATGCGAGAGCTTCTTGAAGCCGGCAAGGTCGTACCGGTCATCGATAAATGTTACCCATTGAGTGAGGTTGCCGAAGCGATCCGGTATCTTGTACAAGAACACGCGCGAGGCAAAGTCGTCATCACCGTGGAATAGAAGAACAATAATTAACAAACTGGAGAAACCCATATGAAAGCGATTGTATACACCCAATACGGGCCGCCCGATGTGCTTCACTTCAGTGAAGTAGAAAAACCTTTGCCAAACGACAACCAGGTACTGGTCCAGGTCCATGCGGTATCGCTCAATCCAGCCGAAGCGCATATGATGAGCGGTATTCTCATGGCCCGCATCCTGGGGGGGAATGGGATATTAAAGCCCAAGAACACCATACCCGGAGCAGACTTCTCAGGGCGGGTGGAAGCGGTTGGTAGGAGCATTACCCAGTTCAAGCCAGGAGATGAAGTATTCGGGCGCAGAGGTTTCGACGGGTTTGCCGAGTATGTATGTGTCACTGAGAATCCCATCGCGCTGAAACCGGCGAACATGACATTCGAACAAGCCGCGGCTGTCCCTGTTGCGGGAGTCACTGCTTTACAGAGTCTGCGTGATGATGGAAAAATTCAGCCGGGGCAAAAAGTGTTGATTAATGGCGCGTCGGGTGGTGTGGGCACGTTTACAGTGCAGATTGCCAAAGCGTTCGGTGCGGACGTGACCGGCGTGTGCAGCACGAAGAATCTGAACCTGGTCCGCTCCATTGGGGCCGATCGGGTCATTGATTACACACGAGAAGATTTCACCCGAAATGGGCAACGTTATGACCTGATCATCGATAACGTGGGAAATCATCCGGTTTCCGATTATGTGCGCGCGCTCAACCCCAAAGGAATTTGTGTCGTCGTCGGATATACTTCGATGGGGCTTGTGCTCCAGTATATGCTCCTGGGGCCATTGATTTCAAGGTTCGGGGATAAGAAGATTGGCAGCATGCTGGCGCATATCAAGCAAAACGATCTAATCGTGCTAAAAGAACTGATGGAGACCGGCAAAGTCGTGCCGGTCGTTGATAAGTGCTATCCGCTCAGTCAGGTTCCTGAAGCGTACCGTTATCTGAAGACCAGACACGCACCAGGGAAAATCGTTGTCACTTTGAAAAATCATGACAACAAGGCCCAGTAACCCTGGATCAATGCTTATGAAAGCGATTGTGTGGACGAAATATGGTTCACCGGACGGTCTTCAACTCCGAGAGGTAGCAACCCCTACCCCCAAGGACAATGAAGTCCTGATCAAAGTACATGCGGCAACCGCATCAACAGCAGATACCGAGTTCCGAAGGCTCAAATTCCCTCTCTTGTTTGCGATCCCCCTACGGCTCTATCTGGGCTTTCGAAAACCAAACAGAATGACGATACTGGGGACGGAGTTCGCCGGGGAGATTGTATCAGCCGGCAAAGAGGTAACCCGATATCAGCCGGGCGACCAGGTTTTTGGATATACCGGTCTAGGTATGGGAACCTATGCGGAGTATTTGTGTGTGCCTGAAAAACCTTCAGCGCTGGCCAGTGTGATGGGAGAAAAACCGGCCAATATGACCTACGAGGAAGCCGCCGCCATTCCGTTTGGGGGACTCGAAGCGCTGCATTCTCTTAGACAAGCAAATATCCAAATCGGACAAAGGGTTTTGATCAATGGCGCAGGTGGCAGTATCGGTACTTATTCTGTCCAGCTTGCCAAACACTACGGAGCTGAAGTGACTGGCGTGGACAAACCGGGGAAATTGGCGATGCTGCGCTCGATTGGCGCAGACCACGTCATTGATTACACCCAAGAAGATTTCACCAAAAGCGGTCAAACGTATGATGTCATATTGGATACGATCGGCAAAAGCTCGTTTTCAGGCAGCTTAAGATCACTAAAGGAAAATGGAACCTATCTGAACGCTAACCCTGGACTGTTCGGCGGGGTTCGAATGCGATGGATTTCAAAGAGAAGCAGCAAGAGAGTAATCCCCTGGACAGCAGGCTATACGGCCAATAATCTGCTGGCCCTCAAAGAGCTTACTGAGGCCGGAACGATTAAAGCGATCATCGATCGGCGCTACCCGTTGGAACAGATTGCCGAGGCGCACCGGTATGTCGAAACCGGGCACAAAAAGGGAAATGTCGTCATAGTTGTGGAACAGAATAACGACAAAGCCCAGTAACCCTGGGGGAAGGGGGTTGCAATTAGACACTTTCCCGGCCATAGTAGGGCAGAGGCGACACACCCATGGCCGCGAAAAGAGAGAGTGTTGAGAAAGCCGTCCGCACTATTCGGCGAGTGAGTAGAGCAAGTTTATTTGGGGCTTGCAAAACTGTCTATTCCCTGCGAAAATCCATGGCATACAGATACGGTGAAAGGAGGTCAGCCAAACACCCTATCTGTATGCCGTGAAATCGAGGGAATGGAATACGGATTCGCCGCATACGGCATACCTACTCTGGATCTGTATGCGGAGGTTCGAATCCTTCAGCCCCAGCCTGATGAGTGAGCCGGAATTCGTGGCTGACAAATCCCCGCATCGAACGAAGCTGTGAGCCATAACATGGGTCTATGGCTTACAGCTACGTTTTTTGTTCATGGCCTACAGCTATGTCACCTAACCAAACTCAAGGGGCCAGACGCTCTCAGGACCGCTTGCACATGCACCCCAGGCGTCTATGATATTATTGTCCGCGTGGGGATTGACCAGATGTTTTCGAGCGGGAGGGTGCAAGGTCGCAGCTGAAGCATGATGGGAAAACGACTTCTCTGCCTCGATTTTGACGGTGTCATCCACGCTTATACCTCGGGCTGGCAAGGCCCAGACGTCATCCCCGACCCACCCGTTCCAGGCGCGCTGGCGTTTCTGCGTGAAGCTCTAAATCATTTCACCATTGCCATCTATTCGTCGCGCAGCCATGAGCCGGGCGGCCTCCAGGCGATGCGCGACTGGCTGCGTGAATGGTCGGCCCGAGAGTTTCCACGGGACACGGATCTGACGTTCCTGGCCCAGATCAAGTGGCCGGTTGAAAAGCCGCGAGCGTTTCTCACGCTTGACGATCGCGCGCTCACGTTTACGGGCGAATGGCCCGCGATCGAGACGCTGAAGGCGTTTCAGCCGTGGTACAAGCGCACGCCCGAGCGCGCGGCGGACGGCGAGAAGAGCACATGAGCTTATCACAACTCACGCTCAGTCTCTTCGGCGGGCGGCGCGGGCGCAACCTGCGCGAGTACGTCACGGCCTACCTCATGATCGCGCCGGCCATCCTGTTAATATTCGTGTTCGGCATCTTCCCGGTGGGGTTCGCGCTGTATGTGAGCCTGCACAAGTGGGTGATCGTGCGGAGCGATTTCGTGGGCCTTGAGAACTACGTGGATGCCGTCGGCAACTTCACCTACATCGTGTTGTTCGGGATGGGCGTAGGCGGCATCGCGGGCGCGTTCTTGCTCGCGCGGCGCATATTCCGAGACGCCCAACTGGAGCGCCGGCCCGAGGCGTGGTTCCTGGCAATCCCGGCCGCGCTGCACGCCACGGCGACGCTGGCGTTCTTCCGGTGGGTTTTCTTCCAACTGCCGGAATTCCTCGACATCGCTTCCAAGCTGCGGGGGTTGGACAGGACGCGGGAACTGTTCATGCGGCTGCTGTGGGAGGCCTTCCGCGCCGAGACGGTCTATCCGTACTGGCAGCAATTCACGCTCGTCTTACTCGCCGCCACCGGCGCGGGCCTCGTGGCAGCGCTCCTCTGGCGATCCGCGGACAACCCGGCCTACCAGTTCCGCTTTACCCTTGCGTGGCTGGCCCTGGCGGTGGGCGCGGGCCTGCTCTACAGCCTGTATCGCGCCGCCGGGGACGCCTATGCCACGGCGGTCGAAACGGGCGTGGACCCGGGCATCTGGCCCCAATTCATCAGCGTGGTTTCGGGAGTGTTGCTGCTGGTGGTCGCCTGGTCCGTGTGGCGCAGCGCCGCGGGCCAGGACACAACGCGGTCGTTTGTGCTCCGCCTCCTGGGTGGACTGGTGCTGATGGTGGGCGCCGTCTTGCTGATCATCGAGATCCCCACCCTCGTGGCAGCCGGGGATCAAGACCTGTGGGACGGGCTTAAGGTCACGGTCTTCTTCTCCCTCGGCACGATCCCATTCCAGCTTGGGATAGCGTTGGTGCTGGCATTCCTGTTGTTCCAAAGGCTGAAGGGGTCCGACCTCTTCCGCGTCCTGTTTTTCCTGCCGTACGTGACGCCCGCCGTCGCCAGCGCCACGGTGTTCCGGCTGTTGTTCTCCGAGCGCCAACAGGCGCCGGTGAACACCGTGCTGAAATGGTTTGGGATTGGACCGCAGTTGTGGCTGAGGGAGCCAGACGGCATTTTCTCGATGCTGGCCGAGACGGCGGGCATCTCCGGGTTCCCGGACGCCTTCATCCCGAGGTGGTTCCAGGCCGACCTGAGCAGCCTGCTGGCGAACTGGCTTACGGGACCGAGCATGGCCCTGGTGGTCATCCTGGCGCTGTCGGTGTGGACGTTCGTGGGCTACAACACCGTCATCTACCTGGCCGGTCTGGGGAATATCCCGACGGAGACGACCGAGGCCGCCGAGATGGATGGGGCCAGCCAGTGGGGGGTCTTTCGCCACATTACGTTCCCCCTGCTCTCGCCCACCACGTATTTCCTTTCGCTGGTGGGCGTCATGGGGACGTTCAAGGCGTTCAACACCATCTGGGTGCTGCGCGTGGGCCAGGCGCTGGGCACTACCGACACGTTCAGCGTGGTAATCTTCGAAGAGTTCTTCCAGAAGTCGCGCTATGGCTACGCTTCGGCGTTGGCCTTCGTGCTCTTCGGCATCATTCTCGCGCTCACCTATTTCAATAGCAAGATTCAGGGTTCAAGGGTGTTCTATGGCTGACACACCGTCGGCGAAACCGGCCTTCGCCCCCCGGCGCGCCTTGACGCTGCCGGCGCAGCTCAACCCGGCCCTTGGCTGGAAGGTGTTCAACTACGTCGTCCTGCTCGTCGGGGCGGCGATCTCGTTCGGCCCCTTCATCTGGATGTTGCTGGCGTCGTTCAAATCCCTGGGCGATGCGTTGGGGTCGGGCTTCATCCCCACGGAGTGGCACCCGGAGAATTACATCCAGGCCTGGAACGAAGCGCAATTCGCGCACTACCTGCTCAACAGCGTGGTCATCACCGGTATCACGCTGGCGGGCGAATTGGTGTTCAGCGTGATGGCGGCGTACGCCTTCGCGCGCATGGAGTTTCCCGGCCGGAACGTGATCTTCGGCCTCTTGCTCAGCTCAATGATGATCCCCGCCATGGTGACGATGATCCCGAACCTGCTCACGGTGACGTGGCTGGGCCGGGTCGGCCCAATAGCGTGGATCGATAACTGGCCGGCCCTGACCGTTCCCTTCATGGGCAGCGTCTTCTCCATCTTCCTGCTGCGGCAGTTCTTCACTCAAATCCCCGACGAGCTGTTCGACGCGGCGCGCATGGACGGCGCGGGGCACATCCGCACCCTGCTGCAGATTGTGCTGCCGCTCTCCACAGCGCCGATGATGGTCATCATTGTGCTGTCGTTTATCAGCTCGTGGAATGCTCTGGCCTGGCCGCTCCTGGTCACGAACTCTCCGGACTGGCTGCCGATCTCGGTCGGGTTGTATAACTTCGTGGCCGACGAGGGGAGCAAGCTACATCTCATCATGGCCGGCTCGGTCATCACGATTCTGCCGATCCTGGTTTTGTACTTCCTGACCCAGCGGCAATTCACCGAAAGCATCGCGCGCAGCGGAATCCGAGGCTAAGGCCCCGGCCCGCAGACGCGGAAAGGAGGTGGTGAACCAGACCGGGGACCTAGGAGTATACGGTCAGCGAACTGGCCGCAGCGATTGGAGACCTGTCGGAACCTACCCAACACACGAGGAGAAGAAGAGATGCACAGCCGAAAATTGATTTACGGATTTCTGGCGACCGCGCTGATCGGCGCGATGCTGGCGGGGTGCGCCACGCCCACGCCGGCAGCCGCGCCTACGCAGCCCGCCCAAGCGACGGACGCCCCCGCCCCGACCCAACCCCCCCCAGCGACGGCCACCACGGCCCCGGAGCCGACCGAGGAACCGGCGCTGGATCTGAGCGACCAGACCGTCGTCTTCTGGCACGCGATGAGCACCGGCGCCAACCTGGAAGGGATGACGGCGGTGGTGGACGAGTTCAACGCCAACAACGAATGGGGCATCACGGTGGAAGCCGTGGCGCAGGGCAGCCAGAGCGAGCTGGAAACGGCCGTGAACGGCGCCATCACCACCGGCGAGTTGCCGAATCTGACCATGGGCTTCCCGAACGGTTTGGTGCTGTGGCACTCGCTGGGCGTCATCGCCCCGCTGAACGACTTCTTCAACGACCCGGATTACGGGTTGACGGCCGAGGAGCAGGCCGCGATTTACCCCGGCCCGCTGAGCTCGGGCACGCTGTCCGACGGCACGCAGGTGGGCATCCCCATGCACCAGTCGGCCCAGGTCATCTTCTACAACCACACCTGGGCGCAGGAGCTGGGCTTTGACGCTCCGCCGGCCACATCGGCCGAGTTCAAGGAGCAGGCCTGCGCGGCAGCCGCGGCCAATACCGCGGACGATAACCCCGACAACGACGGCACCGGCGGCTACGTGTACTTCCCCGACGCCTCGATGGTGTCGCCGTGGATCTGGGCCTTCGATGGCGAGTACATCAACGAAACCGGCGACGGCTACTCGCTGAACAACCAGGCGGTGATTGACGTCGCGGTGTTCTTCAAGGACCTGGTCGACAGCGGCTGCACGCTGTCCACGCCGAGCTTCCCCAACCCCGAGTTCGCGGCGCGCCAGGCGCTGTTCGCCACCAGCTCCACGGCGGGCATACCGTTCCAACGGGCCGCGATGGAAGAGGCGAGCAACGAGGACGAGTGGGGCGCCATCCCCTACCCCGGCCCGGACGGCACGCTGGCCGTGGACGCGTTCGGCCAGATGATCGGCGTGGTGCAGACCAACGAGGAAGCCGACCTGGCGAGCTGGCTCTTCCTGCGCTGGCTGACCTCGCCGGGAACCCAGTCCACCTGGATCGGCTTCACGGGCTTCTTCCCGTCGCAGACCACGACCGACGTGGGAAGCCGGCCGGACGATGACCCGATTTGGGCCGGCGCCCTGGATCTGCTGCAATACGGCAAGGCCGAGCCCAACCTGGCGGCCCACGGCGCCGTGCGCGGCCAGATCCGCGACGCGTTCTTCGCCATCCTGGACGCGACGGACGAGGCGGGCATCATCGCCATCCTGGACGCCCTGAACGACACGGCCGCCGAGACGGTCGCAGAGATCAAGTAGTTCAACCCGCCCTGTGCACATCAGACCAATCTCCCGCGGGGCCGAGTCCTGGCGGGAGATTGTTTTCTGGGCGCTGCTCAGAATGTGGCCGACGGGCCGCCACAGATGCGAGAGGCTTCAGCAAGATGATGCATTCGCGCTCGGCATTGACAGCTAAGCGGAGGCCGCGGGAGCAAGCGCACCGGCGAGGCCAGCGCTTTGGTTTCTGGCTTTGGTTTCTGCAGGCAGGCCCGGCGCGGGGCGAGATGGGCTACGCTGCGTGAGATAGACAAGCGCGTGGTTAGCCAGCGTTTTCTTTTTTGGTCGTTTGTCGTCGTCATCGCCGTGGGCTGCAATGCCGCCAGGGTAAGCCCCGTTCAAGACGCGCCGACCGCCACCGTCCCCCCGGGCCCGACGACAGCGCCGGCGCCCACCACATTCCCTGCAGCAGCTACCGTCCCGCCCGCCCACACGGCGGCGCCCACGGCAACGAAGCCACCGACCCCCGAGCCGACCTCGACGGCGGCCATGGCCGCAAACGTAGACTTCCTGGCAAAGCCCGGCCCCGGCACCGTGCGGGTGATGAGCTACAACGTGAACTGGGACTCGATCTTTCCGCCGCTGGACGAGGAAAACCACGATCTGAGAAGCGCCAGCCGGGGCATGGCGTTCCGCCGCATTGTGGCAGCGGTGCAGCCCGACATCGTGTGTTTGCAGGAGATCAACCCGGAGCGCGACCCGCAGCAGGTGGGCGACATCCTGGCGGAGGTCTTGAGCCCGGAGGGAGACGAGACCTGGACAGCGACAAGCACACGGGACTCGGTGATTGCGTCGCGCTTCCCGGTAGTGGCGAGCGGCTTCGAACTGCCAGCGCCTGCCTTCCCGCTCGAACTGGCGCAGGCCGCGGCATTGATTGATCTGCCCGACGAGGCCTACGGCGCGCTGGACGTATACGTGGTGTGCGCGCATTTCAAAGCGGGCGGGAACACGTACGACGTGCTGCTGCGGCAGCGTCAGGCGGACGTGATTATGAGCCACGTCGGCGACGCGCTGACGCCCACAGGGAACCTGGACCTTGCGCCAGGCACGCCCCTCATCCTCCTGGGCGACTTCAACATCTACGAGACCGACCCCGCGCACCACCTGACGACGCTGTTGACAGGCGACATCGAGAACGAAGAGCAGTACGGGCCAGACGTTGACCCCGATTGGGACGGCACGGCGCTGGCCGATGTCCTGCCGAGCCACAGCGGTCTGGGGCAGATGTTCTATACGTGGCGGAACGATGCCGCGCCGCAGGACCCCGGTATACTCGACCGCATCATTTACTCCGACAGCGCGCTGGTGATGGAGAACGCCTTTATTCTCAACACGAAACTGATTGCGGCGGAGCCATTAGAGGGCGCGGGGCTGCGCGAGGAGGACGTACTGCTCAATCCGCAGACGGGGGACTACGACCATTTGCCGCTGGTGGTGGATTTTGCTCTTGCCAGCGGGCGCTAAGGCCTCCACATTATTCACACGTGGTGCTGGCGGAATACAGCCTCACCGCATCCATGACACTTGCTCTGGATCTGTATGCGGAGATTCGAATCCTTCAGCCCCAGCCTGAAGCGTAGTTAGCTTAAATACGCGTCTAACTGCCCCACAATTCTAACGGAGTTGTCGGCCATGAACTCGTGTCATGGCCGACAACTCCGTTTTTTGTTCAGCGACGTGGGTGCATGTGGCCTTCAGCGCGGTTTCTCGGCGTGGTCTTTCGTCTGTTGCGCGCCAGAGGAGCGCTGCAAAACAAGGCGCCACCTACAAAACTCGCAGTTGACATTCTCGTGGCTTTCTGTTAAAATTTCCGTTATCGATAACGGGAACGATAACAATATGGTAATTTGAACAGTTTTAGTCATTATTGACAGTTATCGCTAACATATCCTTCGGACAGAAACGAGTCTCCAGAGCGATCTATGGCACAAAAAAGGCGCATGACCATAAAGGAAGTAGCCGAGGCGGCCGGCGTTTCAACCCAAACCGTATCACGTGTTTTGAATAATCGTCCGGACGTGGCGCCGGAAACGTTTCAGCGCGTCCAGCGGGTGATTACAGAGACCGGGTATGCGCCTAACGTCCTCGCCCGCAGCTTAATCCGGGGGCGCACTCATACGCTCGGTGTGGTGGCATATGGCCTGGAGTATTTCGGGCCTTCCCGTGTGCTGACCGGCATCGAGCGACAAGCGGACGAGATAGGCTACTCGATCTTCCTCAACCTGCTCCACCAACCCGAGACGAGCGATGTGGCCCACTTGCTCAATAACCTGTTCGCGCGCCAGGTGGATGGCATCATCTGGGCCATCCCAGAGATTGGTGACAACCGTAGCTGGGCGCAGGCTAAGAGCCTGGATTTTCCGGTCCCAGCCATATTCGTCAGCGGCATGACTGGGCAGACGTCTTTACCCCTGGTCGGGGTAGACAACCGTGTCGTCGGACATCTTGCGACTGAGCATCTCCTGGCAGGCGGCGCCCGGCGTATTGGCATCATTACCGGCCCGCTGAAGTGGTGGGAGGCTCAGCAACGGCAACAAGGCTGGCGCGAGACGTTGGAAACCCACGGTTTGGCGGTTGAAGATCGACTGGTGGCAGTCGGCGACTGGAATGCCAGAAGTGGTGAGCAGGGACTCTATCAACTTTTGGCTCAATGCCCCGATATTGACGCCGTCTTTGCCAGCAACGATCAGATGGCCCTGGGTGTTTTGCACGGGGCGCATCGGCTGGGACGGCGCGTGCCTGAAGACCTCTCGGTCGTGGGCGTGGACAATATTCCAGAATCGGCTCACTTCTGGCCGCCTTTGACCACGGTCCGCCAGCGACTCCGGGAGGCCGGCGCCCAGGCCGTCCAGGAGCTCCACCTGATGATCCAAAAGGCGAAACAATCACAGCACGGACAGAATGGCGCCATTCCGAATATCGCCCTGCTCCAGCCCGAGCTGATCGTCCGTGAGAGCAGCCGGCCGTCAGCATCTTCACGACCATCACTTCAAGTTCACAACGGGAATTAAGAAATGATTGACTTTCGACAATTCAACGTGTGGTTTGTGACGGGGAGCCAGCACCTGTACGGCAACGAGGCGCTTGACCAAGTCGCCAAACATGCCAGAGAAATAGTTCAAGCACTCTCACAATCTCGCAAAATCCCCGTCAATGTTGTTTTCAAGCCGGTCGTGACGACGCCAGAGGCCATCCAAGATCTGTGCCTCGACGCGAACAACACCAGGGACTGCATTGGCTTGATCACCTGGATGCACACCTTTTCTCCGGCGAAGATGTGGAGCGCGGGTCTGGCCGCCTTGAAAAAGCCGTTTCTGCATTTCCACACGCAGTTCAACCGCGACATCCCCTGGGCGACGATTGACATGGATTTTATGAATCTCAATCAATCCGCCCATGGCGACCGTGAGTTCGGCTATATCGGCAGCCGGATGCGGTTGAACCGCAAAGTCGTCGTCGGCCATTGGCAGGCCGAAGATGTGCTGGCACGCATTGGCGTGTGGGTGCGCGCCGCGTGCGCGTGGCACGACGCGCAGGGGGCGAAGATCGCGCGCTTTGGCGACAACATGCGCCAGGTGGCTGTGACCGAAGGCGACAAGGTCGAAGCCCAGATTCGATTCGGCTACGCGGTCAACGGCTATGGCGTGGGCGATCTGGTCAAAGTCGTGAACGAGGTGATGGATGCCGATGTTGACCGGCTCGTCGCCGAATACGAGGACCGCTACACGGTTGCCGAATCGCTGCGGCGCGGCGACGGCCAATGCCCGTCGTTGCGCGAGGCCGCGCGCATCGAATTGGGATTGAGGCATTTTCTGGAAGCGGGCAGTTTTAAAGCCTTCACGGACACGTTCGAGGACTTGCACGGTCTGGCCCAACTGCCGGGCGTCGCCGTGCAGCGATTGATGGCCGACGGCTACGGCTTCGGCGCGGAAGGGGATTGGAAGACGGCAGCGCTGGTCAGGGCGATGAAGGTCATGGGCGCGGGATTGGACGGCGGGACCTCCTTCATGGAAGACTACACCTATCACCTGAACGAAAACGGCATGAAGGTGCTGGGCGCGCACATGCTTGAAATCTGCGAGTCCATTGCCGACGGGAAACCGTCGCTGGAGATACACCCGCTGTCCATCGGCGGCAAAGCCGATCCAGTCCGGCTGGTGTTCAACACGCGCCACGGCCCTGCGGTCAACGCCTCGGTGATTGACCTCGGCGACCGATTCCGCATGATCGTCAACGAGGTGGATGTCGTTTCGCCCGATGAGCCGCTGCCCAGGCTGCCGGTGGCGCGAGCGGTGTGGATACCCCGGCCCGATCTGAAAACCGCGGCGGCGGCCTGGATTTTGGCCGGCGGCGCGCACCACACCGGCTTCAGTCAGTCGGTGACGGCTGAGCATTTAGAAGATTTCGCCGAGATGGCAGACATTGAATTTCTGCTGATTAATCAAGACACCCGGTTGTCGGAGTTCAAGAAGGAACTGCGCTGGAACGACGTGTACTACCGCAGACGGTAGCATAGGATACTGCCGGCATGACCGAGTTCGACACTAAACAAGCGCGCATTCTGGCGTTGCTCGCCCGATATCACCTCGACGCACTGTTCCTTCGGCGAGTCAGCAGTTTCGCCTGGGCGACCTGCGGCGCGGACTCACACATCAACACGGCGGACAGCCACGGCGTGGCCTCCCTCCTGGTGACCCCCACTGGTCGTTATCTGGTCACGAACAACATCGAAGCGGCGCGGCTGGAACGGGAGGAGGAACTTGGCGGACAGGGATGGGAATTTTGCGTTGCGCCCTGGCACGCGTCGCAAGATACGATCGCCGATTTGACTCACGGACTCCGGCTGGGTGCGGACGGCCCGTATCCCGGCGCAACTGATCTCTCCGGCGAACTGGCTCGCCTGCGCGCCGCGCTCACTCCGGAAGAGGGAAATCGTTTCCGCGAACTGGGACGTTCGTGCGCTGAGGCGATAGACACTGCTATTCACGCTGTGCGTCCCGGCCAGGCCGAATATCAGATCGCCGGGCTTCTCGCCCAGGCAGCCGAGAGTCGCGGCGTGCAGGCCACCGTCAACCTTGTCGCCACCGACGAGCGCATTTTCAATTTTCGCCACCCGCTCCCGACCGCGAAGAAACTCGAACGTTACGCGATGATGGTGCTGTGCGGACGCAGGCGCGGGTTGGTGTGTTCGGTGACTCGTCTTGTCCACTTCGGGCCCTGGCCCGACGAACTTCGCCGCAAGGCCGAGGCCGTCGCCCAGGTGGACGCCGTCATTATCCATGCCACCCGTCCCGGTGCATCTTTGGGCGCGATTTTCCAGCGCGCAACGGCGGCTTACGTGCCCGCCGGCTTCCCGGATGAATGGCGACTGCACCATCAAGGTGGTCTGGCCGGATACGAACCCAGAGAGGTCGTCGTCACACCCGACTCGAACCACACCGTCTCCGTGGGGCAGGCCTTCGCGTGGAACCCATCCATCGCCGGGACAAAGTCTGAAGACACAATCCTGGTGGGTGAAAATGGTAACGAAGTTCTCACTGCCATCTCCGGCTGGCCGACGGTGACGGTGAAGGTGCGGGGGCAGACGCTGGAACGACCGGCGATTTTGGAGAGCACATGAATGTCGTGCGCCTGCATTCAGTGGGCGACTTGCGCCTGCACGACGAGGCAGTGCCCGCACCCGGCCCGGATGAGGCGTTGGTGCGTGTCACGGCGGTCGGCTTGTGCGGCTCCGACCTGCACTGGTTTGGCGAAGCCGGCATTGGCGACGCCCGTTTGGCGAAGCCGCTCGTGTTGGGCCACGAGTTTGCAGGCGTGACCGAAGCCGGTCAGCGCGTGGCGGTTGACCCGGCCGTGCCGTGCGGCGCGTGCAAATTCTGTCAGGAAGGGAATCCGAATTTGTGCGCGGCCTTGCGCTTCGCGGGGCATGGCCGGGAAGACGGCGCTCTGCGCGAGTGGATGACCTGGCCGGCGCGCTGCCTCTTTCCAGTCCCGGACTCGCTGAGCGACACCGACGGCGCGATGCTGGAACCGCTGGGTGTGGCACTCCACGCGGTTGATTTGGGCAAGATACGCGCGGGCATGAGAGTCGGCGTGTTTGGGTGCGGGCCTCTCGGATTGCTGGTCCTGCAAGTGGCGCGGGTAGCGGGCGCGGCGGAAGTGTTGGTGACAGAACCGTTGGCGCATCGTCTCGCTGTCGCGCAGCGATTGAGCGCGAAAGAATGGTTGCCCGGACAAGAGGTAGATGTGGCCTTTGAGTGCGCTGGAGAGAACGGCGCGGTGGAGGACGCCATTGCCGCCGCCAGGCCTGGCGGGCGCGTCGTCCTCGTCGGCATCCCCGGCGATGACCGGACGACATTTACCGCCTCGGTCGCGCGGCGGAAAGGTCTCACGATCAAGCTTTCACGACGGATGAAACACACCTACCCGCGCGCCGTCCGGCTCGTCGCGGAGGGTCTGGTTGACGTCCGCTCCCTCGTCACACATCGCTTTCCATTGGAAAAGACATTGGAGGCGTTCGGGGTCGCCGGGCGGCGCGAAGGGTTGAAGGTCATCGTCGAACCCGGCTAGGAGTCTGTTATGGGCAAACGCAAATATGCGCTGGGAGTGGATTTTGGCACCGAGTCCGGACGAGCGGTGCTGGTGGATGTGGCGAACGGCAAGGAACTCGCTACCGCTATCTACAAATATTCTCACGGCGTGATTGATGAAGCCTTGCCCGTGGATGGCAAGCCGGTGCGGCTGGAACCGGATTGGGCGCTGCAGGATCCGGAAGACTACCTCCGCACATTCAAGCGCACCGTCCCCGCCGTGCTGCGGCAGTCAGATGTTGATCCTGTTGACGTGATCGGTCTCGGCATTGACTTCACGGCCTGCACCATGCTTCCCACCCTGGCCGACGGCACGCCGCTCTGCGTGCTGCCCGAGCATTGCCGCAACCCGCACGCCTGGGTGAAGCTGTGGAAACATCACGCCGCTCAACCCGAAGCCGACAAAATCAACGCCACGGCGCGGACAATGGGCGAAGCCTGGCTTGACCGTTACGGAGGAAAAATTTCATCCGAGTGGTTCTTCTCGAAGGCGCTGCAAATACTGGACGAAGCGCCGGAGGTTTACGCCGCCGCCGACCGATTACTTGAGGCCGCCGACTGGGTCGTGTGGCAACTGACCGGTGTAGAGACGCGCAACTCATGCACGGCGGGTTACAAAGCAATGTGGTCGAAGCGCGAAGGCTTTCCGCGCAATGCTTATTTCGCCGCGCTGGATCCACGACTGGAACGCGTGATTGACGAGAAGATGTCGCGGACGATTTGCTCGATTGGCGGGCGCGCGGGCGGACTCACGCCACAGGCTGCGAAGTGGACGGGTCTGAAGCCGGGCACGGCCGTCGCCGTCGCCAACGTGGACGCGCACGTCTCGGTGCCCGCCGCCACCGTTACCGAAACAGGGCGCATGGTCGCCATCATGGGCACCAGCATCTGCCACATGGTGCTGGGCGATACAGAACGGCTCGTCCGCGGCATCTGTGGTTACGTCGAAGACGGCATCATCCCCGGGCTGTTCGGATTTGAGGCCGGGCAATCCGGTGTGGGCGACATCTTCGCCTGGCTCGTGGACAACGCCGTACCGCCGGAGTATCACGCAGCGGCGAACAAGCGCAAGATGGATTTGCACAAACTGCTCGAATATGAGGCGGCGAAACTCAAACCGGGCGAGTCCGGTTTGCTGGCGCTCGACTGGTGGAACGGCAACCGCTCGGTGCTGGTGGATGTAGACCTGACTGGCCTGCTGCTCGGCGCGACGCTGGCGACCAAAGCGCCGGAGATATATCGCGCCCTCATCGAAGCGACGGCCTTCGGCACGCGCGTCATCGTCGAAGCCTTTGACACGAATGGTGTGCCGGTCAACGAGATCGTGACCTGCGGCGGGCTGCCGGAGAAGAATAAATTGCTGATGCAGATTTACGCCGACGTGACGGGGCGGGAACTCAAAGTGACGGCTTCCCAGCAGACCCCCGCGCTCGGCTCGGCGATGTTCGGGGCGGTGGCGGCGGGCCAGGCGTCGGGCGGCTACGACTCAATCTTCGACGCCGCGCCGAAGATGGCGCGATTGCAGAGAGAAACCTTCCGGCCCAATCCATCCGCCCAAAAGGTGTACGACCAGTTGTACGCCGAGTATCTGACGCTGCACGACTATTTTGGAGGAGGTGCCAATGAAGTCATGAAACGCCTGAAGCACATCAAAGCAGAAGTCCGGAAGCGGTGAGAGATTCAAGATTCTCGCGGCGAGGTCGAGCCTTTCTCCCGAAGCCGGTCCTTCCCACACATCAACACTCCAAACAACAAAGAAGGGAATCAGACAATGACAACCTCAAAACTTTTCTCCAGGATGGCAATGGCGTTGATGGTGCTGTTGCTCGTAGCCGGTTGCGCTCAACCTGCAGCGACCACCCCCACGGCCGTGCCCCAAAAGACCTATGCCTATAAGGACATGGTGGTCGGCTTTATCCAGACGGGTTCTGAAGGTGGCTGGCGCGCCGCCAACACCGCCTCCTTCAAGGAAACTGCCGATCAGCTGGGCATCACGCTGAAGTTCTACGATGCCCAGAACAAGCTGGAGAATCAGGTCTCGGCTTTCCACCAGTTCAATCAGGACAAGGATGTGAACGTCATCGTTCTCGCCGCACTCGAGACCACCGGTTGGGATGATGTCCTGAAGGAAGCCCAGGCTGCCGGCAAAGTGGTCGTTATAGAAGACCGCCGCATTGATGCGTCGGAAGACCTGTATGCCACCTACATCGGCTCCGACTTCGCCGAGGAGGGCCGCAAGTCCGCTGTTGAAATGTGCAAACTGCTCGAGGGCAGTGCGAACAAGAACGTCTGGATGCTGATCGGCAACGTCGGCTCCTCTGCGGCCAAAGACCGCGGCCAGGGTTTCAAAGAGAAAATGGGTGAGTGCGGAATCTCGATCACCAAAGAGCAGACCGCCAACTGGAGCATCACCGAAGGCAAGGCGGTCACAGAAGCCTGGTTGAACGAGACCAAGGACGTCCAGGCCATCTTTGCGCAGAATGATGAAATGGGCCTGGGCGCTATCGAAGCGCTCAAAGGAGCCGGCCTCACGCCGGGCGTGGATGTCAAGATCCTCTCGGTGGATGCCACCGCTGGCGCCTTCAAGGCCATGATCGCCGGTGACTTGAACGTGACCGTGGAATGCAACCCGCTGCTCGCCCCACAGGTCTATGAAGCCGCTTTGAAAGCGCTCAACGGCGAATCGCTGCCCAAGTGGGTTCCTTCGCAGGAAGGCGTGTTCTACGCCGAAGACGCGGCAACGATTTTGCCGACCCGCAAGTACTAAACTTCCAGGATCGCCTGGCTGACCTCCCGGAGGTCAGCGGTCTTAGAAGTTCAGTGACGCACCTGAGCGAGAGGTGGTGTGCTGCGCCGCTTCTCGCTCAGGAAAATACCAGTGACACTCGTGTGAAAGGCGCCCTTATGCCAGCCTCAGCTGCCTCCCTCGTAACCATGAAAGGCATCTCCAAAGCCTTTCCGGGTGTACAGGCCCTGGAGAATGTGGATTTCGAACTGAAGACAGGTGAGATCCATGCGCTCATCGGGGAAAATGGCGCAGGCAAGTCCACGTTGATTAAGGTGCTGACCGGCGTTGAACGGCCGGATGCGGGCACCATCACCCTGGAGGCCAAAGAAATTCAGGTCAAGTCTCCCCAACATGCCCAAAGGCTGGGCATCAGCACAGTCTATCAAGAGATCAATCTATGCCCTAATCTCACGGTCGCGGAGAATATTCTGATTGGCCGGCAGCCCTTCAGATTCGGAAGCATTGACTGGAAAAAACTGAACACCCAGGCCGCACAGTTCCTCCAACGTCTGGGGATCAATATTGACGTGACCCAAACACTGGGATCCTATTCCGTGGCCATTCAGCAAATGGTGGCCATTGCCCGCGCGCTGGAGATCGCCTCGGCCAAAGTGTTGATCTTGGACGAGCCGACCTCCAGCCTGGATACCCATGAAACGGAGCAGCTCTTCCAGGTGATGCGTCAGCTCAAGCACGAAGGCGTAGGCATCATTTTCATAACCCATTTCATTGCTCAGGTTTATGAAGTGGCCGACAGAATTACCGTCCTCAGAAACGGGAAACTGGTTGGCACATATGACACGGCGGCCGTGCCGCGTCTGGAATTGATCGCAAAAATGATCGGCCGAAACCTGGCCGAGCTTGACGACATGGTAAAAATCAAACTTGAGGGCAGCAAGCACATTAAAGGCGACGCGCTGCTGCAGGCGAAAGCGCTTGGCCTCACTGGCGCCATTGAGCCCTTTGACCTGGAATTGCATGCCGGGGAAGTGGTGGGTCTGGCGGGTCTTCTCGGGTCAGGGCGCACCGAAATGGCGGGACTTTTATTCGGTATTGACAAGCCGGATAGCGGTTCGGTGACGGTTAACGGCAAACCAGTTAAGCGTTATTCCCCGCTCGGCTCCATCGCGCGAGGTGTGGCGCTCTGCCCGGAAGACCGGAAAGCCGAAGGGATCGTGGACGATCTGACCGTGAGGGAAAACATCGTCCTGGCCATGCAGGCCAGCCGAGGCTGGCTCAAATATCTAAGCATGCAACAACAATACGAAATTGCAGATCGGTACATTGAACTGCTGAAAATCGCCACCCCCTCTCCCGATCAGCCGGTCAAAAACCTGAGCGGCGGCAATCAGCAAAAGGTTATCCTGGCTCGGTGGCTTGCCACGAACCCACAGGTTTTGATCCTGGACGAACCCACCCGAGGGATTGATGTGGGCGCCAAAGCCGAAATTCAGAAACTGGTTCTGTCGCTGGCCGAGGAAGGCAAGGCGTGCGTGTTCATTTCCTCCGAACTGGAGGAAGTGTTGCGCACCAGCCACCGCATCGTCGTGTTGCGAGACCGGGAAAAGGTGAACGAGTTTACGGGGGAGGTGGACGAGCATACCCTGATGCAAGCCATGGCCGGGAGTGAATCATGACTCAGTTTATATCTTCTTTCACGTGGAAAAAGGTCACTGAGAACAGGCTCTTCTTCCCGTTGGTCGCCCTGGCGTTCATTTTGCTCTTTGACCTTATCTTTGAGCCCGGTTTTTTTACGATCACCACACGCGAGGGCAATCTGCATGGGAGCCTGGTTGACATCCTTCGCAACGGTTCGATAGTTTCCCTACTCGCGATTGGTATGACGCTGGTCATCGCCACCGGCGGGGTGGACCTCTCCGTGGGCGCCGTCATGGCGATTGCGGCTTCGGTGGCGGCTCTTTTGATGAATCCGTACGTTTTGGCCAAAGAGCTGCCGCCAAACCTCCTGCAATTGATCAACGATCCACAGTTCACCTATCAACCGCTCTGGGTCGTGATTCCAGTGACGCTGATCGTGGCCGCCGTCTGCGGTTTGTGGAATGGGTTGCTGGTGGCCTACGGCCGAATCCAGCCGATGGTCGCCACGCTCATCCTGATGATTGCCGGCCGCGGGATTGCCCAGCTCATCACGAATGGGGTGAGAATTCAGATCTTCTACGAGCCCTACGCCTACATTGGACAGGGCTGGATTGTATTGCCCTTTTCCCTATATATTGTGGCCTTTGTCTTCGTGATCGCCTGGATGGTGACTCGCAGAACGGCCATCGGCTTGTTCATCGAATCGGTGGGCATCAATTTTCGCTCCAGCTTTTTTAGCGGCATCAACGAAAAGAGGATTAGATTGCTGGCCTACACGTTCTGCGGTTTGTGCGCTGGGATAGCGGGTCTGGTGGCCAGTTCGGACATCAAAACCTCGGATGCCAGTAACATTGGCCTGACCCTGGAACTGGACGCCATCCTGGCGGTCGTCATCGGCGGCACGTTGATGGCGGGCGGCCGCTTCTCCCTGCTGGCTAGTATCGTCGGCGCGATCATCATCCAGGCGACGACGACCTCCATGTATGCATTTGGTGTTCCGGCGTTTGCCCTTCAGGCGATCAAGGCCGTGGTCGTCATACTTGTGATCCTCCTGTATTCGGAACAAGTCCGGGGCTTTGTCCGAAAAATCGCCGGGTAGAAGGAGGCCTAAGCATGCTGCTGCGCAAGATTGGCGCCCTCGTATCCACTAACCAGAGGTTCATCCCGCTGACTGCGACGGCCGTGCTGGCGTTCGCCGCGTATGGGGCCGGGGCGTATTTCTATTCGGGCATGCGGGAACCGCAGGTGTTTTTCAACCTGTTCCGAGCCAACCACTATCTGTTGATCAGCGCCATCGGGATGACGTTCGTCATTCTGACTGGCGGTATCGATCTTTCGGTGGCGGGTGTGGTGGCGCTGACGACGGTGGCTTCGGCCGCGCTCCTGCGAGGCGGATGGAGCCCTTGGGCGGTGATGCTTCTCATGCTGGCCATGGGGACGGCTTTGGGGGCCATTATGGGGAGCTTCATCACCTACCTGAAAGTGCAGCCGTTTATCGCCACCCTGGCAGGCCTGTGGTTTGCCCGCGGGATGTGTTTCTTTATCAGTGATGACGCCATCGCCATTGACAACCGCATCTATCGCATTCTCGGGCAGACGAAACTCTTGATCCCGGGACTGAGTAATCCCGTCACGAAAGAGGGGGGGTTCATCTCTATCCTGGCGGTCGTTGCATTTTTCGTCCTGATCGTGGCGATATACATTGCCCACTACACACGGTTCGGCCGAACGGTTTATGCCATTGGAGGGAATGAAGGCAGAAATGAACAGTCTGCTCGATTGATGGGCCTTCCGGCCAACAGGACCAAAATGCTGGTGTATACGTTGAACGGATTTTGCTCGGCGCTGGCAGGCATCACGCTGAGTATCTACGTATCCTCCGGGCATGGTCTGTATGCGCAGACTTTTGAGCTGGATGTCATCGCTTCGGTGGTGATGGGCGGAACGATGCTGACTGGCGGTTCAGGGTATGTGTTTGGCACGCTGTTTGGCGTGCTGATTTACGGCGTCACTCAAACCCTGATCCAGTTCAACGGACAGCTTAGCTCTTGGTGGACGCGCATCGTCATTGGCGCGCTGACGCTCATGTTCATTGGCGCACAGAGTCTTCTGGCTGCCCGGAAGGGCGGCCGCCAGGCGACGAAGACCGGCGCGTTGGCCTCGCCAGCCACCCTGCGCAACCGGCGCGTGTTGTTAGTTGGCGGCGGTGCGATCGTCGTGATCGTCCTGGGCGTGCTCGTGAGCAACGCCACCCGAAACGCGGCTGGCGGATCGTCCGCCGAAACCCCCACGGCGCTAACGGCTGCCTGCCAATTCAAGCCGTTTCGGCAGGACCAGGCCGCAAGCCTTATGGCCGGCGGGGCGATTATCGCTTACGAGCGCAATGGGGGACCTAACTGCATTGATGAGCTGTATGCGGTTTATCCCGACGGGCGAATCGTCGGCGACGATGGCACGAATAGAGTCGAGAAGCAGGTGACCTCTACAGGCGTGGAAAAATTACTCTCCGACATTACCGAAAAGGGATGGTTTACGGATGAGATGTACGACACCTGGCATACCCCCTGCGGGCAATGTTATGGATACTATCTCACTGTCTATTATAAGGGCCAGGAAAAGACCGTAAAGGCCGTGGATGGCGGAACAGATGCTCCTGCTGACTATTGGCAGGTTGTCTCGATCATCAATGGAGTCATTCCGCATTTTGAACCTGCTCCCTAAAAGATCTGAAGCACCGAGGGCCAATCTGCCCCTCGGATTCTTCCCAATTTTGCGGCAGCGGCGCGCGGCAGAATTTGTGAAGGAGAGGGTAAGATGAGAATTAAGAAGGCACTCATTCCAATCTTGGCATGCGCTCTGCTTCAATATGCCTGCGCCTACATCGTCTTACCTGAGGATTTGGATTCTCCGGCGTCGGGGGTCTCGAAAGGCTGGAGCGCGGTGGTGACGAATGTCGGCAAATCCGACGCCGGGGATTTGCACATAGACCTCACCCTAAGGAATGAGACTGCCGATTGGAGCGCCATGCAAGCCATGGCGGGTAAGCCAGCCGTGCTCACGACTGGCGACGGCAAGTCCACCAACTGTGAGACGGTTTTTGTGGGCACGGGTGGCCACCGGCTGGCTCCGGGTTTTCAGATGCGGGGTTTCATTGCCGGGACGAAGGCCGAACCCCAAACCCAGCTTATCTATGTGGAATGCAAGGGCGCAGAAGCTGCTCCCGGATCCAAACTCTCCATCGGCTATAGTTACGTTACCGGCCAGTATAATTATTATGAGCAGGATAAGAACAGGGCTGAGGGAAAGCTGGAAATAAATCTCGACGAGATGGCCGTGGATCTGAAGTATCCGATCGCCGAACCGGTAGAGGGTTTGATCCAGAGGTCCGATGCCGAAATCGCCGCGCTCAATAAGGTGGTTCTCGCCCTCGCCGGTGTTGAGCGCACCGATAAGGGGCTACAGTTCAATTGGCAGACTTCCAACCCCGGCGAGTATCCTTCCTATGTTCATATTGGCAACCCGCCTGTCATCGGTGAAGATGGCCTCCTTTATGGTTTTTATGAGACCCCGGATATTGTGTCCGTACCCATCACCCCGGCAGGCGGTCAGGCGGAATGGACGACCGAGGTTGCGGTTCCTCAGGATGTCAAAGGCTTCTATATCATGTTGAGCGTGGAGTCGGGAAAGGCGCGGCTCTTCGCGAACTACGCCGTTGATATCACCGATAGATAACTTCGTTACGAGAATAGCGCTACCACGCGAGACTCGCCATGCTCGAAATATTGCGTGAGCAGCTTTACCGCCTGCATCTTGAACTGCCCAAGAACAACCTGGTCGCGTGGACGAGCGGCAACGTGAGCGCGCGCGATCCCGAAACGGGCTACGTGGTTATCAAACCATCCGGGATCCGCTACGAGCAACTGCGCCCGGAGCAGATGGTTGTTGTGGATTTGGATGGCAACATTGTCGAAGGCAAGTTGAACCCATCGTCGGACACCGTCAGCCACGTCTACATCTATCGCCATCGGCCGGATGTGGGCGGCATCGTCCACACGCACTCGCCTTACGCCACCGCGTTCGCCGCTGTGAACCAGCCCATCCCGGTCTACCTCACGGCGCAGGCCGACGAGTTCGGCGGCCCGATCCCCTGCGGCGGCTTCGCCCTCATCGGCGGCGAAGAGATCGGGAAAGTGGTGATCGAGTCGATTGGGACTTCGTGCGCCGTCCTGCTCAAGAACCATGGTGTGTTCACCATCGGCCCAAACGCCGAGGCGGCCGTGAAAGCGGCCGTGATGGTGGAAGACGTGGCGCGCACGACGTGGCTGGCCCTGCAACTGGGCCAGCCAGACGAAATCGCGCTCGAGGATATAGCCAAACTCCATCATCGTTACACGCGCCAATACGGCCAGCGATGATTTTTTTGGCGATGAAGTAGCGTTTCGTCGAGCCACCGAAGTCTCGAAACAGCCGGGCTACGCTTACCGCGCATCCCGGCGTATAATCTCCCCACGCGGACACGAAGAAACTTCGTGTCCGCGTGGTTCAAGTCACTCTCAGAACAGAGGTCCAGTTTCCATGCGCATGAGCCGTCTTTTCAGCCAGACCCTGCGGGAAGCCCCGGCGGACGCGGAGGTCATCAGCCATCAACTGCTCGTCCGCGCGGGCTACATCCGCCAGCTCGGCGCGGGCATCTTCAGCTATCTCCCGCTGGCCCGCCGCGCGATGACCAAAATCGAGAACATCATCCGGGAGGAGATGAATGCGATCGGCGGGCAGGAGATCACCATGCCCGTCATCCACCCCGCCGACCTGTGGAAAGAGACCGGGCGCTGGTTTCAGATTGGCGAGGAGATGGGGCGCTTCAAGGACCGCGTGGGGCGCGAGATGGCGTTGGCGATGACACACGAGGAAGTCATCGGCGATCTGGTGCGCCAGGAAATCCAGTCGTACCGGCAACTGCCCCTCCTGCTCTACCACATCCAGACCAAGTGGCGCGACGACCCCCGCCCGCGCGCCGGGTTAATCCGCGTGCGCGAGTTCACGATGAAAGACAGCTACAGCCTGGATGCGGACTGGGAGGGACTGGACAAGCAATATCGCGCGCACTATCAGGCGTACTTCAACATCTACAACCGCTGCGCGCTGCCCGTCATGGCCGTCAAGTCCGACGTGGGCATGATGGGCGGCCAGATGGCGCACGAGTTCATGTACCTCACACCCATCGGCGAGGATACGCTGATCCTCTGCGATCACTGCGGCTACACGGCCAATCGCCAGATCGCGCGTTTCCAGAAATCCGCAGCGGCGCAGGAAGGACCGAAGGCAATGGAGAAAGTCGCCACGCCGCACATGACGACCATCGCGGGGTTGGCGGAATTTCTGGGCGTGCCCAAGTCGCAGACGGCCAAAGCCGTCTTCCTGGTCGCCACCCTCACCCAGGGTGACAAGGACGTGGACCGCTTTGTCTTTGCAGTCGTGCGCGGCGACATGGAGTTGAACGAAACCAAACTCGCCAACGCGGTGAAGGCGAAAGACCTGCGCCCCGCGCGCGAGGACGAAATCCGGGCGGTCGGCGCGGTTCCGGGATACGCCTCGCCGCTTGGACTGAAGGATAGGGCGTTGCCTGCAACGCCCCCACTGGTCGTCGTAGACGACGCGGTTCAGTCCTCACCCAATCTGGTCGCGGGCGCGAACGAGGAAGGCTATCACGTCCTCAACACCAACTACGGGCGCGACTACAAAGCCGATCTCGTCGCCGACATCGCCGCCGCCGATGCGGGCGCACCCTGTCCCAACTGCGGCAACCCGATGCGGGCTTCGCGCGGCGTCGAGGTGGGCAACATCTTCAAGCTCGGCACGCGGTACAGCGACTCGCTCGGCTGCACCTTCCTCGACCAGGGCGGCAAGGCGAAACCCATTCTCATGGGCTCGTATGGCATCGGCGTCGGGCGGCTGCTCGCGTGCATCGTCGAGGCGCACCACGACGAGTACGGACTGATCTGGCCGATCACGGTCGCGCCGTATCACGTTCATTTGGCGCTGCTGCCGGGAAGCGAAGCGGAGAGCACAGCCGCGCGCC